>Ga0224496_10001253_pt1 | contig 16013 bp, 14 predicted proteins | sample SF_Jul11_sed_USG_2_FD_168127 | JGI IMG/M metagenome (GOLD analysis project Ga0224496, IMG submission 168127) | Sediment microbial communities from San Francisco Bay, California, United States - SF_Jul11_sed_USGS_8_1 | ecosystem: Environmental > Aquatic > Marine > Sediment | place: USA...
AAAATCTCTCGCTTGCGACCAAAAATAAAACAGATACTCGAATACTCATCCGCACACGAAATTGAAATCCAGCTCAACCAGCTCAATCAGCGCGAAGCAGAGAAAATCAGGGAATAATAAACAGTTTGCGTAGGGTGAAAGCTATGGATGGGTGGAGTAATGGAAAAATACATGAATGTATTTTTTAAATTTGATCTATTACAACTATCAACAAATTCGAATCTTTTATCTTGTAGTTTTTTCTTCCAGCACTCCTGATCTGATATTTCAGTGGTAGTGGGTGTTATGCGGCGCATCCATGCGCCTTACCCTACGAGCTCGCTGCGCTCATGCAAATTTGATCCAGTCAAATTTGTCACACCCACGGGCGAGGCACTTTTCTTACAACAGCATAAGAAAAGTACCCAAAAGAATGCCGCCCTTACACCTTGCCCCCAGAAAACCACTGGGGTTTCCCGAGCACTTCAACTTTGCCAACGGGTCGGTTCAACTCGCTCCTGCTCGACGAACCTCATAATTCATCCATGAATTATGACCCTACCAAAGTCAAAGCACTCGGCAAGGCGAATGGGATTTTAAAACGCTTTTCTTCTCATGCTGTCGCATGAGCATGCGGTGTAATGCACTGCGTTTATTGCACCCAATAATTAGGTCAGAGTAAAAATCCTACCAACCGCCATCACTCACTTCTATTTTTACTCTGACCCCAATTATTCTCATTTGAGAAGGTCTTTATTTGGATAGTCCAATTATCGGCTCCATGTATTTATGCCTAACGCCCCACATAAACGGCGCGAGGTACGAGCGTCCGGCGACCGAAGGGAGCGAATTTGATGTGATTGTTAGCTTTCTTCTGATTCAACTTCAATTTCTGCCTTGTAGCCCCACTGCTTCTGTACTAATTCATGATTGGTACCACATTTACCGCACTTAAACGAATAACCTATTTTTAATTTTCTATTTTCCGCTGGAATTTCGGCAGAACATTGCGCGCAATCAAATACTGTGACTTTCAATTCAAATAAAGCATCCAGGCCTTTCGGGTCTAAGCGACCATAGTACTCGGCACGACAATTATCGTTTTGGCAAACTATATCTCTACCTGATTCAAGGGTATGTTTGCCTACAATAATTGTTTTACTGCATTGGGAACACGTAAATTGAAACACTTCATCAAGCCAACCACCCGTTATATTGCCTTTAAGTACTTCACCTACTTCTTCAGACACTTCTTTAAGATATGACTTAATTTCTTCGATGGACAATTTGGCATTTTTTGATCTTTTATAAAAAAAATGTAGAAAGCCACCAACCTTATTGTAATGCTTTCTCAGCCAACCCAAATTAAATGCTTTGTGCTCACCAACAAATTGCATGTTATTGCTAGGAACTCCATATTCCTCTTCGATTCCTGTATATAAAACAAAACCCTTATCTGTTTTAGGTTCATGCTCTAAAAGTGCCTTTACTGCCTGGGGTGGTTGCCATTTATCAATTATATCAGGAGGTATATGCTTCGCAGATGCTTCAAGTTTTTCATATGTTATTGCTTCCATGCAAAACCTAAGTTCGAGAGCAGCATATCTCAGACTTATAGCGGTACCTTCCTCTATTAAAGAATTCGCCCTCTCAATACATTTGTATTTTGTATGATCCACAATTGCCTTTGAAAGCTAACGTCGCCAATAACTGGGCGTTAAAAGTGTTGCGCCAAAAACGCGCAACACTTTTAACGATCCATGTTGATTTGCCTTGTTATGTGTTTATTATTTAGCACGCTTAGCAACTCGTTCTTGAAAGCGTACAAATTTTGCATTTAAAACGAAAACGTACTCACAGATAGTTGCAGCGAAATCTAATAGGTCTTTTGCATCTTCTCTTGATATTTTCTCATCAGATGCATGCGCACCAATGTTTCTGTGTTTACGTAATTCCTCACCCCAATCGAAAAGTCGTTTATCAATTGCACCTTGATCTTTTAATTCTTTTAAACCAGCCGCTAATGTTATCTTTTTCTTGCTAGAGTGATGAATGCACACCCCTTCGATTGCACGACCCGACATAACAGCGCAAGCACTATATGCTTTTGCTTTGTAACACATCTGTGCTTCAATAAGTGAGTTTCTGGCTATATCTGGTATTTCTCTATCAATATCATTATCTGGACTTGGCCATACTCTTGTTAGGTCACTCCAGACCCATTTGTCATGACCTACTTGTATCATGTCTGCATCACCAAGAATTGGTAATTTGCAAATAGGGCACTCTACAAGAACAGTTTTTGTTGGGATGCCGTAGTCATCATCAAATGTTTCTACTTCTCCTTTTTCCACCGCATCAACTTTTGATTCGCAGTTTGGACATTCTATTATCATTATTATTTCTCCCTTTTACACATAACGACTTGGGTAAGTTGCGCCGCTTTTTGGCGTCAACTTGACCCTATTGTTAGACGATGTAGTTACCTCGATTTGTTTGGCCATTCTTTTAATTTTCGTCTTTCCTTTTTAACGAGGCGTGTTCTCCACACTAGATCTACCATAAGCATCGACATGGCTGTGCAAAATCGATCTTTTATCGTCGTATCTTCCTCGAATTCAGCAGGTCCACGCCAAGGTAGAGATTTTGTTAGGTCTTTTATTGAATCAGTTTGGAATGACACATTATCCCAATTATGCGCGAACTTATTTCTAATTTTTCGAATTGTTTCCATTTCTTCGAATTCAATTTTATCTATTAAACCGAGTGCAAAACATGCAGATATTCTCGATGATAAAGTTCCAAAAGGTGCATTCATGCCTTTTAGCAGTTTTTCACTTTCCTTTGCGTCAATTAAAAATCCTTTTATTATATCCCCGAGTCTATCTTCAAGCATTGCACCCGCAGTAAGCGCAGCACCTCTGTCAGTTTCTTTAGAAAATTGACAGAAGAATCTTTCGATTTCTTCTATCTCAGGTTCCAATTTCTTCCCCATATATTTTTTATTCGTCTAACGTTTGAGGTAAGCAGCGGCATGAATGTATAACAGGAAACACATATCTGGTTAGTCCGTCTGCTTGAGTGATTTGTTATATACATAGTCTGTATTAATTTTGACCCACATAAGATTAGGTTTTTTTATTTTCATCGATGTCAAAAATTAGTAATTCTGCAAATTCATACACCAAAAGTGGTACGAATGGAATTGACGCAATACCAATAAATGATGCTTCAGATAGTATGGCAGATATTATAAATGAGGCGACAATAGTAATTGTCACTAATGATGCTATTTGTTTTGTTGTTCCAGGATGCGCGATTGCACGCATAATTGAAATTGCTGAAGTAATAATAAATAGTATTAATACAGGACCAAGAAATATCGAACCTATACCCCCTGCATAAGCTGGTGTAGACATTGCTAATAATATTAATGAAATATAAGTCCTTTTTATCATGATAATTCTATAAGTTATGTATAACAATGTATTAGACAGAAGACTGGGTTTTCGAGGATAGACAGATTTCTGTCTATCCCATGAAATAGCGGTAAAATACAGAAACTTTCCAACGCCGCACCCTCCTCAATACCTTGTGCTATTTAAAATGTGCAAGCATTTTGGCTTTATAACCACAACCAATGCAAGCGTTTATTCGTTATTACGAATTACATCCATGTAATTCGTCCTGCGGGCCAGCCATAAAATAACTGTTCAAATTTATTCCTGACAAATTTGTGTGCTTTGTCATGGTTTTGGCTTCTGTTTTTGACTTACCCCTCTCACACCTTGCCGAGCCATGTGACTTTGGTAGGGCAAATCAGGCAGGACGCCTGATTTAGTTTCGCGCGCATGGATGATCGCGTCGAAACGGGCGCGTTGGCAAAGTTGCATGGCTCGGGGACCCGTCAGGGCAAGGTGTGTGGGGCGGCGTTTTCTTTGGGTACTTTCTTTGTCGCTGTTGACAAAGAAAGTATCTCGCCCGTGGGTGCGACTACCCACTACCACTGAGATTACAGACTACAAAGAAGATTCCTCGTCGCTGCGCTCTGTCGGAATGACAAATTATTTGTTCCCCGGATTACGTTACTCTTCATCCAGACTCCCAGCTTTTACCCCTGATTTGAGCACAACAAACCCAGACTAAAAGGCAACCAGTCGATAACATGCTAGACTCTTGTTAATTGTCCATTGCACCTGGTTCCAGGTTCAGAGCGCAGCACAAGTAGATATAGTGATGACAGAAGCCAATCATTCAGAAAAAACCGAGAACCAGTTTCAGGCACTCAACCTTGCCCTGAAAACAGGCACCATTCAGCATGCAGCACGTATGCTGAATGAATTGAACTCGGCCGAAATTGCGCATTTACTGGAATCATTACCTCACACTGAGCGTAATCTGATCTGGGAACTGGTTGATACTGAACGCGAAGGTGAAGTACTGCTGCATCTCGGTGAAGAGCTCCGTTCGACCCTGATGCGCGACATGTCCCTGCAGGATCTGATCAATGCCACCGAGGGCCTGGATATTGACGATCTTGCCGACTTTATCCAGTCACTACCCGATCGCCTCACCAACCTTGTACTAACTTCACTCGATACGCAGCACCGAGACCGTCTGGAAAAAATACTTTCCTATCCAGAGGATAGCGCTGGCGGCTTAATGAACACCGATACATTAACGGTGCGCGCCGAAGTGACGCTCGACGTAGTGCTGCGTTATCTACGTGCGCTAGGTGAAATTCCGACCAATACCGATAGCCTGATTGTCACCACTCGCGATAACACTTATCTCGGCCTGTTACCTCTTTCCACATTACTGACATCTGATACCGAGCTGCGTGTGGGCGATGTCATGACTCGTGAAACTGAATTCCTCAAGGCCACCATGGAAGACAATGATGTGGCAAAAGTATTTGAAACTCACGATCTATTATCCGCACCAGTAGTCGATGAAAACATGAAACTACTAGGTCGAATTACAATTGATGACGTAGTCGACGTTATTCGTGATGAAGGCGATCACAATGTACTCAGCATGGCCGGTTTAACGGAAGAAGAAGATCTATTCGCACCAGTGGTACCCAGTGCACGACGCCGCGCTATCTGGCTAGGCATTAATCTGGTGACTGCATTTATGGCTTCGTGGGTGGTTTCAAATTTTGAAGGTACACTGGAAAAGGTTGTTGCCATTGCTGTGCTTATGAATGTAGTCGCCAGCATGGGTGGCATTGCCGGCACCCAAACGCTGACACTGGTCATTCGTGGCCTGGCACTCGGCCAGGTCAGCAGCAGCAACAAACGCTGGCTGCTCACTAAAGAAATTGTCGTCGGCTTATTAAATGGTTTTGGCTGGGCAATGGTCATCGCTATCACTGCTGGTCTCTGGTTTAATGATTTAAAAATCGGTCTGGTCATTGCCGCAGCCATCATCATCAACCTGTTTGTCGCCGCCTTTTCCGGTGTTGTTATTCCACTGGTCATGCGTAAAGCTAAGATCGACCCGGCTATTGCAGGCAGCGTGGTGCTGACAACGGTAACGGATATTGTCGGTCTGGCTGCATTTTTGGGACTAGCGACTATATTCCTTATATAAAATAACTAAAAATAACTGACTACACGAGTAAATCATCATGGAAACTTCAACTATCGTCACTCTGGTTGTTATTGCGATCATCGTTTTTTATGTCATCAATATCTTCAATACACTGGTCAGTCTACGTAACCGCTACCAGAATGCGTTTGCACAAATCGAAGTACAGCTAAAACGCCGCTACGACCTCATTCCTAATTTAATCGAAGTAGCCAAAGGCTATATGAAGCATGAAAGGGAAACACTGGAGAACGTCATCAAGGCCCGTAATAACGCGCTCAACGGTCTCGCTGCAGCTGCAATAAATCCCGGCGATGCCCACGCCATCCACGAGCTGAGTGAAGCAGAAGGCGCGCTCGCCGGTGCCATGAGCAAACTCAATGTTGTGATGGAGGATTATCCTGACCTGAAAGCCAATCAGAATATGATGCAGCTCAGTGAAGAACTCACCAGCACGGAAAATAAAGTTGCTTTTTCCCGTCAGGCCTTTAATGATCAAGTCATGGAATACAACACTTATAAACAATCATTTCCACCAGTGATGTTAGCGGCTTTGTTCGGTCATGATCACGATGCTACGCTACTTGAGTTTGAGGACAGCGCACAAATTCAGGCGGCGCCCAAAGTGTCTTTTTAAAAATAGCTTTTCTGATCTGAATGAATTTTTTCAAATCGCAGGACCTTGCCCGCAAAAACACCTTCCTGCTAGTCATACTTTTTTCACTGGCAGTTATTTCGCTAATTGTGCTAACCAACATACTGGTTCTGGTGGTTTTCGGTTACATAGACAGTAGTAAATCAGGCATTGACTTACTCAACAATCAGTTCGACTGGAACTCTTTTCTAATCGTTAGCGCAGCCGTGGTTAGTGTTATCATTTCTGGCAGCGTATACAAAATCTTATCCCTATCTGGTGGCGGCGCCCGCGTTGCAGAAATGATGGATGCAGAACTCATCGTTGAAGATAGCGGAGACCCTAACAGACAAAAAATTCTCAATGTCGTAGAAGAAATGGCCATCGCATCCGGTACACCTGTACCGCCAGTTTACCTGCTGAACGAAGATGGTATTAATGCCTTCGCCGCTGGTTACAAAACCAGCGATGCTGTTATTGGCATTACTCGTGGCGCCATCGAAAAACTTTCGAGAGAACAACTACAAGGCGTCATCGCCCACGAATTCAGTCATATTTTTAATGGCGACATGAGACTTAATATACGCCTCATCGGCGTCTTACACGGTATCACTGTGATCGGTATCATCGGTTATTATCTGCTGCGTTCTGCAGGGCGAACCAATTCAAGACGATCAAAAAATGATGGTGCTGCTGGCATTCTGGCTCTAGGCATCGGTTTATTAGTGATTGGTTATGCTGGAACATTTTTTGGCAATATAATTAAAGCCGCCGTCAGCCGGCAGCGCGAATTTTTAGCCGATGCTTCGGCGATTCAATTTACTCGTAACCCTGATGGTATCGCTGGCGCACTAAAACGTATTGGCGGCAATACCTCAGGCTCATTATTGGAAAACGCTAACACGGCCGAAATCAGTCACACGCTTTTCAGTCAGGGCATCAATACTTTTTTCAGCAGCCTATTTGCTACACATCCACCGCTGGAAGAACGCATAAAAAGGATTGATCCTTACTGGGATGGGAAATTCGATCACAGCCCTGAAGTTAAACAAGAAACCACAACAGAAAAAAACACCTCAAAAGATTCCGGAAAAAAAGATAAGTCTGCCACTGTTTCAACCGCAATAGCTACAGCCATAAATATCGACACCATCACTTCACATATCGGTCACGCTTCTGTTGAACACCTCAATTACACTCATACACTGATCGCCAACATCCCTGATATATTAAAAAACGCTGCACATGAACCCTGTGGTGCACGTGCCCTGATTTACTGTTTAATTCTGGATAAAGAACCGTTGCTACGCAAACAGCAACTACATCATCTAATGGCTCACGCCGATCCAGGCGCCTATAGAGAAACAGTCAAACTTTCTCTTAATATTGATACTATCGACAGTGAATTTCGCCTGCCGCTGATAGATATGGCACTATCAAGTTTGCGCCAACTATCCAATAAACAATATCAACTATTCAAAGATAACCTAAACATCCTGATAAAAATGGATGAAAAAATAAGTCTGCCTGAATGGGTCATTCAGAAAGTTGTGCTGCATCATCTTGATCGTGTATTCGAACCAGGGCTGAAAAAAGCAAAAAAATATTTAACCTTGAATAAAACTCAACAATCCTGTGCTATCTTGTTATCACTGCTCAGCCACACAGGAAAACAGCAGGGCATTGATATGCAGCAAGCATTTGATCTTGCTAACAAAGAACTGGGAAACTTTGATATTAAACTGCTGGATAAGAATATTCTAAACCTGAACACTTTAAATCAGGCCCTAGATGAACTGATTCGGCTCAAGCCACTGGAAAAACCTCGCTTACTCAAAGCTTGCGCTGTTTGTATCACAGCAGACCAGATGATTACTATTACCGAAAGTGAATTATTTCGTGCTATTGCCGACACATTGGATTGTCCTATGCCACCACTACTTGTTTAAACTAATCACGAGAACAAGCTATGAAAATTAAATCTATATGCACAACCGCCATTATTACCTGCTTGGCGTCATGTTTAATATCTGGAACAGCACTGGCAAAAAACGATAAGGACAAACCTCTACCACCCGGCCTACAAAAGAAGGTTAATAACGGTAAGCCACTACCACCTGGCTGGCAAAACAAACTGGCCAAAGGTGAAAAAATGGACGAAGAAGTTTACAATCAAGGTGAAATTATTGTACCCATTAACGAACATGGTGAAATTACTTTACGCGTCAATGACAAAGTTGTTCGTCTGTACAAGGCGACGAAAGAAATCATTGAAGTTCTAAGATAAACGAGATGGGATTGCCTAGCCAATATTTTTAGCCAGGCAACGATTGCGGCCAGAATTTTTTGCTTTATACAACATGTCATCGGCGGCTTTCATAAATTCAGTAATATCCCAGGATTCATCGGTGAGTTCGGCCACGCCCAAACTCACCGTTACTCTGAAACGTTTTTCTTCATATTTAAATGAAAAGGCCTCAGTTTCCCGGCGTATACGTTCTGCGGTACGCATAGCACCATTAATGGCGGTAGATGGTAATAAAATAGCAAACTCCTCACCTCCTATCCTGGCAACAGTATCGATATCACGCACCGCATTCTGGCAAATCTGCGCTATCGTCTGCAAAACATAATCACCTGCCAGATGTCCATATGTATCATTAACCTTTTTAAAAAAATCAATATCTAGAATAAGAATAGCGAGTGGTCGCTGATAACGTCGCCAGATATTAATCTGCTTGACCAGCTCAGAAGTAAAATAATGACGATTAAACAAACCAGTTAATTGATCAGATGTCGCCAGTGGCTCCAATCTGGCCAGCATTTTTAAATGGAAATACGAAACAATAGCGGTTGACCAAATTGCAAATAATGTCAATCCTCTATTAATTATTCTCACATCGTAAGTAACGCCCGGCGGCGACAAATAATAACCAGCAACTGTAAGTATGCTGCCAAGAACAGCCAGAGCTAAAATGAATCGCGGTTTCTGTGTAATCAAACCCACCAGCACTAATGCCACATAGGGGACACCTGCAGCCACACCTGCGGGTGAATAAATATCAAAGAACAGCACCGCAATACAAATAAGCAGACTTAATAAAATCACCAGTTGTTTGCGTGTGCCGAGCTTCAAAATTAACGCCTGTTATCCATAGTTAGAACCATTAACAATTTATAGCGTATTTTCAACAACATATAGCTTAAAATCATAATTGTTACTGGATTATTTCCGTGCAATCTCGGCCTCTACTTTTAAAACTTCTTCAATCATACGGTACACGCTATCTGGGTTTAATGATAACGAAGTAATGCCATTTTCGACCAGCCAGCGGGTAATATCTGGGTAATCCGAAGGTGCCTGACCGCAAATACCAACATACTTGCCCTCCTCATGACAGGCATCAATCGCCATCTTCATCAAAATTTTAACTGCGGCATCGCGTTCATCTAAACCTGTAATCAGGCCAGAGTCTCGATCAACGCCCAAAGTTAATTGCGTCAGGTCATTAGAACCTATAGAAAAACCATCAAACGATTGTAGAAACTGTTTTGCCAATAATGCATTGGAAGGTATTTCACACATTAGAAATATTTTTAAGCCATGTTGATGCCGAATTAGGCCATTTTTTGACATCAAATCAAGCACGTCCTCACCTTCCTTAACAGAGCGCACAAACGGTATCATGACATCAACATTATCAAAACCCATGTGCTTTCGAACCCGCACAATAGCTTCACACTCCAGACGAAAACATTCTTTAAAATTATCTGATGGATAACGTGAAGCTCCACGAAAACCAATCATGGGGTTTTCTTCTTTTGGCTCAATCAGCTCACCACCAATTAAGCTCGCGTATTCATTCGATTTAAAATCCGACAGTCGTACAATTACCTGTCGCGGATAAAAAGCTGCGGCTATCATACCGATACCTTCAGCTAATTTCTTTACATAAAAACTTTCCGGATCGGGATAACCCGCTGTTTCTGTATTGATACGTAACTGTAGATAAGGATCAAGTTTGTCATAATTAAGCAACGCCCACGGATGCACACGGATGCTATTATTGATAACAAACTCAATACGCGCCAGACCGACACCATCAACTGGTAAAGCTGAAAACTCAAATGCCTGATCGGGATTAGCCAGATTCAGCATAATACGTGTTCTGGTTTTACCCAGTTTTGAAAAATCCAACATCTTAGCAGTGAAATTTAATTTACCTCTATAAACATAACCAGCATCACCTTCAACACAGGAAGCTGTAACCTGCTCACCAGAAATGATACGTTGTGTCGCATCCACACAACCGACAATTGCTGGGATACCCAGCTCACGCGCAACAATCGCCGCATGACAGGTACGACCACCACGGTTGGTAATAATGGCAGAGGCAATCTTCATTACCGGCTCCCAGTCAGGGTCCGTAATATCGGTAATTAAGATTTCTCCGGGCTGTAACTGATACATTGATGATGCATCGGCAACGACACGCGCCACTCCCGTAGCAATCCGTTTACCGACACTTTTACCTACACATAGTATTTCGCCGCGCTCATGTAATTCAAAGCTTTCAAAGCCAGGTTTTTTCTGAACAGCTTGTACAGTTTCCGGGCGTGCCTGCAAAACAAATAGCTGCCCAGTCTGACCGTCGCGTGCCCATTCGATGTCCATAGGTTTCTGGTAATGTTCTTCAATCAGCACGGCGATGCGTGCCAGCTCCAGCACTTCTTCATCAGTAATTGAAAACTGCTGACGCTCTTGCATCGAGACATCCACATTTCGAGTTGAAAATCCGGTACTGGAATCCTTTCCATAGACCATCTTGATCGCCTTATCGCCCATCTGACGACGAATAATCGGCCGGAAGCCCTGCACTAAAGTTTTTTTATAAACATAAAACTCGTCAGGATTGACTGCGCCCTGCACTATATTCTCGCCCAAACCATAAGAGGAAGTGATCAGCACCACATCAGGAAAACCCGTTTCAGTATCGATCGTAAATATCACACCCGATGCACCTAAATCAGCACGCACCATTTTTTGCACGCCAACTGACAGGGCAACATCTGCATGCGCAAAACCTTTATCAACACGATAGGAAATTGCACGATCAGTAAACAATGAAGCGAACACCCGCTTACAGGCGAATAGTAAATTTTCCAGATTACTAATATTAAGAAATGTTTCCTGCTGACCAGCGAACGAGGCATTTGGCAGGTCTTCCGCCGTGGCCGAGCTACGCACAGCTACATCGGTTGCCCGACCGTATTCAACACACAGCATCTCATAGGCCTGGGCAATCTCATTCGTCAGAGCATCAGGCAATTTGGCATGCATAATCCAGTTGCGTATTCGCTGACCGGCCTTTGCCAGAGCAATCACATCTGTGGTATCAAGCGCATCTAACTCTTTGAGAATTTTATCACGCAGGTCATTGCGTTCAATAAATAGCCAGAATGCTGCCGCTGTGGTTGCAAAACCATTTGGCACACGCATACCACTATCTCGCAACTGACTATACATTTCACCCAGTGATGCATTCTTACCACCAACCTCGGCAACATCAGACTTTCTTATCTCAGAAAAGGTACGAATATACTTCATTGAAATTATCCCTTAATCCGCCTCTTACTGCTCAATAATACCTTCACATGGTTATTTATTCATGCTATTTATCAAGACCACTTCACTATCTATCAGCACACCTGTACTTGCCTAAATGAGGATACTAAGTGTAGGGTTGTTATTACAAACCATGAACAATGATGATAAAGAATCGAGAAATATGATGCTGAATAAAAATTTATTACTGTTACTGCTGCTTATCCTTACCCTATCAGGTTGCAGCTCAGCACCCCGCACACACCCTGATAGCATTCCAGTCGGCAAAAAAGTAGACCTGAAAAATTCAGCCTCTGTCAAAAATCAACTTTATGCCCAATATAAAAACTGGAAGGGCGTGAAATATGAAATGGGTGGACTGGACAAAAATGGTATCGACTGTTCAGGTTTTGTTTACAGAACATTCAGATCAAAACTCGGGATCAATCTACCCCGTTCTACCGAACTACAATCATCGACCGGGCAAAATATAAGCAAAAACAAACTTCGGGCTGGTGATCTGGTTTTCTTTAAAACGGCAAGCAAAGTTAGACACGTTGGTATCTACATCGAAAAAAATAAATTTTTACATGCCTCCACCAGTAAAGGTGTGATGATCTCAAAACTCAATGACATCTACTGGAAAGATACGTTCTGGAAAGCCAGAAGGCCATGAACAAACAATTGATAATAAAAAATCTAGCTCTCGAGCCTCATCCATCCGAAGGCGGTTATTTCAAGCGCACCTATAGCTCAGAAATAGCAACACATAGCCTCGCTGGCGAACGTAAAATATTATCTTCAATTTACTATATGCTTTGTGATGACAGCCCGATGGGCTATCTGCATAAAAACCGATCCGATATTATTCATTATTTTCACAGCGGCTCACCGATCATTTATATGATCATCCACCCCGATGGCCAACTGGAAAAACAAATACTGGGCAATGATCTAACTCGTGGTCAAATTCCCCAGTTCATCGTTAGAGGCGGCTGTTGGAAAGCCAGCGAACTTCTGGACGGCGAATACGGCCTCCTCAGCGAAGCAGTATCACCCGGTTTTGAATACGCAGATATGGAACTGGCTGATGCTATGGCCATCCAACAACAATTTCCGGGGCTGTACGATGCGATAAAAAAATTCATACGCCCGGTATAACCCGTTCCTCCGGCCAGAAATATTGATTCACATGACATAGATCTTGCCCACACATGCTCCCAGAGTGTAGTGTTGGGCACAAAAATAATGCCCGAGCACAATAAACAAATGAGGTCTTTTTTATGCGCAGGTTTTTGCTAGCAGGTCTTTTCTTTATATCTCAGTCAGCCTTCTCCGGTGAAGTGGCCAATCTGTATCAGGAGGGGGCATTTGGTGCAAAATGGGGTGATTCCATGGAAAGGCTCAAAGAAGTCATTCCTGCCGGTAAACGTGAAAATTATAAAGAAGTTGTTATGTATGTCACTCGAGATGGCCGCACGTTATTCGATATCGAACGCAAAAAAAATGCCTTCATTACCTTTGGTTTTGACCCCCAACAACGGCTCAATAGCATCGCCGTCGATTTCCAGATCGAAAATTACGATCAATTGCTCGATAATCTGGATAAGCAATTTGGTCCGCATACCATGGTCTCCGATGACAACGCCGCAAGGATCGCAACGTGGCCAAAAGACAGCGGTATTGAACTCTCGCTGACCATGTCGCGTGCAGGATTTTTTAGTCAGGAAGTTAAAACCAGTTTAAATATTCTTTATACCGGTAAACCCAAAATCAAGTAATGCATTTTTATATACACTACACCCCGTGCCACCGAGTTAACTAACATGAATAAAACAGCCAGCCCTCTCGGCAATATCTCACAACAAACATTCATGGAAGAATACTGGCAGAAAAAGCCTTTACTGGTGCGTCAGGCCTTCCCCAATTTTGAATCACCGATCAGTGCCGATGAACTGGCCGGCCTGGCCTGTGAAGAAGAGGTGAACTCACGTATCGTCATGGAAAAACACGGCAAGCACCCCTGGTTTCCCATCTTTGGACCGATGAGCGAAAAAACCTATTCACGTATGCCAGAAACGCACTGGAGCCTGATTGTTAATGACCTGGAAAAATACATACCTGAACTGACCTGGATTACTGATCGCTTTCGTTTCATCCCCGAATGGCGTCTCGATGATTTAATGATCAGTTATGCGGCCGATCAGGGTTCAGTAGGTCCGCACATTGATTTATACGACGTCTTCATCCTGCAGGGCCAGGGCAAACGACGCTGGCAAATCAACACGCAGCCCGTGGCCGAAGATAATCTGATAAAAGAAACACCATTAAGAATTCAAAAACATTTCAAAGCAGAAAAAGAATGGATTGTAGAGCCCGGCGACATGCTTTATCTGCCACCCGGCGTATCGCACTATGGCGTATCACTCGGCGAAAGTCTCAGCTACTCGATCGGCTTTCGCGCCACCAGCCATGCCGATCTGGTCACTGACTTCATCGACCACATTACCCGGAACCTGTCACCGCAACTAACCTACAGAGACCCGGACCAGCGCATTCAGCAGCACCCCAACGAAATCAAACACGATGCCCTGCAACGCGTCAGCGAAATATTCAAACAATACCTGCGCCCCGATCATCCGGAACTACAGCGCTGGTTCGGCTGCTTTGTCAGTGATACCAAAGCCAGCCTGAACACCGAACCCGAAGAAGAAATCAACTCCATTAAAGAATTGAAATTACTCGCTCAAACAGGTGATTTAAACAGGCACCCGGCCAGCCGATTCGCCTTCGCCCAGAACCCCGAAAATACCCTGCTATTCATTGATGGTGAAGATTACGAAGTTGGTCCCGAGTTCGCTATTGCGCTATGCCAACAAAGACAGATTAATCTTGATGAATTAATAAAAATTGCCAGTGAAAACGAATTATTATTGCTCGTTGAGCTCTTCAATCAGGGCAAAATTTATCTGGCATGAGCCAACATAATTTCAATACTTGATGCAACCTCCCCAGATCGTTGGAATATTTGCATCAGTATAATAAAAAAGTCATCTAGCACCTCTTTTTTTATAAATAGCTATTGTTTGATCCAGATCATTAACTCTCATCTATAAGCTACTACCCTGATACTTAAGGTTTTGTTATTTATATAAATTAGTGTCGATGGATTAGTGTATTTTTAACTAATTCGATGTTCGTGCATTCATCGTTATTACGATTGATTCTGCGCTAACAGCTTATTAAATAATAAGCACCAGATCAGAGTAAAAATCATCTTTAAGATTTTACTCCGATTTTAAATCTCCCAAATCTCCCAAATCTCCCAAATCTCCCAAATTTCCCAATACTAATTCGAGAGGAAGCAGTCATGTCAATGGCAAATTTGAAAATTGGTACCCGTTTAGGACTGGGCTTCGGCGCGGTGGTTTTGTTGTTTGTTTCAGCTTTGTCGGTGGTTGGGAAGTCGTTCTCCGATCTCAAACAGGGTGTCATGCAGATCGATGAAGAAACCCTGCCATACGTTATGGTGGTGGACGAAATGGATCTCAGCCGCTCCGAAGTACAACAATTCCTCACCGATGTTTCCGCCACCCATGACCGGGCCGCGTTCAAGGAGGCAGAAAATTCGGCCAAACTCTTCTTCAGCGGAGCGGAAAAATTCAAGGAGATGTATAGACGAGAAAATGATACTACCAGCCTGAAGCAGGTAGAAGTGATTGAAGCTGATTTCAAAAAGTTCTACGCCAGTGGAAAAGTCATGGCAGAGACCTATATTGCGCAAGGAATGGAAGCCGGTAATCTGTTAATGAAAGGCACTGATACAGTAGCGGGCTTTGATCAGGACAGTGAAGCTGTTGCCGCTTCCCTGAAAACATTCCGCAAACAGCAGGTGGATGAAGCACACCAGATCACCACCAGCGCCGTGGATATTGCCAAATCCACCATAAATATAATGATCTGGAGCAGCGTGGCAGCAGCATTGCTGGCAGCTGTTATAGGCTGGTGGATTATCCGAACCCTTCTACGGCAACTGGGAGGTGAGCCTGCCTATGCAGCGGAAATGGTGTCCAGAATTGCCAATGGCGATCTGACCGTTGATGTGCAAACCAAAGCAAACGATGACAACAGCATGCTGTACGCCATCAGGAACATGGTGGAAAAATTAACCTCCATCATCTCTGATGCACGCGGCGCCGCCGA
>Ga0224496_10001254_pt1 | contig 16005 bp, 12 predicted proteins | sample SF_Jul11_sed_USG_2_FD_168127 | JGI IMG/M metagenome (GOLD analysis project Ga0224496, IMG submission 168127) | Sediment microbial communities from San Francisco Bay, California, United States - SF_Jul11_sed_USGS_8_1 | ecosystem: Environmental > Aquatic > Marine > Sediment | place: USA...
ATGGTGGCATCTGGCATCCAGGGCGCTGTCTCGAAGCTGCTGGCGAATCCCATGCTGCTCGGCGGCGGCGCCGCGGCCGCGATCGTCGTGATCGCGCTGCTGGTGGTCGTGCTGCGCCGGCGACGGGCGATCCCGAACGATCTCGACGTGACGGCGATCGCAGGGGATGCGGACGCAGCGGGCAGCGGCGCGGTGGCCGGTGCCGAAGACGATCTCTTCGGCGATCTCGATTCGGCGCTCGCGGATGCGGGCGCGGCAGAAACCCGGACCCGTTCGAGCATTCCGCCGAGCGGGAGCTCGATTTTCGATGACGACGATCCCATGAAGGTCGCCACCTCGAAGCAGGGAGACGCACAGATGAAGCAGGATCTTTCCGACATGCCGACCTCCGCAACCGCCGCACGGTCTTCCTCGACTGGGAGTGGAGACATGGGTCGCATCGTGCGAGAGCTCCAGTCGCGCATGGCTGCGCTCGAGACCAAGCTGGAGGAGGCCAACGAGGCCCGGGAGCGGCTCGAGCGTCAGGTGGCGGCGCAGAGCGAGGAGCTGCGGGTGCAGCGCGCGGCCATCGCGCGCACGCAGCGAGCGCTGCGCAGCATGAGTCGCTCGGACGACGACAAGGCCAGCGAGCCGGCCCTGCGCGATGGCGAGACGCAGATGAAGACGCGGGTCAACGGCTAGGCCGCCGGCCGGCGCGGTCCGCGGGGGACCCTTGCACCGATCGGGGGCAAATCGCGCGTTCTCGCGCCCGGCATCAGTCGGATACCCGGACGCCGGATTTCCTGGCACAATCGCCGCTGAGAGCGGCGCTTCCGGGTTCGGAGACTGAACGTGTACACGGCCCACTATCAGCTTCGCGAAAAGCCGTTTGCGCTCACTCCCGACCCCCGCTTCCTGTTCCTATCGCTTTCGCACCGCGAGGCGCTCGCTCACGTGCTCTACGGCATCGAGCAGGGCGAGGGCTTCATCGCGGTGACCGGAGAAGTGGGTACGGGCAAGACGACCCTGTGCCGCACCCTGCTCGAGCGCCTCGGCAGCGAGACCGAGGTGGCGTTCATCTTCAACCCGATGCTGTCGGGCGAGGAGCTGCTGCGCACGATCACTGCGGAGTACGGTCTGCGCGAAGCTGGGCGCACGCGCGCCGAGCTCAACGACCAGCTGAATCGCTTCTTGCTCGCGACGCGTCAGGCGGGGCGACGCGTCGTTCTCGTCGTGGACGAGGCGCAGAACCTCTCGACGGAGACGCTCGAAGAGGTGCGCCTGCTCTCGAATCTCGAGACGTCCACCTCCAAGCTGATCCAGATCGTTCTGTTCGGCCAGCCCGAGCTCGACGACAAGCTCGACTCGCCCGAGCTGCGTCAGCTGCGCCAGCGCATCAGCGTTCGCTGGCGGCTTTCCCCGCTCTCGGACGTGGAGGCCGGCGACTACATCCGCCACAGGGTGCGCGTGGCCGCGGGGGCGGATCGGGATCTCTTCACGGCGAGCGCGCTGCGCGAGATCCGCAGGCGCGCGAAGGGCGTGCCGCGCATCGTGAATCTGCTGGCGGACCGCGCCCTGCTCGCCGGCTACGTGGAGGGCGCGCAACGCGTCGATCGCGCGCACGTCGGGCAGGCCGCGCGCGAGATCCTGAGCGCATGGCGCCGCGTTCGCCCGAGCCGCGTGCGGCGCTGGCGCGCGTTCCGGGTGGGAACGTGAGCACGATCCTCAAGGCCCTGCGCCGGCTCGAGCAGGAGAAGTCCCGGCCCGCGGGCCAGCGCCCGCTGCGCGAGGAAGTTGCACACGCGAGCCTCACGAATCGACAGCCGCGCAGATCCTGGCGGGCCGCCGCGCTCGCGGGTGGGGTGGGCGTTGCGGCGGGGGCGTCGCTGCTCTTGCTGTGGCCGCAGGGCGGCGAGCCGCCGGAGCCGCTCGCGGTCACCAGCCCCGCGCCCCGCGCGACAGCGCCCCAGCCCTCCGCCGAGCAGACGCCGCGCGAGCGCGCCGCCTCCGAGCGCCTCGAGCGCCGCCGCGCGGCGCGAGCCGCCCGAGCTGCCGCGCCCGCGCCCGCGCCCGATTCGGGTGAGCTCTCGGACGACGCGCTCACCTCGCCGGTGGCGGTGGTGCGCCGACCCCAGGCGAAGCCGCGCGTGGCAGACGATGCGCCGCGCCGGGCGGCGCCACCCGGTCCCGCGGTTGCCAGCGCGCCGCCTGCCGATGCCGCGGAGTTCGAGAGCAGCGAGGTGTCGTTCGAGGCAGCAGAGCCCGAGCCTGCCGGGCTCGCCGGCGCCGAGCCGGCGCCGAAGCTCGATGCCGCGGGCGAAGGCGCCCGGCTCGCCGCCGAGGTGCGCGTGGAACAGACACTCTGGCACCCCCGACCCGAGCGGCGCGTGGCCGTGCTCGAGGTGCCCGGCCGCGAGGCGCCGCTGCGCGTCCACGAGGGAGATGCGGTGGGGTCGCTCGTCGTGTCGAAGATCGAGCCGTCGGGCGTGGTCTTCACGCGGGAGGGGCAATCCCTGCGCCGCGCGCTCGGCGCGGAGCGCTGATCGGCCGGCGCGCGCGCTGCCGCTAGCGGACGAGGATCGATCCGTTCGAGGTGCGCAGCTTGATGGGCGCGCCGCCGTGGCCGAGTCGACCCACGACACGTGTTGGTGTCTCTCGGGTGATCTGCCCCAGGACGCGCTCGTTGCGGATCGTGCCGTTGTCCACGCGGATGTCGACGTCGGCGTCCACGCCCTCGGGAAGCGCCAGCTCGATGCCACCGTTGCTCGTGGCCAGCTGGATGCCCGCCGGGCCGAGGTCCAGCAACGCGGCGCGGATCAGGCCGTTCGAAGTCGAGGCGTCGACGGCGCCGCGGTGCTGCTCGATCTCGATCTTTCCGTTGCTCGAGCGCGCCGTCAGTCGGCCGCGGATGCCGGTGCAGCACACCTTGGCGTTGGTGGTCACGACCTCGACGTCGCCGACGATGTCCGCGATGAGCGCGCAGCCATTCGAGGAGCGCGCGCGCACCGGACCTCGAATGCCCTCCACATCGATGCGGCCGTTCGCAGCGTCGACGGCCACCTGCATGCGGCGCGGCAATCGGATCACGAGGTTTGCGCTGCCGTGCCGGCTCGACTTGCGCGGCGCCTCCACGTCGAGCTCGAGCCCGTCGGGGGTCTCCTTCGACACGAGCCGGATCTCCCGGAGCAGCTCCGCCGCCGCTTCCAGCGACTCCGCCCGAGCCGCCTTGTGGGCCGTCACCTCGAGATCGCTGCGATCCTCTCCCAGGATCCGGGTGCGCCCGTTGGCGTTGCGGACGCGGAACGCGCCGGCGCGGTTCGCGGCGATGCAGAGCGTCTGATCTTCTTCCGCGCGGTCGCTCCACGGAATGCCCTCGAGGAGCTTGCGGGGCAGACCGTTCCCGACCGTCTTGTCGGGCGGGACTCCCGGCCCCTCGCCGCGGGCGCTCGCTTCGTCGCTTTCGCGGATTCTCGTCGCCATGGCACTCAGTGGTACCGGGGGTCGTCCCGCCGCTTCCGCGCTTCCCATTCTTCGTGCTGCACCGCGCGCAGGCGCTGGCGCATCCGGTAGCGGCGCCAGCGATACTTGAGCTGCTCGAGGCTGAGGAGGCTGCCGGCGTCGCCGCTGCGGCGCAGGTAGAGCCAGCCGACCAGGACGCCGCCCAGATGTCCGACGTGACTCACGTTGCCGCCGCCGAAGAGCAGCGTCATGAAGAACAGGATGGGAATCAGCCAGATGGCGCGGAACGCGACGGGCGGGAACAGGAGCATGATGGTGCGATCGGGCCACGTCAGCGAATACGCGAGCAGCACGCCGTAGATGGCGCCCGAGGCGCCGAGCGTGGGGATGTGCAGCGAGATCTCCGACGCGATGCCGAGGCCGACGAGGAGATAGGGGGCGGTCGCGATGATGAGACCGGCGCCGGCGCCGCACACCAGGTAGTAGCGGAGGAAGCGCTTCGGTCCCCACACCATGGCGAGCTGCGTGCCGAACATCCAGAGAACGAAGAGATTCATCAGGATGTGGGCGAGACCGCCGTGCAGCCACATGTAGGTGAAGGGCTGCCAGATCCAGCCCTGCTGCCATACGAGGTAGGGCTGCACGCTGAAGAGCGCGGTCAGGCTCAGATTCGAGCCCGTGGTCAGCAGCTGCCCGGCGAACACCAAGGCGTTCGCGATCAGCAGCTGCTTGATGATCGGGGGCGTGACGGGCGGGCCGAAGCCGAGCCCGCCGCCCTGGTAGCCACGTCCGTACAATTCGCCTGTTTCCTCCGGATCGGAATGTAGGAACGGGTTCAGTTCGTGGCGAAGCGCTGAAAATGGGAAGTGGCGCGCTGAACCGTCGATCGACTCCGCCCAAAGGTCGCGGGAGGGGCGCGCGAGATCCCGCGAAGGAAGAACAGACTAAGCCACGAGGCGATGCGCCGTCAACGCAGATCGACCCCAGAGGGGAGCGCCTCGAGCGTCTGCAGCGCCGGCCCCAGCTCCATGCCCGACAGGTCGACGACGGGCAGGTCCAGCCCGAACTGCCTCGCCAGCGCGCGCAGACGCGCGGCGCAGTGCTCCGCATCTCCCACGACCAGCGCCTCGCGCGCCTCCCCGTCTCCGAGCCCCGCGAACCAGGGATTGAGCCGGCGGAACTCCGCCAGGATCCGGTCCGGATCCGGCGCGGCCTCGATTCTCGTGAAGATCCACATGCAGCGCGCGATCGCGTCGGGATCCCGGCCGGCGTCGGCACAGGCCTCGCGCAGCTGCGCCTCGGCCTCGGCGAAGCGCGCCGGGATCGGCGGCAGATTCACGTTCCAGACGTCGGCGTGGCGCGCCACCAGGCCCAACAGCCGCGGCCCCTTGGCGGCGATTTCGATCGGCAGGCTCCCGCCGGGCGGCGTCGGTCGCACCCGGGCCGCATCCAGGCGCACGTATCGGCCGCTGCGCGTCACGCTCTCGCCGCGCCACAGGGCGCGCACCGCGTCCAACGTCTCGTCCAGCCAGGCGATGCGCTCGGCAGCGCTGAGCCGCGGGTACCCGAAGCGCGGATCCTCGGGGCGGTCTCCGATCGACGCGAAGAAGCGCAACCGCCCCGGTGCGATGCGCTCCAGCGTGGCCGCAGCCTGCGCCAGGTGGGCGGCGTTCCAGTGATGCACGACCCGCAGCGATCCGATCTGGATGCGCTGCGTGTGCGCGATGAGCGCCGCGGTCACCGTCCAGCCGTCGAGCACGTCCACTTCGCGGCGCACGCCGAGCTGGCTAACATCTCCATCCACGTAGGCGGCCGCGTAGCCGAGCGACTCTGCGCGCTGCACCAGCGCGAGAAGATCTTCCCAGGCGAAGGCGTGCCAGCCGAGCGCCACGCCCAGCTTCACGACAGACGCCCCACGAATCGCGCGGCGTGCAGCAGGGCCATGGCGCTCTTGGCGTCGGTGAGCTGGCCGCGCCAGATCCAATCGAGCGCCTCGGCCAGCGACGTGTGGACCAGCTCGATCACCTCGTCGTCTTCGTGACGGGTTGCGATGCGTTCGAGGTCGAAAGCGGCGAAGAGGTGGATGATCTCGTCGGTGAACCCCGGGGTCGTGAAGATCCAACCGAGCTTCTCGAGGCGCCCCGCGCGGTAGCCACCCTCCTCTTCGAGCTCGCGCGCCGCGCAGATCTCCGGCGTGTCACCCGGATCGAGCTTGCCGGCGGGCACTTCCAGGATGCTGCCGCCCGCCGCGTGGCGGTACTGGCGGATCAGCAGCACATCGCTCTCGCTGGTGAACGGCACCACCGCCGCTGCGCCCGGGTGGTGCACGATGTCGAGCTCGGCGACCCGGCCGTTCGGCAGCGTCACCCGTTCGCGGGTGGCGCGAATGCGGAAGCTGCTCATCGCCGTCGCTTCCGCGTCGAGGATCTGGAGGCGGAGCCAGCCGCCTCGCCGGCACCGGTCGTGCGCTCGCGCCGCGCCGCGTCGGGCCAGGGGCAGTCGTCGCGCAGCGGACAGATCGGACATCGGGGGCGCCGCGCGTCACAACACGCCCGACCGTGCTGGATCACGCGGTGCGTGTAGCGGGTCCACTCCGCCTCGGGGATCAGCGCCATGAGCTCGCGCTCGATGACGTCCGGATCCTCGGCGCGCGTCAGCCCGAGTCGCTGGTTGACGCGCTTCATGTGCGTATCCACCGCGATGCCGGGGATGCCAAAGGCGGTGCCGAGCACGACATTGGCCGTCTTGCGCGCGACACCGCGAAGCGACGTCAGCGCATCCAGCTCTTTCGGGACCTGCCCGCCGAAACGCTCCACCAGGCCGCGCGCGGCTCCCAGGATGGACTTCGCCTTTTGCCGGTAGAAGCCCGTCGGCCGGATGAGCGCCTCCACCTCGCCGGGATCTGCCTCGGCCAGCGCATCCGGCGAGGGGTAGCGGCGGAACAGCGCGGGGGTCACCTCGTTCACCTTCGCGTCCGTACACTGGGCGGAGAGGATCGTCGCGATCAGGAGCTGGAACGGCGTGCGGTGCTCGAGGGCGCACTGCGCGTCGGGGTAGGCCCGCGCCAGGGCGCGCACGATCCGCTGCGCGCGCGCGCCGCGCGCGGCTAGCGACTCCCGGGACATCCGCGCCTGCTCCGCCATCGCATGCGGCGCAGGGTAGCCCGGCGCGCCGCGGTTGTTCACACCGGGCACGAACCGCGCGCCGGAGCGCGCTGGACGGACTGCACACCCGCGCGTACTGTCTTGCGCCGGGCGAGGCAGCGGAGCGAGCGTGACGCGTCAAGAAGAAAAGGCGATCACCATCGCGGTTCCGGGAAGCGAGCTCGTGCTCGACGGAATCTTCATCCGAGGGGAAGAGTCCGAGCCCCCCGGTGCGCTGCTCGCGCCCCCGCACCCGCTCTTCGGCGGCAGCATGGCCTCTCCCGTGTTGAGCGAGCTCGCGCACGCCTGCAAGCAGGCCGGCTACGCGAGCATCCGCTTCGACTGGCGCGGTGTCGGCGCGAGCGCCGGAAGCCCGAGCGGCAGCGATGCCGACGCGGACGCGGACTACGCGGCCGCCCTCGCATATCTGGAGGAGACCGTTCCGGGGCCCCTGCTGGCAGCCGGCTATTCGTTTGGCGCCAGCGCGGCGCTGCGCGTCGCCAGCCGGCACGCGCGCGTCCGTCGGCTGCTGCTCGTGGCGCCCCCCCGCGAGCGGCTCGACGCGCAGGCCCTCGCGGCGTTCCGGGGCAGCGTGCTGCTCGTGGCGGGTGAGCACGACGCGATCGCTCCCGTCGACGCTCTCGAGGCGCTCGCGGCTGGAGATCCGCGTCTGCGCGTGGTGAGCATCTCCGGCGCTGATCACTTCTTCGTGCAGGGGCTGTCCGAGCTCGGGCGCGCCACGGCGGACTGGCTCGGCGCGGCCTGAGCTGCGGCGGCTTCGCGCGAGCGGAGCGCCGCTCGGGTCAGAAGGAATCGAGCTGCAGGAGTCGCGCCGCGCCGTCGGACGACAGCGAGTCCTCGCGCAGGTCGCGGAGCGCTTCGGACGTGTTGCGCTGCCGCTCCGCGGTCTCCGTCGGCTCGGTGCCGGCGATGAACGCCTGGAAGAGGGTCTCCTGCGTGCTGCTCGAGGCCAGCAAGCCGGTCTCGCGATCGATGCGCGTGAACACGATGGAGTCCGGCGTGTCGAAGTCGCGCCTCGGTCGGCCGGCGAGCGCCTCGCGCATGTAGTCGACCCAGATCGGCGCCGCGGCGCGCGAACCCGTCTCGCCCCAGCCGAGGAAGCGACTCTCGTCGTGTCCGACCCAGACGCCCGTCGTGACCTCCGGCGAGAATCCGACGAACCAGGCGTCCGCCTGGTCGTTGGTCGTGCCGGTCTTGCCGGCGAGGGGTCGGCCGAGCTTGCGCAGGCGCCAGCCCGTGCCCTCGAGCACCACCGCCCGCAGCAGGTCGGTCATCAGGTAGGCGTCTTCGGGCGGAATCAGCTGATCCGGATCCTGCGCTTGCTCCTCCGCTTCCGCGGTGACCGGCGCCGCTTCGCCGTCCGCCACGCCCAGTTCGCTCTCGCTCGGCGCGCCCGAATCCGCTGCGGCAGCGGCGCCGTCCGCCGCGAGCTCGGACTCCTGGGACTCACCGAGGGAGACGTTCTCGATCAGCACGTTGCCGTCGCGATCGATCACTCGCTCGATGAAGCGAGGCACGACGCGGCGTCCGCCGGAGGGAAAGACCGCGTAGGCCCGCGTCAGCTCGAGCAGCGTGACCTCGCTCGAGCCCAGCGCCAGCGCCAGGGAGCGCTCCAGCGGCGAGCGGATTCCCAGCCGCTGCGCGTAGGCGATCACACGACCCACTCCCACCTGATCGCACAGATGCACCGCCGCGTTGTTGACGGACTTGGCGAGCGCCTTGCGCAGCGTGATGGGCCCGTGGAATTTTCGTCCGTAGTTCTCGGGTCGCCAGACGAAGCCGGACGCATCGTCCACGTACACCTTGGGACGGTCGTAGACGATCGACGCCGCCGTGTACATCGGATGGCCCTCCGCATCTTCCAGCGAGAGGGCGGTTCCGTAGATCAGTGGCTTGAACGCGGAGCCCGGCTGGCGGCGCGCCTGGGTGACGCGATTGAACTGGCTCGCGGCGAAGTCGTAGCCGCCCACCATCGCGAGCACGGCGCCGCTCGGCACCTCGAATGAGAGCAGCGCACCCTGCACGACGGGATCCTGGTGCAGCGTGGCGAGCAGCATGCCGTACGCGGGTGCGTCTTCGGGGAGGGGCTCGCGCGGCGCTGGGAGCACGCGGAAGCTGGCGACGTCGCCCACCCGGAAGATGCGCTCGATCTTCTCGACGGGCCGAGGTGCCGCATCCGGATTCGCCTCGCGCGCCCAGGCGACGTCCTCGAGGCGCACCAGCGCCGAGATCTCCGGCGCGAAACCGACGCGGGCGACTGCGTTCTTCGGCTCCACCGCGGTGATCACACCGAGCAGCGGCGTGTCTTCCGGCAGCAGCGCGCGCAAGGCCGCCAGCGTCTCCTCGACGGAGGGCGCCTCGTCCGGGCTCGGAAGCTGCGACGCGTCGCCGCCCGCGCTCACCTCGGGGAGCTCCAGCTCCGCCTCTCCCGCCTCCCCGGCCGGCTCGTCCGGGGGCACGGGCGCGAGGCCGTTCTCGACGGCGAGCCGCTCGAGCTCCGCCGGGATCTCCGCCACGGGAACCCTGCGCAGCACGCCCCGAAAGCCCTGGCGCCGGTCGAGGTCTTCCAGACCCCTGCGCACCGCCGCCACGGCCGCCTTCTGCAGCTCGAGGTCGAGGGTGGTTTCAATGCGCAGCCCGCCCTGGAGGACCCTCTCTCCGCCGAGCGTGTCGAACAGGTAGCGGCGCACCTCCTCGCTGAAGTACGCCGCCGCCTCGAAGGCCTCGCGATCCGGATCCTCGCTGAGAACGGGCCGATCCTGCACGGCCTGCGCGTAGGACGCGGCGTCGAGGTGCTGGTCCTCGAGCATACGCGCCAGCACGTAGAGTCGGCGCCGCTCGGCACCGATCGGATTTGCGAATGGCGAATAGTGGGAGGGCGCCTTCGGGAGGCCCGCCAGCTGCGCGGCCTCGGAGATGCTCAGAGACGCGACGTCCTTTCCGAAGTAGGTGTGCGCGGCCTCTCCGATGCCGTAGGCGCCGTGTCCGAAGTAGATCTGGTTCAGGTAGAGATAGAGGATCTCCTGCTTGGTGAAGTGGCGTTCGATACGGCGCGCGAGGATCATCTCGCGGATCTTGCGCCGGTAGGTGCGATCGGGGCTCAGCAGCAGACCCTTCACCACCTGCTGGGTGATGGTGCTCCCGCCCTGCCGCGTCTCGCCGCCCGCCTGGAGATTCACCAGCGCGGCGCGCAGGATCGACATGTAGTCGATCCCCTGGTGTTCGAAGAAGGTGCTGTCTTCGGCTGAGAGGAAGGCTTGAATGACGTGGGGGGGAACGTCCGAGAGCGGCGTCAGGCGCCTCCGCTCGACGAAGAACAGCCCGATGAGTCGACCCTGGCGATCGACGACGCGGCTGGCGAGCGGCGGCCGGTAATCCGCGGCATTCTTCAGATCCGGCAGATCGCGCAGGAAGGCGAGATAGACTCCTGCGACCGCGCCGACTCCCCCGAGGAAGAGGAGTCCGGCTGCCGCCACCAGGATGCGCATGCCACGCGACCGGCGAGACCGCAGGGAAGTCATCATTGCTCCGGGGGATGTCGGGACCGTAGCCGAGCCCGCGTCTCCTGCGCTAGCGCTTCGGCGCCACACGCGAGTCCCTGAATGACCACATCCGATCGCACCTTCGCGTTCGTCATGGATCCGATCGAATCGATCGACATCCGGTCGGACACGACCTTCGTGCTGATGCTGGAGGCCCAGCGTCGCGGCCACCGGGTGTTGTACATCGACCCGGCGGATCTCGGCGTGGACGACGGAGTCGCCGTCGCGCAGGCGCAGCCGGTCACGCTGCGCAGGGAAGAAGGCCGCCACGCCGATCTCGGCGCTGCGCGCAGCATTGCCCTGGATGACGGCGTCGATGTGGTCCTGCAGCGCAAGGATCCCCCCGTCGACGCCGCCTACGTGACCGCCACCCAGATTCTCTCGCTCTGCCGCCGCGCCCTCGTGCTCAACCGGCCCGAGGGAATTCTCGCCGCCAACGAGAAGCTCTACGCGCAGCACCATGCGGAGCTCATGCCGCCCACACGGGTGACGCGATCGATTCCGCAGCTGCTGGATTTCATGGCGAAGCTCGGCGGCGAGATGGTCGTCAAGCCCCTCGACGGGCGCGGGGGCGAGGGCATCTTCCACGTCCGCAACGACGATCGGAATCTCCTCTCCATCCTCGAGCAGTCGACGCGCTTCCAGACGGTCCGCGTGATGGCCCAGCAGTATCTGCCGGAGGTGCGCCAGGGAGACAAGCGCATCCTGCTGCTCGATGGAGAGCCCCTCGGAGCCGTGATGCGCGTGCCCGCCGAGCGCGAGCTGCGGGCGAATCTCCATGTCGGTGGGCGCCCGGAGCGGACGGAGCTGGACGACCGGGACCGGCACATCATCGAGTGTCTGGCGCCGCGGCTGCGGCGCGATGGGCTCTTCTTCGTCGGCATCGACGTGATCGGCGGTCGCCTCACCGAAGTCAATCTGACCAGTCCGACGGGCGTCCAGGAGATCAACGCGCTCGAGGATCGCAGGCTCGAGGCTGCGATTCTCGACGGCATCGAGGCCAAGCTCACCGAATCCGCGCTCCGCACCTGAATCCCCACCGTCGGTGCGGGCGCCCGGCGACTCGCAAATTCCGACGATAACTCCCTGAAAAACCATTGACACGGCCCGGAGCGGGGCCGAAACTCTCCGTCGGTGTGGTGGGCCGCCCCCTGGCCCCGACGCGCTGGATTCCGATGGACCCGAGGTCGGTCGGTAGGGCGAGACGCACCGCATCCACGATTCCTCCGGTCCCGCACCTTTCTCCCCTCGCGGGACGCACCAACACGAGAAGGAGATGGCCAATGGCCACGGTAGTCGAAAAGACCGGCATCAAACGGGAGAAGGGCTGGCTCTATTACCTCGACAAGAAGGGGAATGTGAGCCGGGCGCGCATGGCGCGCGGAGGGGGCAAGGCGCAGAAGGGCAAGCCCCAGATGGTCGCGAAGTGCGGCATCAAGCGTGAGGAGGGTTACCTCTACTTCATCGACAAGAAGGGGAACGTCTCCAAGGTCAAGATGGCGCGGGCGACCTCGCGGCGCCGGCGCAAGCCCGCTCGGCGCAAGACGGCCGCGCGGCGCAGCGGCGCTCGCCGCAAGAAGACGGCGCGCAAGAAGACCGCCCGCCGCAAGACCGGGCGCAAGAAGGCCGCACGCCGGAAGCCGGCCCGCCGCAAGAAGGCGGCGCGCAAGAAGACCGCCCGCCGCAAGACGGGGCGCAAGAAGGTCGCACGCCGGAAGCCGGCCCGCCGCAAGACGGCTCGGCGGCGAGCGCGCCGCTAGGGCGCGAGCGTCGAAGGTCGGGCCGGCGGGCAACCGCCGGCCCGGCAACCGACTTCGCTAGGCTGTTGCGCATGGCGCCTGGCAATTCGGGTGGGAACGACGCGGTCATTCAGGGTGCGCGCCGGAGCGAACAGCCTCACGGCATTCTCATCGTCGACGACGAACCGGCCATCCTCGAATCCCTGCAGCTCACGCTCGGCAGTGACTACCGTGTCTTCCCGGCGGAGAGCGGCGAGGCGGGTCTCGCAATTCTCGAGCGCGAAGACATCGCGCTGATCATCACGGATCAGGTGCTTCCCTCGATGAGCGGCGTCGAGTTCCTCGAGCGCGCCATGGAGATCGAGCCCGCGGCCATCCGCATGATGCTCACCGGCTATGCGGACATCGGCTCCCTCGCCCGAGCGATCAACGAGGGCAGGATCTACCGCTACGTCTCCAAGCCCTGGGAGCCCGACGAGCTCAGGCTCAACGTCAAGCGGGCGTTGGAGGCCCACGATCTCGCCACCGAGAACGTCCAGCTCGCCTTCGCCCTGGCGGATGCGAATGCGCGGCTGCGCGCGGAGAACGTCTATCTGCGGCGCGAGGTCGAGCGCAAGTATGCCTTCGATCGACTGATCGGCTCGAGTCCGGCGATGAACCGCGTGTTCGAGGTGATGGAGAAGGTCGCGGAGACGGATGCGACCGTGCTGATCCGGGGTGAGACGGGCACCGGCAAGGATCTGGTGGCTCGCGCCATCCATTACAGCGGGCCGCGCAGGGATCATCGTTTCGTGGCGCAGAATTGCGCGGCGCTGCCGGACACGCTGCTCGAGAGCGAGCTCTTCGGGCACGTTCGGGGCGCATTCACGGGCGCACACGTCGACAAGAAGGGACTGTTCGAGGTGGCGCACCGCGGCACCGTGTTTCTCGACGAGGTCGGGGAGACGCATCCGGGCATGCAGGTGCGGCTGCTGCGCGTATTGCAGGACGGCGAGATCCGCCCCCTTGGCTGCTCGGAGACGCGCAAGGTCGACGTGCGCATCATCGCGGCCACGAACCGGGATCTGCTGAAGGATGCCGAAGAGGGGCGCTTTCGTGAGGATCTCTACTATCGCCTGCGCGTGGTCGAGATCGAGCTGCCACCGCTGCGCGAGCGCCGCTCCGACATCCCGCTCCTCGCGCACCGTTTCCTCGATGCCTCGAACCGGAAGATGGGCCGCAAGCTGATGGGCTTCACCAACGCCGCGATGGATCGGCTGGTGGCTTATCACTGGAGCGGCAACGTGAGGGAGCTCGAGAACGAGATCGAGCGCATCGCGGCGCTGGCCGGCGATGCCGAGACCATCGGCGTCGACATGCTTTCGGAGCACATCCGGGGCGCCGCGCCCGCCGTCGATCCGCGCGCGGGCGATCTGCCCCGCGGACTGACGCTCAATGCCAGCGTCGACGGGCTCAAGCGCCGCATGATCCTCGACGCCATCCGCGAGACGGGCAGCAAGACGCGCGCGTCGGAGCTCCTGGGAATTCCGCGCCAGTCGCTCCAGAAGATGATGAAGCGTCTGGGCTTGAAGGACTGAGGCGCCCCGAGTCAGCCCTCGATCACCGCCCGAAGCGCGTCGCGGGCACGTGCGTGCGCGGCCTCGAGCTGGTCGAGCACCGCTTTGGCGCGCGAGAGCTCGCCCGCGCGGCTGATCGCGCCGAGCCGGTCGCAGAGCGAGACGATTTCGTGCGCACCGACGTTGCTGCTGCTGGACTTGAGCGCGTGGGCCACTTCGAAGAGCGCACCGCAGGCGCCGTCTTCGATGGCCTCCCGCACATCGGCGACCAGCTCCTCGGTACGTTCCAGATAGCTGCCGATCAGATCGGCGAGGAGATTGGGCCGTTTCTCGCTCTGCAGAGCGCGGATCTCGTCAAGAGCCGTAGGGTCGATCGGCCCGACGGCACCGCCCGCCGTCGCGCGGCCCGTGCCGTCGCTCGGGGCCGTGCAACCGCCGTCGGCCCGCTCGACACAGCAGCGCGCGAGCATCTCGCGAAGCTCGCGCTGTCGGAACGGCTTGCACAGGTAATCGTCCATGCCGGCTTCCAGGCACTGCTCGCGGTCTCCCTCCACCGCGCTCGCGGTCAGGGCAAGAATCGGCACGCGCCTTCCCGCCCGCTCCTCTGCCTCGCGCCGTCGGATCTCCCGCGTGGCCCGGTAGCCGTCCATGACGGGCATCTGGCAGTCCATCAGCACCGCGTCGTAGTGCCGAGCCGCGACGGCTCCGAGAGCCTCCTGGCCGTTGTTGACGACGTCGAAGCGGTAGCCCATGTCCTCGAGCATGGCCGCCACCACTTCCTGGTTGACGGCGTTGTCCTCCACCAGGAGCACGCGCTGCCCACCGGCCACGCCGTTCTCCTCGCAGTGCTCGGCGGGCGCTTCGCGCCTTTCCTTCGCGTGCCCCAGCACCGTGGAGAGGCAGTCGAACAGCGCGGACTGCAACACGGGCTTGATGAGCCGTCCCTGGACATCCAGCTCATCGAGGTTGTCCTGAGCCGTCAGCGAGCACAGCACCACCAGCAGCACGTCGGCGATGCGCGCCTCGTCGCGGATCGCGCGCACCACCTCGCTGCCGCGCATGTCGGGCATGTCCATGTCGAGCAGCACGAGCTCGTAGGGCTCACCGAGATCGACCGCCTCGCGCAGGGCGTCCAGGGCATCGTCGCCCCTGCCCACGGCCTTGCAGGGCATCTGCCAGCTGCTGAGCTGGCGCTCGAGAAGCGCCGCGCTCGCGCGGTTGTCGTGCGCGATCAGGACGCGAATGCCACCGAGCGAGGTGGGAGCGAGCTTCCAAACCGATCCGGCCATGCCGCTGCGTTCGAGTGGCACCTCGAGCCAGAAGACGGAGCCCCTGCCCGGCTCCCCTTCGAAGCCGATTTCACCCCCCATCAGACCGACGAGGCGCCTGCAGATGGCCAGGCCCAGGCCCGTTCCTCCGAACTGGCGCGTGGTCGACGCGTCGACCTGCGCAAAGGCATCGAAGATGTGCGCGCGGTTCTCCGACGAGATGCCAATCCCCGTGTCGCGCACCTCGAAACGCACGGAGTACAACTCCTCGGACGTCTGCGTCACGGATACGTCGATCACCACTTCGCCGCGCTTGGTGAACTTGATCGCGTTGCCGATCAAGTTGATGAGGATCTGGCGCAGGCGATTCGCATCGCCCTTGCAGATGGCGTCCAGGTCGGGCGGGATCGAGCAGACCAGCTCCAGGCCCTTGGCGTGCGCGGAGCCGGCGAACAGGAGTGCCATCTCCTCGACCAGGCTCCGGATGCCGAAATCGCGAACCTCGAGCTCGACCTTGCCCGCTTCGAGCCTGGAGAGATCGAGGACGTCGTTCAGGATGGAGAGCAGTCCATCAGCGGAGCGCTGGATGGTCTCGGCGTAGCGGCGCTGCTTCTCGTTCAGCTCGGTGCCCAGCAGCAGCTCGGACATCCCCACCATGCCGTTCATCGGCGTGCGAATCTCGTGACTCATCGTGGCCAGGAAGCTGCTCTTGAGCCGTGCCATCTCGAGCGCTGCGTCGCGCGCCCGGGTCATTTCCTGCCGAGCGTCCTCGAGCTCCTCGGTGAGCGCGTCGAACTGACGCGCGAGCGTTCCCAGCTCGTCGCTGCGCGTGAGGCGGATGCGCCGCGTCAGATCGCCGCTCTCCCGAAGCTCGGAGATGTGGCACGTGAGCCTGGACACGGGCGCCAAGATGAGCCACTTCAGCAGGATCCAGATGGCGATCAGGAACAGCGCGCCGGCGAGGATCACGAGAGCGACTCCGAGCTGCGTCGCGCTCAGGCCCAGAGCCGTGATGGCGCGCGGCATCTCGGCGCGCAAGAGGAAGGCAGGCTCTCCGTAGATGTCGTCGATCATCCGGTAGCTGACCAGGTTCTCCCCGCCCGCTTCGTGAAGATCGGTGCCCGCGGACGCGCGCAGCCTTCGCAGCGCGGCGGCGTCGGAATGCTCGCGCACGTGATCGCGCTGCAGCAGGGCGAAATCGATTTCGATCTTGTCCCGAATGTCGGCGAGCTTGGTCGAGTCCAGGAAGCGCCCGAGGATCATCGTTCCCGCGATGGGCCCCTCGCTATTGCTCTTGA
>Ga0224496_10001256_pt1 | contig 16003 bp, 11 predicted proteins | sample SF_Jul11_sed_USG_2_FD_168127 | JGI IMG/M metagenome (GOLD analysis project Ga0224496, IMG submission 168127) | Sediment microbial communities from San Francisco Bay, California, United States - SF_Jul11_sed_USGS_8_1 | ecosystem: Environmental > Aquatic > Marine > Sediment | place: USA...
ATCACGAACAGGCAGCTGAAGCCGTCGACGAAGCCGTAGATAAGTCCGATGATGCTGCCCGAGGCTGAAATCCTGTAGCCCGGATAGATGTCCCTGACGATCCCGAGGAAATTGCTGGCGTACCCTGTCTTGACCGAGATAAGCGTCATGACGAAGAGGGCCACGCCACATACTATCCCTGCCGAAAGACCCAGATTGACCTTGTTAAGTCCCATGGCTTCATCCTCCTTTTAGCGTGCCGTTCATGATTTTTCTGAATACCCAGCCTGGTATTCTTCCATTAACTCTACCACAAATAAGATAGTCCTACCTGAGAACATCCGCCCTGAGCACCCCCAAGGGCGTAAAGGCCCGCCTGCGGGTGGGTTTTATTCCGGGCGCCCCGGTGAGCACCTCGCCCGGGAGGGTGGACATTACTTATGGGCATCCGGCTCCGGATGGCAGGATAGCATGTTCACCCATCTGCCTGAGCGATCCGAAAACAGAAATGTAAAACGTGTTAAAGTAGTGCTCGCGACGAAAGGGAGTGATAGCGCTGGTTATGAAAAAACTGATTGAATCATACGGGAACATGCCAAACAGCCACTTGTACGCCGGAGTGTTCCTGCTCCTGGCCGTCATCTCCCTTTCTCTGTTCATTTCCTCCCCCATAACCGGCGGTGACAACGACCTGTGGTACCACCTCAACGGCGGGCGCTTCATACTGGAGACCGGCAGCGTCCCCGGGGACAGCAGCCATATATCGTTTATAGAGCCCGCGCGGAAGTGGACAGACTACTACTGGCTCTTCCAGGTGATGGCCTACAAGGTCTTCACCGTTTCCGGGTATACAGGGCTTATCCTTATGCGCACACTTATATACGGCCTGGTCATCGCCCTGGCGTTCAGGCTGTTCCTGAAGATGAGGCAAGAGCGGGGCGATTTCCTGTTCCAGACGGTCGTGCTCGTTCTTTTAGCCGCCTTTGTCGTCCAGCGGTTCCAGCTGGTAAGGCCCCATGCCTTCTCCTATCTGTTCATTGTCCTGTTCATCGTCTCGCTGGAGCTCAGGTCAAGGCTCAGGTACTTCCTCCCGGTTTTCGCGGTCCTGTGGGTGAATATCCACGGGATAGCCTACCCTGTCATGGTGCTCATCTGTATCGCATATATCTCGGAAACGTTCCTGGACAACGCACTGAAGAGGAGGCCCCTTGACAGGGCCCAGCTCAAGAGCGAGGTCCTTCCGCTCCTCCTCTGCATGTTGGCCATATTCGCGAGCCCCCACGGGTACGGGCTCATTAAGGTGCCGTTCCATCCCTTTTCCCTTTCCTCACAATATATAAACGAGCTCAAGTCCTTCTTTCTGCCCGAATGGTTCGGGTTCTCCGTTTACCTGGATACGGGCATAAGGTCCTACCTCAGCCTGTTCAACGCATTCCTCATAATTGTTGTCTATGCATTCATAAAGTCGTTGTATTCAAGGCGTCTCAGGCTAAGCCATGTTGTCCTCCTTGCAGGGGGCGCTTACCTGCTGACAAAGGGCGTAAGGTTCGTCCACGAGTTCGCCTTTCTCTCGCTGCCCTTCCTCGCTCATTACGCGCAGGGGAATCCGGGGGAAAGGACGACCGTATCAATAAGGTCCATCCTCGCGGCTCTCTTGATCATCCTGCTGCCGCTGTCCTTCTTCCTCAACGTGTTCCCGTATAAGGAAAAGTATCCCTTCTCGTTTGAGAAACTCCCCAGAGGGGTATCCGCTTTTCTCAGCCACGTAAAGGCCTCGGGGAATGTGCTTAACGAAGCCTATAACGGGGGCTTTCTGCAGTGGGAGACAGGCAGGGACTACAGGATATTCATGGACATGGAGGTCCCCTTCCTGTTCACTGACGAGGATTTCTTCATGTCCACAGGGGCATATCACAGCCCCGAGATATTCAGGAAGCTCAACGGAGAGTACAGGCTCTCCTTTGTCAGCGTGCCCCTTGACACTCCGGAGTTCATCCAGATGATCGAGGAGTTCCCCGAGTATTCGCTTGTGTTCTTCGATGACGAGGAATACCTGTATGTAAACAGCAGGCTGCTGCCCGAAATAGCCTCGGAGTACTCCCTTGAGCACGTAACGCCGTATAACATCGGCATCGACAGCCTTATGGGACTTGAGTCCGGGGACCGCCAGGCCTTTCTGGAGGAGATAGAGTCGATGCATGACATATACCCTGATGGGCTCTCGGTCAACCAGGCCCTCGGAACACTCCATATGCTCTCGGGCGACCTGGACAGTGCGGCCCTTTACGCGGATGTACTGACATCCCTTTACCCCAACAGGGCTTCCGGGTATTATATCCTCGGAGAGGCCCTCTTGCAGGGCGGCGACTACAGGGGGGCGGAGGCTGCCTTCCAAAAGGCGCTTGCCCGCTCCTACGGGAACGCTGTTGCCGTGATCAACAGGAAGCTTTTCAGGTGCTACCTCTATCAGGACGAGCCCGGGAAGGCCTATCCCTCGCTCAAGAGGGCCGCTGGCAGCCTGTTTACCCATGAGGCGAGTTACGAGGACATGTATCTGCTGGGTGTCCTCGCCATGTCTGAGGGGAGAGCGGATGATGCCCTTTATTACCTGAGGTTCGCCTGGCTGGAGACTCCGCTGAGCGATACGAGAATAAGGGCCAAGATCAGGGAGGCCCTTGGAAGGTTCGAGGAGCTCCCTGAGGAATGGAACTCCTATTAGGGCGCTGCCCCCTCCCCAGCGCCACTCATATGTACTCCTGCCCGCCACGATATTGTAATAATGGTCCATTACATGTACCATATGTTAATTATCCGCAAGTACGTGCTGCCGCTGGATACAGAGAACATTTTTCCTAACCGAGGGTGCTCAGGAGGATATGGACAGGATAGCCGTGCTGATCCCATGCTTCAATGAAGGGCAAACAGTTTCCAAGGTCATAAAGGACATGAAAAGGGAACTGCCAGAGGCAACCATTTATGTCTATGACAATAACTCCACAGATGACACCATAAGTCAGGCAGAGTCGGCAGGGGCCGTAGTCAGAAGGGAATACAGGCAGGGCAAGGGGTATGTGGTGCGCTCCATGCTCAGGGACATAGACGCTGATGTCTACCTCATGGTGGACGGAGATGACACCTACCCGGTGGAGAAGGCAAGGGAGCTTGTGGCCCCAGTGCTAGAGGGCAGGGCCGACATGGTGAACGGCTCCAGACTCCATTCCGGCTCCAACAGCTCGTTCAAGCCCCTGAACCTGCTTGGCAACAAGATATTCCTGGTACTGATAAACAGCATCTTCAAGCACAGGATAACCGACCTCCTGACGGGTTTCAGGGCCTTCAACAGGCGCGTGGCCTTCCTGCCGCTTTTCTCGAAGGGCTTTGACATCGAGACGGAGCTGACGCTCAAGTCGCTCGAGAACAACCTCGTCATAATGGAGGTCCCTGTGGACCTCAGTGACAGGCATGAGGGGAGCAGCTCCAAGATAAGCCCCATCTCCGACGGCACCCTGATCCTCCAGGTGATCTTCACCATTATGAGGGACTACAAGCCACTGACGAGCTTCGGTCTCATGGGCCTTGTCTGCCTGGCCCTGGCCTTCGTCCTCGGCAAGCCCCATATCGCAGGCGCTCTCCAGAGCGGGGACTGGGCGGGCCTGACCCTTTTCCTCTCTGTGCTGGCCGCTCTCACGGGTATAAGCGCTATCCTGATAGGCATACTGCTGCATGCCATCTCAAGGAGGTTCCAGGGGCTTGAGATGCAGATGAGCGAGCATCTGACAAAGAGAGGCCCAGGGGGCTGAGAGCTCCCGTAAGCCTTTTTACGTGACTACCTCAAAGTATCCTGCCTCAGGACCCCGAAGGGCGTGAAGGCCCGCCTGCGCGTAAGCTCTATGCCCAGCACCACGGTGAGAACAGTGCCCGTGAGGATGGATATCATTATGGCTATCTGGTACTTGATGGCCTCGGCAGGGGAGGCCCCGGCCATGAGTATGCCGGTCATCATCCCCGGGAGCGAGACCAGCCCTATGGTCATCATGGTGGCTATGGTGGGGGAGAGGGCCTCGTGCATTGCCCGGCTCATGTGCGGGGCGGTGGCCTCCCTGAGCGACGCACCGCAGGCCAGCGAGTATTCGTAGTGTGAGCGGCTCTCTTCAATGGACCGGTAGAACCTGCCAGCGCCTATTATCACGGCCCTCAGGCAGTTGCCCATTATCATCCCTCCGATGGGGATGACATACTGCGGCGCCATGAACTCCGGCGCCCTGAGCACTATACGGACGAAGTAGCCGAGGGGCAGGAGGGTGCCCAGGAATATGGCAAGGAAGGCGGGCGCCCACAGGCGGCCTGCCCTGAGCCCCGACTCCCTGAGCACCGAGAGGTCGGCCGCGGCCACCATTGCCATGAGCCAGAGCCCGGTGAGCCACCAGCGGTCCATATCGAATACCACCTGCAGATACAGGCCCACGAACAGCAGCTGCAACGTCATCCTCAGGACAGAGACCGCCAACCCCCTTGCCACGGGCACGCGGTATATCAGCACCAGCGCAAGTGGGGCTATCAGGAGAAGGTATCCCAGGGCCAGGGAGGAGTAGGATATGTCTATCATCTCCCTCATGCTATCTCTATGACCCGTTCGGCGCGTTCCCTGAAGAGGTCGTCGTGGGAGGCCGCAAGCACTGTCACGCCCACAAGAGAGGATATGAGGTCCAGCACGCCAAGCTTGCTCCTGCGGTCCAGGCCAGAGGTTATCTCGTCCAGAAGCATAACGGGACGCCCGAGCATTACGGCAACGGCCAGGGCCACGCGGTGCTTCTCCCCGCCCGAGAGCCGGCGGGCGGACTTTTCCATGATGTCGCGCCTCAGCATCAGGCCGTCCATGAGGTTAGCGGCCCGGGCCTCGTCCCAGGCGAGGCCGCGGTTGGCCCTGTAGGAGAAGGGTCGCATTACCGAGTCCCGCACAGTGCCCGGGCCCAGGTCCACCTCCTGGGGCACGTAGCTCAGCAGCCCCTGCCTTATATGCCAGACCGAGCGCGCCTCCACCCTGCTGCCCATGAAGGAGATGGAGCCTTGCGTCTCCTCGGCAAAACCCATCAGGGCCCTCAGCAGGGTGGTCTTGCCGGAGCCGGAGGCCCCGTACAGAAGCGCGGTCTCTCCCCGGTCCACGGTGAATGATACCGGCCCTGCTACGGGCTTGCCGCCCGAGCTTACGCTCAGTCCGCTTATGTCTATGGCTGGCGAGTGCATTATGAGGTAATTCTATCAGATGACGGACAGGCCCGGGGATGGGCGCCTGAAAAAAGGGGGGGCAGAAACTCGGCAGTGGCACAGCCCCAGTCAACGGATGAAGTAACGGATAAGACATGGGAAGCGCCCGGGATGGGGGAGGCTTGCCGGGCGCTGTGAGTCCTTATGTGTTGAAATCAATAGGCTCGCCGCACTCCGGGCAGTAATTCAGCCTGGGCTTGTACTGGTTCATCAGCACCGGGTCCTCGCACTCGGTTATCTCCACCGCGCCGTTTAGGACCGCCCTGCAGCACCTCTTCAGTATCCTGTGCTTCTTCTCCTCAAGTTCCATCAGCTCCCTGAACATGAGGCTGGACCATTGTTTGAGGTTCCTGTCGCTCATAAGCACCTCCGCTTTGCTTCCCGTTGTCTCAGGTCAATACGCTTCCTCCTTATAATTTCAGCTCCCCTCGTGCAAGGGGATTTGTATGACACTTAAATTCTTGCAAATATCATGCTAACTGTCAAGCATTTGAATTCAAAGGATATTGCTTAAAGAGGCAGAGGGATTTGACGTATCCATATGTGTAATATGTCACATGTTATGTAAAGGAGGCGACACAATGCGCTGTCCATGGTGCCGGGGCCGTGAACACTCCCGGGCGCAATGTCTGATATAATTAGCGCATGGCTGACTACCGCATTGAAAAGGATTCCATGGGCGAGGTAAGGGTCCCTGCCGAGGCCCTCTATGGGGCGCAGACCCAGAGGGCTGTGGAGAACTTTGAGACCGAGGCCCCAGCCATGCCCCGGCCCTTCCTTCGGGCCCTTGGGCTCATTAAGGCCGCGGTAGCAGAGGCAAACGCGGGGCTGGGGCTCATGCAGGAGGACATGGCCGAGGCCATCATGAAGGCCGCCTACGAGGTCTCCGACGGCAGGCACGACGACCATTTTCCCGTTATCGTATACCAGACCGGCTCGGGGACATCGAGCAACATGAACGCAAACGAGGTAATCGCCGCCCTTGCCACCAGGACGCTCGGCAGGCACGTGCACCCCAACGACCACGTGAACATGGGCCAGTCCAGCAATGACGTGATACCCTCGGCAATCCACCTGGGCGCGGCACTCGAGGTAAACGAGCGGCTCCTACAGGCCCTCAGGCACCTGGAGGAGGCCCTTATAGAACGGGTGGTGGAGCTTAAGGACGTCATTAAGACCGGGCGCACTCACCTGATGGACGCCATGCCCGTGAGCATGGGCCAGGAGATAGGGGCATGGGTGACGCAGGTGCAGCAGGCCAGCACCCGTTTTCTTGAGACACTCCCGAGGCTTTGCGAGCTTGCGCTCGGTGGCACGGCTGTGGGCACGGGCGTCAACGCGCACCGCGAGATGCCGGGGCTTGCCATAACCCGTCTTCAGGAGGCCACCGGGCTTCCGCTGTGCGAGGCGGACGACCACTTCGCGGCCCAGGGTTCCATGGACACGGTGGTGGAACTCAGCGGGCAGCTCAAGACGCTGGCCACCGCGCTGATGAAGATATCAAACGATATGCGCTGGCTCAATTCCGGGCCGATAGCGGGCCTCGGGGAGATATCCCTGCCCTCGCTTCAGCCCGGCTCCAGCATCATGCCCGGAAAGGTCAACCCCGTGATATGCGAGTCCGTGATGATGGCCTCCGCGCGTGTCATAGGCAACGACGTGACCGTGGGCATATGCAACACGCACGGCAACTTCCAGCTCAACGTGATGCTCCCGCTAATGGCATACTGCCTGATGGAGTCCATCGCGCTCATGTCTGACAGCGCGCGCATGCTGGCGGACAAGGCTGTGGCCGGGTTCACCGTGAACCGCGAGCGCATGGAGGCGTCACTGTGCCGCAATCCCATTATCGTGACAGCTCTGAACCCGGTCATAGGCTATGACAAGGCCGCCGAGATAGCAAAGAAGGCCTACGCAGAGGGCAGGCCGGTTCTGGACGTTGCCAAAGAGATGACCGACATTTCCGAGGCTGAGCTCAAAAAGCTCCTCGACCCCCGCAACCTCGCTTAATCCGGCCTGAGCCCTTCGACCCGTCACCCGTGGCTTTTACAGGCACAGTCCGTTTTCTCTTATATAAACAGGGGTTCCTCTTGACTATCTGGCCTGTATGTTCTATATTTATTCACATCTTGTATCTGGGGGGATATCAAAATGCTTACAAAAGAAGACCTGAAGAAGTACGCCTATTTCTCAAGCCTTTCTGACGAATCTCTGGATGTTCTTGCCTCAAAGCTAGTTCCAATGGGTGTCAGTGACGGTACTGTCATCATCAAGCAGGGCACCCCGCCAGACCACTTCTATTTCCTGAAGGAGGGAGAGGTGGTTGTGAAGAGGCGTAACGCCTTCGGCCAGAGGGCGGTCCTGAATGTACTGAGCAGCGGGCAGGGGTTCGGGGAGATGGCCCTTCTGACATGCTCCCACCGCTCCTGCTCTGTGATTGCAAAGGGTAACGCCACGCTCCTGAAGATGCACAAGCTGGATTTCGAGGAGACGGTGATAAACGACTCGGCTTTCAGGGGGATGATAACCAGGTCATCGAAGAACAACTGCGACTACAACGCCCTCAAGTCCTCCAGGCCCTTTGCTCTCCTGGAGCCTGAGAAGATGGCCACCCTGAGCTCCAAGCTGCATGAGCGCGAGTTTGCTCCGGGCCAGAAGATAATAGAGCAGGGGGACAAGGGAGAGCATTACTTCATCATAAAGTCCGGCAGGGTCGCAGTGATGAAGCATAAGGACGGCTCGGACCCCGTAAGGCTCGCCGAGCTCACCGAAGGCGAGGCCTTCGGTGAGGAGGCGCTCATCAGGGACCAGAAGAGGGGGGCCAGCGTTGTGGCCCTGGAGGAGACCGTGGTGTTCGCCCTGGACGAGAAGGACTTCAACGGGATTCTGAAGTCCTCCTTCCTGGACTTCACTTTCCCCGAGGACGTCCCTCTGGACAACCTTGGCGACTACGTGATCATAGACGCGCGCGTCCCGGCAGAGTATGAGGAGGAGCACATCGAGGGGGCCATCAATATCCCACTCGAGGACCTCAGGCGCAAGTTCTCCGAGCTGGAGTACGGGCAGCAGTACGTCACCTACTGCACCAACGACTCAAGGGGCATGGCCGCTGCCTTCCTTCTGGGGATGCAGGGCTTCGACGCCAGGAACCTTCGCGGCGGTCTCAGCGGATGGGAGGGCAATACCACCGTTGGCTCCGACGGGGTCCACTACCCCTCGCAAAGTCATAGTAACCAGTAGTAACTTCAACATAAAAGGGCCGCGTGAGCGGCCCTTTTATGTTGTTAAGGTCCAGAGGACCTACGGTGTAGTGATATGACATAGGTGGTATTCGTTATTGTAGGTTTTGTCGATAACGCATGTGGAGAGTATATGAGGCGCGCCGGAATCGTCAACAACCAGGTCAGGCTGTGTCAGCCATGAGTACGTGTCACTGCCGATCGTGAATACACTTGGCATCAGGCTGAACTGCCAGCTTTCTCCCAGGGTGCCGTAGTTTATCGATGTCCCGATCCCGTAGGCCCCGTGCACTGTCCCGGATGGGCCTATCTCAAGGCTCTTTCTCGTGCCAGTGCCTGCCGCGGCCACCGCATCGGGTATAAAGTAGCCCGAAGTATTTGTCAGGTAATAGGTCGAGCCGTCACCCGCTGTCCCAAGGAGATGCACATACCCTGTGGAGTCTATCTCCATGTCGCCATCCGCTCCCTTGACCGTGCTGGAGTAGGCCTCTGTCCACACCCCGCCTGACTCCTTCTTCCAGTAACTGTGATATCCCACTGTCGAGGAGAGCGAGATCATAATGTGGATGGTATTGGCGCTGTCTATCTCAAGGTCAAGGGTGGATGAATACTGGTATGCGTAGGTGCCTGACCTTATGAGCACCGGGCTCTTCCAGGTGCCATCAGGGGCGTTTGTGATGTAAAAGTCGTCGTACATTATACCGTTGGCGTTTGAGAACGCGATATGAAGCATGCCGTCGGAGTCCGCCTCCATGTCATAGCCGGGATAGGCCGCTCCGGAGGCGACATCGGCAAGAGACGTGAGGGTCCAGGCGCTCTCTCCTGGCGCCCTTCTGGCATGTATGAGGGATTTTACGGTCTGGCCTGTATCAATGTAGAGGATATGAGGGGTACCGTCAGGCGCGAGCTTTATGCATGGTTCCGCGTAGGGTCCCCCTGTCCCGACCGCCCCCTTCTGCCAGATGCCGGTCTCGTTGTTAGCGTACTTGATGTTCTGGAACGTCTTGTCAAGGTAAGCCACATGTATTGCGCCGGAACTGTTTATGACAGCGTCGGGGTTGTTAATCCCGGAGGTCAGATTATCAACCAGCTCGTAAATGAAATCCGACATGGTTATATCATCGCTGGCCGTCGACAGGTTGCCCGCCCCGTCACGTAGCCAGAGGTAGAGAGTGTTCGTGCCGGAGCCGCCTGTAAGGGTGAATGGCACGTCCAGAGCTGAGTAGTCTATTCTCTCGGTGACCTTAACCCATCCCGCGTCTGTAAGCGACGGGGTATCCGTATCCTCAGTCAGAAGGTATCCGGTTACCCCTGTTGCGTCCGAGGCCGCGATGTCCACATAAACGTCCTTCTGTGTGGTGTTGGTGTCGTCGTTGTTTATCACGAACACGCTTATTGAAGGGTCGGTGGTATCGAGGGTGAACCACCTGGTCACTGATGATACTTTTACGGAGCTGTCCGGATTGAGAGCTTCCACTCCCCAGTAATATACCTGGTTGGCTGTGTTTGGAAGGGGGGTTGTGGGGCTGTAGAAGGTGTCCGCTATTGTAGTATTGACGACGAATGGTCCGGAAAGGTCTGGGCTGGCGGACAGGAGGAACCTGTACGCCGCAGCGTCCTGAACAGGGGCCCACTCGAAGTGCGGTGTCGTGTTATCGGTCTTTTCCTGGCTGGCGGGAGAGTTCAGCACTACCTGGGGGTTGGTGTCGATGTAAATGTCGTCGCTGACCGGGGCGGTCTCAAGTCCGCTCATCTCCGCGAACCTCGCATATACTGTAGCCCAATCACCTCCGCCTGAATAATCACCCGTGAACAGGAAGGGCCTTGTGGACTGGAACGGTTCCCACGTCGCCCCTATGAACGCAGGGTCCTCGCTTATCATCATGAGAACGGCGTTCTGAACTGTTGACATGGAAAGCTCCACATATTCCGACGTGGTGTAGTCGTCCCCGCCGTTGATCTCCACGCTTCCGTTGGGGCCGGTTGATAGCCTCAGCAGCATGTCAAGGGCCGTTATGCTGTCAGGCAGGACCACCACATCAGTGACGGCAGCGTAGCTGTATACAGTGCCAGACTTCTCTGCGCGAACCACGTCATAAGTCCCCGGTGGTATGTTGAGAAGCTCGAAGTACCCATCGGAGCGCGTTGTGGTAAGATACGGCGTCCCCGGTATGCCGACAAATATGAACGAGTGGTCTGCAGCTCCCTCCAGCATGGCAAAGCCGTTAATGATCCCGACCTTTTTAACGTATATTGTCCCTGCAGCGTTGGCCTGTCCTTCCACGATATCCACCTCTACCTTGCGGCCGTGGGTGTCTCCCTCGCTTATTACGATCAGCCCGTACTGCTGGGCCCCTGCGGCCATTGAATGGCGGGAAGGCTTTGAGAGGATGGTGCCTGAGATGGAGGTCTTTACTGACAGGTTGAAATTACCGTTCGAATCGGTCTTGACAACATTGTTCTCCTGCCCGATTACGTAGACCGAGGCGTTTACGTTCTTACCCGATGAGCTGGGATCGGCCGGGTCCGACTGTACGGTGCCTGTAAGCCTTACACTGCTTGAGAGCGTGTTTTCCGATGAATTCGTCGTGTAGGTTTCCTGTGAATCGCTCCCTGAGCAGGCGGACAAGAAACCTAATGCCAGTGTCAGAACGAGAGTGTGCCTCAGCGAACAGAGAACTCTTTTCATGCTTCCCCCCTTGTTTTGTTGAAACCCAGCGGCAGTTCTAGTGGGCCCTGATATTATGCAAAATATCGGCTGGCAGTGTAAATATTAAATTAAGGTTGCTGCGCCGGATTTAAGCAAGGGAGAGAAGGGCTCAGGCCGGGAATTCCACGCATGTTTGACATGAAATACCTTTTCGTGCGATATTAGATGAGAGGAGGATATTACGATATGCCAATATATGAATATGATTGCAGGGCCTGCTCCGAGGTCTTCTCGGTCCTCAAGCTCGGCTCATCGGAGGTGGACACCAGCTGCCCCAAGTGCAGGAGCAAGGATACCCAGAAGAAGGTCTCGTCCTTCTGCTCCATGGGCTCCGGCGACTCGGGTTTTATAGGAGGAGGTGGCACCATGGGCGGCGGAGGCGGCTGACGGCCCTCGGGATGCTAGGCGTGTCCTGGCAATGAAACAGCAAAAGCCCTCTGCTTGTCGGCAGGGGGCTTTTTTGTGATTCAAGCGGTGTGGCTTCAACGTCTCCCTCTGCCTCACCCATGGACGCACTATTTCAAAAACATGTCCCGCTCACTAGCGTGACATTAACGAATGCACAGATTGAAGTTCCCCCTTATTTGCTATCCGTCGCGCTCCACCTGCTGCAGGGAAAGGATGGAGCGGAGTATCCGGGGTTAGATAAATGACAGTGGATGGGTAAGTGATATAGATGAAAATACAGTTGAGGAAAAGGCGGAAACACCTCGAACACCTTGACTTTTTAGGCACTTAACAATAAAATCAACCATATACCATGTCCAGGATATTATTGGCAGACGACAGCGCAACAATGCAGAAGGTGGTGGACCTTGTCCTTCGGGAGCAGGGCTACGAGGTGGTCACGGCCAATAACGGCCAGGAGGCGATGAATCTGGTTGCCGCCACCCCTCCGCCGGCACTGGTGCTAGCCTTCATCAAGCTGCCGGGCATGGACGGCTATGAGATATGCCGCAACATCAAGTCCAACCCGGCCACAAAGGGCATTCCCGTGATACTCCTTGCAGGGGCATTCGACCCGGTGGACGAGTCAAGGAAGGCGGAGGTGGGAGCTGAGGACTCGCTCATAAAACCCTTCCAGGCCGAGGACCTGCTCAAGAAGATACAGGCCCGGATAGGCGCTGCCGCGCCCGCAGCCGCTGCCCCTGCTTCGGCAGGAGACGATATCGTCTTTGGCGGAGAGGACGACTCCATGTCCTTTGCCGGGGTCGCCGAAGCCGGCGAGACGGTCATGATGGCGCCGGCTGTTGAGGCAGAGCCAGTGATGGCGGAGGCTGTTGAAGAAGAGGCCCTGATGGCTGAAGTGGCGGACGCGGAGGAGACGGTCATGATGGCGCCGGCTGTTGAGGCAGAGCCGGTGATGGCGGAGGCTGTTGAGGAAGAGCCTCTGATGGCCGAGGCTGTGGAAGAAGAGCCGCTGATGGCAGAGGCTGTTGAGGCAGAGCCGGTGATGGCCGAGGCTGTTGTAGAAGAAACTGTGATGAAGGCCGCTCCCGCGGCAGCAGCGCCGGCGGCAGGAGTATCCATGGCTTCAGTGGATAGCGCAAGCATGGAGGCGGTAATAAGAGAGACGGTGGGCGCGAAGGTCACTGAAGCGCTGGCCGCCATTGACCTCAGGGACGTGATACTGAAGGCCCTTGAGCCGCACGCTGCCAAGGCGCTTGAGAAGATAGCCTACGACGCGGTGCCCGAGTTCCTGGACAGGACGCTGAGGGGCACGATAATGGAGAGCCTGGGCGCTGTGAACAGGGAGCTGGAGAACATAATCTGGGAGACGGTCCCTCAGCTTGCAGATACCATGTTGAAGAAGGAGATGGAGCGTATCCGCCAGGAATCACAGTAGTGCGTCTTCAGAAAACCCATATTCCACCCCCCGATATCAAAGAGAAAGCGGAAAGCAGATGAAAGAGTTCCCCAAGAGCTACAGCCCTGAGGAAGTTGAGGGCAGATGGTATTCCCACTGGACGGAGCAGGGCTATTTCAGTCCCGAGATAAACGAAGGCGGCGAGCCCTACTGCATAGTCATCCCTCCCCCCAACGTTACGGGACAGCTCCATATGGGCCATGCCCTGAATGCCACTATCCACGATATCCTCACCCGGTGGAAGCGCATGCAGGGCTCGCGCGCTCTCTGGCTGCCCGGCACCGACCACGCGGGCATAGCCACTCAGAACGTGGTGGAACGCCAGCTTGAGCAGGAGGGCACGGACCGCCATGCCATGGGGCGAGAGAACTTCATCAGGCGAGTATGGAAGTGGAGGGAGGAGTACGGCGGCAGGATAATCAACCAGCTAAAGACCATGGGCTCCTCCTGCGACTGGTCCCGCGAGCGCTTTACCATGGACGAGGGCCTCTCCCGCGCTGTCCGGGAAGTATTCGTTCGCCTGTATGACGAGGGACTCATCTACCGGGCCAAGAGGCTCATCAACTGGTGCCCGCGCTGCCACACCGCACTGAGCGACCTTGAGGTGGAGCACGAGGACCTCACTGGTACGCTCACATACATGAAGTACCCGCTCTCGGACGGAGAGGGCCATATCACCGTTGCCACTACGAGGCCCGAGACGATGCTCGGGGACACGGCTGTCGCGGTCAACCCAGATGACGAGCGTTACAGGCAATACATAGGAAAGAAGATCGACCTGCCGCTTACCTCAAGGCGCATCCCGGTCGTCGCGGACGCGGAGGTGGACCCGGAGTTCGGTACGGGCGCCGTAAAGGTGACGCCGGCCCATGACTTCAATGACGAGGCCATAGCCAACAGGCAGGAGCCGCCTCTGCCCTTCATCACCGTCATAGGCGAGGACGGCAGGATGACATCGGAGGCCGGAGAGGACTACGCGGGCCTGGACCGCTACGAGTGCAGAAAGAAGGTGCACGCGGACCTGGAGTCAAGGGGCCTTATTGAGAAGGTGGACGACCACCTGCACTCCGTGGGCCACTGCTACCGCTGCAAGACCACCATAGAGCCCTACTCCACCCCCCAGTGGTTCGTGAAGATACAGCCACTGGCCGACGAGGCCATAAAGGCGGTGCGCGAGAAGCGCATCAGGATAGTGCCCGAGTCATGGGAGAACTCCTACTTCAGCTGGATGGAGAACATACGCGACTGGTGCATAACGCGCCAGATCTGGTGGGGCCACCGCGTCCCTGTCTGGTACTGCTCCTCCTGCGGAGAGACCATCGTTACGCGCCAGGACCCGCTCGAGTGCACAAAGTGCGGCTCAAAGGATCTGCGTCAGGACGAGGACGTGCTTGACACGTGGTTCTCCTCGGCGCTCTGGCCCTTCAGCACGCTTGGGTGGCCGGACGAGACCCCGGACCTCAAAACATTCTATCCGACGGGAGTGCTGATAACAGGCTTTGATATCCTCTTTTTCTGGGTGGCCCGCATGATAATGATGGGGCTGAAGTTCATGGGCGAGGTGCCCTTCAGGGACGTGTACATACACGCCCTGGTGCGCGACAGCGAGGGCCAGAAGATGTCCAAGTCCAAGGGCAACGTCATCGACCCGCTTACCATCAGCGAGAAATACGGCACCGACGCCTTCAGGTTCACCTTCGCGGCCTTCGCGGCCCAGGGCAGGGACGTGAAGTTCGACGAGCAGAGGGTGGAGGGGTACCGCCACTTCATCAACAAGCTCTGGAACGCCACTCGCTTCATACTGATGAACCTGGAAGGCGGCGAGGCCCCAAAGGTCAAGGAGGCGGAGCTGGCCGCGCGCGCTGCCCGCAACGTGCACGAGGCCGACCTGGCCACAAGGTGGATACTGTCGAGCCTGGCCCATACCTCCGAGGAGATGAACGTGGCCCTCAGCGAGTACCGCTTCAACGACGCCGCCAGCGCAATCTACCAGTTCACCTGGCACGCCTTCTGCGACTGGTACATCGAGATGGCCAAGAGTGAGGTGACGGAAGAGGTCAGGGACACGCTGCTATTCGTGCTCGATAGCATACTGAGGCTGCTGCATCCCATAATGCCCTTTGTCACGGAGGAGATATGGCAGAGCCTGCCCGTGGCGCACGAGGCGGAGAGCATAATGCTCAGCAGGTACCCCTGCTGCATGCCGGCCAATGACGCGGCAGAGCATGTGATGAGCAACGTGATGGACGCCATAACAGGGGTCCGCAACATCAGGGGAGAGCTGAACATATCGCCCAAGGAGGTCCTCAGGACGGTCATCAGGACCTCCGATGCCAGGGTCGCCGCTGAACTGAAGGAGAACGCGCATTACATAGAGAGGCTGGCGAGGGCCGAGTGCGAGGAGATAAGCGAGACCGCAGCGCGCCCGGAGGGCAGCAACATCTCGGTAAAGCCCGAGCTCGAGGTCTACGTGGTGCTCTCCGGCATAGACATGGAGGCAGAGGCCCAGAGGCTGGAGAAGGAGCTCAAGAAGGTGGACGCCGACCTTCAGAAGATAAAGAAGAAGCTCATGAACCCGGACTTCCTGGAGCGCGCGCCAAAGGATGTGGTGGACAAGGAGAAAGCCAAGCAGGACGAGCTCAGCGACAAGTTCGAGAAGATAACCGAGTCCATCAAGCAGATAAAAGGACTAGGGTGATGCGCGTCTTGATAGCACTGCATCTCAGCGATGGGATAAGGTAAATTAAAGTATGCCTGTTGACGGAAGAGTAAGAGAGTTCATCCGCCTCGCGCTTGAGGAGGACATAGGCCGGGGGGACGTGACCACGTCTCTCACGGTGGACCCCGCGCGCCTTGCCGTTGCGGAGCTTGTGGCAAAGCAGCCCTTTGTGCTGGCCGGGCTCCCTGTGGCAAGGGAGGTCTTCAGGGCCGTTGACCACGAGC
>Ga0224496_10001257_pt1 | contig 16002 bp, 15 predicted proteins | sample SF_Jul11_sed_USG_2_FD_168127 | JGI IMG/M metagenome (GOLD analysis project Ga0224496, IMG submission 168127) | Sediment microbial communities from San Francisco Bay, California, United States - SF_Jul11_sed_USGS_8_1 | ecosystem: Environmental > Aquatic > Marine > Sediment | place: USA...
ACCTCGAGCACCAGCTTGCCGGTCTCGTAGTCGAGCGCGCCGGTGGGCTCGTCGCACAGCAGCACCTGCGGGCGCTTGGCGATGGCGCGCGCGATCGCCACGCGCTGCTGCTCGCCACCCGAGAGCTGCGAGGGAAAATGATCCAGCCGCTCGCCGAGGCCCACCCAGTCGAGTGCCTCGTCGGCCGGCATCGGCGCGGCGGCGATGTCGGTCACCAGCGCCACGTTCTCGCGCGCGGTGAGGCTCGGGATCAGGTTGTAGAACTGGAACACGAAGCCCACGTGCTCGCGCCGAAAGCGCGTGAGCTCGGCCTCGTCCGCGCCCGTAAGCTGGTGATCGAAGAAGCGCACGTCGCCCGCGCTCGGGATGTCGAGGCCGCCGAGGATGTTGAGCAGCGTCGACTTGCCGCTGCCCGAGGGGCCGAGCAGCACGATGAACTCGCCGGCGGCGATCTCGAGGTCGACGCCGCGCAGCGCGTGCACCTCGGCCTCGCCCATGCGGTAGGTCTTGGTGAGGCCGCGGGCCTGGAACACCGGCTCGCTCAAAGCTTCCTCGTCACGCGCACCAGCGCGGGCTTCACGGCATCGGGCGTCAGCTCGAAGCCGAGCGTTCTCGCGAAGCGCAGCATCTCCTGGTTTTCGCTCAGCACCAGCCCTTCCATGGTCTCGAGCTTGCGCGCCTGCGCGGCACGGATGAGCGCATCCATGAGCAGCTGCGCGACGCCGGCGTGGCGCCAGTGGTCGGCGACGACGACGCCGAACTCGCAGCTTCGGCCGTCGGCGTTGGCGACGTAGCGCGCTTCGCCGACCAGCTCGCCGCCCGCGGCTTCGCAGACGAAGGCCATGTGGCGATCGTAGTCGATGTGCGTGAAGAAGTGCACCAGCTTCTCGCCCGGCGCCTGCACGAAATCGAGGAACCGGAGGCGCTGGCTCTCGCCCGAGAGGCGCTCGAGGAACTGCGCTTCGGCGCGCTCGTCGCCGGCGCGCACCGGGCGAATGGTCACCGAGCGCCCGTCGGCGAGGCGGCGCTGGCGCACGAGGTGCAGGGGAAAATCCGCCATGCTGCATTGTCGCGAGGACAATGGCGCACGGCTTGATGCACGTCAAAAGGCGGCAGCGCGTGCTGCGCCAGCATGAGCGGCATGGACTGCCCGTCAGATCATCCGCAGGCGCGCGGCCGGGCAGCGCGTGGCGCCCGACGCCGCGCTCGCCAACCGCTTCGCGACCAGGTCGACCTCGACTCGATGGATTGGCTGAATCTTCTCGTCGCGCTGAAAGAGCGTTTGAAGATCGAGATTCCGGAAGCCGACTACCGCAAGCTCGGCGCCCTCGATCAGGTGGTGGCCTACCTATCGGCAAGGTCGCGGTGAAGGGGCTGACCTCCGCCGAGGCGGCCGCGCGCCTCGCGGCCGACGGACCGAACGCGCTGCCGACGGCGGCGCGGCACGGCACGCTCGCCATTGCGCTCGGCGTGCTGCGCGAGCCGATGTTCCTGCTGCTCGTCGCGGCCACCGGCATCTACCTCCTGCTCGGCGACGTGCACGAGGCGATGGTGCTGGGCGCCTCCATCGCCGGCGTGATCGGCATCACCGTCGCGCAGGAGCGCAAGGCCGAGCGCGCGCTCGAGGCGCTGCGCGACCTGTCGTCCCCGCGCGCCATGGTGCTGCGCGACGGCGAGCGCAAGCGCATCGCCGGGCGCGAGGTGGTGCGCGGCGACCTGCTGATCCTCGCCGAGGGCGACCGCGTGCCGGCCGACGCGCGGCTCATCGCGGCCACCGACCTGACGGCGGACGAAGCGCTGCTTACCGGCGAATCGCTGCCGGTGGATAAGCACGCGGGCGACACCGTGTACTCGGGGACCCTGCTGGTGAAGGGCCACGCACGCGCCGAGGCGCGCGCGACCGGGCCACGCAGCGAGCTCGGGCGCATCGGCACTTCGCTCGCGACGCTCGAGCCCGGCAAGACGACGCTCGAGCGCGAGACGGCGCGCGTCGTGCGGCTGGTGGCGGCCTCTGCGGTCGTTCTCTGCCTCGCGCTCGCGCTCGCCTACGCGCTGGTGCGCGGCGACTGGCTGGGCGGCGTGCTCGGCGGCCTGACGCTCGCCATGGCGATCCTGCCCGAGGAGTTCCCGGTGGTGCTCACCGTGTTCCTCGCCCTCGGTGCCTGGCGCATCTCGCGCCACGGCGTGCTGACGCGCCGCATGGCGGCGATCGAGATGCTCGGCGCCGCCACCGTGCTGTGCGTGGACAAGACCGGGACGTTGACCGAGAACCGCATGGCGCTGGTCGATACACCGCAGCCGGTGGCCGATCTCGCCGCGCTCGCCAGCGAGATCGACGCCTTCGACCCGATGGAGAAGGCGATCGTCGCCGCAGCCGGCGCGGACGCCCGCCGCGTGCGCAGCGAATGGAGGCTCGAGCGCGACTATCCCTTCAGCGACCAGTTCATGGCGGTGTGCCACGCCTGGCGCTCGCCGCAGGGCGAGCGGCGCATCGCGTTGAAGGGCGCACCGGAAACGGTGCTCGCCCTGTGCGGGCGCATGGATGCAATGGAGGAATTGCGGGGCGCCGCGCAGGAAGGCCTGCGCCTGCTGGCGGTGGCCGAAGGCGAATGCGAAGGCGAGCTGCCCGAGGATCCGCGGCGCTGCGCATTCCGCTTCGCCGGCTTCGCCAAGCTCGCCGATCCGCTGCGCGCCTCGGTGCCCGAGGCGGTGGCGCAGTGCCGCCGGGCTGGGATCCGCGTGGTGATGGTCACGGGGGACTACCCGGGCACCGCCCTCAATATCGCGCGCGCGGCGGGCATCGACGCGCGCGCGGCGCTGACCGGCGATGACATCGCCGCCATGGACGACGCGGCGCTCGCCACGGCAGTGCGCACCGTGCACGTCTTCGCGCGCGTGCGGCCCGAGCAGAAGCTGCGCCTGGTACAGGCCTATCGTACGGCGGGGGAAGTGGTCGCCATGACCGGCGACGGCGTGAACGACGCGCCGGCACTGAAGGCCGCGCACATCGGCATCGCCATGGGCAGCCGCGGCACTGACGTCGCGCGCGAGGCGGCCGCGCTGGTGCTGCTCGACGACGACTTCACCTCGATCGTGCGCACGGTGCGCCTGGGGCGGCGCATCTACGAGAACATCCGCAACGCCATGCGCTACCTCGTGTCCGTGCACGTGCCGATCGCCGGCATGGCGTTCCTGCCGGTGGCGCTGGGCGGTCCGCTGTTCCTGCTGCCGGTGCACGTGGTGTTCCTCGAGTTCGTGATCGACCCCGCCTGCACCCTGGTGTACGAGGCCGAGCGCACCGAAGCGGGGGCCATGGAGCGCCCGCCGCGCGACCCGGGCGCGCCGCTGTTCAACCTGGAGATGCTGATGGTGAGCTTCGCGCTCGGCGCCGCCATGCTCTGCGCGGTGTTCGGGGCCTACGCGTGGGCGCGATACGCCGGGCGCGTCGAGTTCGAGGCGCGCGCCGTCGCCTTTTCCGCCATCGTGTTCTCGAACCTGGCGCTGCTCTACGTCACGCGCTCGCAGCGTCGCTCGGCGCTCGCCACGTTGCGCGAGCCCAATGCCGCGCTGTGGTGGATCACGCTGGGGGCACTCGTCGCGCTCGGCGTGGCGATCTACCTTCCGGGCGCGGCGGCGCTGTTCAAGTTCGCGCCGCTGGGCGCCGCCGACCTCGGCGTGGCGCTGGCGGCCGGCATCGCCGGCGTGATCGGCTACGAGCTGCTCAAGCTGCGTGCGCGGGCACGGTGAGACAATGCCGCCGATGAGGCACCATGAGACCGTAGGCGCCCACCTCGTCGCCTCGGTGCTGCGCGCGCGTCCGGACGAGCGCGTGGGCGAGGTGCTCAAGCGCCTCGCCGAGGAAAAGCCCTCGAGCCTCGAGCTCTTGCTCGCCACCGACGAGCACGGGCGCCTCGTCGGCGCCGCGCCGCTCGCGCGCGTGATCGCGCTCGAGCCGGATGCACCGCTGGACAAGGTGCTGCAGCGCGACTTCCCGCACGTGCGCCCGAACTCGGACCAGGAGCGCGCGGCCTCGCTCGCGCTGCACCACGGCGTCGACGCGCTGCCGGTGGTGGACGCGGAAGGCTGCGTGCTCGGCGTGATGCCGTCGCAGGCGATCATGCAGGTGCTGCGCCGCGAGCACGTCGAGGACCTGCACGTGCTCGCCGGCATCCAGCGCGAGACCTCGCAGGCGCGGCACGCCATCGAGGACCCGCCGATGCGCCGCGTGCGCCACCGCCTGCCCTGGCTGCTCGCGGGCCTGGGCGGCGCCGCCGTCGCCACGGCCGCCATGGCGGGGTTCGAGGCGACGCTGAAGGCGCACGTCGCCGTCGCCTTCTTCGTGCCGGCGATCGTCTACCTGGCGGACGCCATCGGCACGCAGAGCGAGGCGGTGGCGGTGCGCGGGCTGTCGCTCACGCGCTCGGGCATCGCCAACCTGCTCGGCGGCGAGCTGCGCACCGGAATGGCGATCGGCACCGTCCTGGGCGTGCTCAGCTTCCTTCCCGTGTGGTTCTTCTTCGGTAGCCTGCGCCTCGCCGCGGCGGTCACGGTCGCGATCTTCGCCGCGGGCACCGTCGCCGCGGCGCTCGGGCTCGCGCTGCCGTGGTGGCTGGCGCGCCTGGGTCGCGACCCGGCGATGGGCAGCGGGCCGCTCGCCACGGTGGTGCAGGACATCCTCAGCCTGCTCGTATACCTCGGGGTCGTGAGGGCATTCGGACTTTGACGGCACGGGCGGCACGCGACTGGCACGCGCTGGCGGCGCGCGAGGTGGTGCGCGCGCTCGAGACGAGCGCGCAGGGACTCGCGCCGGAAGAAGCGGCGCGCCGCCTTAGGGAATCTGGCCCGAATGCCTTGCCGCAGGCGCGGCGCCAGCACCCGGTGCTGCGCTTTCTCGCGCAGTTCAACAACGCGCTCATCTACTTCCTGCTCGCCGCGGCGGTGGCGGCCGCGGTGCTCGCGCATTTCGTCGATGCCGCCGTCATCGTTGCGGTGGTCGTCGTGAATGCCGTCATCGGCTTCATCCAGGAAGGCAAGGCCGAAGAGGCGCTCGCGGCCATGCACCGCATGATCTCGCCGCAGGCCGCGGTGCTTCGCGCGGGCGCGCGCCGCAGCATCGCGGTGGCCGAGCTCGTGCCCGGCGACATCGTGCTGCTCGAGGCGGGCGACCGCGTGCCCGCGGACCTGCGCCTCACGCGCGCGCGCGGACTGCTCATCGACGAGGCGCTGCTCACCGGCGAGTCGCTCGCCGCGGAGAAGGTCGAGGACGCCGTGGCCGAAAGCGCCGCGCTCGGCGACCGCAGCGACATGGCGTATTCGGGCACGCTGGTGGCCGCGGGCCGGGGCACCGGCGTGGTGGTGGCCACCGGCCTCGCCACCGAGATCGGCCGCATCAGCACGCTGCTGCAAAGCGTCGAGCAGCTCACCACGCCGCTGCTGCGGCAGATCAATCGCTTCGCGGTGCGCTTCACCTGGTTCACGCTCGCCGCCGCCGTGCTCGTGTTCGCGTTCGCGGTGGGCGTGCGCGGCTTCGGCTGGGCGGAGGCGCTGATGGCGGTGGTGGCGCTCGCCGTCAGCGCCATCCCCGAGGGCCTGCCGGCGGTGATCACCATCACGCTCGCCATCGGCGTGCAGCGCATGGCGGCGAGGAAGGCCGTGATCCGGCGCCTGCCCGCGGTGGAGACGCTGGGCGCGACCTCGGTGATCTGCTCGGACAAGACCGGCACGCTCACGCGCAACGAGATGACCGCGCGCCGCGTCGTCGCCGGCGGGCACGAGGTGGCGGTGAGCGGCGCCGGCTACGTGCCCGAGGGTGAGCTCGAGGCCGTGGGCCATGACGACGACGCGGCGGCGGTCGCCGCCGCGGTGCCGCTGATGCGCTGTGGGCTACTCTGCAACGACGCGCACCTGCGCCGCCAGGAGGCGGGCTGGGCGGTGGAAGGCGATCCGATGGAGGGCGCGCTGGTGGCGCTCGCCATGAAGGCGGGACTCAATGCCGAGCACGCGCGCGCCGAGTGGCCGCGCCTGGACGAGATCCCGTTCGATGCCGCGCACCGCTACATGGCCACGCTGCACCACGGACCCGCGGGCGAGACGGTGGCGTTCGTGAAAGGCGCACCGGAAGCCGTACTCAGGATGGCGGGTGCGCCCGAGCACGAGCTCTGGGCGAAGCGCATCGCCGCCGCGGCATCCGCCGGCGAGCGCGTGCTCGGCTTCGCCTGCAAGGCACTGGCGCGCGATCGGGAAAGACTGAAGCATGCGGACGTCGAGCAGGGCCTGGAGTTCCTCGGCATCGTCGGCTTCATCGACCCGCCGCGCGAGGAGGCGACGCACGCGGTGGCCGAATGCCGCTCGGCGGGCATCGAGGTGAAGATGATCACCGGCGATCACGCGCGCACCGCGGCGGCGATCGCGCGCCAGCTCGAGCTCGCGCCCGACCCCCAGGCGCTGGAAGGCGCGCAGATCGACGCCCTGGACGACGCGGCTCTCGCCGACGCCGTGCGCCGCACGACCGTGTTCGCGCGCGCGAGCCCCGAGCACAAGCTGCGCATCGTGCGCGCGCTGCAGGCCGAGGGCGCGGTGGTGGCGATGACCGGCGACGGCGTGAACGACGCGCCTTCGCTCAAGCAGGCCGACGTCGGCGTCGCCATGGGCATCAAGGGCACGGAAGCCGCCAAGGAGGCTGCCGAGATGGTGCTGCTCGACGACAACTTCGCTTCCATCGTCAACGCGGTGCACGAGGGCCGCACGGTGTTCGACAACATCCGCAAGGTGATCGCCTGGACCCTGCCCACCAACGGCGGCGAGGCGCTCACCGTGATCTCGGCGATCGCCTTCGGCTTCACCTTGCCGGTGAGCGCGGTGCAGATCCTGTGGATCAACCTCGTCACCGCGGTGACGCTGGGGCTGGTGCTCGCCTTCGAGCCCGCCGAGCCCGGCGTCATGCGCCGGCCGCCGCGCGCGGCGGGCGCGCCGCTGCTGGGCGGCTTCCTGGTGTGGCGCGTGGTGCTGGTGTCGTTCCTGTTCGTCGGCGCGGCGCTGGCGGTGTTCTTCAGCGCGCTCGCGCGCGGCCACGACCTGGAGACCGCGCGCGCCCTGGTGGTGAACGTGATCGTAGTGCTGGAGATCTTCTACTTGTTCAACGTGCGCTACCTGCACATGAGCTCGATCACGCTGCGCGGTGCGCTTGGCACGCCGCCGGTGCTGATCGCCCTTGGCGTGGTGACCCTGGCGCAGTTCGCCTTCACCTACGCGCCGTTCATGCATGCCTGGTTCGACACGCGCCCGGTGCCGCTCGCCGAGGGCGTGCTCATCGTGCTGCTCGGCGCGGCGGTGATGTTCCTGCTGGAGGGCGAGAAGTGGCTGCTGCGGCGGCTGGGGGTGTCCGACCTGCAGCTCAGCGCGCGATGAACGCGAGCACCGCGGCGAACTGCACCGCGACCACGCCGGCGATCACGGCGCGCGTCAGCCGCTCGCGCGGCGTGGCGATGCCGCTGTCGTAGACGAAGCGCTCGGAGGCGATTCTGGACAGCGGCACGCCAAGCTCGGCGAGGCTCATTTCCACCGCGTCGATCATGCCGGGCGGCCCGCACACGAAGTAGCGCCAGTGCGGCGCGTCCGTGAGCGGCATGCAGGCCCTGAGGTTGGCGAAATCGACGCGGCCGCGCAGGCCGCTCCAGTCGGCGGGCGGCTCGGCGACGATCAGGTGCAGCTCGCGCCCGGGGGCGCGCGCGATCGCTTCGAGCTCGGTGCGCGCCGCGAGCTGCGCGAGCGAGCGGTCGGCGTAGACGATCTTCAGCGGCCGCGGGTCGTGCGTGGCGGCGAGATCGCGCGCCAGGCTGAGGATCGGGGCGATGCCCGCGCCGCCGGCGATCAGCATGACGCCGGCGCCGTCGCGGCCCGCGAGCGTGAGGTCGCCGTAGGGCCCGTCGACGTAGGCCGCGGTCCCGGGCGCGACGCGGCCGATGTCGCGCGTGAAGTCGCCCGCCTCCTTCACCAGGAACTGCAGGCGCGGCAGCTGCCCCGGCGCCGACGCGATGGAGAACGGGTGCTCGGTGATGCGGCCGAGCGCGCGGTGCAGCTTCAGCCATACGAACTGGCCGGCGGCGAACTGGAAATCGCGCGCGGTGTCGGGCTCGAGCACCACGCGCCACAGGCGCTCGGCTTCGGGCGCGACGGCGGCGACGCGCCAGCGCCGGCCGGACTGCAGCAGCGGCTTCACGACGTACACCGCGGCGAGCGCGGCGAGCGCCACCGCGCAGGCCGCGAGCCAGAACGCGCGCATCCACGGATCCTGCGCGTAGCGCCCTATGTCGAGCACATGATGTGCGCCGAACGCCGCGATCGCCAGCGCGCCCAGGCCGTGCGACAGGCGCCAGGCCTCGTAGGTCCAGCGCAGCCCCGAGCGCAACCACGCCAGGGCGACCAGCGTCACGAGCAGCATCCAGGCCGCCATGCCGCTCACGGTCGCCGCCGGCGTGAGCAGCACGCGCATTGCGCGTCCCGAGCCGTAGGTCGGGCGCTCGCTGAACGCGGGCGCGTAGAGGAACGGGTGGAACAGCAGGAAGGCGAGCGCGACGATCGCCATCAGCTGGTGAAAACGCATCGTCAGGTCCATGCCGACGCGCGCCGAAAGGCGCTGGTAGCGGCCCGAGAGGCCGAATTCGAGCAGCAGCACGGCGAAGCCCGCCATGGCGAGGCCCGAAGAGAGCTCGTCCAGCCACGGGCGGCGCGGCAGTCCCTGCGCGGCGGCGAGCCCGAGCGGCAGCAGGGTGAGGCCGAGGTACAGGCCGAGCAGGAGCGCGATGCGCGCAGCGGGCGTCAACGTCCGGCCCCGGCCGCTACTTGACCAGCGTGACTGGCGCCCCCGCCAGGTGGATGACCTTCGTCGCCACGGACCCGAGCACCAGGCTGCCCACCGCGCCCAGGCCGCGCGTGCCCATGACGATCGAGCCGCATTTCAGGCGCCGCGCGCGCTCGGCGATGCTCGCCGCGGGGTCGCCGTACACCACATGCACGCGGTGCGCCGCGCGCATGCGCCGCACGAGCCTGAGCGCCGGCGCCAGCGCCTTTTGCGCCAATGCTTCGCATGCCGCATGGTACTGCGAGGCGTGCATCGTTGCGGGCACCACGCCGTAGAGCGGCATCGGCGGCAGCACGTGCAGGAGGTGCAGCTCCGCGCGGCCGCGCGCCGCCAGCGCCGCGGCATGGCGCAGCGCGCGCAGCGCGCCGGCCGAGCCGTCGACCGGCACGAGGATGCGCGCCATCAGCGCCGCGCGGCGAGCACGCGTTCCAGGCCCTCGCTGTCGCGGATGCGCACGTGCTTTTGCTGCACGTCGATCAGGCCGTCCTTCTGGAACGAGGAGAACAGCCGGCTCACCGTCTCCAGCTTCAGGCCGAGGTAGCTGCCGATCTCGTCGCGCGTCATGCGCAGGTGGAACTCGGTGGCGGAGTAGCCGCGGCGCCGGAAGCGCCGGGACAGGTTGAGCAGGAACGTCGCCAGGCGCTCCTCGGCGCGCATCGAGCCGAGCAGCATCATCACGCCGTGGTCGCGCGCGATCTCGCGCGCCAGCACCGCGTGCAGGCGGCGCTGCAGCGCCGGCACGTCGCGCGACAGGTCCTCGATCAGGGCGTAGGGCAGGATGCAAACCTCGCTGTCCTCGAGCGCAATGGCGGTGCCGTGGTAGGCGCCGGCGATGCCGTCCATGCCGAGGAGCTCGCCGCCCATGAAAAAGCCCGTCACCTGCTCTCGGCCGTCGTTGTCGAGGAGGTTGGTCTTGAAGAAGCCGCTGCGGATGGCGTACACGGCGCTGAATTCGCCGCCCGCCTGGAACAGGGTTTCGCCGCGCTTCACGCGCCGCCGGGCGTAGACCACGTTCTCGACGCGCTCCAGGTCCTCGGCGCACAGGCCCGCCGGCAGGCAGAGCTCGCGCAGGTTGCAGCTCGAGCAGGTCACCTCGAACTTCTGCGAGGCGGCGGGGTGCAGGGCGGTGACGACGTTCATGGCGTACTCCTCAATGGGCCTGGGTCACGCGCGCGGCAACTGCGTCACGCACGCGTGCGAAATCGCCGCACTTGTCGAAGAAGTCCCGTGCGCCGAGCTGCAGCGCGAGATGCCGGTACGGGTCGGAGGCGAAATTGGACAGCATGTAGACGTCGGTCTGCGGCGCGCGCTCGCGAATGGCGCGCAGCACGTCGAAGCCGCTGCCCTGCTCGAGGCGGACGTCGAGCACGACGACGTCCGGGTGCGCGGCAAGGATCTCGCGGGTCGCCTGGTCGGCGCGCGCGGCCATGCCCACGACGCGCGTCCCCGGCACGGCCTCGAGCATCTCCAGCAGGCGCTCGCGCACCAGCGGCGAGTCCTCGACCAGGTAGACGGTTTGCGTTGGCATGCCGCCAGTGTGGCGGCGCGGCCCCGCGCCCGCCATCGGCGGCGGCTGATTCGCGGCTCGGAAAATTCCTACAGCAGCTTGTGCTCGAGCGCGTAGCGCACCAGCTCCGCGGTGCCCGCGAGCCCGAGCTTGTCCTGCACCTTCGTCTTGTGGGTGCTGACGGTCTTCACCGACAGGTGCAGCCGGCGCGCGATCTCGCCGGGGCTGCCGCCCGCGGCGAGGAGCTTGAACACCTCGAACTCGCGATCCGAGAGCCGCGTGTGCGGCGGGCCGTCTCCGGCCGTGATCAACTGCGCCGCCGTCGCGTCCGACACGTGCACGCCACCGGCCGCGATCTTTTTCAGGGCGACGAGCAGCAGCTCGGCGGCGCTGTCCTTGTTCAGGTAGCCCGAGGCGCCCGCCTTCAGCGCGCGCGCCGCGTACTGCTGCTCGCCGTGCATGGACAGCACGAGGATGCGCAGCGCCGGCTTTTCGGCCTTCAGCCGCTTGATCAGATCGAGCCCGGCGAGCCCCGGCATCGACAGGTCGAGCACCGCCACGTCGTAGTCGTGGGCGCGCACCAGGGCGAGGGCCTGGTCGCCGTCGGCCGCCTCGCCGGCCACCTGCAGGTCGCCGTTCGCGGCGAGAATGCGCTTCAAGCCGTCGCGCACGATCGCGTGGTCGTCGGCGATCAGCACGCGGGTCATGCGCCGCCCCCGCCGCGCGCCGGCAGCCGGGCGCGCACGCGCGTGCCGCCGCGCGGCGCGCGCGACACGTCCAGCGTGCCGCCGAGGTAGGCGATGCGCTCGCGCATGCCCTTCAGGCCGAGCGCGCGCTGCTTGTCGGCGTCGCCCGCGGCCATGCCGCGCCCGTCGTCCTCGACCTCGAAATGCACCTCGTCGTCCGTGGCGCGCAGCACCACCCATGCATGCTTCGCCTGCGCGTGCTTGGCGATGTTGGTGAGCGACTCCTGCAGCGCGCGGTACACGGCAGTGGCGATGTGGCCATTCAGCCCGGCGAACGCGCCGTCCCCCGCGACGTCGATGTCGCAGGGAATGCCGGCGCGGCCGGCGAAATCGTTGACCAGCCAGGTCGCCGCGTCGGCGAGGCCGAGGTCGTCGAGCATCAGCGGCCGCAAGTCGGCGGAGATGCGGCGCGTCGAGGCCACGGTCTGGTCGAGCAGGGCGCTCATGGTGGCGGCGCGCGCCGCGAGCTCGCCCGCGGCGGCGGGCAGGCGCTCGCGCAGCCAGGCGAGGTCCATCTTCAGCGCGGTGAGCAGCTGTCCGAGCTCGTCGTGCAGCTCGCGCGCGATCCTCGTCTTCTCGTCCTCGCGCGCCTCGAGCACGCGCGCCGAGAGCTCGCGCAGCTCCTGCTGCTGGCGCTGCAGCAGGGCTTCGTTCTGCCGGCGCTGCGTGACATCGCGCAGGATCACCGTGAAATGCCGCTCGCCCGGCTCGCCGGCCTGCGAGATCGACGCCTCGATCGGGAACTCCTCGCCGTCGGCGCGCAGCGCCCACAGCGTCGTCATGTCGCCCATGCGCCGGTTGGTGACGCCGGTGTGGCTGAATCTCTCCACATGCGCGCGGTGCGCGGCGCGAAAGCGCTGCGGGATGAAGCGCTCGAGCGGCGCGCCGACCGCCTCGCTGCGGCTGCAGCGGAACGCGAGCTCGGCGGCGCGGTTGAACAGGACGATGGTCTGCGCGGCATCGACGGTGATGATCGGGTCCATCGCCGATTCGACGATCCCGCCGACGCGCGCCTCGCCGCCGTCGTACAGCCCCCCCCAAACGGCGACGGCCCACAGCGTGCCGACCAGGCCCACGCTCACCACCAGGATGTCGGTGAGGATCACCGCTCCCAGCAGCCAGGGGGCCTCGCTGCCGCGGACGAAGGCGAGGACATTGGCGGCGAGCAGCGCGCCCAGCGCTGCGCCCCCGGTGCCGAGCACCGCCGGGTGACGGAGAAGACTTCGTTTGACTGAAATCAAAGCGCCCTTGCCAGTCCCATTCAAAGTGGTGCCCAATGAACTACCCTGCTGCCGATCTGGTCATCGACCCGGTCCTCATCCGCCAGTACGACGTGAGCGGGCCGCGCTACACGTCCTACCCGACCGCCGACCGTTTCTTCGAGGCGTTCGGCGAGACCGAGCTGCGCGAATGGCTCGCCAAGCGCAGCATCGGCGGCGTCGGCCAGCCGCTGTCCCTCTACGTGCACCTGCCATTCTGCGACACGCTCTGCCACTACTGTGCGTGCAACAAGGTGGTGACGCGCGACCATGCGAAATCGGCCAAGTATATCAAGTACTTGGAGAAGGAATTGGCGCTGCTCGATCCCTCGCTCGGCGCCGCGCGGCAGATCGGGCAGATGCACTGGGGCGGGGGCACGCCCACGTTCCTCGCGCGCGAGGAGATGGGCGCGCTGGTGGCGGCGATCGACCGGCGCTTCCAGCGCGCGCCCGACTGCGAATCCGCCATCGAGGTCGACCCGCGACGCGCCAGTCCCGGCACCCTGGAATACCTCGCCGGGCTGGGCTTCAACCGCGTCTCGCTCGGCGTGCAGGACTTCGACGCCGAGGTGCAGAAGGCGGTGCACCGCATCCAGAGCGAGGAGGAGACGCGCCGCGTCGTCGGCGAGGCGCGCGCCAACGGCTTTCGCTCGCTGAACATCGACCTCATCTACGGCCTGCCCAAGCAGACGCTCGACGGCTTCAACCGCACGCTCGACCAGGTGATCGCGCTCGATCCGGACCGCATCGCGCTCTACAGCTACGCGCACCTGCCGAGCGTGTTCATGCCGCAGCGGCGCATCGCCGCGGCCGACCTGCCCTCGGCGGAGGCGAAGCTGCAGATCCTGTCGCTCGCCATCGGGCGCCTGACGCGCGCGGGCTACCTCTACATCGGCATGGATCACTTCGCGCGCCCGGACGACGAGCTCGCGCTGGCGCAGTCGCAGGGCCGGCTGCAGCGCAACTTCCAGGGCTACTCGACGCGCCGCGGCAGCGACCTGATCGGCCTGGGCGTGTCGGCGATCGGCGCCGTCGGGCCGACCTACTATCAGAACCAGAAGCGCCTGGAGGACTACTACGCCGCGCTCGACGCGGGGCGCCTGCCGGTGGCGCGCGGCCTCGAGCTGACGCCCGACGACCTCGTGCGCCGCGCCGTGATCCAGGGGCTGGCGTGCCATTTCCGCCTGTCCATCGAATCGGTGGAGCTGTCCTACCTCGTCGACTTCAAGCGCTACTTCGCGCCGGAGATGGACCGCCTGCGCCGGCTCGAGGCCGAGGGGCTGGTCGAGCTGCAGCCGGACTGGATCATCGTCACGCCCAAGGGGCGGCTGCTGGTGCGCGTGGTGTGCGCCGTGTTCGACCGCTACCTGCGCGAGCGCGAGGCGCGCGCCCAGTACTCGAAGGTGATCTGAAATGGACGCGCTGCTGCCGGCGATGCTGTTGCTCGGCCTCGCCTCGGGACTGCACTGCGTCGGCATGTGCGGCGGCATCGTCGCCGCCTTCTCGGCGCGGCGCGTGGTGCCGATCGCGCCGCTAGGCGGCGCGGCGCCCGATTGGCGCCGGCCGCTCGTCTTCAACACCGGGCGCATCGCCACCTACGTGCTGGGCGGCGCCGCGGCCGGGGCGCTCGGCGGCGCAACGCAGCTGTTGCAGGACGCCCTGCCCGCGCAGATCGCGCTGTTCGTGCTCGCGCAGGCGGTGCTGATCCTCGCCGGCCTGTATCTGCTGGGTGCCGGGCGCGTGCTCGCGCGGCTCGAAGGCGTCGGTGCGCCGCTGTGGCGGCGCGTGCAGCCGGCGGCGGCACGGCTTGCAGCGGCCCCCGGCGCGCCGGCGGCCGCGCTCGCCGGCGTGCTCTGGGGCCTGCTGCCCTGCGCCCTGGTGTACGCGGCGCTCGCCACCTCGACGCTCGCCGGCGGGCCCCTGCGGGGCGCACTCGCCATGCTCGCCTTCGGCGCCGGCACGCTGCCCTGGCTGCTCGGCGCGGGCGTGCTCCTGGAAAAGCTGCGCGGCGGCGCCGGGCTCGCGCGCCTGCGCGTCGCCGCCGGCGCGCTGGTGCTCGGCATGGGCATCGCGGGGCTCGCCCGCGCCGACGACCTGCATGCCGCGGTGCGCGCCGGCCTGCTGTGCCTCACGTGATGGCGGACGCCGCATGAAGCGCATCCTCGTGCCGGTGGACGGATCGGAGGCGGCCGAGCGCGCGCTGCGCCTGGCCGCGCAACGCGCACGCGAATCGCAGGCCGAGGTCCACCTGCTGCACGTGGAGCCGCCCGCGGCCGCGGAGGAACTGCGCGCCTATGCTGTGCGGCCGGAACTGGAGAAGATGCGCGAGAGCGCCAGTGCGCGCGTGCTCAAGGAAGCAGCCGACGCCCTGGCGGCGGAGAAGGTGCCGCACACCGCGCACCTGCAGCGCGGCGAGGTGGCGCGCACCATCGCGCGCTTCACGGCAGCACATGACATCGGCGAGGTGATCATGGGCACGCGCGGCATGGGCGCGCTCGGCTCGATGCTGCTCGGCTCGGTGGCGCAGCGCGTGGTGCACGAGGTCGCCGTGCCGGTGACGCTGGTGAAATGACGGCGCCGATGCGCGAGGCGTTGCGCATCCTGCGCGACGAGCAGCGGCTCACGCCCGGGGACCGGGCGGCGATCGCCGCGGCGTTCGCCGCCAACGAGGATCCGCTGGGCGGCGTCGGCGAACGCGAATACCGCCAGCTGTTCCAGCGCATTGCCCAGATCGCCCCGGCCCCCGTGGGCCTGGGCGCGCCCTGGCGAAAGGCATAGTTGGACGAGAGCTGGATCCGGCTCGCGGTGGGCGTCGGCATCGGGCTGCTCATCGGCCTGGAGCGCGAACGAAATCCCGCGGCCAAGGCGGGGGTGCGCACCTTCGCGCTGATCGCGCTTACCGGCGCGCTCGCCGCCTTCATCGACGCGGCGCAGGGCGGCGCCTGGGTGGTGCCGGTCGGGCTCGCCGCGATCGCGGGCATGCTGATCGCCGCGTACCGGCGCGTCGGCGCGCAGGAGGAATCCGGCACCACCACGGTGGCGGCGGCCGCGGTGTGCTATCTCCTGGGCGTTCTGGCCGGAACGGGTGAGATCGTGATCGCGGGCGCGCTCGCCATCGGCGTGACGGCGCTGCTGTACTTCAAGCCGGAGCTCGAGGGTTTCTCGACCGCGCTCGAGCGCGACGAGCAGGTGTCGGTGCTGCAGTTCCTGGTGCTGACCTTCATCGTGCTGCCGATCCTGCCCGACCGTGGCTACGGCCCGTACGAGGTGCTCAATCCGCGGCAGATCTGGCTCATGGTGGTCCTGATCGCGGGCATCGGACTGGCGAGCTATGTCGCGCTGCGGCTCGTCGGCGAGCGCGTCGGCGTGCTGCTCGCGGGCGTGCTCGGCGGGCTGGTGTCCTCAACCGCGACGACCATGCTCTACGCGCGGGGCAGCCGCGGGGCGCCGGCCACCGAGCGCATGGCGCTGACGGTCGTGCCGGTCGCCAACATGGTGCCGCTCGCGCGCATCGCCCTGCTCGCCGCGCTGCTCGCGCCGGCGCTGCTGCCGGTGCTGGCGCCCGCGCTCGGCGCCGCGCTCGTCGCGGGGCTCGCGGTGAGCGCGTTCTTCGTGCGGCGCGCGGAGCGC
>Ga0224496_10001258_pt1 | contig 16000 bp, 17 predicted proteins | sample SF_Jul11_sed_USG_2_FD_168127 | JGI IMG/M metagenome (GOLD analysis project Ga0224496, IMG submission 168127) | Sediment microbial communities from San Francisco Bay, California, United States - SF_Jul11_sed_USGS_8_1 | ecosystem: Environmental > Aquatic > Marine > Sediment | place: USA...
AAAACGGCGTGAGCATCAACTCCCGTATAGGTGGCGGAAACGGCAAGGACAGGAGGCACCGGCTTCCCAGGCCCGAAGTGGGAATAGAGCAACTCACAAAAGCGCCATCCACTGATTCCCGGCATATGAAGATCAAGCACAATCGCATCCGGCATATGCCCATCTTGAAGCCACCGCCAAGCGTCCTCGGAGCAGACGAATCGAATCACCTCAAAATGATCCTGCTCGAGTAAACTCGCGAGAAGGTGGAGTTGAACCGGATCATCATTAATGACAAGGATACATGCCATACTTATTGCTTAACCCTTGTTGGAGTGGCCGTGATGGACGAAAAGGCATCTTCAGCATGCACGTCAAAGCGGGCGTACTCCACGCCATTCCGGCCGCTATTTTTCACTAAATATAAGGCACCGTCAGCGGACTGGATCAATCGTTCAATCGGAATGGGATAGGGATCGGTCCAGGTGGTCACTCCCTGACTGACCGTCACGGTTATCGCCAAATTTCGAAATCGAAAGGGTTCCTGGGAAACCGCCACTCGAATACGTTCAGCCAGCCGAACCGCCTGTGCGGCCTCACTATTGGGCAACACCATAAGAAACTCTTCACCGCCATACCGACCAATGGCATCATACGAACGCAAACACGCACGCATCCGCCGGGCTACCTCAACAAGGACTTGATCACCCATTACATGTCCATACGAATCATTCACACTTTTAAATCCGTCCAAGTCAGCTAGAATGAGACTCAGGGGTTGGTGTTCACGATGCGCGCGATCAATTTCCCGCAACAGCCGATCAACAATAGCTCCATGATTCAGGATTTGTGTCAAGGAATCCTGCATGGCCTGGATGCGAAGCGTTTCTCGGGCTGAAATCAGTTCATTTTGTAAGTCGACGATTCGTTTTCCCGCCCGTAACCGAGCGTCCAATTCGCCTAAATGGAAGGGCTTGGTGAGATAATCATCCGCTCCCGCATCCAGTCCGGCAATGAGATCCTCCGGATTATTCCGGCCGGTCAACATGACAATATACACATAAGGACAATCGCTCCGCCCACGGATTCTCTGACAGAGTTCCGGGCCGTTCATCCCCGGCATCATCCAATCCAGAATCGCCACATTCGGCATAGCTCCCTTTTCTAACACCTGCCACGCCGCTTCCCCATCAGCACAGGAAATGACATCATGGCCACACTGACGCAATCGATACACCACCATATGAAGCGTGAGGGGATCATCATCAACAACAAGAATTCGCATAGGTATCTCGCAACTAACAGTTCAATATCAAGAATGAGTATAGTGGGATAACAAAGGGATGCCTGAACTCTCTATTTGATAAAATTCAACAAATTCGTCTGAAATTGGCGCGCGAGGGTGGACATAGAGGCTTCAAGGGTGTTTTGCAGGGTCGCTAAATCAGTAGCCACTTGAGCGAAATCGGCATCCTCGAAATTCGACCGGAGAGTTTGGGTATTCACACTCAAAAGGTCTAGGCTATCCTTGATCGTATCCAGACGATTGACCCGGGCGCCGATATTGGCCCTGGCATCTGTGATCTGGGATAAGGATTGATCAAATTGACCGATGGCCACTTGGATACCTTGCACATCATTGGTTACCAAGGCCTGATGGAAGTCCTGAAGGTTTTGAAACAGATCAACGGTGGGACCCGAAAACACCTGGTTCCCAGTCACATTGGTTTCGACCGTCCGGCCATCACCAATTTCCACATCAATCACGGCTCCATCCCCTTGATAGGTGTACCCAACCCGGACAAAGAATTGATCTCCGGCAGCAGGTGGCCCACCCCCATCTGTGAGGGTCACGTCCAATCCATCAAATGAGAACGTGGTCGGGGACGAATAGGTATTCCCTGAGGACACGATTTGATTAGTGGTAAGATTCAGCACATCAAATTGTGTCAAGGAAGTAAATTGAATCTGATATGAATCCGGTTGTAAGGCCGAGGATGTTACAACCGAGGCGGTAATGGTCCCACCTCCCGCATTGGCCGTGCCGGCAGATCCAGATACCGATCCCAACACAAATGGTTCTGTTTGAGTCTGACTGCCTGCAAACAGAAACCGTCCATTGAGTTGGGTATTCGCAATGCCGGCCAAGCCCAATATAAGCTGTTGCACTTCCTGAGCCGCATTCCGGCGTTCCACATCGGTATTCGTATCATTCCGCATCTGGATGGCCAGTTCCTTAGCCCGCTGTAAGGTGTTCCCGGCAGGCTCCAGGACGCTATCGGATAAATTGAGCCGCCCCACACCCTCATTCACCGTGGCCAAACGTCGTTCCGTCGTCCGCAAGACATTCCGGAATTGATTGATACGTTCGGCTGCCGCAGGATCATCAGAAGGACGATTCACACGTTTTCCGGAAGCAATTTGCTCATTGCGATCGAAAATATTTCCTCGAAGCCCTCGAATGGCCGTTAACAGGGCATCAACTTGTTGGTGATCAGTCACACGCATAGGCTTGCTCCACTTTTTGTGACTTACTTCGATCTTTCATCAATCCCACCTTCCACAGGTGTTTGTCTCAAACAACAACGTTACCCACCCATTGCCAAGATAGTCTGCATTAATTCATCGGCGACCGTAATCATCCGAGCGGAGGCTTCGAATGATCGCTGAAAACTGAGAAGATTCGTCAATTCCTCATCCAATGACACACCAGAGACACTTTCTCGCAAGGCAGTCAATTGATCAGCCTCGAGGTTTTTACTAATTAACGCCAATTCGGATTCCTGGGTGGCACTCCCCACATCCCCTATAGTAATCGTGTGGTAATCGTTGAGTGTCACATTCCCAAGATCGACCTGCCGATTCGTATGAATACCTACCAGAGCTAGCGCATTGGTATTATCACCTGGAATCCCTGCCGCCGTGGAGGCAGCCGCGATCTTGTCAGTATTGGACAACGTCACCCCAAATCGTTGAGCTGCGCCTTTTTGAGCACTAAGGGAAAAAACGTCTCCTAATGCGGCTGTACCTGTGATCACAACATCTAACCCATCAAAGCTAATCGGTGATCCGGAGGTATACGCACCAGAGGTCACAGTGGCTCCCGTCGCCGTATTGACCACCGAATAGGCCGAGGACCCCGTAAACTGGACTTCATAATTCTGAAAAGTCAGGAGGGTAGGATCCGCAATGGTCAGGGAACTACCAATGGCGCTCCCGGTATTCCGGTCACTGGCCAGAGGGACTTGGGGCGCTAAAGCGGAAAAGAACGCATTATTCGTGGACCCATCCAACGCAAATCCGGATTGATGCTGTTGATTAAATTCATTGGTCAAGACAGCGGCCAAGCGATCGACGCGGTCCTGGAATGCCACAATATCCCCATCCCGAAGGGCGAGTAACCCTCCGATTTTCCCTCCATGAATTTTGTTGGAAATTGGAATCTCACTCCCGTCACTGCGCACGAAGGTCACATTATGCAGCGGAGGGTTGTCCGGATCCGGTTCGGTCGACAACGCATTCGCATGATTGCCACCTACTAAAAGTTGCCCACCAACATTGATTCCGATGCCATCCCTCATGGTCACTTGTTCAATATCGACTAACTCCGCCAGTCCATTAATGAGGACCCCTCGTTGGTCCCGTAAATCTGGGGCTTCACGTCCACTGGATTCCGCTTTAAAAATTTCATCATTTAAGGACGCAATCCGCACTGTTAACCCATTAATAGTCTCTACATGACGACTGATTTCTCCATCGGCGTCCGACCGTATCTGATTCAAGCCTTGTGCTTGAGTCACAAACGCATCCGTGAGGGATCCCGCTTTTGCCAGTAGCACGGTGCGTTGAATGGTACTTTCCGGGTTTGTGGTGACATCTCGCAATGCGTTAAAGAACTCTGTGAGACTATAAGAAACTCCAGACTGTTCCGTTTCCGAAAAAAGCCCATCAGTTTGAACCAGGAAATTATTCCTGGCGGTAATGTATCCCATGTCTTCATTGACGGCGGTCAACTGATTTTCCAGAAACGAATCGACAGTCCGACGAATCGCGCCAACCTGTACGCCGCTCCCGATCGTCCCTTCGTCCGGCCGCTTCGTTTCAAGAACGACTTCCTGCCTGGAATAGCCTTTGGTATTGATATTGGTGATGTTATGGGAAGTGGTCGCCAGGCCCTGTTGGCTGGCCTGAATTCCTGAACGCGCGATATTGAAGATGTGACTGATGCCCGCCATAAGTCTCCTATCCCTGGAGATGGACCGAGCTTGGGACTGAAGGAAAATTCAATGTCCCGGATCCCTGATACACCGGACCTGTTCCCACCCCTGTATACATGAAATGAATCGCCTCACCGACCCTGTGCTGGATTCGCCGAATCAAGGATTCATTCTTTTTGCCTTGCTTCTGGATCGTGTCTGCCAGACGAAGAAGTTCGGTCAACAGGCCATGAGCCGATTGCGCGCGAGGATCTCGAGCCTTCTGCAACCAGCTCCGAATAGACTCGTGAACTTCAGGTCCCCCAAGCTGTCGAAGCTCTCGCTCAACCTGCTGTTCTAATCGGCACATGGCATCCAAAACTTGTTCTTTTTGACTGTTTACATCGGTCAGTCCTTGCCGATCCATGATCCGTAGGGTTCGCTCTTCATGAGAAAGCAGGGAAACATATTCCTGAAACAAGGACTGAGCCTCGGCTAACAGTGTCAAAAGGCGCTCCCACGTCGCGTGTTGGGGATGATTCATCGAGCAGCCATTCCCCTTATGAAGAGTAGGTGATTACGAACCCAAGGCGTTAAGAATCGTCTCTCGTGAAATAGCCTCAGCCACCTGACTGGATGTCGCCAATTCAGTCCCTTTCTCCAACGCCTGCTGAATACGCTGAATTTTATCCTCTCTGAGCTCAGGAACCTGGGACGCACGAGAAGAATAGTCTCGTATTTCCTGCGCCAAGACAGACAGATCCACCGCGTCTCCTGAAAAATGACGTTGAGTGGTCCGTGATGAGCTGCTCTCCTTCGCATGAATATCTTTGGATTGAATTTGAAAGAACAGTTTCCCCAGCTCTCCACTGGGATCAAGGCCCTGTATCTCCATGGCGTCATGCCTCCTTCCTTATATGTATCGGAGGTAACACCATTAAACTTTACAAAACCTCTTAAGATTTCATAGAAGACGGATCTGATATGGTAGGACGCATGAGGTCTTCATTACGGGCAACCGAGTCCAACACATAGGCAGAAAGACCGATCCCTCCCGCTTGAGCCGCCCGTTTGCCTATTTCCTCATCATAAAAGGAATTAAACATGTCCCCCATGCGATTCTCCGTCAACGCCCCTTTCGGGACGGTTTCCCGCATCACTTTCATTAAATATGCCAGGAAATAGGATTCGAACTCCTGACTGGCCCGTAACAATTCCCCTCGGCGGGCTGATTGCTCTACTTGATCCACCCTCCCCTTTGATAGGCTATGGGAGAGACCCGTGCTATCCAAAGGAGGAGGAATGTCATGAATCATGTAATGCTCTCTTGCAGGAAGACAGTCATCGGCAAAGCCTTCTCTAGTAAAATCCGGTTTTAGATCAACTCCAAGTCGGCCTGGAGAGCCCCTGCCGCTTTGGCCGCCGTCAGCACGGCAACCAGGTCACGAGGCGTCACCCCGACCGAATTCAGGGCCTTGACCAGGTCTCCAAGAGTCACAGATCCATCGACCTGAATAACCCGATTCTTATCCTCTTCGGCTTCCGTATCCACTCTAGGAGTCACCACGGTATTCCCTGCAGCCGATCCAATGAGTCCTGGCGCTTCCGGTTGGGACACATCAAACCGGGTCTTAATTTTAATCGTCAAACTTCCATGCGAAATCGCCATACTGGCCAGCCGGACATGCTCACCCATGACAATCGTTCCCGTCCGCTCGTTCACAACGACCTTCGCCCGGACGTCTACATTCACGTCCAGCCCTTCCACTGCGGCAATCATTTGGACAATTTTGCCCTGGAACCGGTCAGGAACCCCCACTTGGATCTGGCCGGAACTGACCGCCGCGGCTACCCCATCACCAAGATGGGCATTAATGGCTTCGGACACTCGCAAGGCAGTGATGAAATCAGCCTGATGCATCGTCAAGGAAAATTTGTCCCACGATTTAATATCCAAATCCACGGCTCGCTCAACTATGCCTCCACCAGGGATAATCCCTCCGGATTGCTGGTTTTTGACCACTGAAGTCCCGCCATCCCCCGCTTCGAATCCTGAGGTCGAAATCGGCCCTTGCGCGACGGCATACACCTGCTGATTGGCCGCTTTGAGTGGGGTCAACAACAGCGTTCCCCCTTTCAAGCTTTTCGCATTAGCCATCGAAGAGACCTGCACATCCAATTTCATGCCGGGACGAGCAAACGGTGGCAGTTTGGCGGTCACCATCACCGACGCGGTATTTCGAGTTAGTAACTGAATGGGATCAATTTTGAGATTGATCCCCATGGTATTCAACATCGAAATAATGGCTTGCGCGGTAAATTGGCCACCCACGACCGAATCACCGGTGCGGTCCAACCCGACAACCAGGCCATAACCGATCAATTGGTTCTCTCGAACCCCTTCAACCGAAGCGATATCTTTAATACGAGCCGCCTGAATTTCCCCAGGGGCGGTTAATGCCCCGGCACTGACCATGAGCCATCCACTAATCCAGACCAATAGCACTCCCCACCGGGACAGCCATGGCCGCCCGATTCTGTTTACAGTTTTTCTTCTATTCATCAGGGGAGATCGACGGATCACAGCACTCTCCTGTTAAGTAGACAATTGACAAAAGACCCGGCCCAATAATCTAAAACGGCGTAATCCAGTCAAAAATTCTGGTAGCCCACCCCGGTCTCTGGACATCGTCCACCACTCCTAAGCCGGTATAGGCAATTTCTGCATCGGCAACTGCGGATGACAGAACCATGTTCTGCGTATCAAGATCGATGCGGCGGACAATGCCTTTAATGATCATCGTTTGTTTTTCACTATTGACCGTCACTTCCCGTTTTCCCTGAATCCGGAGGTCGCCGTTCGGAAACACTTCAATAACTTTCGCGGCAATGGTGCCGGTCAAGGTATCTTCCCGACTGGTCGATCCGTCTCCTTCAAATGCATTTGAGGTACCGGCATCAACATTGAAATATTCAGCAAATTTTTCCATGAGGCTACTAATCCCAAAGAGTCCTCCACTAACTCCAGCTGAAAGGCTGGCTTCTCGATCCGCTTTCGTATTGGCTTTCTTGGAGCCTTTGTGCTGTTCCACAATCTGCACGACGACGATGTCCCCGACCCGGCTGGCCCTTCGATCCTCAAACATGAACGCACGCCCATTCCCTGGATCCCACAACGAACCCAGCGAGGACGGCTGATCCTTTTCAAAGACAATCGGGTCGGTTTCGACCTGCGTCGCCTTCTTTGGTAAGGCACAGCCCGTCCAGCTACTCATGATCACCAGCAAGATGACTCCCCACACCCCGAGCCTGGCCATAAAGGTTGGCGTTCTCAAAATCCGACCTCCACCAGCCCGGCTGCCATGACGGTACCCAACACATCCCGTCCGGATGTCTGGTTTTGGACCAAAATCGTCTCACCTGCTTTACCGGCAGCTTTGGCTAATCCCACGGTCTGAACCAGAAGGCCTCCATTCCGGACTTCAATCATTACCCGATCACCCTTATGAATGACCGGTGGATGATCCAGCATAATTTTTCGAATCGGCTGTCTGGGAGGCAGCGGACGCAACACTTGCTTGCCAATCGCCTCTTCAAAATCCAAGACAAAATCATGGGTCAGAGACGGCACATCCACCATCAGCGAAGCGAGATCTTCGGCCGCCACCACGTCTTTAGGCTTCAACCATCGGATCGGAGTTGCCACTTCGGCTTGGGCCTTCACTTCCCCCACGACATTGACCGTTTGAATAAATTGCTGATTCACAAAGACACCGACTCGAAACGACCTGCGCCCGGTTCTTCCGCCCCCTGACCATTCTCCGATCTCAAGATGGAGTTTCCCCTTCGGAACCTCAACCAATTGACTGGGGAACATCACCCGCAATGACAACTGATGATGTGGTCGGCCATACCGGCGCGTCAGTTCGGCCAAGACCACCTGCTCAAAATCTCCAGCACGCACCGATTGCATATCCGTACGCCCGCGTGGGGACGAGACAGGCCCTTCCGCGTAAGCAGTCCCCTCGCCGACCACCCACACATTCCCACCCAACAGAAATCCAAGTACCAAGATGATGGTCATCAATCACCTACCTTCTCAACGTGTTCACAACCTGCATCATTTCATCAGATGCCTGGATAGCTTTGGCATTAAGTTCATAGGCCCGTTGGGCAATAATCATATTGACCATTTCATCCGCAATATTTACATTCGAAATTTCAAGAAATCCTTGCTGAATATTCCCAAACCCGGTGGAAAACCCTGGCGTCCCCTGTTGAGCAGGCCCGGAGGAAGTGCTCTCTGAAAACAAATTATTGCCTTGCGCAATCAAGCCGGACGGATTATCGAAACGCACCAATTGAATTTGTCCCACCTGGGTGGCTTGAGACACTCCGGGCAAGAGCGCCGATACCGTTCCATCTTGACCAATATCTACCTTCAGCGCTCCGGAGGGAATGGTGATGCTTGGAATAAGCTGATCGCCATCTCCCGAGACGACATTCCCCGTACTATCGCGTTTAAAGGACCCGGCCCGGGTATACATCGTGGTCCCATCCGGACGCGTAACTTGGAAAAACCCTACTCCTTCAATGGCCAAATCCAACTCATTAAAGGTTTGCTTGAGACTTCCTTGCACATATTCCTTGGCTACCGTGACGGGCCTCACGCCTAACCCGATCTGCATACCGACAGGGAATACACCAACATTTGAAGCACTGGCTCCCGGTAGACGGGAAATTTGGTACAGGAGGTCCGCAAATTCAGCACGACTTCGTTTAAACCCGGTCGTATTCACATTGGCGAGATTGTTCGCAATCGTGTCGATATTGAGTTGTTGGGCAAACATGCCCGTAGAAGCGGTATGCATCGCTCGAATCATCGTGCTAAATCTCCCTTCTTCCCCTTACTCCGTGGCCACCGAGACATCGTCATCTTGAGACCTTTCCTCTTTCGGTTCATCATGCATTTTCAGGATTATCCTTGGACCCGACCGGCTTGAATGGCCTGGGCAGCCAGTTCGTCCATCGATTTAATCGCTTTTTGCATTTGTTCGTATTCTCGTGTCACTTTGATCAGTTCAACCATATCCAGTGAAGGATTGACATTGGATTGCTCCAACATGCCCTGATGCACAGTGGTCTGCTTATCAGAAAGAACCTGATCCGGTACGGTCCAGAACAAATTGCCCACCTTTGCCGTATCTTGTCCCTCTGGGATTTTGTCCAACCGCAGTTGGTCAACGATCTTATTATTGACCCGAAGGGTTCCGTCATTGCCGATCACGACCTCACCTACCGGTAGTTTAATGGGCCCCTTTTTTCCCATAAGGGGATCACCAGTATGGGTCACTAAATTTCCTTCCACATTTCGATAGAGTTTTCCACCACGGTAATACCGCAATCCATCAGGAGTTTGCGCAACCAAAAATCCTTCCCCTTCCAATCCCACATCTAACGGTTCCCCGGTGTAATGTAAAACACCCTGGGATCGATCCGGCGGAAGCGCATCCATCAGGGGAAATAAATCTATTCCAGCCACCGAAGGACCTGAAGTTTGCCCAAGAATGGTGGCAAAAATCGGCTTGTCTTTTTTAAAACCGGTCGTATTAATATTCCCAATATTATTGGTGAGAACCTCCATGCGATGCTCAAGAGTGATCGCCCCTGCTAAAGGCGGATAGATGCCTCGGTTCATTTTTTCCTCCTTGGCGTAAATATTAGGAGGAATTCTGCAACGCATGTGCCAATAAGCCGTCTGCGTCTTTTTTTAAAGGGGAACATCTAACAGAAGGCAGTTTTTTATGTGCCTTCACTCTTTCACCGCACAAACGCTCTCCCAATTGAAAGTGAGAGGAAGGTTTTGCCTATCGGAATTTTCGCGTCTTGAACCGTGGCCCGTTGTTCTCCGCGCAGGAACACCAGACGATACCGGCATAACTTTCCCAATAGACCCGATCCTGCCTAGGGAATCCCAGGAATCGGCTCAATCAGTGTCCGGATTATTTTTTCTTCGGGTGACGAACCGGCTTTTAGGGGAGAAAGGGATGAGAGGGAGAAGCTTCAGCACTCGTGTCCCGTAGCACGATGAGTTCTACCCGGCGGTTAGAAGCTTGTCCGTCCGGAGTATCGTTGGATTCGACAGGGCGGGTGCCGGCATACCCGGTTGAGGAAAATCTGTTCGCAGCCAATTGATGATGTTCGATTAAATACCGGATCAAGGCATTAGACCGGGCAGTTGAAAGATCCCAATTCGATGGAAATGCCTCGGATCGGATAGGTTGATTGTCCGTATGCCCTTCGACTGCGATGAGATTGGGTAAATCTTTGACCAGGCTGGCAATCAAATCGATGAATTCTTGGATTTGCGGGTTAATGCTGGCACTCCCGCTACTGAACAAGGCATCATCTTTGATCCGAATATTCAACCCACGTTCCGTCGACGTGATCTTCACGCCTTGAGGGACTTTGGCTGCGGTAATGGCATTGGCCACTTTCAAGTAGGACCGAATATTATCCGTTGATTTTTGCCCTTCTTTGACCTGAATGGATTTACTCTTTTGAATGGGGAGATTCACAAGAGAAAGCTCACCCACGGGTTTATTGTTGGCAAAGGAACTCACCAGAGAATCGCTGAGGACCCGGAATTTTCCTTCATTGACTGAAGAAACCGAATACATCACCACAAAGAAGGCAAACAACAATGTAATAAAGTCCGCGTACGAGACTAACCAGCGTTCGTGATTTTCATGCTCCTCGTGTTTTTTCTTCACACCATCACTCACACCAACAGACAGTCGATCATCCGTTTATTTTTTCTGTTTCTCCGACGTGGGCAGAAACCCGCTTAACTTCTCTTCAATCATTCGTGGATTCTCTCCTTGGGCCACGGAAATCAGCCCTTCAATTACCATGAGCTTTCCCATCACCAATTCCTTGGCTTTCATTTTAATTTTTCCGCCCATAGGCAGGAAAAACAAATTAGCGGCGCCCACTCCATAGACCGTGGCCACAAACGCCACAGCGATGCCACCTCCCAGCTTAGACGGATCGGCCAGATTTTCCATCACATGGATTAATCCCAGAACTGCCCCAATAATCCCAACCGTAGGCGCATAGCCTCCTAAGGACTCATAGACTTTTCCCGCTAACAGATACTCCTCTTCAAAAATTCCTACTTCCACCTCGAGAATTTCGCGAATTTTTTGCGGTTCCGTTCCATCAACAACCAATTGCACCCCTTTCGACAAGAGGGGATCCTGAATGGTCTTCATCTGTCCTTCCAGCGCCAGCAAGCCCTGTTTTCGACTGATATTGGAGAGTTCCACGATTTTGGCAATAATGCCTTTCATATCCACATGCACATTGCCAAAGACCATGCTGATACTACTCAAGGCCTTCATGAAAATCGGCATCGGATAATTGAGCATGACCGCTCCGAGTGTACCGCCCATCACAATGAGAAAGGCGGTGAATTGCATAATCGAACTGAGATGGCCGCCCTCTAGGTGTTGCCCACCAACAATGGCCACAATAGACAACACGATGCCAAGAATTGATAAAATATCCATAATAAATGGCTTTCCTTAACCCGAGGTCCCCATACCAAACAAGAGTTCAAGGTCCAGCAACATCACCAAGCGACCATTCACCCGCCCCACTCCTCTATGACATTCCTCAGCTCCTCCCCGACCTGTGTGGGGCATGGGCTCAATGCCTTCTTCTGGAAGTCGTAAGACTTCCTCCACCGAATCCACGATAAATCCTAAGATCACCTGAGCCACCTCTACCACCACGATTCGAGTTTCCTTGGTGTGTTCTGTCGAAGGCAGACCGAAACGGGCTCGAAGATTGATAATGGGAATGACTTTCCCACGCAAATTCACTACCCCTTCCACATAATGGGGAGCATTGGGTACATGGGTGATTTCAACCAGCCGAATAATCTCTTGCACAACCAGGATATCAATGGCAAAGACCTCGCACCCCAACTGGAAACTCACGAGTTGGAGCACAACTCCACTACTTTCCTCCGTATCATCATGAGGCAATGCCTGTGTCAAGGTACTCAACATGAGATGCCTCCCCCCAGGCTCTTGAAAAGTCCCTCACCTGACCCGATCCGATCTTTTGAGAGCCGATGCCCAAGAGGACACGCCAACGCCCTCCCCTCTCCAATAACCTCAACCGCTTGAATCATGCACTCCGCCAATTGATTATCCGAAACCACCGCATCAGCCCAACCTGCCGCCACCACCGCCCGAGGCATCCCATACATCAAAGCGGACGCTTCATCCTGAACAAGCACCGTTCCCCCATACTCCTTAATTTTTTGACAACCTGCCACACCATCATTCCCCATACCGGAGACCACCACACCGACGACGGATGAACCAAAATGTTCCGCCGCCGAGACCATGGCACCATCAACCGAGGGACGGTAAGAAAATTGGCCTGACTCAGTCGAAATTTCAATCACCGCCCGTCCATTAGCCTGACAGCCAATGAACAAATGCTGATCACCCGGAGCCACGAGACCTACCCCAGGTTCGAGCCAGTCCCCATTGCACGCTTCTCGTATAGGGAAGGGGGCAGCGGCATTCAATTTTTCGGCGAACACTTTTGTGAAAAATTTTGGCATATGCTGAATAATGATAAGCGAGGCCGGAAAAAAGCCGGGTAAATCTGCCACTAATTTTTTTAGTAGATTTGGTCCACCGGTCGATGATCCAATGACCACAATGGGAAACTGACTGTGTGATTTTTTTGTAGCGGCTCGTTTCATCCCTCCCCAAGACACGCCTGGCCATCGATTGAAGATTCTCGCTTCGGTCTTCTCCCGGTGTGGGCAGACTGAGACTGATGAAATAGCTTTCATTTCTGCATATTGGGCCTGCTGCACACCAAGCCTGGCCTGATAGGCCTCCTGAACTTTGTCATGTAACTGCCCCTCAATTGTTTCAATGTCAAAATGGCTGTTTCCGCCAACTTTAGGAATAAAGTCTACAGCACCTCGTTCAAGAGCTTGAAACGTCACTTCGGCCCCTTCATTGGTCAATGCACTGATCATAATGACCGGAAGCGGATGGTTGGCCATGACATAATCCAACACGTCCAATCCATTCATGCCGGGCATGTCAACATCCAAAGTCATGACATCCGGCTGGCTTCGCCGGAGTTCCGCAATGGCTTCCATTCCATTTTTAGCAGTTCCCACCACCTGCACATCCGGGAATTTCATGAGCAACGTGGAAATGGTGTTCCTCATAAAGACAGAATCATCCACGACCAAAACCCGAATTGAAGGGTGGTTCGTTCTCATTGATCCCCATCTGAAGGGATTTGTATCCATTGGAGTAGATTGACAACTCGCAGCAATCTCACGGAATAGCACCTATCCTCTTCCAACTCCAATCATTGTCACCTTGAGGCCTCACCAACTGCTCTGATAGGGTGAACGTCATCATCATTTCATCATCAAACATCCCAATAGATAAAGGATTCTTTGTATGGACAGACCAGCCAGCTCACAAGCCGACCGGTTAATGCTTGATGCCAAAAAAGCCATCTTGCAAGAACAACATCAACGATTTCAGAACCTTCAACATGAAGGACGTTGGGATGACGCATGGAAACAATTGCATGTTACTTTGGCCTGCGCTGCTGACTTGCTCAAGGACTCGGTCAACATGCTGGAACAAGTTGTGGCCATGAAGAAACCATCCCCCTCCCCATCTTCCCAATTTGACAATCCAGCAGACTTCAATGGTCACATCGACTCTGCCCCCCCTCCAACTCGGTAGGAATAGAGGCGCCTTCTGCTGGAGGTGGTGATCCGTGAGTTACACCTTAAACGATCTGACCAATTTCTGAAGATCCCCCACCAATAAGCTTAAATCATGGCACGCCTTGGCCGATTTGGAAATCCCACTGGTTGTCTGCCTGGTCGTTTGAGTCATGGACTCTAAATCGTTGGCAATTTGTCGCGTAGCCGTTGATTGTTCCTCAGTCGCATTGGCGATTTCCTGGATCATCCCTGCCGTGGCAGTAATCATGGAATGAATTTTCGACAAGGCCTCTCCCGTCTTATTGGCTAACTCCACCCCCTGGCCTACCCGGTTTGTCCCTTGATCCATCGACGACACCGCACTTCTCGTATCCTGCTGAATTTGCCGGATCATATCCCCGATTTCTTTAGTGGCCTTGGTTGTGCGCTCAGCCAGCTTCCGCACCTCATCGGCCACCACGGCAAACCCTCGCCCTTGCTCCCCTGCTCTGGCGGCTTCAATGGCGGCATTGAGAGCCAGTAAATTGGTTTGGTCGGCAATGTCTTCAATCACACGAACAATTTCTCCAATTTGGTCCGAGGACCGCCCTAGTGTCGTAATAATAGTGGCGGCATTCACCACCGCTTGGGAAACCTCTTGCATGCCGATTACCGTTTGCGTCATCACTTCCTGCCCGCTCCGCGCCGTTTCTGCAGTTTCCCGGGCAATCTGTGCGGCTTCCGTGGAGCTTCGCGCCACTTCGCCTGCCGTCATCGTCATTTCCTCAACAGCTGAGGCCGACTGAATCACCCGGGCATCCTGCCCTTCTGCTACCCGCACGACCCCATCCGCGGTCGTGGACAACTGGACGGTAGAAGAAGCAAGCCGATTCGTCGCATCATTGACCAACAACAACACCGATTGCATTCTGCCAACAAACGAATTGAGGTAGCGGCTTAATTCCACAATTTCGTCAGAGCCATTTCCAACTGGCACCCGTTTGGTCAGATCGCCTTCGCCCTGCGCAATATCGCGAGAGATGGCCGTTAAACCATGTAGGGGCTTAAGCACCAGTACATGGACCAACCAGTACACAGCACCCAAGCAGATGAGGATGATCCCGATCATCCACATCCCTGAATGGAGCACCGAACTAGCCATCGCCTCTTTGGCATGCGTCATCGGAATTGAAAGAGACAACAAGCCGATCACCTCTCCAAGATTTTTCCCTACATGACAACTCACACACGCATCCACAGAAGCCACATCGGCGCTCGCCCGCCGAAAGGTGGGAACCCCGTTGATCGTCTGAATCTCGCTCACACTTTCCACCCCATTCTTAATCAGCTCAATCGCCTTTTTTTCAAAAGTATCCCGCGGGGCATTGGCGGGATTCATCGGCTGATCACTGACCAACCGTGCCTGATACACCCCTAACCCGCCCAATTCCTTGCCGATTTCCTGTGTGGCGGTAGCAGGGAAAGGAATGGCATCGGGATCTTGCTCATGATCACGAGAAACATGCAGGTGGGACCCCATAGAGGATTTTTTTAATTTCCCCACGTAATTTTTGGCAATATAAGCTCGTGTGACTTCAATTTGAACTTGAATAATTTTCCCTTCTTCCTCCAAAAGCGTCCGAAGCCGACCCTCTTCTTGTTGGTACATCACCCATAAGCCGCAAACAATCAATCCGGCGGCGAGCGTTCCCAGAAACAAGACGAATTTAGGTCCAATTCTTAAGTGCCACATGCACTTCCCTCACAAAAAAATGAGTCAAACACAGGACTTCTTTATCCCTTTAACGTAAAGCGACTGAGTGATGTTTGAAGATCGACCGCCAATGCCGCAAAATGTTTTGTCGCCGTCGCCACTCCCTGAATATGGCTTTCATTATCCTGACTGAGTTGAGCCACCTGTTGAATACTCGAAGAGATTTGTCCGGAAACCTCTGACTGCTGTTTCGTTGACCCGGCAAAATGTTGAATCATATCCACAACCCGTTGAACGCCCTTTACGATCTCGGTCAATCGAATCCCCGCTTCTCGCGCAAGAGCC
>Ga0224496_10001259_pt1 | contig 15988 bp, 11 predicted proteins | sample SF_Jul11_sed_USG_2_FD_168127 | JGI IMG/M metagenome (GOLD analysis project Ga0224496, IMG submission 168127) | Sediment microbial communities from San Francisco Bay, California, United States - SF_Jul11_sed_USGS_8_1 | ecosystem: Environmental > Aquatic > Marine > Sediment | place: USA...
CCGGCGCGCTTCGACCAGTCGCTCGGTTCTTCCGGCGGCGATGTTCTGGCCGAAGAACGGACTCGACACCGCCGAGAGCGCGTAGAACGGAATCAGCGCGACGGGCTCGATGCGCATCGCGATTCCGAATCCCGCGACCGCGCTGACGCCATGGCTCGCGACCATCGCCATCACGATCCCGTTCGCGACGGGAATGATCGCATTGGTCATCATCGCCGGGATCCCGATCCGCATCAGCTTTCGCCACGAGTCGAAGATCTCGTCGAGCGTCACCCATGGAGTGGCGAACACCCGCAGCTTCGTAGCCAGGTAGATCAGCGTGAACGCGAGCATCGTCAGAGTCGCGGTCAGCGACGCCACGGCCGCGCCGGCGATCTCGAGTCGCGGAAACCCCAACCAACCAAAGATGAAGATCGGATCGAGGATCGCGTTCAGGATCGCGGCCGCGGTGATGACCTTGCCTTCCAGCGCGGTATTGCCGCGCGCGCGCATCGACGCGAGGCAGGTCCACATCACCGCCGACGCGGGCTCCGTCCAGTACCAGATGCTCATGTAATCGGTGATCAGCGGCATTAGATCGTCGGTTGCGCCGAGCACCGAAAAGACCGCGTCGATCGTCAGCAATCCGATCGCGCAGAGCACGAGCGTCGCCAATCCTGCGAGCAGCGCCGCGTCGGTGGTCAGGCGCGCGGTGCGCCGGGCATTGCCTTCGCCCGCGGCGCGCGACACACAGGACGCGGCGCCCGCCTCGTAGCCGATTGCGACCGAGCCGAGAAACCAGATCACCGGAAACGTGAAGCTGATCGCCGCCAGCGGCGCGTCGCCGAGGCGCGAGACGAAGAACAGGTCGACGACATCGAACGAGATGATCGCGACCAACCCGAGCGCCATCGGCGTCGCCTGGACGCGCAGGTGCCGGGAAACGGAGCCCGTGGTCAGATCGGTCACCATCGGAGCGTACTCATGCCGCATCCGCAGCCACTTTGCACACCGATCCGCTCGATCGGGGGGGGCGAAACCGCGGTCTCCGCGCAGCGCCAACAGGATTTAAAGCCAGTCGCGGCGAAGAGCAGCGGCCCGTTGGTTGCAGTCAGCGAAGAGCGGGGACGTTTGGGAATAGGCACCCCCCCGCGCCGTGCCAGATTTGCGCCTAAGCTCTCAGGCCTTCCGGGCGCGGGACTGTGCACCCCTGGCTGGAGAACAGACGCACGTGTCAAAACTTCTGGCCCGGATCACCCTCCACCTCGCCGGTTGGGAGATCGTCGGGACGAAGGCCGCGGACGACAAGCTGGTCCTCGTCGCCGCCCCCCACACCAGCAACTGGGACCTGATCTGCCTGCTCTTGATCGTGCGCGCCCAGGGAACCAAGGTTTCCTGGTTGGGCAAACACACGCTGTTCTGGTGGCCGCTCGGGCCGATCCTGCGCTGGCTCGGCGGTGTGCCGATTCGCCGCGATCGACCGGAAGCAGTCGTCGAGCAGGTCGTGCGCGCCTTCGACGAGGCGGAGACCCTGTTTCTTGCGATCACGCCCGAGGGCACGCGCCGCTATACGCCCTACTGGAAGTCGGGCTTCTATCGCATCGCCAAGGCAGCGGGTGTTCGGATCCAGCTGGGCTTTGCGGATTACGCGCAACGCCGCGCTGGCTTCGGCCCCGCCTTCATGCCGAGCGACGACGTGCGCGCCGACATGGACAAGATCCGCGCCTTCTTTGCCGACAAGGTCGCCCGCCACCCGGACCAGGTCGGTGAGATCCGGCTCCGCAAAGAAGAATAGAGGGCAAGAAGCGCCCGGCGCCGATCCGGCGAGGATCCCGCCCTTGGATTCAGCGCGAGATCTTCCTCGCCGACGTCGACGGGTGCCCCGAGATCGACCTGCTGCTGAAGGATTTCCCGGACGTTCGCAAGGTTCCCTGCGGCGGCCCCCGCTACGACGCGGAAGAGAATCGAGCCGTGGACGCAGCCCGCGGCGAGGAGGTGGCGTTCCTAACTGGGTTTCACGGCGCGCCGAGCTTCTCGCACGGCCCATCCCCGTTCAGGAGCTACCCATGGTGCCGTGTCAAGGACGGCCAAGAAGATATAATGCCCTCGAATCCGCGGGAAATCCGCTGAGGGGACTGATCAGCGGGCAGAGTCAACAGGAGATCGAACATGACCGCACTGTCGAAACTCATTTGCGCGATGATCGGGTGCCTTCTCATCGGCTTTCCTGGCCTGCTTCGGGCAGCGGACCGCTGCATCCTCGCCAACGAATCGGCATTCCCCGGCTACGTGAACGAACTCGCCGACGGCATCAGCAGGAAGATCGAATATCGCTACGGCCAGGGTGACGAGAGTACACCGGAGCACGCTTTCGTGCGCGGTGCGATTGGAGCCCGGGCAGCCGATCTGTTCGTGACGGTCCAATTCGACCGCAGCGGCAGAGTTACGGACTTCGATGTGCAGCGCCGGAGCGACCGGCCCGTGGACGAGGTGCTGGTGCACCTGCTGGACGCGTGTCTCGATCCTTACAAGGAAGATCTCGACGCGCTGGCGAGCCACATCGAAGCGCAGGTGAAATTCCAGCTCGCGGAAGAGGAAGGGCGCAAGGCCCAGATGGAACGCTGACGCGCGCCCGAGCTCGTACTCGCGTGGGTCCCCACGTCGAGCCGGCGCGCGTTCTCGCGGAAGCCTGCTCACGCCGGCACGGGGCGCGGGGTCGGCTGGACGCGCAGCCGTGGGCGCCGGCGATTCCGGTACAATGCCGCATCACGGCAATCCAGGTGGGGGTGAGAGTGTACGGCGGGAACGCGCAACCGGCCGCCGCAAACGGGCAGCCTTCGTGATCGCGCGCGTCGCAGTCCGCGCGCGCTGGCTCTCGATCCTGATCCTGGCCGCGCTGATCCTGGCCGCGCCGCCCGGTCTCGGGAAGGCCGAGGCCCAGGAAGGAGCGGCGCGCACCCCCGACTCGACCGCCGGCGAAGGGATCGAGGCCCCGGGCGCCGGGGCCGAGCCGCTCGGGTCCGAGGAGGCGCGCGCGAAGCTCGCGGAGATCGAGGCGCAGACCGCCCGGCTGCGCGAGCGCACGGAGGAGTGGAGGCGGCAAGCCGCCGCGTACGAGAGCGCGCGCCGCGATGCGCCGCAGCAGCTGCGCGCCATCGAGGACGAGATCGCGATTCTGCAGAAAGACCAGCAGGTCGCGGTGGGCACGGGCGCGACGATCGAGGAGCTCGAGACGCAGCTGCTGGGTGCAGAGCAGGATCTCGTGCTCGCGCGCAAGGACGGGGCGGCACTCGAGGAAGAGACCGCGCGCCGCTCGGAGCGGCGCAAGAAGATCCCCGAGCTGCTCGCGGCGGCCAAGGAGCGGCTGCGCGAGCCGGTCAACGCGATGCCCGTGGCGCCGGGAGATGCTCCCCAGCTCCTCGCGGCCCGCGAGCAGCTGGCGAGCGCGCGTCGCACGGCGCTCGAGCGCGAGATCGAGGCCTACGAAGCGGAGCTGGTCAGCTACGACGCCCGGGGCCAGCTGCTCGGCAAGCGCCTCGATCGCGCCAGCACCGCCATCGCCGCGCACGAGGCGCGCATCGAGAAGCTGCGCGCGGCGCTCACCGCGCGCCAGCGGGGTGAGGCCGAGCGCGCGGCGGCCAGTGCGCGGCAGCTGCTCCTGGAGGCGCAGACGCTGACACCAGCCGTCCAGGCCCTCGTGCGCGAGCTGGCCGAGCAGAACGACCGGCTCGCGCAAGAGCGCACCGGCGAAGGCGGCCTGCTCGCCAAGATCGACGATGTGAGCCGCAAGCTCGCCCGCGCGGAAGAGCGCGTCGCGGAGATCGATGCGGACTTCGCGCGTCTGACCACGAAGATCGAGGCGGCCGGGCTCATCGATTCCGTGGGGCTGTTGCTGCGGAAGCAGCGCTCCGAGGCGCCCGATGTCGGCATGTATCGCCGCTTCATGCGCATGCGGCAGCAGGAGATCAGCGCGGTACAGCTTCAGCAGATCGAGCTGCGCGATCAGCGCCGCGCGCTGGCGGACATCGACAGCGTGGTCGCGCGCGCCATGGCGAGCCTCGATGCGTCGATCGCGGCCGGCGAGCGCACCGCGTTCGAATCCCTGCTGCGCGAGCTGCTCGAGACCAAGCGCAAGTATCTCGACGCGCTCATCCGAGAAACCGAGACGTACTTCCAGAAGCTGGTCGACTTTGACGCGCGGCAGCAGGAGCTGATCGAGAAGACCGAGCAGCTCCTGCTCTACATCGACGAGCGGATCTTGTGGATCCCGAGCGGCGAGGCCGTCCGCCCCGAGCTCGTCGCCGACGGACTCGACGCGCTCGGCTGGCTGCTCGCGCCGCGCTTCCTGCAGCAGCTGTGGCGCGCACTCGGCGCGCTGGCGCTCGCCGCCCCGCTGCTCAACGCGCTGATCGCGGCGCTGCTCATCCTGGTGCTGTCGCTGCGCTCGCGCATTCGCGAGCGGATCCGGGCCCTGGGGGTGGAGACGCGCGAGCCCACGTGCCTGCGCGACGCGCCCACCTGGGAGGTCGCCGGTCTCTCCGTGCTGCTGGCTGCCTGGGGGCCGGGCCTGCTCGCCTACCTGGGTTGGCGCCTCGGCATCTCCCCGGACGCGACGCAGTACGTTCGCTGCTTCGCCCACGCGCTGCTCGCGGCCGCGCTGATCTGGCTCGCCTTCGAGATCCCGCGCCAGGTGCTGCGCCGCGGCGGGCTGGCGGAGGCGCACTTCGGCTGGCCGTCGCAGGCGGTGGGCAGTCTGCGGCGGCACTTCACCGGGCTGGCCGCGATCGCGATTCCGGCCGTGTTCGCGATCCAGATCTTCGAGATGCGCGGCGAAGATGCCTGGAAGGAGTCGATCGGGCGCCTCGCCTTCCTCGCGATCATGGCCGCGCTGGGCGTCTCGAGTCACCGGCTGCTGCGCGAGCGCGTCGGCGCGCTCTGGTGCATCGCACACGCCTCGCCGGAGATCTCGATCCGGCGCTGGCTGTGGCGACTCGCGCACGCGCTGGCGATCGCTGTCCCCGTCGTCCTGGCCGTGGCCGCCGTGCGCGGCTACTACTGGACCTCGCTGCAGCTGGCCGCGAGCTACTACTTCACGCTCGTCCTGCTCTTCATGCTGACGATCGCGTTCCGGCTGTGCGCGCGTTGGTCGCTGCTGGCCCGCCGACGCCTCGCCCTCAAGCGGGCGCGGCAGGCACAGCAGGCGCGCGAGGTGCAGCGCGCGCAGGAGGCCGGAGTCGACGTCGCCGAGCCCGTCGAGTCCGAGATCGACCTCGGGACCGTCAGCGCGCAGACCGGCCGGCTGCTCAAGAGCGCGACGATCTTCGCGATGTTGATCGGCCTGTGGATCATCTGGGCGGATCTGCTCCCGGCCGTCGGCATCCTCCGGGAGGTCGAGCTCTGGAGCACGAGCGCAACGGTGACCGTCGAGATCACGGATGCCGCCGGCGAGCGGCACCTCGCGCAGGAAGAGGGCATGGTCCCCGTCACGCTGGCGGATCTCTGCCTGGCGATCCTGATCGCTGTCATGACGCTCGCGGTGGCCCGAAACCTTCCCGGGCTGCTGGAGATCTCCCTGCTCCGGCAGCTCGGCACCGGCGCGGGCGAACGCTACGCCTACGCCACGATCCTCAAGTACGTCATCACACTCGTCGGCATCGCACTCGCGTTCAATGCGATCGGCGTGGGCTGGTCGAACATCCAGTGGCTCGTCGCGGCCGTCGGCCTGGGCCTGGGGTTCGGGTTGCAGGAGATCTTCGCGAACTTCGTCTCCGGCCTGATCATCCTCTTCGAGCGCCCCATTCGCGTCGGCGACACGGTCACCGTCGGCGATGTCAGCGGCACGGTGTCGCGCATCCGCATCCGCGCCACGTGGATCACCGGGTTCGACCGCAAGGAGCTGGTCGTGCCGAACAAGGAGTTCGTCACCAGCCGGCTCATCAACTGGTCGCTCTCGGATGCGGTGCTGCGCATCGAAATCCGCGTCGGCATCGCCTACGGCTCGGATACCGAGAAGGCGCTCGAGGTGCTCAAGGCCGTCGCGGATCGCAATGAGCACATCCTGAGAGAGCCCCGCCCGCAGGCGCTGTTCCTGGGCTTCGGCGAGAGCGCGCTCGACTTCGAGCTGCGCGTCTTCAGCCCCGACGTCGAGCACCGACTGCTGATCCAGCACCAGCTGCACATGGCGATCGACGCGGCCTTCCGCGAGGCGGGCATCGAGATCGCCTTCCCCCAGCGCGATCTCCACATCCGCTCCCTGCCCCAGCCCCGGCCGCTCGCGCCAGAGGGCGGAGGCAGCTGAGCTCCCGGGCGCGGGCGGCGCGTGGAGCCGCTTGACGCCGTGTCGCGCCGTCGCGTACGCTGCACGCCCTGACACGGGTGAGTGAAGCCGCCCACGTATCGATACTTCACGGAATCAACAACGTCCCCGCTCCATCCATGTATTCGAAATACGTGCTTCCGCGAATCGTCCACTTCACGTGCAGCATGAAACCCAACATGCGGCAGCGAGAAAAGGTCGTCCCGCTCGCGAGCGGCGCGGTGCTGGAGGTCGGCGTGGGGTCGGGGCTCAACCTCCCGTTCTACGATCCGAGTCGCGTCACCCAACTCTGGGGCCTCGAACCATCCGCCGAAATGCGTCGCTTGGCGGCGGACGCGGTGCGTAGCCTGCGTTTCAAGTTCGAATTCATCGATCTCCCGGGCGAGGAAATTCCCCTCGACGCACACAGCGTCGATACGGTGCTGGTCACCTACACGCTGTGTACGATTCCCGAAACGGAGCCCGCGCTTCGGGGCATGGCGCGGGTGCTGCGGCCGGGCGGCGCGCTGATCTTCTGCGAACACGGGGCCGCGCCCGACCCGGACGTTCGACGTTGGCAGGAGAGGCTGAATCCGATCTGGAAGCGACTGGGCGGCGGCTGTCACCTCAATCGCGCGATTCCCGACCTGATTCGCGCCGGTGGCTTCGAGATCGACCGGCTGGAAACGATGTATCTCCCGGGCTGGCGGCCCGCCAGCTTCAACTACTGGGGAACCGCCTCGCCGCGCTGAAAACGCGGGGGCGGGCGGCGCGGCCAGGCGTCTACGTGGATCAGCGTGTCGTAGCAGATCAGGTCGGCGATCGAGATGCTGGTGTCGATGCGCGGAAACGAGGCGCCGACCGGAACCAGACCGCTGTCGTAATGCGTCTGCGGCTCTCCGTCCACCGCCAGGTCGAGTCCGAGGCGCTCCACGAGCGCAAACTCGCCGCCGTACTTGTACATCCCGAAACCACGGATGGGAATGGTCGTCTTCGTCGGATCGAGCGCCGAGGCGACGCGCCACCGCACATTGACCACCGCGAACTCGGTGAACAGCGGATCCTGCCGCAGGTCCACCAGCGCGAAGGTGCCGAGGATGCGCTGCGGCTCCGTCAGCGGGCAGTCGCAGGCCCCGAAGCAGCCGCGTTGGAACGTGCTGTCGCGCAGCAGCCGGTACGGGTGAATGTCGGCCAGCGGCACCGGTGACGCATCGACCACGATGACCGTATCGAAGCAGACCATCTGGTTGACCGTGACGGTGGCGGCGAGACTCGGAAACCGAGCGCCCGGGGCCACCAGGCCGGAGTCGAAATGCTGCACGGGACCGTCGCCGACCAGGAGATCCAGGCTGAGCTGCTGCTGCAGCGCGAACTCCCCACCCACTCTGTACGTCCCGGAGCCCGTGATGCGCAGCTCGGGATCGCCCAGTGACACGGTCCAGTTGATGTCGGTGATCTTGTAGCTCTGGAAGAGTCCGTCGAATCCGGCGGGAATCAGCCTGAACGTGCCGCGCACCGGGACTTCCGCCAGGATCGGGCAGCGGCACGGATCGAAGCAGCCGCGCTGGAAGCTGCTCCCCTTCTCGAGCCGGTAGATACCGGCGGACGTCGTGGTGAGATCGGTCTGGCCGCGCGCGGCGCCGAGCGCCGCGGGCAGCGCGGCGGCGAGAACGAGCAGCGCCCGGAAGCACCGGTTTCGGAGCATCAGCATCCCTCCATCGCCCCCCGGTATGCCGATCGCCGAATCGTACGTCGACGGACACAGGAGGTACAAGCAGGAATTGTGTCCGTCGCCGGTCGGTTCCGAGTGGGTCGGTATGGGCCCGGGTTCAGCGCCGGTCCGGCCTCGCCGGCTCGGCTTCGATGTAGGCGCGTAGCTGCCGACCGATCTCCAGATCGGGCCGCGCCTCGATCAAACGTTCCACGAGCGGACCGGCCTCGCGGAGTCTTCCGCGCTTCAGGTAGTGATCGGCCAGCGCGTAGAGGTAGTCGGGATGATCGGGCGCCAGCTCCAACGCCTCGCGCAGCGCTCTCTCCGCCTCGGCGTCGCGTCCCAGGAGCTGCCGGAGCAGTCCCAGGTTGTAACGAACGCGGGCGTCGCGCGGCGCACCCGCGGCTGCGCGCTCCATCCAGTCTAGGGCTTCGGGGAGCTTCTGAAGCTCCACCAGCAGCAGCCCGAGCAGGTAGGCCGCTTCGTGGTCCTCGGGATAGGCCTCCAGGACTTCGCGGAGCAGCGTCTCCGCTTCGCCGTTTCTCCCCTCGCCACTGAGAAGAATCGCCAGCTGGATCTTGGCCGGCAGGAAGAGATCGTCCACCTCGATGGCTCGCCGGTAGTAGCGCTCGGCTTCGCTCGCCCGACCGAGCCTCGCGTAGAGTGCGCCGAGGTTCAGTCCGGCGAATGCGAAGTCCAGCGAGTACTCCATCGTCTCGACGTACTCCTCCATCACCTCGCGGTAGGCCTCGAGCTGGTACGGCTTGAACAGGCTCTCCTCCGTACCGGCGAGCTTCGAAAGGGCCGCAAGACGCACCGCCTTCACGGGATCGAAGAGCAGCGGAGCGAACAGGGAGACGCGCTCCTGCGGGTCGACAGTCGTCAGGCTCTGCGCGGCGGTATGTCGCATCAGATCCTCGTCGTCGAGCAGGGCAGCCCGCAGCGCCGCGCCCGTCTCATTGCCGGGAGTTCGATCGAGCAGGGAGAGCGCCGTCGCACGCACGATGGTGGGAAACAGGGGGCTCTCCGCCAGACGGATCAGCTCGTTGCCCGCCTCGGGTCTGCCCTCTCGTGCGGCGGCCAGAATCGTCCCGTAGTGGGGCCTGCGCGCAATCCCGTACCAGTTGCGGAACGCATCCACCGACCACTGCAGAGGCTTGTCATCGTGACAGCCTCCCTGGGTGCAGGCGTTGGGAGTTCCGATCTCCTGGGAGAGGTCCGGTCTCGGAACGCGCAGGCTGTGATCCGCTCGCCAGTCCACGACCATGTAGAGACGTTCGGGCATGTGGCACTTGACGCAGAGCGCGCCGTCGCTGGGCCGGCCGTCGTGGATCTTCTTGTGGAAATGGTGGTCGATCGTGTCATACGCGTCCGCCCGATGGCACTGCAGACACAGGTCGTTGCCCTCGCGCTGGAGCTTCAGGCTGTGCACGTCGTGGCAGTCGCTGCATCCGACACCGTTGTGGTACATCTTGCTCTGTACGAACGAGCCCCAGACGTAGACTTCGTCCAGGATCTGACCATCGGGATGGTAGAGCTGCTCGCGCAGCAGGGACGGGATCTGGCTCTCCAGGAGAGCGGCTTTCGTATGATCGTAGTCACCCAGCTCGGTCCGCCGCGAGTGACACGGCGCACACAGCTCCACTTGCTGGCGTGAAGAGATGCTGCCCGTCCAGATCACCAGGCCGTAGTCCGGCGCTTCAGGACGCGCCATCGGCGGGATCTCGGCCCAGGCCAGATGACGGGATGCGGGCCCGTGGCAGGCTTCGCAGCTCACGTCGATCTCGGACCAGGTCGTGTCGAACGAGTCGGTATCGGGATGGTAGGCCTTGCGAAGATTGGTCGAGTGGCACTCCGCGCACATGCCATTCCAGTTCTGGGCCGACCGCGTCCAGTGCAGCCAATCGTCGGATGGAATGTCCTGACCCGGATAGAGATGAAACCACTGTTTCCGCTCGGTGTCCCACGCGATGGATAACGCCTGCAGGCGTCCGCGGGGAAATCGGATCAGATATTGCTGAAGCGGTTCGACGCCAAACGTGTACGCGATCTCGAACTCGCGCATCTCTCCGCCGGGGCCCTCGGTGGTTACGAAATATTTCCCCTCTCTCCGGTAGAAGCGCGACCTGACGCCACGGTGCTCGAAGACCGCGTCGTCGAAATCCGCCAGCACCGTTTCCTCGTTGGCCTCTGCCATCGACTGATCGTGGTTCGATCCCTCCCAGCGCTGGGTGGCCGCCTCGTGGCACGTGCGACATCGTTCCCGGCCGACGAACTCGAGCGCCATCCCGTCGGCCGGATCCCCCGCGCCCGATCTGCTGCCGAGCAGGGCATACAAGGGAATCGACAAGACGATGAAGCAGGCGGAACCGAGTGCGAGATGCTTCCAGAGACGCAACGGATCGGATTGCGCCAACTCCGTCCCGTCGCCGCCGGGTCGGCTCATGCTCTCACCACCTGCGAGGGATCGAACGCGAGCCGCCGAATGGGAGCGGTGACGTCAACCTTGACGATCCCATTCTCGATGCGGACGGGAAACAGATCGAGAGCGCGCGGAGCCGGGGGGTTCAGCACGTCCCCCCGGAGATCGAAGGCCGAGGCGTGGCACGGGCAGGCAAAGCGGCCTTCCTCGGCGATCCAGGGCACGGTGCAGCCGAGGTGCGTGCACTTGCGGTGCAGCGCGAGGAAGCCACCGTCCTCGAGACGGACGAGATAGAACTTCCCGTCCCGGAACGCTGTCACGCTGCCCGGCGCGAACCGCTCGACGGGGCCAGCGCTGACGATGGCGCCGATCTCAATTCGACTGGAGCGTCGCAGGGACGGCCGCAGAAAGGAGATCGCGATCCAGACCAGCTCGGTGAAGGCAACACCCCCAAGAGCGACCCACAGCGCCGTGAGAAATCGGCGCCGCGACGGAGCGCTGCCAGGCGACTGGGTCGCTTCCACGGTCACCTCAGAGGTTCCACGGCCACTTCAGCGCCATGCCCTTCCCGCGGAACCAGACGCCGATCAGCGTGAGAATCGAGAAGACCGTGCCCAGCAGGATGAAGACCGCTTGGATCGACTCGCTGTCGCCGGCGCCGTACCTGCGCTTCACGAAGACGAAGAAGCCCACGACCACTCCCAGCAGAATGGCGAACGGCAGCGCTCCGTAGCTCAACACGGGCGGAATGCCCGGAAGCGAAGCTGCGGGATCGATCAAGAACTCATCGATGACGATCCAGGCGGGTGTTGCGACCAGGCCCAGCAGCGCTGCCACGCCTGTCGTCCGGCGGCCCGTGTCCGAGAGAAACCAGTTGCCCTCGCGCGCGGCTTCGCAGCGCAGGTAGGGAAGGCTCAGCAGTCCCGCGGCCACCACCACGGGAATCACCAGCACGGCGAAGACGGGATCGAAATGCAGGAGCAGCTCCTGAAAGCCCATGAAGTACCACGGGGCCTTGGCCGGGTTCGGACTCATGCCCGGGTTGGCCGCCTCCCCCAAGGCCGCCGGGAAGACCATGGCGAGGGCGAGCACGCAGGCGATCAGGGTCAGCGCGACCGCGACCTCCCGAATCAGCAGATTCGGAAGAAACAGAACGGTTTCGGGTCGGCCAGCACCGGGCACGTCCGGGCGCACGACGCCGCCGGCTTTGCGCACGCGCCAGAAGTGCAGCGCCATCAGAGCAATGAGCGCGCCGGGTACGAACGTCGTGTGGAGCGCGTAGAAGGTGAGGATCGTGGACGTTCCGATCTCCGCGCCGCTCCGGATGACGCGCTGGAGCCAGCCTCCAACCAGGGGCACGTACTCGACCATCCCGGTGACGATGGTCACCGCCCAGTAGGAGTCTTGATCCCACGGCAACAGGTAGCCGGTGAAGTTCGACAACAGCACGCACGCCAGCAGCGAGAGACCGACGATCCAGTTGAACTGCCGCGGGCCGCGAAACGCGCCCGTCAGGAGGACCCGCAGGACGTGAAGACACAACGCGAAGACGACCAGATTGGCGCTCCAGTAATGCACACTCCTCACCAGCCGCCCGAACAAGACGTCGCGCTCGAGACTTGCGAGCGAGTCGTGGGCCCCTTGCGACGAGGGCTCGTAGGCGAGCATGAGCAGAGCGCCGCTGCCCATCAGCAGCAAGACGAGAAGGAGCGACATCCCACCCAGACCAAATGTGTGCGTGTAACGGATGGTGCTTGCCGGAACGCGGATGGGCCTCGCGTGGAGCAACAACGTGTTGAAGACGATCCACTTCCGGTCGCGGTCGCTCTCGGGGAGAATGGGACCGCGAAAGACGGAGCGCCAGACGCGCGCGATCAGCGAAGCGTTCGGATCCGATTGTCGAGATTCCGACACGGCTCAGCTTCCCACAAGATCCAACCTGCTCACGGGTTCATGATCTCGGTGACCGAATCCTTGAGCGCTTGCAGAATCTCGTCGACATCGGCATCCGTATGGGCGGCGGACAGGAAGGCCAGATGGAACCACGGGATGTAGATGTTGTGCAGCCGCAGGTGCAGCTGCAGATCGTTCATCATGGCCAGGTCTTGATGCAGCGCGTCGCGCGGTTTGAGAATGGGCCCTTGCTTCTGATGGATCTGGAACATGGGGCCAATCCCGCTCATGCAGAAGGCATACCCCCTGGATCGGGCCCACTCGTTGAAGCCGCCGCGCAGGCGATCGCCTTTCGCATCCATTTCTGCGTACAGGTGCTCATTCTCCATGAGGTGCTTCAGGAGCGCCGTGCCCGCGGCCAGGGTGAACGGATTGCCGCTGAAGGTGCCCGCCGACGACACCTGCTCCTCCGCCTGGGCGACCTGCTGCATCAGCGCCCTGGAGACCGCAACCGCACCGATCGGCGCGCCGCCCCCGATGATCTTGCCGTACGTGGCCAGATCCGGCAGCACGCCGAATCGCTTCTGGGCGCCACCCAAGGCGATGCGGAAGCCCGTGATGACTTCATCGAACATCAAGAGCACACCGCTGCGCTCGGTGACGTCCCGGAGCTTCGCCAGGTACTCCGCGCTGACAGGAATGGCGCCGGTTCCGAAGACCGGCTCGATCATCACACCGGCCAGCTCGTCCGCGTGCGCCTCGATCATGTCGAAGGCTTTCTCGTTGAACGGGAGCATCATCACCGTGTCCCGCACCGCGTCCGGGATGCCCCCCGAGGCCGCCACCTGGTTCGGCTTGTCCTCGGGCCCCATCTTGGTCGGATCGACATATACACTCCACTGCGCGTAGTCGTGCCAGCCGTGATAGGTGCCTTCGAACTTTCCGATCTTGCTCTTGCCCCGGGAAGCGCGCATCAGACGAATCCCGATCAGGGTCGCTTCGGTGCCGGTATTGCAGAGCATCGCCATCTCTGCGCAGGGGACACACTCGATGAAGCGCTTGGTAAACTCGATCTCGTGCAGATGGGGCGCGCCAAAGCTCGTTCCGCGCCGCGCCTGATTCAGCATGGCATCGACCACTGCGGGCGGGGAGTGCCCCAACACGTGGACGCCGAACGACATGGTGCAGTCGATGTAGCGATTCCCATCGATGTCCCAGATGTACTGACCCTCCGCGCGATCCGCGTAGAAGGGGTACGGCTTGAACTTGCGCGCCTGGCTGAGCAGTCCGCCGGGAACGAGATCCTGTGCGACCTCCCAGAGCTTTCCGGACTTCGGGGTGCGATTGGCGAGTTCCTGGAGCATTTCATCGTGCGTCATGGTTCCCACAGTCGATCTCCTTTCCACGGCCGGGGCGCAATGCGGCCTCTGCTGTCCAGGTTTTCCACGCAAAGCTCTCGAGAGCCGGGCGCGTCTCGACGCGGATTGCGCTGCGGGCGACGGTAGCATCCGACCTCGAACCGCGTGAGTCGAACACCGCGGACCCTGTTCTCCTGGAGGCGCATTCAGACGTTCTCCAAGCGCACGAGATGCTTCAGGCCGAGGCGCGCGCCGGGAGCGGGGGCAGCGCGCCATCCGCCCCGAACATGGGGCGGGGCGCCTCGCGCATCTCGAGCTCGGGGCGGCTCGCCAGCTCGGCCTGGTAGGCCTCGGAGACTTCGATCTCATCGAGCACGAGCGTGTTGCGGATGCGCACCACGCGCGCCCGCTCGGGCGACACCGGCCCGATGGTGCCGAGCGCGGTGACGATCATCTCGAGGTCGCTCTCCAGCGTGAGCGGAATGCGCGCCTCCTCGGGAGCCGACGCGGTGAGGGCGTTCGTGTAGAGCGCGACGCGGTCGATCTTCTCGACGAGCCGGCGCGTGGTGAAGTCCGCGTATCCGATCCCCGCCGCGTGCCCGTGCGTCGCCTCGCTGAGATCGCGCACGGCGAGCCGCTTGACACGGGGCCCGCTCGATGGCTCGCCGACCTCGGGTCGGCCCGCCACCTTGGGATCGAAGCCGGCGCCGCTCACGTCCTTGCCAATCTCGTCGATGACGAGCAGGTCGATCTCGCCAACCGGAAGCGTCGCCGCCAGCGCCTTCGCGCGCCGCAGCAGCGCCGCCTCGGCCTCGGCGAGCCCCTCCGGCGCCAGAACCCCGATCTCCGCCGTCTGCGCGTAGGCGTTCTCGACCACGCCCACGCCGAACAGAAGCTTCCCGGTCGCAAGGATGCGCTCCGCCACCTGGGAGATCACGCGGGGGTAGCCCCGCACCATCATCTCGCGGTGGCACAGCTCGGCGCCCCGCTGCTTGCCGAGGCCGATCGCGAGCATCTTGAGCAGACCGCTCTCGAACTCGTGCGTGAAGTCGGTATGCGACTTGACGCGGTTCACGAGAACCAGGTGATCCGCTTCCGCGGCGAACTTGTCGATGAGCACGGGAATGCCGTCTGCGCTGGTGCCGATCTGCACGACGTCCATTGAGGCGCGCACGGGAGCCCCCGCCGTGGCCGGGTCGACGCCGAGCCGCGCCAGCACCGCGACCTGGCCCTCCGCGCTGGCAGCCCCGTGGCTTCCCATCGCGGGCACCAGGAAGGGATCCGCGCCGAGTCGCCGCAGGGCGTCCACGGTGGCGCGCACGAGGACGGGATAGTTGGCGATGCCGCGGCTCGAGCAGCCCACCGCGACGCTCGCGCCGGGCGTGACGCGCCCCTCCAGCGCGAGCGCCTGCACCCCGCGCGCCACCGCGCCCGCGACGTCGTCCAGGCGCGGCGCGGCGAAGCGCTGGCCGATGCGCATCATCCTCGGCAGCACGATCCCGCGCCCTCCCCTGCCAGAAGACTCGAATTCCCCGCTGGTTCGGCCCTTGGCCCGAGCTTGCAGCCGGCGTCGTGACGATATCGCGGCCGCCAGCGCCGACCACATCCGCTCCGCGGAGCGCGTGCGCGCGCATGTGCTTAAATCTCCGCGTGTCGGCCCGCGCGCCCGGGAAGACACGCCGCGTCAAACGCCGGAGGCTCGATGAGTTGGACCACGCTCCGCTGCGCGCGCTGCGGGGGTAGGGGGCGCAAGCAGGCCTACTGGGGCTACCCCGATCCGGAGATCCTCGAGAAGGCGGCCCGCGGCGAGCTGCCGGATGTCGTATTCGGCGGCTGCGTTCTGGGCGAGCCATTTCCCACCTGGCTGTGCGACGCCTGCGAGGACTTCTTCGGAGACGACACCACGGCGCGTCAGCACTTCAGGGACGAGCTGGACGCGCGCCGCCGGGCCGCCGAGGCCGCGAGCCGCGCCGACGATCCGCACACCGCCGCGCGCCGGCCGGAGCGGGGGCGTGGCATGCGCGCACTCCTCGGCGTGATCGTCGTGCTCGCCATGGCGCTCGGGCTGCTGCTGCTCTCGATCCTGGTGGCGGAGCGCGTCGGCGCGAGCCACTGCGGCATCCCGCCCATCGAGCCCGTCCCGCCGCCCGGCTGCCGGGACCTCTGCCCGTGCTGCACAGCGCCCCTCTTGGGCGAGGCCCGCGGGCCCGGTACGCTCCGCGCGTGAGCCGCCTGCCCGATTTCCGCCTGGAGACCTTCCTCTCGAAGTGGGAGTTCTCCGCGCGCTACCACCTCACGGCCTCGGACGTGCAGACGCTGTCCGTCGCGGA
>Ga0224496_10001260_pt1 | contig 15987 bp, 13 predicted proteins | sample SF_Jul11_sed_USG_2_FD_168127 | JGI IMG/M metagenome (GOLD analysis project Ga0224496, IMG submission 168127) | Sediment microbial communities from San Francisco Bay, California, United States - SF_Jul11_sed_USGS_8_1 | ecosystem: Environmental > Aquatic > Marine > Sediment | place: USA...
CCAGGCCTCGGTTCTTAATCACAGGCACGCTCTAATCTATAAGAATATGGGAGCGCGCCGGATCGTCGTCGGACGGGAGACCGGTATCAGGGAAGCTGGTATGATTGCCCGTGAAACTGGCCTTGAAATCGAGATGTTCGTTCATGGCGCGCTTTGTATGTCTTATTCAGGCAACTGCGTCATCTCGAATTATGTCGCGGGCAGAGACAGCAACCGGGGCGGCTGCATCCAAAATTGCCGGTATGCCTATCACGCCGAAAACATGGCAGACCCTCTTTACCTGATGAGCTCAAAAGATTTAAATGGGCTGGGGCATCTTAAGGAGTTTATCCAAAACAAGATTACATCCCTAAAAATCGAAGGCCGCATGAAAAGCAGTCTTTATATCGCCACGACGGTGAGAGCCTATGCCAATGCGGTTAAGAGAATCCTCAAGGACCCAGGAAGCTCTCTTTCGGATCTGGAGGAAGAATTAACAAAAATTCCTCACCGGGATTATACGGAAGGATCACTGATGAAACCCGCCACAAAAAGTTCGGTCTACGACCACCTGGATGAATTAAACCCGGGTTATGAGATGGCAGGAACGGTCATTGAAATCGACCGGGAAAACAACCGCTTTTTAATGCAGGCGAAAAATAAGATCGTATCCGGTGAAACATTGGAAATCCTGACTTATAATTGCGCTGATATTTCTTTGGAAACAAAAAAGATGGACAATGTTCTCGAAAAACCCATAGAAATAATACATCCACAAGGACTGGCGTGGTTCCCGCTACAAAACGGCATCGATTCTCCCATGGTGGTCAGAAAGAAAACAATTCCATGATTTCAGATTAATCAAACCTTAAACTCAGCGAACACCCCTTGTGGCGACAAGCATAACCCTGATAAAAATTGTTTGCTAAAAATATCAAAATTTATCATAATGTTAAAAAAATACCACCTCCCGCATGGTTTATTAACCAAGCGGCTTTAAGGTCGGACAATAAAACCGTTACCAACTATAACGACTGATAATCATGGAATCTCTGAGAAGCGCAATCATCAAAACACTGCAGCATTCCCCAGGAGGTATAGATCAGATCGACCAGCAGGTCATATTACTGGCTAAAAAACATGGGCTGGAAGCCTACTCGATGGCGCTTCATATTCTTACCCACCTTGAAATTGAGAAAAACCAGGCCCAGCGACTCTGGGGAGAAATCATTAATCATCATCAAACTCTAATGAGTTCTCTTAAAAGGGATGTCAGCTTCAGTACAACCATCTGCGATTATTTTTGTTCCATCAACAAAGCTATCAGAAACCCGAAAATAGTCGAAATCCATATCTTCGAAGATAAGGAAACCGCCGCCAAACTCGATCGGCTTACAGGACTTTACAACCGTAGTTATTTCGACGCTGTCTTGCCTAAAGAGCTTTCCAGGGCCAAAAGATACAAACAGGAATTATCCCTGATTTTTTTCGACCTGGACGACTTTAAAAAAATCAACGATTCCTTTGGACATCTTATTGGCGATGAGGTCCTGAAAAATGTCTCAAGAATCATCACTCAGACCATCAGAGCATCTGATATCGCTTGCAGGTATGGGGGAGAGGAGCTTTTGGTCATTCTGCCTCAGACAGGACGATATCCGGCCTTGATTCTGGCTGAAAGGATCAGGGAAAAAGTGGAGAATATGGATTTTTACTACGAAAACCATCAAATCAAAATCACCATCAGCGGTGGTCTCGCGACTTACCCGGTTGATTCTGATGATTCCGATACACTCCTTAACAACGCGGACAAAGCGCTTTACGCCGCGAAAAGCATCGGTAAAAATGAAGTCGTTGTCTATTCTGACGACAACCGCAAACATTTACGGGTCACTTTTGACAGGGAAATCAGTCTTAACCAGGGAGAACCGGATCAGGAGAACAGTCTAAGCGTCAAAAGCAAAAATCTCAGCAAACTCGGGATTCTACTGGAAAGCGAAAATTCTCTGGAAGTCGGAAAGACTGTCGGGCTTCAGCTTGAGATTGATCCTTCCGATCAACCGATTTCTTTGCTCGGAACCGTCGTTAGGGTCGAGTCATCTTCATCCAGCCTGTATAATATCGGAATATCCTTTCTGGATGTTGATCCCAGGATAAAAAACGAACTTTCGAGATATCTGCTTAAAAAGCTGACATTGGACCAAAACGAAAACAAACAAAATGACTCAACCCAATAAAGTGGCTTATGTCGGACAGGGAACTCATCTTTATCATTGATGACGATGAAAAGTTATCGGGCCTGCTGAAAGATTATCTGGAGCGGTTCGGGTTTTCGGTGTTAAGCGCGTCTCACCCAATTGATGGACTGAATCAAATCAATCAGCTAGCACCAAGTTTGGTGATTTTAGATATTATGCTGCCGGAAATCGATGGCTTTGAGGTATTAAAAAGGATCAGGAAGCAATCGGACCTGCCCGTTATCATGCTAACCGCCAGGGGTGATTTCACCGACCGGGTCGTGGGACTTGAAATCGGAGCGGACGATTATATGCCGAAACCCTTTGAGCCAAGGGAATTGGTCGCCAGAATCCAATCAGTCCTAAGAAGATCTAATCAAAATACGACAAAGAATATTTTGGAGTTTGGTCAACTCACGATTAATTTTTCCAGCCACGAAGTACAAATCGGTGATCTTCCGCTTGAGTTAACCTCGACCGAATATGAACTCCTTGCGTTATTCGTTCATAACCAGGGGAAAGTCCTGACCCGTGATGAAATCTTAGACCAGGTTCGGGGAATCGAGTGGGAATCCTTTAACCGGTCGGTCGATGTCCTGGTCAGCAGACTAAGACAAAAGCTCAATGATGATCCAAAGCATCCAAAATATCTAAAAACCGTCTGGGGATCAGGATATCTTTTTCTCGCTCCACAAAAAGAGCAGGCATAATCCTTGATGATCTCATAAGCATAAGATGAAAATCCGATTAATAAACTGGTCAGCTTTTATGCCCGGTGTATCCTTAAAGAAAGATTGGGAAAACTGGTCTAAGGAGCGTGATCGATTCAAAATAAACGAAGATTCTCTGGCTCCTTTTACCGGATTTATTCCCGCCATGCAGAAAAGGCGCTTAAGCAGTCTTAGCCGGATGGCGCTGTCCACGGCTTATGATTGCACGAAAAACGAACCGATGGACCGGTTGACCACCGTTTTTTCAACCCACCACGGAGAGTTTCAGCCTACTTACTCCCTGCTTTTAAAGGCGGTCCACCATGAACCATTCTCGGCCAGCCAGTTCAGCCACTCGGTTCATAACACCGCCGCCGGTCAGTTCTCGATACTGTTTAATAACCGTCTGCCTTCAACTACCCTTTGCGCCGGAGACAAAGGATTCAGCTACAGCTTGATCGAAACTCTCGGGTACCTAAAAAGGTTTCCGGGAAAAAACGTCCTCCTGACTCATTTCGATGAACCCTTGCCTCCGCAATTTGTAAAACTGGAACAGCCTCCCTCTTTCGCCTACAGTGTGAGCCTGCTTTTTGGGCTGGGCTCAAGGGGAGAAAAACTTGATCTAATATTTGAAAACGGAACAGAACGGAAGGATTCGGCCGGGAATTTGCCGGAGGCTTTGGAGTTCATCAGCTGGCTGACGGAAAATAAAAAGCATCTTCACTTGGGAAGGGACCGGTTTTCACTTAAAGTGATTAATAAATCTCAGCAAAAATAAAGCGATTCAGACGGTCATATCTTGACTGTTTCGCTATAATTGATATTATAATAAAGAACAGCGTAAATCGTCATAAAACCAATAAGACCGGGATGAAATTAAATGTCTGATGCCATTTTACTGGAAAAAGAACTCAAGACCCTATTGATTCATCATTTAAAACTGGAGGATATCAAGGAAGAAGATATTTTATCTGAGGCTCCTTTGTTTGGCGATGGGTTAGGGCTGGATTCCATAGATGCCCTTGAGCTTGGGTTGTTGCTGCAAACCCAATACGGTATTCAAATCCAGGAAAACTCGGATAAGAACGATCAATACTTTTCTTCCGTTAAGGCGTTAGCGGAATTCGTGAAAAACAACCGTCAGAAATAGCTTATATTTAATGTTGATTCCCTTAAACCGAACTCTATCTGAACTAAGGGGTACTAAAACCTTGGTGGCGTTTAACGGTCGTCAGGAGTTCCTTTATTCTGATCTATTGGAAAAAGTCGGATGTTTTTCACGACTTCTATCCAAAGAGTCTATCGGCGAATGGGTCTTATACTCTAAGGACAGCTACCTGTTTTTAATCGGTCTTTTATCCATTTGGCAAACGGGGTCCACCGCCGTTCTGCCCATCAATATCCAGTCTGAAAATCTAAAAGCGACTTTAAAGAGTTCGCGGGGAATCGTAACGGATTTGGAACTCGACATCAAAGACAAACCTTGTCTATCGCTTTTGGAAAGCCTCAGTTCAGGACCGTCATTCGTCTTTAAGGAACTCGACCCGGACAAAACCGCCCTTTTGCTTCACAGCTCCGGTTCGACCGGAAAACCAAAAGTAATTAAAAAAACCCTGGGGAATTTAAATAGCGAATTATTATCCTGGGAGGAATTATTGGGGGGAAAATTAAGAAAAACCAGATGCGTCTCAACGGTTAGCCATCAACATATCTATGGACTTTTGCACAGATTGCTTTGGCCTTTTTGTTCGGGACGGGCTTTTTTTTCAGAAACGATCTTTTTCCCACCGGAACTGGTTAACTTGATGGGTGGGACTAAATCATATTGCCTGGTAAGCGGTCCGGCGCACCTTAAAAGAATGGGAGAGGCACTGCCACCCAAAGAGATCAAAAATAATCTCCGTTTCATTTTTTCGTCCGGCGGTCCTTTGGATAAGAATACAGCCTTGTTTTATCAGCGCAGGTTCGGACTGACTCCCTTTGAGATCTACGGCTCCACGGAAACCGGCGGCATGGCCTGGAGGCAAAGAACGTCAAAAGCAGATAGCGAAGCCTGGAATCTACTGGAGCAAGTTCAAATCAAACCTTCCAACGACAGCCCAAAGCTTTGGGTTTCTTCACCTTTCATCTATCAACAGCATGACGAGTGGTGGCCTTTGGATGACCGCGTTGAGATTTTAAGCGAGTCCCGTTTTATACTAAAAGGCCGTAGTGACCGGACCGTCAAGATCGAGGAAAAAAGACTTTCACTTCCTGAGCTGGAAGATAAGCTGCTCGAACATCAATTCATCAAGGAGGTTTTTGCGTTATCCCTTGACGCGAGTCATCCCGCAGAGAGAGATCAGATCGGGATTGCCGCTGTTTTGAATGCAGGCGGGATTTCCTTTTTAAACGCGCAGGGCCGACTGGGCTTGATTGCCCTATTTAAAAAAGAATTATCGAAATATTTCGAGGCCGTCTTAATTCCGAGGTACTGGCGGTTTTTGGATTGCCTCCCTGTTGACGAAGTGGGCAAAACGCCCCTCGGACAGGTCAAAGCGTTATTTTCTGACAGATCCCAAAAGAACGCGCCCCAAATCCTTATGAGGCGAGAAACAGCCGATGGGCTTTTAAAAAAATTGAATGTCTCTCATGAGTTGAGATTCTTCAAGGGGCATTTCGAGCATCTACCCTGCGTTCCCGGATCGGTTCAGCTTGCCTGGGCATCTGAGGCTCTTAGAGAGCTGATCTCTGACGAAATCAGAATAAAAGCGTTCGAGTCCGTTAAATTTTTGAACCTCCTAAGACCCAAGACAACTTTTTTTCTTGAAATAAAAAATCTTGAGACTAATTTAAGATTTTCCTTTCGGATTTGGAACGAGACCCTTGAGTTTTCAAAGGGGATATTCCTTCTTGGAAAGGTGAATCAGACAAAAACGCTATGATCAACGAACCTTTTTTCCGTCCCTGCGTCATCATACCCAATTACAACCACAAAGACGCTCTTCCCAAGGTCGTTGAGTCTCTCGAGCCTTTGGGCATAGTCTGTTTTATTATCGATGATGGCAGCGATCATGAAACCCTAGAAGTATTAAATGAACTGCAAAAGCGGTATTCCTGGCTCGTAATTCATTTATTAAAATATAACGAAGGTAAAGGGAATGCCATGATCCGTGGTTTTAACGAAGCTTTCCGTCAGAACCATACACACGCCGTTTCGCTTGATGCCGATGGTCAGCACCGGGTGGCTGATCTGCCTTTGTTTTTTGAAAAAGCGCGTCAAAACCCGAGGGCTCTGATCTGTGGCCAGCCCGTTTTCGATCATACAGCGCCTATGATCCGCGTTGTCGGCAGACGTGTCTCCCACATGTTTGTTCTGCTGGAGACTTTGTCCTTTCAGATGAGAGACTCGCTTTGCGGGCTAAGGTGTTATCCGCTTGAGGCTACCATCAGACTTGCACAAAAAGTTCATATCGCGAAAAGAATGGATTTTGAGACCGATATCGGCGTGAGACTAATCTGGGAAGGAGTCAAGATCGTTAATATCAAAACCCAGGTAAGGTATTTTAAAAACGGTCTATCCCATTACCGTTATCTCAAAGATAACCTGCTGATTGCTAAACTTCATTTAAAACTGACACTGGGAATGTTAATCAGGTTACCGAAAATCCTTTCTCACCGACTGCAAAAGATCACCCATGAGCCAACAATGGAATCAAATACCTGAGAGAGGGTTTTTAAAAGTCAATCAAGCCGCTCTATGGGTATTTCGTCTGGTCGGTAAAAAAATAAGTTCCTTTTTGATCTGGCCGGTTTTATGGGGCTATTTCCTAACAGACCGTCAAGGTCGGAAATCCGCGGGACTCTTCCTGGCCCGAGTCCATGAATTCACCCAAGGTCAAAATTGCCTAAAAAATAAGCCGGGCATCTTCGATTCCCTGCGGCTATACCGTGAGTTTTCACTTCAGATCCTGGACCGGATCGATTTCTGGCTGGATCGTGATCGGAAAATCAAGATCAAATGGCATGGCGACGAGCATCTAAATCGTCTTATCGAACAAAATCAGGGCGCGGTTTTTCTTTCGGCTCATATCGGTAATATCGACATCATCCGTACCTACGCTGAAAAGAACGCGACAAAAAACATCAAGGTATTGATGTTTACTCAAAACGCGCCTCAAGCTTTGGGTATTTTCGGAAAACTGAAATTAAATTACCATAAAAACCTCTACCAGATCAATCAGGTGACACCAAATACGATCTTTGAGTTGAAGTCCATGATCAATAATGGAGATATGTTAGGCATCATGGCTGACCGCATAACAGCGGGCTCGGGAAAAAGAACCAGCCGGGTTTCTTTTCTAGGCAAATCCGCCGCTTTCCCTCAAGGCCCCTTCATTTTAAGCGGCATGCTGGAATGCCCGGTATTTTTGATTTTTGGATTGAAGTCGAAAACTGATGAATATGAAATTCACATCAAACCCTTTTCTGATCAAATCCAATTTGGCGAAGACAAAACCTTGGAGATAACAAACTATATTCAAAAATACAGTTCTCAGCTTGAAGCTTTCTGTTGTACCTTCCCCTTCCAGTGGTTTAATTTTTACGACTTCTGGGAAGAAAACTCCCTTTGACTTTAACCTTTCAGAAGGATCAGAACATGATAGACCGATTGAATCAGAATAAATTTTGGTATTTCATGCTGATCCTGCTGTGTTTAACGGTTTTTATTGATTTTCAGGGAATTTCAGCGCAAACAGCGGTTGGAATGGATGATCCTGTCTTTAAAAAGCCTCTGTTAAAGGATAATCTCCCCAAAGATTTCCTGGAAACCCTTATTAAAATGAAAGAAATTGACTTTTTTAAGCTTAATTTCGTCCAGCGTAAAAAGCTAAAAGCGTTAAAAAATCCGCTGGTCTCAGAGGGTCTTTTCGTCTATTTGAAGGATTTGGGAATGGTTTGGGAAATCAGCGAACCCATCTCAGCGCTTTATAAAATAGGTCCTGCGGGTCAGCTTCTCACTGATGGGGACATGACACCCGAAAATCAGCGGCAAGCTCTTTTATATAAGGAAATTCTAAGCCCGCTTTTGTTGATCATCCAGCTTGATTTAAAACTTCTGGCTGATGAGTTTGAGCTTTTTTTCCAGCTTGAGGAAAAAGAAAAATGGAGTGTGGGTCTAATTCCGAGAAAGATTCCTTTGGCTTTATGGATCAGGTCGATTAAGATTCAGGGGGAGAAAAATAATTGGATAAAGACCATTTCGATCCTTGAAACCAAGGAAAATTCAACTATCATAACTTTCAGTGAAAACAATCCAGGAAATGAAAAGGGGTTTTATCAGAAACGATACTTCAACAAAGCTGATTAGGTGGGCTCCTGTTTGGTGGGCTTTCACCGTCTTCATCTTGGGGAGCTTTTTGATCTTTCAGGTTAACAGGGGGGTTGTCATCGAGACGGATATTTTAAAACTTCTGCCCGGTGATAGTTTAAGTCCTTCCCTTGAAAAAACTATCGAACGGTTTAACGACTATACGAAGAGACAGCTCTATATTTCCCTGACCCTTCCATCACAAGACAAACTAAGCGACGCGGCTGGTTTGTTTCGAACGGAAATTTTCAAAAGTGATTTTTTTTCTCACTTACCCCTTTTAGGGAATAAAACAAGCCAAGAGGATTTTTTCAAGACTTATTTCCCCTACCGTTTCCAGATTCTGGGGCCAAAAACCCGCTCAGCTTTGACAAAAAATGAACCCCATAAAGAGCTGATTCTTCAGGCTCAAAAACAACTCTATTTGCCTTTTTCCAGTTACGATGGAAACGACTTGATAAATGACCCCCTGTTTTTTTTCGCGGACATTCTTTCTGATTTGGCTTTTTACAATGACTCCGGGGTCATCCATGACGGAGTCTTATACCGTAAAAACCAGGGTAATCATCAAGCCGTTTTGATCTTTGAGCTTAAAGAAAATCCCCTGGACGCAAAGAATCAAAAAAATATCCTGATAACGCTTGAGCGTATTAAAGAAAAACTGATTCAAGATTTCCCGGACCTCAAGATAAATTATTCAGGTTTCATCAAATTCGCGGAACTGGCATATAGAGAAGCAACAGATGAAACCGCGAAATTGGGACTGATCGCCCTGGTTGGAATCGTATCCCTTTTGATATTTAGTTTAAGGGGATTAAAACCTCTTCTATTTTCAGGATTATCCCTTTTCACCGGCATCCTTTTCGCGACAGCGGTGGTCATGGTTGTCTTTGAACGACTGCATATCATCACCCTTGTCTTTGGCGTTGGTTTAACCGGGATCTGCATCGATTACTCTTTCCATTATTTCTCGGTCTACCTGGATCAAAAAGACAGCTGGAATTCCATGAAGGGGTTAAGGATCATTCTTCCCGCCATCTCCTTGGGTCTTATAACCAATATAATCGGTTTTTCAGGATTTTTTGCTTCTGATTTTCCTGGGTTAAAACAGATCGCGCTTTTTTCGGCCGCGGGCATGGCAGGGGCTTTTTTGAGCGTTATCTGTCTTTACCCCTGGGCTTTCCGCAAAACGAACAAGAGTAATTTTCCCTTAATCTTCATCAATTCGATTAAGGTTTATTTGCGCTTTTGGGAGTTTTTGTTCCGCGGAAAGAGGTCCCTCCCCGTTTTATTGATACTTGCCCTGTTTTTAACGACTGGATTTTACAACCTCCGGTTTTCAGAGGATTTTAGACTGCTGCAGAACTTCCCCGATTCATTATTAAAACAGGACCGGGAGTTACGAAAGTCAACCGGAAATATCGACATCAGCCGATTTGTAGTCGTTGAAACCGAAGATGAGGAACAGACCTTAAATAAGCTTGAAGAAGTTAGCCGCGAACTGAGTTTAATGACTCAAAAAGGTGAAATCAATCATTATTTTTCGCTATCAACACTGATCCCATCTCGCAAAAGCCAGCTTGAGAACCTTAATAAACTTCAAGAACTTTATCTTAGAAACAAAAGGGAATTCACAAAATATTTCCATCAAAACGGTCTTTCCAATCGACAGATTAAGGACTTTGAAAATAAACTCCTTGAGCCGAACCCGCGGATGTTAAAACCTGGCGACTGGATAAATACCGAGGCCTCCAAGCCTTTTAGAAAGCTATGGGTCCAGGAAAAAGGCAAGAGCATTTCCCTGATCCTGTTAGGCGGTATTAAAAATTATGCAAAAATAAAGGCGCTTGAGAATATGAATGGAGTTCATTATGTCGATCAGGTGAGCCACATAACCGATTTACTAAAAAAGTACCGCGAGGATGCCATAAAACTTCTTTTTTTCGCTTATCTTGCCATCGCTGTCATATTGTTTTTCCGCTACGGATTTAAAAAAACACTTTTGGTGATGGCTCCCCCTGTTCTTTCGGTAGCCTTGACATTAGCTGTTTTAAGCTGGCTGTCAATTCCCATCAACCCGTTGCATATTATCTCGTCCCTTTTAATTTTGGGACTGGGGATTGATTATAGTATTTTCCTGGCTGAGACCTCCAATCAAACCGAGCGAACACTCAGAGCGATTTTTTTGTCGATGTTGACGACCCTCTTGTCGTTTGGTTTACTCTTTTTTTCATCCATACCCGCTTTACGAACTATCGGCGTTACCCTGTTTTTGGGGATTTTGTTTTCGTGGTTACTTTGTCCCTTGGCAGCCACTAAACTGGATCAAAATAATAAAAAGTGTTAACCTCTAACCGACATCCTGTAAATTCTTATAATATATAGCCGGACATAAGATGTTGCTTAAAACCTTTTCCAGTTTCTTTTTCTTCGCCCTGTTTATCCTGACCGGTATCATTATTCTTCTTTATTATTTTCAGGACCGCCTGATTTATTTCCCGCGACATTACAGCGGTTTTTATCTTGAGCTTTCAAAAAGGCTAAACAAAATCGAATTCCAAACCAGCGAGGGACATCAAACCGCCTTTTACCTGCCCCAAAGAGACAGATCATTGTCTACCAGCAGCAAATTATGGGTCTTTTTTTCCGGAAACGCGGCCTTGGCGCTTGATTGGTGGGATTTTATTCAGGATTACCCTGAACCAGACACCGCCTTTTTATTGGTCGATTATCCGGGCTATGGTTTTTCTGAGGGCAGACCCTCTCCGAAGTCTATTTTAGAGGCTTCAATAGGGGCTTTTAACGCCTTGGCAAAATCGCTAAATAGTCCAAGGGAGGATCTTGTACTCAAAGCCGGCACTCTTGGCCATTCACTCGGAGCCGCGGCCGCCTTGAATTTCGCGGATCACACAGGAATTAAAAAAGTCTTGCTGATTTCGGCCTTTACCCGTTTAAAGGATATGGCAAAAAAAATCGTCGGCTCCCCGCTTTACCGCTTAACCCGACATAATTATAATAACCTGGCTGTGTTAAAAAGACTTGAGGGTCACTCACCCCAACCACAAGTCGTTATTTTTCATGGCAACAGAGATGAGGTAATCCCTTTTGAAATGGGAAAGGAAATAAAACAAAAATTTAATGGGCTGGTTGAATTTCACGAACTCGATCAGGCAAACCACAACCAGATCCTTTTTACGCACCAAAAACTCATACAATCAACCATGATCCGGATGGACTTGGATATCAATACCCCTTAGTTTGTTCTTGAGTCACAATAGCCGTTGGATTATTTCCCGCGTTTTTTATAAATCCAAAATCCGTAGATAAGAAAGTTGATTAGAATAAGGATCACGGCCAGGAAGTACTGGTGTTTGCGGTTTAGAAAATCCGGATAGATCAAAGGGATGAGATAATGCTCAACAAACCCGCCCTGATAAGCCTGTTGAAGGCCCAGGGACCGGAACTTGTTTTCCAGTGGTGTCAAAGGACAGATTCGGCCTGTCACCTCAATAAAACCACCCCAGCAAACCGCCGGAAGATGAAAAAATGCAAACCAGGAGCGGTGAAACAAAAGCAGTCCGCCAAAAACAACAAATATTATAAATCCAAAATGAATCAAAATAACGATATCCGCCAAAATTCGGTAAATCATATCCACCTAAAATATTTTTTCATCCTGAACAAAGGCGTTGATGGCATCGTTTTCCAAGTTCCTGGTTTTGTTTTTACTTTGTCGCGATTTAAAATCCCTGTACCATTCATGGGCGATAATCATGGACATGACCTCATTTGTACCTGTCCAGATGGATGCTAACCTTAAATCGCGGTAAATCCTTTCGATCGGATAGATATCGGTATAACCGATACCTCCCATGACCTGCATCGCGTTGTGAACGATCTTTTGAGACGATTCCGTCACGAATTTTTTCGTTTCGGAAATCAGTCCCCGTACCAAGTTCAGATCCTGGTTTTTATCAACCGCCAGGCTGGTGGAGTAGATCATCGCTTTGGCGGCATCCAGTAGCATTTTAGCTTCAGCCACCTGAAAGCTGACCCCTTGAAAATGGCTAATCGGTTTCCCAAAGCTTTTTCTCTTTGTTGTATAACGAGTCGATATTTCCAAAGCGGGCCGCGCGCTGCCGATTGTCATTGCCGAAGTCCCCAACCTTTCAGGGATCATCATCGTATTAAAAACATCATAGGCGCCATTGAGTTTTCCAACCATATTTTCTTTGGGAACCTTGACGTTATCAAAAACCAGCCGTCCCGTTCCTCCACCCCTACAGCCCATCAAACCGTACAGATACTTCACCCTTACTCCCTCACCCTTTTCCACGATAAAGCAGCTTAGAGCTTCCTGTGACTTGGCGTCGGGATCGGTCTTGGCGTAAACCAGAAAATAATCGGCTCCCTCGGCTCCAACGATGAATCTTTTTTGTCCATTTAGAAGATAATAATCTCCCTTATCAACCGCCGTCGTAGCCGCTCCAAAAAAATCGGACCCTCCTCGAGGCTCGGTCAGACATTCGGCCGCGAAAATCTCCCCTTTAAGCAGGGGTTGAACGTATTTTTGTTTTTGAAATTCGGTTCCATGAAAGACGATCGCGTCACAGACTAATTCCGCTCCAACCCCAAAAAGACAGGAGAAAATATAACCCAAGGACCCTATCTCTTCTAAAACCACACAGGTGCTAACCCAGTCCAATTCCCTTCCGCCCCACTTTTTAGGGTAACGGCAGCCAAGAAGATTCCTTCGTCCCGCCTCTTGCAGAAACTCCTTTGGAAACCGAATTTCATCCCTGTCCATTTTCAGGATCATCTCTCTTGGAACCCACTTGACGAAGTCTCTCGCCTCATCTCGTATTTTGCTGGTTTCCTCGTTTAACAGATAATCGAACATGCACAACCTCTTTTTATAATTGAAGATGTAAACTGATCGAAATTTGTTTTACGGATCAGCTTAAAAATCCCGATCCGGTAAAACCAGTTACCTAAGTCAATAATGTTCAAAACCCTGAAATCCACCCACGCCAGGCCATGATAAAGCGGGGCGATTCTACAAACTCCCCATTTGCTGCCGCTTCGCCCAATTGTGATTATGACGCGATTTTATAGATTTCATCACTACTTAATGACGAATATGCTTTTCTTGTTGTTTAAGGGTATATATTCCCTTTCAATTCAATCCTTCATATAAAAACATATTCCTGAAATTACTTATGCTATAGACTTAAAACCAAGTCAATAACGAAGTCCTCGTTTCGCCTTTTTACGATAATTCCTCGCGACAATTATCCATCAACTCAATATTAATCGAATTAAAGACTATAAACAGTTTATAAATTAAAATATGACTTCAAAATGTAATTTCCCAACACTTTTAAAAATAAAACTCTTTTTTCCTTTAACTTCTTTCTTGATACAGATAAGCTTTCTGCGTTTGATGATCAACTAGAGCCGCCACGACTTCAAAATGACTAATAAGAAAAAACTAAAAAAAAAAAACTCCCAACAATTCGAAATCAAAAAAGGTCAGCGGAACATTGAGTTGATCATGGATGATGGGGATAAAAGAAAGCCCGGGCTTTTAGAGCTACCCGAAGATGTCATGGAAGTATTGAGGGTCGAGGAAGGTTATCTCATCAAAATCGAGTTGAAGGAAAACGGGGAGGTTTTAATCGACAAAAGGGCGGGCAAACAACAAGATATCTTCAGTGGCAATCAAGACGAGTCTTCTTAAATACCCTCTTTTTATCTCTTTTGAGCTGCTTTGGGCTTAAAAAGCAGGGTGATGATCGAAGGCAGGAAAAACAAATCGGCCAACAAGGCGATCACGATCGCCAAACCGCTAAATATCCCGAAATACTCAAATCCCCGATTGGTCGAGAAGATAAAGATAAAAAAACCGACCGACAAGACCAGCGAGGTAAACAGGATCGCCTGACCGGCTTCCCTAAAGGCTCTTTGGATCGACATACCCACTTTTTTTGTTTTTTCAAACTCCAGACGATAATGGGTCAAAAAATGGATCGTGTCATCCACCGCGATCCCGATCGTGATCGGCGCGACCAGCATCAGGTGCATATCCAGGCCGATATCTAAAAAACCCATCACTCCAAAGATGGCAATCATCGGCATCAAATTCGGCAATATCGCGATAAGACCAATTCTAAAAGAACCAAAAACGAACAAAAGCATCACCGAAATCACGACCATGGTTATTGCGAAGCTTTTCAACTGTGAATGGCTAATGAAATTGGAAAGCTTATTCATCAGAGGGATCTGCCCCGTCAAAGTCAGCTTTAAATCAGGAAAATCCTTTTTTATAGGTTCGATATTTTCCTGGATTAAACCCTGGACCCGCTCCATAAACAACTTGCCTTCAAGCGAGCCCATATTCCTGGCATTGATCCCGACTCTGCCGACTTGATAGTTCTCTGAAATCCATTTACTTCTTTCTTCGGGGTCTACGTTTTCAAACAGAAACATGGTCTGGCCCAAAACCATGGGGTCGGTCGGGATGATTCTTTTCGTTTCATCTCCCTCATTGATAGCTTGAAAGGAATCCTTGACGACATCGACTATCGATTGGGTCCTGACGACTTTGTCGCCAAACCTGCCAATAAGGTTTTCTTGAAGGTTTTCTATAGCCTTTAGAAGGTCTGGATTTTTAAACCCGTTATCGATACCGGTATCAATCATGATTTCCATATTACCCGTCCCTCCCATCTTTAGATCCACCAGGTCGTAGGATTTCCTGATCAAGGTTTCTTGGTCGATCGACTCGATCTGGTTGGTATCGACTTTGATTTTTGTGGCGCCGTAAAGGAGGGTGATCCCGCTGACGATGAAAATAGCGATGATGGTGGCTGGGCGCTTATGGTTTAATATCTCAAATCGCTGCAGAAGCTTTTGCAAGACATGGATTTTACCGGCGGAATTTTTGATCGAAAGCGCCCTCTTTTTGGAGACAGGATTCCATAAATCCAGCATTAGCGGCAGTAAAACGATCGTCAATAAGAACACCAGCAAAACTCCCAGAGCCGCGAAAACCGCAAAATTGCGGATGGGAACGATCGGCACGAATATCAAGACGATCAGACCCACCGATGTCGTCACGCTCGTCAATAGACAGGCCAGCCCTGATTTCTGATAAACCTGCCGCAGTGCCGAGAGATGATCAAACATCTGATTGCGATAAAAAAGATAACCAGAAAGGATGTGAATCGAGTCCGCGATGCCAACCGCCAGTACCAAAAAAACGATGATCTCATTCATGTTACTGACGGGAATTCCGACCCATCCATTTATTCCCATTACCCAGACCAGGGTGCATACGACTAAAGTCACAGGCCAGACAACCGCGCTGAGCGAACGAAAAATGACCCATAAAACCAGGATGATCAACAATAACAACCCTCCAAACAGCATCCCCATTTCCCGTTCCATCGTCTCAAAGGCAAACCCCATTAAAACGGGATTCCCGACTGGATAAAACTCGAAATGATCCGAAAAATCCTTCTCATTTAATACCAGATTAACCGCTTTCATAAAACGGTTGTATTCCTTTAATTCTGTAGATTTAAAAGTCGGCTGTTTTTGATCTGAGCGATCTTCCGGGCCTTGGAAATTTTCACCTTCCAGCAGTTCCGCGTTAAAGTCAGTCTTGACCAATAATCCACCGTATTGATCATCGGCCGAAAAATACAAT
>Ga0224496_10001262_pt1 | contig 15950 bp, 13 predicted proteins | sample SF_Jul11_sed_USG_2_FD_168127 | JGI IMG/M metagenome (GOLD analysis project Ga0224496, IMG submission 168127) | Sediment microbial communities from San Francisco Bay, California, United States - SF_Jul11_sed_USGS_8_1 | ecosystem: Environmental > Aquatic > Marine > Sediment | place: USA...
TCACTGTAAATGATGTAACAACTGATGAGTAAAACCAGGTAACCGTGACTGTAGCCACCGTCTTCCCAGTTCGACCAGAGGCCTGCAAGGTACAGGGTGGTGTCACGATACAATACCAGCAACAGCAACAACATCAGTCCAAGCACGGTCAAGGCGACATTCCAGCCGGATGCATTACTCTCCCTACTCACAGGTCACCTGTCGGCAGCCGTTATTTTTCTGCACTATCCAGTCCCAGCTTCTTCATCAGGCTATAAAGTGACGGGCGGCTGACACCAAGCGCATCGGCTGTTCGCGACATGTTGTAGTTATTGATGTCAAGGGCACGCTGGATGACATTGCGCTCGGCAGCTTCCCTGGCTTCCCTGAGATCCAGCCCATAAGGTTCGATTTTTTCCTGCAGGCCCAGGTCGACGGGACCAATCGTTTTACCGTCGGCAAGGATGACCGAGCGCTTGATCCTGTTTTCAAGTTCGCGCACATTTCCAGGCCAGTCATAGGATTCGATCTGCTCGCAGGCCTTGTCGGTGAAACCACGGAAATCACGGCTGTGCTGGCTTGCATACTTCTCGAGAAAGGTACGCGCCAGCAGCATCCGGTCACCTTCACGATTACGCAGGGCGGGTATCTTGATGACAATCTCGCTGATACGGTAATACAGGTCCTCACGGAATTTGCCTGTCTTGATGGACTCATTGAGATCATGGTGCGTTGCACAGAGCACACGCACGTCAACCGGGATCAGGCTGTGCCCGCCCAGCCGTTCGACCTGGCGTTCCTGCAGAAAGCGCAACATCTTGGCCTGCAGTGACACGGGCATGTCACCGATTTCGTCGAGAAAAAATGTACCACCGCTCGCATGCTCTATTTTTCCCCGGTTCTGCCGCACGGCACCGGTAAACGCACCTTTTTCATAACCGAACAATTCGCTTTCGAGTAATGTTTCGGGAATGGCCGCACAGTTAACGACTACAAACGGACCATCTCTGCGCGCACTCAGATCATGCAGGGCACGAGCGAACAATTCCTTGCCGGTGCCGCTTTCGCCGTGAATCAACGTGGTTGCATCGGTTGGCCCGACCCGCTCGACCATCCGGCAGGCTTCCTGCATCGCGTTGCTTGAATAGACGATACCGTCCAGCACACTGGCCGACTGCAGCCGGCGATTCTCGGCCTCGAGATCGTACAAACGACTGGCGCGTTCGACGATCAGCGCGAGCACGACAGGGTCTATCGGCTTCTGGTAAAAATCGTAAGCACCCAGTGACACGGCCTTGATTGCAACATCGTGATCGTCGTTACCGGTTACCACAACCACCTTGGTGTGTGGTGCAAGTTCCAGTATCTCGTCGAGCGCCCTGAGGCCTTCGGATGCATTGGCACTGTCGGGCGGCAGGCCCAGGTCCAGGGTAACAACAGGCGGATGATGTTCCTGCATCTGCCTGAGCGCCGACTCGCGGTCAGCGGCTATGTGCACATCAAAGCCGCTGAAAGCCCATTTCAGCTGCTTCTGCAGGCCGGGGTTGTCCTCAACCACCAGCAATGATTTCAGTTCGCTGTTCATTGCCTGTTATCAATCATCCCTGTCAGAACGGGCTGCATCTGTCTGCCGTCATGCCTTGTCCACACATGAAACCGGTATTTCCACTAGGACCTGCGTCCCCGCCCCGGGTTCACTCCTGACATGTATATCGCCACCCAACAACCGCACGAACTCCCGGCTTTCGTACATGCCGATACCTATGCCAGCGTTACCCTTGGTGGTATCGAACGGCTTGAACAGGCGGTCCCTGATGAAATCGGCATCCATCCCGTGCCCATTGTCCTGGATAGACACGATACAGAATTGGCCATTCATTTGCAGACCGACTTTCACGAAACCGTCCGCAGCCGTTGCCTGCTGGGCATTTTCCAGCAGGTGTATCAGCACGTTCTCCAGCCGGGTCTTTTCCACAACCACGTGACACGCATCCAGCGGCAAGTCCGGCTCCGGCACCGGTTTCCGATGTGACAACTTGCCGGCCGCGGCCGTTACCAGGTCACCGAGGTCAACCATCACCTTGCTCTCCGCAACGACCCGCTTATTACGCAACTGGTCCAGCAGCCGCTTGATGTCGCCGGCAGCCGTGCTCACCGAATCAAAGGCGTCTTCCAGGAACTCCGGGTTATTCCGGTGCGTTTCCGCATTCCGGGCAACCATCTCCAGACCGGCCGCAACATTCTTCAAATCATGCACCATGTAAGATGACATGCGGTTGAAAACCTCGAACTGCCTGGCGCGGGCAAGCGCGTCAGATGTCATCAGCACGGCAAGATGGCTGGCCACCTGCCGTGCCGCCGTTTTCAGCAAATCACGGTCTTCCCAGTTAACCGAACGCATTGACTGCGGTTGAGCGAGCACGACAAAGCCCAGCAACGCGTCAAGCCCCGGTAATGGCACAACCAGCCAGGCGCCGTCGATCGTGTCGACCCAGTCCGGCAATGTCAGCTGGCCATACTCATCCGAATGTGTCGGCACATCGACGAGATTTATCACGTAGGACTTTTCAGCAAGGAGCCGTACGATACTGTCCTCTCCGGATATTGCTGTATCGATAGGCGCCGTCTTCCAGGCCGCTATATTGCGGTACTTTCCCTGGCCATCATCAAGCCACAACAGGCCCGCCCGGGCATCGACGATTTGTGCAAGCACACTAATGGAGGAATCGAAGCTGTCAGTATCCGTCACCTTGTAATTCAGTGCGTGCGTCAACTTCAGCCATTCATGACGGTAGTCATACTTGTTGCGATAAAAATGCTTGCCGAGAAAAACACGCAGCTGCCGGCGCAACTGCCCCGAAAACAGCACCAGGGCGAGGAAGATGGCCGCCAGCGAGATAAAGACAATCTGTGCAATCCCGCCCCAGCTACCGCCGTATGTCTGCAGGTAGTAACCGGCCGCGGCCATTACCAGCAGGTAGAGACCACCGCCGAAGATGGCTGTTATATGCAGAACCACATCACGTGAGACGAAGATATTGGTCGACCAGTCCCTGTTTCTGGCCGCGGCAATGGTCAGTAACGGGACACTTAACAGGTTGACGAAACCACGCGCCTCCCACAACTCGGGGTCCATGCCCATAAACAGCAAGGCATTGGCATACATGTAGAAATCGAAGGCGAAAATTCCGCCGGCCCCGATAAACAGGTACATCAGGTTACGCCGGTAGTCCTGCGTAATATTCCGGAACAATTGCTCGATTATGGCCAGGCCTGCCAGGGCAAGAAAAACATGGCCGGCAAAACGCACCGGCATCATGCGCGTTTCGAATTCCACCGGGGCAAGGTGCAGGGTCAGCAGTTCGACCAATAGCAGGAGTGTGGCCAGGCCGGTACTTAACAGCAGGCCCCAGCGACGGAGAATACGATAACCGGTCAGTTGCCTGGCCGCCGGCTCGAACAGCTTCAGCAGGAAAATGAACCAGGCCACATAGCGAAGAATTTCCAGTGACAGGTAGAAACCGGCAGTGTCTTCCGTATCCCCGGCAATAACGACCGCCAGTGCCGCCCAGGCCACGGATACAATCACAACCAGGGTCAGCAGGTGGCCCTGGATATTGCTGCGCCGGTTGACCAGCAACAGCATGGCCAGAAAACCGAAGCCCAGTGCGGCACTCAAATAGCTGTATTGGCCAAGATTCATGCCCGATGCCTGCTGTACCTGTGATCAACCCGGGTGTCAGTAGTGTTTACAATACTACCCCGCCCGGATAATTTTAAACAAGGAATTGATTTATCAATGAAATCTTTATCCTGGCCGGTGAAATGCCGGGTTTCCCAACCCTGTCATGTATTTGAGTGTCATGGATATTTACAGCAAACGCCTGAAAATGGCCTGCCATAAGACTGGCATGCCTTATCACCACATTAAATACTTTGTTATACAAAAACTTACTTCAACATGTGCCCAGCCCTATTCAATGGGTATGTTTTTTGCTCGTTTACCAGCAAGGAGAATTGGATTCAATTTCAAGGAGGATTGGACCAAATGAACAAACTTATTGCCTTACTCGCCACCCTGCTGCTTCCCTTCCACGTGCAGGCTATCCAGATCAACAGCATCGGCGATTCATGGACCGTAGACTGGCTGGTCAGCGCGTCCTCAACACCCGGTCTCAGCAGTGATCTCACCGCCACCAGCGACTGGCTGGTAACGTCGTTCACCTCGACCTCCATCACGCTGGACATCAGTATTACCAACACCACGACACTGACCAGCCTGCTGACCAACGCCGACATTACCACGTTCGGTTTTGGCATCGACCCGAATGCGACCGCCACGATCCTGACTGCCGGTAGTACCTTTGACATGATCGGCAGCGGCAGCGGACCACAGCAGACGTTCCCGGGCGGCTTCAAGGATATCGATATCTGCATCTTTGCCTCCGGCTGCGCTGGCGGCACGGTCAATGATGCGCTGCATGCCGGCGATACGGACTTCCTGCAGATTCTGCTGACCGGTGATTTCAGCGGCGGTACCGCAGACCTGATATTTTTCCCGCTGAAGTTCCAGACCAACCAGGGTTCTTATGAACCGGGCGGCTCAATACCGGAACCGCCGCTCCTGTCGCTGCTGGTCATCGGGCTGTTCGGCATAGGGATGGTCAAACTAGGGCGTAGAAAAGCCGCGTAGAGACAAACTTGTCTGGCAGCACCTGAAAACACTGCTGCCGTTTATCTGGATGGCCTGCAGGGAGTCTTTAGCTGCGCCCCTGCAAGGCCGCCAGCAGTTTCTCGTGTATGCCACCGAAACCCCCGTTGCTCATCACCAATATGTGATCTCCGGCTGCGGCCATGGCGCTGACCTCTTTCACAATGCTGTCGACCGAGTGCCTGACTGCTATCCGCTGATCGCCGGCCGGCAGGTTGTCTGCCAGTGACCAGCCCAACCCGTCGGGTTCATGCAGCCAGACATGATCGGCGCCCGCCAGTGAGGCGGCCAGGGTGTCACGGTGTACACCCATCTTCATGGTATTGGAGCGCGGCTCGAGCAACACCAGGATGCGCGCATCCCCCACCCGCTTGCGCAGACCCTGCAGTGTCGTTGCGATCGCCGTCGGGTGATGGGCGAAATCGTCGTAGACCGTGACATCATTGACTGTCCCGCGCACTTCCATGCGGCGCCTGACACCAAGGTACCCGGCCAGTGCCGCGATCGACTGCTCGACCGGAACGCCGCCATGGCGCGCCGCGGCAATCGCACCCAGCGCATTTTGCATATTATGTTCGCCCAGTTGACCCCAGCGCACCGTGCCGACGACCTGCCCGTCCTGTAATACATCGAACACGCTGCCATCGGCCTGCTGCGGGACTGCACGCCAGGCCGCTGCCGCACCCGCTGTCGTGAACCGCTCAACATAGGTCCAGCACCCCATTTCCAGTACCGCGTCCAGCTCTGCGTCACCGGCCTTGCTGACAATCAGGCCATCGCCGGGCACGGTGCGTACCAGGTGATGGAACTGGGTGCGGATTGCGGCCATGTCCGGAAAAATATCGGCATGGTCATACTCGAGATTATTCATCACCAGTGTGCGCGGGCGGTAGTGTACGAACTTGGAGCGCTTGTCGAAAAACGCCGTGTCGTATTCATCCGCCTCGACGACAAAAAACGGTGCGTCACCCAGCCGCGCCGAGACGCCGAAGTTTTGCGGCACACCGCCAATGAGAAAGCCCGGGTTCATACCGGCATATTCGAGTATCCACGCCAGCATGCTGGCCGTGGAGGTCTTGCCATGGGTGCCCGACACAGCCAGCACCCAGCGTCCCTGCAACACATGATCGGCCAGCCACTGCGGCCCGGAGGTATACGGCATACCGGCTGAGAGCACTTTCTCTACCGCCGGATTGCCGCGTGACAGGGCGTTGCCAATCACTACGCAATCAGGCGCCGGCTCGAGCGCACCGCTGTCGTAGCCCTCGTGCAGGCCGATTCCCTGCTCGCGCAACTGCGTGCTCATGGGGGGATAAACATTCGCGTCGGAACCGCTCACCTGCACGCCGAGTTCGCGTGCCAGCAGCGCGATACCGCCCATGAACGTTCCGCAAATACCGAGAATATGAATATGCATACGTGCTTACTTGCTCAAGCCGGTCTCACCCGTCGTTACATTGCCGTCAAGGGGAATGATGGTCGCAGCGAACTGCATACTGATCAACACATACAGTAGCGCCATGGCAACGCCGATGGCGAGCGAAGTGGACAACGCATGACGGATAATATGGGCGCTGACGACAAGATTCCAGAACGATAACAGCAGCCAGACCAGCGTCAGCGCAAACGGCACCGATGCTTCAGTGGATGCCGGCCCGGTCATCAGCACCAGCGGCAACGCGAGCAGCCCCAGCAGCGTACCCGCACCTGACAGGGCCGACAGCGTCTGCAAGCTACGCGCAGGCTTTCCTGACAGGTACAGCATGACCAGCACGAACACGGCCATGACCAGCAGATCGATAAACGCCAGTTGCACGCCACGCATCATCCCGTAGCTGCCGGACAGCACCAGCACCGAGACCATGGCGTAACACGTCAGGCTAAAACCGAGAACAAATGCAGAGGCAGGGCCATCCTGGGGAGCCGCCCGCAACAGGCACAAGTCAAGCCAGTAGCGGAATAACTGCAGCATCCTTGAATAGCGCGATTAGCGGCGTGATTTACGAACTGTTTTCTTCTTCGCTGCCTTTCTTGCAGGCGCGGTTTTCTTTACCGTCTTCTTTGCGGGCACCGTTTTCTTGCGCGCCACTGTCTTTTTAACCGGTTTTTTGGCTGTCTTCTTGCTTGCCTGCTTTTTAACCGGCGCCTTCACAACTTTCTTTTTCGCAGCAGCCTTGCGTGCGACGGCCTTCTTTTTCACGGGCGACTTCTTTTTAACCGCCTTCCTGACCACCTTTTTCGCAGTCTTTTTCGTGGTTTTTTTAGCGGCCTTGCCAGCCGTCTTTGCAGCAGCCTTGCTGGTCGTTTTCTTTGCAGCAGTCTTCTTCGCTACCGCTTTCTTCGCAGCAGTCTTCTTTGTTGCGGTTTTCTTCGCCGCCTTGCCGGCCGACTTTCCGCCCTTCGCCTTCGCATCGCCCTTGTTTGCGCGATGCTTGGCGATCGCCGCCCTGATGGCATCGGTCCGCCGTGTTTCGGTACGCGCATTGGCCTTGACATCATCTACAATCTTGACGACTGCCTTGAAAATATCCTTGATCTCGCCAACGCCCTGGACGGTGCGCAGCTTCTCCTGTTCCTCGTAGTAATTGACGACCGGCAGGGTATGCGTTTCGTAAACCCGCAGGCGGTTACCGATGGTTTCTTCATTGTCATCGGCGCGATGGCGCAACTTGCCGCCACACGCGTCACAGCGCCCGTCCATGTGTGGCGGGGCATAGAACACGTTATACATCTGGCCGCAGGACAGGCAGGTGCGTCGCCCAACCAGCCGCTGAATCAGTGCGTCGACATCTACCGCCACGAGCAGCGCGAGGTTGAGCGGCTGACCGAGACGGGTCAGTAGCTGGTCAAGCGCCTCGGCCTGTGGCTGATTGCGCGGGAATCCGTCCAGGATGAAGCCCTTGCGAGCATCTGACCGCGAAATGCGCTCCTGAATGATGGCCAGCACGATGTCGTCACTGACCAGCTGGCCGGCATCCATGGCGGCCTTCGCCTGGCGCCCGAGCAGGCTCCCGGAAGCCACTGCCTCGCGCAACAGGTCGCCGGTCGATATTTGTGGCAGCCCGTACTTCTCTGCCAGGAGTTTCGCCTGGGTGCCCTTACCGGAACCAGGCGCTCCGAGCAGTACAATCCTCATTGTGTGGTGTTTCCCTTTAGTCTGTTGATTTTATTAACTTCCTGTTCTTACGAAGATTTTATCGATACATATATATATTTTTTTACGTGGCCGATGAACAGGGCAGCGTTTAAGCTACCCCTAGCACGTGGTAGAAGTCAACGAAGTTCATGAAATAAATCAGGTTTTGAGCTAGAATCTGCCCGCTGCGAGCGGCGGCTCCCTGACGGACACAATCCGGCACCCATCATTATGAGCAGTATCAAAGATTTCACCGAGAGCGAGTTGTGGCACATCCGCACCACGCTGGAAGAACGTTACGGGCAAGCCCCTGACATTCAGCTGGCCGATATTGAATTGCGACTGAACCCCTACGGCACGGAGCTAACCGATTGTCCCGCCGCCTTCTGGTCGCACGAGGGCTGCAACTTCATCGTTGGCAAGACCGGCGAGCCACGCTATCGCTGCCAGTTCTACTACCGTGTCCATCAAATGTACGGCACCGGCGTCGAGGAATATGATGACCTGTCCGAGTGTGTCGTAACGCTGCTGCAGGTACAGGCTGACTACGTCGCCAACCAGGCAGCAGAGAATTAAATTGGCATGGGGGCCGGCTCCCGTTTTTTGCTGATATTCCAGAGCAGCCCGTGGAATACAGCGAATACAAGGCAACAACGGGAACTGTCCCCGCTTTAATTATTACCCACTACACACCAGGGAGAATCAAAGAATGGCAAAAGCAGCAGCTAAGAAGAACGCGTTCTACGCCCAGTCCGGCGGCGTGACAGCCGTTATCAATGCATCGGCCTGCGGCGTGATCGAGACGGCGCGCCAGCACAAGGACAAGATCGGCAAGGTGTATGCCGGTCGCAACGGCATCATCGGCGCCCTGACAGAAGACCTGATAGATACCAGCAAGGAATCAGCGCGTTCCATCGCCGCCCTGCGCCACACACCGAGCGGCGCCTTCGGCTCCTGCCGCTACAAGATGAAAAGCCTCGAGGCCAACAAGCGTGAGTATGACCGCCTGATCGAGGTTTTCGCGGCACATAACATCGGATACTTCTTCTATAACGGTGGCGGCGACTCAGCCGACACCTGCCTGAAAGTCTCGCAGTTGTCCAAGGCCACCGGTTACCCGATCCAGGCCATTCACGTGCCAAAGACGGTCGATAACGACCTGCCGATCACCGATAACTGCCCGGGCTTCGGCTCCGTTGCCAAGTACATCGCCGTATCCACCCGCGAGGCCAGCTTCGATGTCGCCTCCATGTGCGCCACCTCGACGAAAGTGTTCGTGCTGGAAGTCATGGGCCGTCACGCCGGCTGGATTGCGGCTGCCGGCGGCATGGCAGCGTCGGAAGACACCGACCTGCCGATCGTTATCCTGTTCCCGGAAGTGCCGTTCAACCAGGGCAAGTTCCTGGCACTGGTGAAAGCCAAGGTCAAGAAGTACGGTTACTGCTCCATCGTCGTCTCGGAAGGTGTCGCCGACAGCAAGGGCAAGTTCCTCGCAGACCAGGGTCTGAAAGACGCCTTTGGTCATGCGCAGCTGGGCGGCGTGGCGCCGGTTATCGCCAACATGGTGCGCGAAAAGCTGGGCTACAAGTATCACTGGGCCGTCGCCGACTACCTGCAGCGCGCCGCACGTCACATCGCCTCCAAATCCGACGTCGACCAGGCCTACGCCATGGGCAAGGCCGCCGTTGAACTCGCACTGGCCGGCAAGAACTCTGTCATGCCGACGGTGGTGCGTACATCCAACAAGCCGTATCGCTGGAAAATCGGCGAGGCGCAGCTGTCACGCGTAGCCAACGTCGAAAAGATGATGCCCAAACGCTATATCACCAAGGACGGCTTCGGCATCACTCAAAGCTGCCGCGACTACCTGGCACCGCTGATGCAGGGTGAGGATTACCCGCCCTACGGCAAGGACGGGCTGCCGAAATACGTGCAGCTGAAAAACGTCGCCGTGGCGAAAAAGCTGAAAGGCTTCCAGGTCAAGTAACCCTCGCGCAGGCACGGATTGCGTCATGCTGAATACAGGAGCGGCCTTGTGCATAAAGCCCGCATAAGGCATTGATTTATTTATGGTCAAGGCCGCTCCTGCAAATCGACCTGGTAATTTTTTGCATCTTCGCGTGTTTGCGCGAGGCTGTTATTAATGGTTGACCACCATTGACCCTGGTCAAGGCACGTGAACTGCTGGCCGTCCAGGCTCGCATGGGCGGCGGTTATAACCGCAACGAGGCCCGGCCGGCATGATCAACAGAAATCCACCATTAACCGGTTTTATGAATTTTTTATGCGCGGTAACGAACTACATAATCCTCAAGGAGAACCCTGATGTCGACTGAACTCATCTTTGCACTTGCCTGCGGACTGGGCGCACTGGTGTACGGCGGCCTGTCCGTCAAATGGATCCTCGCCAAACCGACCGGTAACGATCGCATGCGCGAGATTTCCGCTGCTATCCAGGAAGGCGCCAGCGCCTACCTGAACCGGCAGTACACCACCATCGGCATGGCAGGCATTGTGCTGTTCGCCGTTGTCGGACTGGCTCTCGACTGGGCAACGGCTGCCGGCTTTGCCGTCGGCGCTGTGTTCTCCGGGCTGGCCGGCTATATCGGCATGCATATCTCCGTACGCGCGAATGTGCGCACAGCAGAGGCCGCCAATGACGGCATCAATGCCGCCTTGCAGGTCGCCTTCCGCGGCGGTGCCATCACCGGCATGCTGGTTGTTGGTCTGGGCCTGATCGGTGTCGGCGGTTTCTACGCCCTGATGCTCGCCATCGGCGCCGAGGACCCGATCCACCCGCTGGTCGGCCTGGCCTTCGGCGGTTCATTGATCTCCATCTTCGCCCGACTCGGTGGCGGCATCTTTACCAAGGGCGCCGATGTCGGCGCCGATATCGTCGGCAAGGTCGAGGCGGGTATCCCGGAAGATGACCCACGCAACCCGGCGGTTATTGCCGACAACGTCGGCGACAACGTCGGCGACTGTGCCGGCATGGCGGCTGACCTGTTCGAAACCTATGCCGTGACCGTGGTAGCCACCATGCTGCTCGGCACCCTGCTGATCGAGAATGCCAGTGCATCCGCGCTTTATCCGCTGGTACTGGGCGGCGTCTCGATCATTGCATCCATCATCGGTACGTTCTTCGTCAAGACCACTGAAGGCGCCAAGATCATGAACGCACTGTACCGCGGCCTGATCGTTGCCGGTGTACTTGCCGCCATCGCCTTCTACCCGGTGACAACCTGGGTTCTCGGCGACTCCATCATGCTTGAGGGTGGTGAGGTCAGTACACGCATGCTGTATTACTGTGCCCTGATCGGCCTCGCGCTGACCGCCGCAATGGTTGTTATCACCGAGTACTACACCGGCACCGAATACAAACCGGTTCGCCACATCGCCGAGGCTTCCACTACCGGTGACGGCACCAACGTCATCGCCGGACTGGGCGTTTCCATGAAGTCCACGGCCCTGCCGGTGCTCGCGGTCTGTGCCAGCATCTGGGGCGCGTTCGAACTGGCCGGCCTGTACGGCATCGCGATTGCCGCCACCTCGATGCTGTCCATGACAGGCATTATCGTGGCACTCGACGCCTATGGCCCGATCACCGATAACGCCGGCGGCATTGCCGAGATGGCCGAACTGGACGAGAAGATTCGCAACATCACTGACCCGCTGGATGCCGTTGGCAATACCACCAAGGCCGTCACCAAGGGCTACGCCATCGGCTCCGCCGGCCTCGCGGCACTGGTGCTGTTTGCCGATTACACGCATGCACTGGCCAAGCACAGCGACAAGGTGCTGAACTTCTCACTGGACAACCACATGGTGCTGATCGGCCTGCTGATCGGTGGCCTGGTACCGTTCCTGTTCGGCGCCATGGCCATGGAAGCCGTGGGTCGTGCAGCCGGCGGCATCGTCAACGAGGTGCGCCGCCAGTTCAAGGAAATGCCCGGCATCATGGACCACTCGCAGAAGCCGGATTATTCCAGGGCCGTGGACATGCTGACTCGCGCAGCCATCAGGGAAATGATCATTCCGTCCCTGCTGCCGGTTGCCGTTCCGGTCGTTGTCGGCCTGACACTGGGCGCGGAAGCACTCGGTGGCCTGCTGATCGGCACCATCGTCACCGGCCTGTTCGTCGCCATTTCCATGACCACCGGCGGCGGTGCCTGGGATAACGCCAAGAAGTACATCGAGGACGGTAACTTCGGCGGCAAGGGCAGTGATGCGCACAAGGCAGCGGTCACCGGCGACACCGTAGGCGACCCCTACAAGGACACCGCGGGTCCCGCGATTAACCCGCTGATCAAGATCATCAACATCGTAGCGTTGCTGATCGTCCCGTTGCTTTAAATATAAATACCTGTAGGAGCGCCTTGCAGGCGCGATTAAAAATTAATCGCGCCTGCAAGGCGCTCCTACAGTTTTCCCGGTCATAAAATATGAAAATCTGCATCCTCTCCGATAGTCACGACAACCGGCCGTATCTCGAGGCCGCTGTACGTGCCGCCATCGCCGCGGGTGCCGAGGTCGTATTGCATTGCGGCGACCTTGTCGCACCGAGCACACTGGAAGTCATCCGGCCGCTCAATATCCCCGTGCACGTCATTCACGGCAACAACACCGGCGACCTGTACATGATGGGACGCGTTGCCTCGAAAGAGGCAAACCGCACTCACTACTATGGTCAGGATGCCGGCATCAACCTGGCCGACCGGCGTATATTCATGGTGCACTATCCGCATTATGCCGAGGCCATGGCGGCCACCGGCGACTGGGACCTGGTGTGTTGTGGACATGACCACCTGGCGAACATCCACACCGTGAAAAACCTGGCCGGGAAATATACCTGGCTGGTTAACCCGGGAACGGTTGGCGGCATCAATGCGCCGGCAACCTGGGTACTGGGTGACCTGGAGACGATGGAATTTACGCTGCAATACGTTAAAAGCGACGATCGCGTGGAATATGCAACATGAGCGACATTGATCCGGAAAAACTCGTTGCGGGTGACAAGAGCGGCATCGACCTGTCCGAGTCGCGGCCATCGTTAAAGGCACTGCTGGCCGACCAGGAACAGCGACTCGCGGACCTGGCCCCCGATTGCGATCCGCTGGTGCGCGGCCGGGCGTTGCTCAATATCGCCGAGACCCGCCTGGGACTGCAGGAAAAGGCCGAAAGCTGGACCATTGCCCGTGAAGTCTTCGACGTCTTCGTCGCCCTGGAGGCCTGGCAGGACGCCATCGAGGCCTGTGACGTCATGTTCCAGTGCGAGCAGAAAGAATCACTGGCCGCGCTTGGTAACGGCATCTGGCTGGCCGTCACCTACCCGGTCCCGGCGCAGCTGACCGTGGCCATGTTGCAACACGTGGTGGACGAAACCCCGGATGACTCCGATGGCGCGGCAGTCGCCGCCATGGCCGCGAATTATATTGCCGATGTGCGCACCGAGGGCGCTGAACACGAAAGCCTGACCTTTTTCACCAAACAGATCCTCGCCGGTGTTGCCAAGCGTCACCGTGGTATCGAGAACGACCCGGACATGCTCAAGATGTGGATCGAGATCCTCGGTCTGAATGATGTCAACGAGCTGCTCAGCCGACTGGCCGATATCCTGAACACGATCGTCGGCGACAACTGGTGGATTGACCGCGATGCCCTGCGGGACAAGCTGCCCGAGAACTAGACCACTCACGCGCAGTCAGAACGGGTAAGGCTGACTGTCATCAGCCGGGAGGTTCCAACATGCAACACCTGGCCCTGCTACTGCCGGCATTACTGCTCACCGCCTGTGCCGCCGGCACCGGCTACCGGTACCCGACCGGCCCGACCGCGCCACCCGCTCTGACGACGGTTACCCTGAACGAGGCCTTCCACATACGTCCTGACCGGGCCAACGAATATATCCAGTACGGCGAGATCAAGCCCTACAACAAGATCGTCGAGTACTACCCGCACTGCTTCTTTGAATTACGCACGGTTTCGGAATCGGCACGCATTGTGTCGCCGGAGACGTTTATGGTGACAGGAATCAGCCGTGACCGTTTCATGGCGGGCTTCCGCAAACTGATGGTGGCCAGCTTTGGCGGTGACTACAACCCGGTGATGTCGACCACGCAGATTTCCCTGCACTCGGACACGCAGCCCGAGGTTTTCCGGCTCAGTTGCCAGCAGCTCGACGAGCCCTACCTGGCACGGCACGTATCGCTGCAACAGATGCGCGAGACACTGGGTGGGCTGTTTACGCTTGAGTAGGCGGGTTGGGCGGTTTGGCTATTCATGCCGGGGTGGTCCGCATGCGCGGGGGTGTTGCGCTTCACCGGGTTGATAGTGGTTGATGCGGGTTAAGTGCGTGGTTTGTTCGCGGATGCGATCCGCTCCTACAGCGGCTTAACAAGCACGCCGTCATTGCGAGGAACGAAGTGACGCGGCAATCTCCCACTGAATAATTCCATCGTCAGTGATTGCCGCGCTACGCTCGCAATGACGGCGCTTTAATAATTAATCAGATGCCCTTCAATTCACACCTAGTCCTGGTAGTAATAGTCGTACTGCGTCAGGATATCCTGCGTAAAGCGCCATGCCTCGTTGTAGGACAAACCACTGTCCTTTGGAATAATGACCTTCACGTACAGGTTGCCGGAATGGGTATTTTTCAGGTCGGCAAGCCTTGATTCCAGTTGTTTCCGCGTCAGCGATACGTAGTCACTGTCATCGTCTTCCTTGAACGAAATCAGGTAACGACCATTATCCTTGCGGTAACGCACCGAGACGAGATACTTCCCGGCCGCGGTACGCGCCGGCTTGACCAGCTTGTCGTATTTAACACTGAGCTCGTCATAATCGCCGCGCAGCGTCTCCAGTTCCATAACAGAGGCGGCACTCTGCGACCTGAGTCGTGCAATTTCCTCGGCGCTGGATTGCTCGCGCAGCCGCAGGTCATCAACGGCCGTCTGTAATGACGAACGCACATCCGCCAACCGCGTATTTTCCGTACGCGCCTGCGCCAGGCGCGCCACCAGGCTGTCTTTTTCCGATCCCAGCTCCAGCACCTGTTGACGGCTGCGGACGAGATTCGAGTTCAGCGCGTTCTTTTGTTCGTCTGCACGCATCAGCTGCATGCGCAGTTCGGATATCTCGTGTTGCGCCTGCGCCAGGCGTTCTTCCAGCGTGGCGCTGGTACGCGTTGCCGACAGTGCCAGTGCTTCAGCCTGTTGCTCGGCCGCCAGTGTCGCGCGCAGTTCACGCACCAGTTCCCAGTTGCGCAACATGAGGATAGTGCTGGCGATCATGAATATCATCAGCACGACCATCATGATATCGGTAAAGGAGGGCCAGAAACTCTCGCCGCCCGGATCGCGCTCCATGCCGAACCGCAGATCTACAAAACCTTCATCCATGATCAGACTTTGTCAGCTGGCAGACGGAAGCCGTCGCGCAACAGGCGCTTGACCTCGTTAATATCAGTGGCCGTCTGGTTTACGCGCTCGGATAACTGGGTAACGACTGCCCGCAGGTTGTCGCCGGCCACGGAAAAGTCCTGCTGGATGTCTTTCATGCCATCAGCCGCCGCATGCAGACCGCCAACCAGCCCGGTAACCTCGTGCAGCAGGCTGTCGCAGTCGCGCGAGAATTTCGGCAGCAACCAGATTGACGTGACCTCCTCCACCTTGCTGAGGACATTTTGCTGCGCATCGCCCAGCTTGAGATAGAAATAGCCGTAGAACAGGTAGCAGAGAATCGCCGTGATCGTCGTCGACAGGGCTGTCGACATGCCATGAATGACCAGCCCCATGTTGGCGCTGCCCTCGATACTGTCGAGCAGGTTGGACGCGCCGGCCAGCGCAATGGATAACGAGACAATCGTTCCAAACACACCGGTCAGGATGAGTATATTACTGACATACCGCGCAAAGCTGGTGCGCGTACTCTCGGTGGCAAGCAAGGTCGAGGCCAGCGCGCTGTGGTTGATGCGCGCGTACTTCTCGCTCAGCCTGTGCAGGGTGCTGTAGCGACGCGCGATGATCGAGCGCGGACTCACCCCCTTCAGCGGGTTATCGTGATCACTCAGCAGCCGCGACACGATCCGCTCGACTGCCGCCTCTTCCCGCATGTAACGCAACA
>Ga0224496_10001263_pt1 | contig 15950 bp, 17 predicted proteins | sample SF_Jul11_sed_USG_2_FD_168127 | JGI IMG/M metagenome (GOLD analysis project Ga0224496, IMG submission 168127) | Sediment microbial communities from San Francisco Bay, California, United States - SF_Jul11_sed_USGS_8_1 | ecosystem: Environmental > Aquatic > Marine > Sediment | place: USA...
TGTCCCAGCTTTTGGCGTACACCACCTTCTTGGTCTCCAGTTTCACCTCTTTAAGATACTGGGTCGCCTCTTCAAGCTTGCTCATCTTACTTATACGGTTCCGTTTCTTTCCAGGCTCATGGCAGGCCAGGAGGGACTCGAACCCCCAACCCCCGCGTTTGGAGCGCGGTGCTCTACCAATTGAGCCACTGGCCTATGCATTTGTTAGCCTACTTGGTCTCTTTATGATCTGTGTGCCTCCGGCAGAACCTGCAGTATTTCTTCAGTTGCAGACGGTCCGGAGTGTTCTTCTTGTTCCTCGTGGAGCTGTAGTTCTTTCGCGCGCATTCGCCGCACTGCAGTTGAATTATTACCCTCATGGCTTACTCCAACACTTCCGAAATTACTCCGGCGCCCACGGTGCGGCCGCCTTCTCGAATAGCGAAGCGCAGCTCCTTTTCCATGGCGATCGGTGTGATAAGCTCCGCGGTCACTCCCACGTTGTCGCCAGGCATCACCATCTCCACTCCCTCGGGCAGCTCCACTATCCCTGTCACGTCCGTCGTCCTGAAATAAAACTGGGGACGGTATCCCTTGAAAAAGGGCGTATGACGCCCGCCTTCCTCTTTCGTCAATATATAAACCTCCGCCTTGAACTTCTTGTGCGGGGTTATGGATCCGGGCTTGGCCAGCACCTGGCCGCGCTCCACCTCTTCGCGCTTGGTGCCCCGCAGCAATACCCCCACGTTGTCCCCGGCTATACCTTCGTCGAGCAACTTGCGGAACATCTCCACGCCGGTGACCACTGTCTTCTGTGTATCTCGGATGCCCACGATCTCCACCTCTTCGCCGGTCTTCACCTTGCCGCGCTCTATGCGGCCGGTGGCCACGGTGCCGCGGCCCGATATGGTGAACACATCCTCGACAGGCATCAAAAACGGCTTGTCGATGTCGCGCTTGGGGTCTGGAATGTAGCTGTCCACGGCGGCCATCAGCTCCATTATTCCTTTTATGGCGTCAGGGTCCTCCGGGTTCTCCAGCGCATTGAGCGCCGAGCCCTGGATGATCGGCGTGTCGGAGCCGGGGAACTCGTACTTGTCGAGCAGTTCGCGGATCTCAAGCTCCACCAGTTCCAGAAGTTCTGGGTCATCCACCATGTCCACCTTGTTCATGAACACCACGATGTATGGCACGCCCACCTGACGGGCCAGCAGTATGTGCTCGCGAGTCTGGGGCATGGGGCCGTCCGCGGCCGAGACCACCAGTATGGCGCCGTCCATCTGGGCCGCGCCGGTGATCATGTTCTTCACATAGTCGGCGTGGCCCGGGCAGTCCACATGGGCGTAGTGGCGGTTTGCCGTTTGATACTCCACATGCGCCGTGGCGATGGTTATGCCACGCTCCCGCTCTTCCGGCGCGCGGTCGATGTTATCGAACGCCACGAAGTCCGCCAGGCCCTTTTTGCTTAGCACGTTTGTTATCGCAGCTGTCAACGTTGTCTTGCCATGGTCCACGTGGCCGATGGTGCCGATGTTGACGTGCGTTTTCGTCCTGTCGAATTTCTCCTTTGCCATGACGCTATTCCTTAATTTATCGAACGCTCTTCGCGTCCATGTTATCTGGCGGCAAATCAATAAACCAGCCGCCAAGCTTTTTCGTAATTAACATTAATACCTATCCGCTCCTACATCGGCCTCCATTGCGACCCGACAATGCGACTTGTCGGCTGCTATATGGAGCCCACGATCGGGATTGAACCGATGACCTCTTCCTTACCAAGGAAGCGCTCCACCACTGAGCTACGCGGGCCTTTGTACCGCATTCTTAATCTTGTCCAAAGCCACTTGAGGCTTCTCACCGTCAGCCGCTCCAAATAATATGGAGCGGGAAACGGGACTCGAACCCGCGACCCTCAGCTTGGAAGGCTGACGCTCTACCAACTGAGCTATTCCCGCCCACTTAAATGGTGGGGAGGGGAGGATTTGAACCTCCGAAGGCGAAGCCGACAGATTTACAGTCTGTTCCCTTTGACCGCTCGGGAACCTCCCCGGCGCCCTATGTTTCCTATATAAGCTTATTCTTTCAATGCCTTGCAAAAACCTGCCTAACCGGCAACAAAGCCGGCGAAGGGACTCGAACCCCCGGCCTGCTGATTACAAATCAGCTGCTCTACCAGCTGAGCTACACCGGCGCTTTAAGACACAACGGCCACGAAAAATAAACGATTAGTTTATTGAATCAGGCCATCCGGTGTCAAGCGCATAAAATATTTATTTTTGTGGCCGCGCCTGGCGGCGATCTTTTTTGCGCCGACGGAGGGATGAATCGGGCCTTTATCGCCGCCCGGAAGGGGCCTCGTCGGATGGCGGAGATATCTCCCCGGCGGCTGGAGCCACGGGCGGACCCTTCCTGCCGCAGCCAGTCCCGGTTGTCAAAACCAGCGCCAGCGCGGTCGACAGCGCCAGCGCCGTAAAGCTCACTTTTCCCATTTGGTCATCTCCTTGCCGATCTGTTTGAGCCGCGCCCTGATCCTGGCCGGAGCCGCGCCCCCCTTGACATTTTTTGCTCTGGCGGATTCGATGGCCGACACTGCGCCCTTCATCGCCTTTGGAAGCAATGGGTCAAGTGATGCGGCATCCTCCGGCGCCAAGCCATCGAATCCGATCCCCCGGTCCAGGCAGTGGCGTACCAGCTTTCCCACGATCTGGTGAGCGTCCCTGAATGGAGCGCCAGTCATCACCAGCCGGTCCGCCACATCCACGGCGGTCATATACCCCCCGGCGGCGCGGGTGGCCAGCTTCTCTTTATCCACATCCAGCCGGGCGACCATCATGGCCGCCAGTTCCAGCATTGCTTCCATCTGCTCCGCCGCGTCGAACAACGGCTCCTTATCCTCCTGCATATCCTTATTGTAAGCCAGGGGCAATCCCTTGAGCATGGTCAGCACTGATATCAGGTGGCCGTAGAGCCTGCCAGTCTTCCCCCGGATCAGCTCCGGCACGTCCGGATTCTTCTTCTGAGGCATGATCGACGAACCGGTGCACATATCATCGGGCAAGTCCATCACGCCGAACTCCGCGGATGAGTAGATGATCAACTCCTCGGAGAGGCGGGACAAATGCGTGGCCATCATCGCCACACAGAAGAGAAACTCCCCGGCGAAGTCCCGGTCGGACACCGCGTCCATGCTGTTTTCCGACACGGCGTCGAATCCCAGTTCCTTGGCCACCCAGGCGCGGTCTATAGGGAAATTGGTCCCCGCCAACGCCGCCGAACCGAGCGGCATGACGTTGATCCGCTTGCGGGCGTCTATGAGACGCTCCGCATCCCGGCCAAACATCTCGAAGTACGCCAGGAACCAGTGGGCCAAGGGGACCGGCTGGGCCTGTTGCAGATGGGTATATGCCGGAGCGATGGTTTCCGTATGCTCTGCGGCGCGTTCGGCCAGGGCTCGTTGCAGGCGCCGGATCAGCCGGATGATGTCATCGGTCCGCCCGCGGGTCCACATGCGGAAGCTTGTGGCCACCTGATCGTTGCGGCTGCGGGCAGTGTGCAGCTTGCCGCCGATATCGGGCCCGATGATTTGACCGAGGCGGCGCTCTATGGCCATATGGATATCCTCGTCCGCCTGATCATAGAGGAACTTCCCCGCGTCCATCTCCTTTTCTATGGCGGTGAGGCCCTTGATGATCTTGTCCGCGTCTTTTTTCGGGATGATCTTCTGGCGGCCCAGCATGGCGGCGTGGGCGCGGGAGAGGGCAAGGTCCTGCTTATACAGAACCCGGTCGAACCCTATGCTGGCGTTGAACCGCTCCACGGCTGGGTCCTGCCCGATGGTGAACCGCCCGCCCCATGCTTTCTTTTTGTCGTTCATTTTGTATGTTCAGGAAACGCTTGTATTGATGCCCGATTCTATATGATTTGCGGTGAAGGCGCCATGTTGAATTGATAGGGGAGAGGGGGGTCGGGGAAGGTTTGGTTGGTGCGGGATTTCGTCCAAATCAGCCTTAGAAAATAGTTTACGCGAAATTTGCCACTTTCAACCGGCAAGCGCACCACATAGTTTATCAAAAACCTCGGCTGGAGTTTGATAGCCAAGGCATTTACGAGGGCGGTTGTTCAACTGCTCCTCGACCCATTTAACCTGCTCCTCTGTCAGCTTGCCGATGTCGCCGTCGCAGGCAGCCGATCAACTCGGGAGCGTCAGCATAGATCCATTGGTAGATCGCCTCATAGCTCACCGTAACTGTTCCATGGCGGCCAAACCAGCCCGCGATCAGCTCTGGAGTCCAGCCCTGTTCAAGCTTTTTGCGCACATAAAGCCGCACGGTGGCTTCCTTGAGACGCTCTCGCCGTCCCGCATTCTGTTTACGTTTCCGGCTTCGCCTTGCCGCGTCCCATGCGCTGTATAGCCCACCTCCAGGCTCTCGATTCAGTTGAATCTCACGAGTCACAGTGCTTTTTGACCGCCCGATGTCACAGGATATCCGGCCATGACTCCAGCCCAGGCTGTGTAGCACCATGATTCTCTCTCGCTTCGAAATTCCCAATTGCTTATATATTTTGCCCATGGACACCAAGCATAACCTCATGCTCAGCGGTGAAAATCCTTCAAAGGTTGACCTTCCATCACCTTCTACATAGAATCATGCCGAACACTATTAATCGGCGCTGACTAACAAATATGAGCGAACCTTTCGACAAACTGGTCCGGATAATGGCACGCCTGCGCGCGCCGGATGGATGCCCCTGGGACCGGGAGCAGACACACAAAAGCTTAAAGCCCTACCTTATCGAGGAGGCGTACGAGACCCTGGAGGCGCTGGACTCCGGCGACGACAAGGAAATCCGAGCGGAACTGGGCGACCTTCTGTTGCAAATCGTCTTCCACTCCCAGCTTGCCACCGAGGAGGACCGGTTCACCATTGACGACGTGGTGAATGGGATATGCGAAAAGCTGATCCGCCGTCACACCCATGTATTCGGCGACGTGAAGGCCACCAACCATCAGGAGGCGCTGAACAACTGGGAGAAGGTGAAACGCGAGGAGCGGGGTGGCGCCGATACTGGAGCCTCCATCCTGGACGGGGTGCCGACCTCCATGCCAGCCCTCCTGCGCGCCCGGCGATTACAGAGCAAGGCAAAAAGTGTGGGATTCGATTGGGACAGCGCCGATGGGGCCTTCGAGAAGCTGGACGAGGAGATGGCAGAGTTCCGCGCCGCCTTCGCCGCTATGGATCCAAAACGGCTGGAGGATGAGTTGGGCGATATATTCTTCTCGCTGGTGAACTTGAGTCGATTTCTGAAAATCAATCCGGAGGAGGCTCTGACCGGATCCATAACGAAGTTTATCAGCAGGTTCAGATACGTGGAGAGCGGGGTGGCCAGGTCCGGCAAACAGCTGGACACTGTGGGGCTGGAGGAGATGGATCGGCTGTGGGAGGAGGCGAAAAAAAATGGCGCATAGGACGGAAGTGGACATATACTATGAAGACACGGACTGCGGAGGGGTGGTTTACTATGCCAATTATCTGCGGTTTTTCGAGCGGGCAAGGACCAGGATGATGATCGATCTGGGAGTGGACCCGGCCTATTGGCAAAAACAAGGAGTTGTGTTCGCGGTTTACCGCGCCGAGGTGGATTACAAGGCCCCTGCCGTGTATGGCGACCGGTTGGATATTGAAACCACCATAAGCGATATACGGCCCACACGTCTGACATTCAACTATGTGGTCCGCGTGGGGGAGCGGGTGATCAACACCGGACTTACGAAGATGGCCTGCGTGGGCGCGGACATGAGGCCACGGAAGATACCTGACGAGATAGAGGAAAAGCTGGCGAATCAAGATGGATAATACGACACAGAATAGTGAGCCTGCGGCTCTGGAGCCTGCGGGCCTGGTGGTGAAGCCGGAGGAGGAATTTGACCCGAAGGATCTGGCCAGGAAAATAAGAGAGCGGGTCCGGCAGAAGATGGAATCCGGATTCTACGACGCAGACGAGATCGACCGTGTGAACAAGTTCCGCCCCCCCGTCCCGAAGGAAACCGAGGAGATGAACCGTCGGCTGATGGAGGTGATGAACGCCAACTGGGACGCCGCCGGACCACTGGATTTTTCCACCCATCGCGCAGGGCTGGGCGCCAAGGTGGCCGTGCTCTTCAAGAAGTTCTACCAGAAGTTCGTCCACCGCTTCGTGAAGATGTCCCTGGTCCGGCAATCCCATTTCAACATGGCCGCCAAGACCGCCATGGAGGAGGGATTCCACCTGCGCGCCAGATACCTGACCCTCAGCGAACAGGCCCGGGGGCTGGAAAAGGAAGCCACCGAGGCGAACCGGAGGAGCAAGGATTTGGAGGAGAGAGTCCGGTTTCTGGAAAAGTCGCTGCAGGACCTGGATCGCCAGGGCATATTCATGAAAAACCGAATCGCCAAGATTCTCGACTCGGTGTCGGCAGCCGCGCCAGGAGCGCCAATGGACGCCGAGACCGCCGACGCCCTTGCAAAAGAACGCTCACGGCTGGACTCCCACGACTACACCCTTTTCGAAAACATCCACCGCGGCAGCCGCGAGGAGATAAAGAAGAAGCTTGGAGTGTACGCCGAGTGGTTCGCAGAAGCCGGGGAGGTGCTGGACATCGGATGCGGCCGCGGGGAGCTTTTGGAGCTTTTCCGGGAGAGGGGCATCCGGGCGCGGGGGCTGGATATCAACCCGGATATGGTTACAGAATGCAGAGCCCGCGGCTATGACGCAGAAGAAGCGGACGCCTTGGCCTATCTGGAGTCGCTGCCGGACAACTCGCTGGGGGGGATAACCGCCATTCAGTTCGTGGAGCACCTGACCACGGAGCAGATCGCCCGGTTCTTTTCGCTGGCGCTGGAGAAGCTGCGCAAGGGAGGGCTCATCGCCACGGAAACCATCAACGCCAAGTGCCTGACCACCTTCTCCGGGGCTTTCTACCTGGACATGTCCCACGTAAAGCCTGTCCACCCGGAGGCGCTGAAGTTTCTGGTGGAGCGGACCGGCTTTGAGGAAGCGCGGATAGAATACCTGAACCCTTACCCGGAGCATATGAAACTCAACGCGCTGGATGGCGCGGCCTTCGAGGGGGGGCCGACGGCCCAGATAATGCCCCAGTTCAACGCCAACGTCATGAAGCTGAACGACATCCTGTATGGCGCCACCGACTATGCGGTGGTGGGAAGGAAATGATGCTGTGAGTGGCGGCCCGGCAAAACTGGAGAATCTGAACGATTTGTTGCGAAGGTTCGCCAAAGAACGGAACTGGGAGCAGTTCCACTCGCCGAAGAACCTTTCCATGGCCCTGGCCGGGGAGGCGGCGGAGATAATGGAAATTTTCCAGTGGCTCTCCGAGGAGCAAAGCCGCAGCCTCAACGCCAAGCAAACCGCCATGCTCACCGACGAGATCGGTGATGTCTTGATATACCTTGTCATGCTGGCGGACAAAACGGGAGTGGATATCCTCTCCGCCGCTGAAGCCAAACTGGAAAAGAACCGCACCAAGTACCCTGCCCCAGGCCGCAAGGATGAGAGCGGCGAGTTCACCGAGTTTGGTTGAGCCCGGACGCGCCAAGAAGTATCCAACGCCGTATAGTCGTTGACCACATCGGCGGGGATTAATTACATAGAAGAAATTCTCGTTTCTTTTCTTTCTTGCCGCATAGGCGCAAGCTTGGTATCTTGAATTGTTATGAAGAAGCTGACTAAGGAACAAAAAGAGCTGATCCTTCAGAAACTCGAAGAGAGCGGCCAGTTCCCCAACCTTGTGCAGAAGGCAAGGCAGAACCCTGAAGAGGGGGGGGATGACAAGGAATGGAACAAAGCGCGCAAAAAAGTGGTCTCCTCCATGATGCGGGAGAGCAACAGCCGTTTTTTCAAGGTTGCGCCCCTTCTGGACAAGCGCGTGGTCAAGTCCAAAAGAACAGAATGGCTGTACGACAATAAGGAAAATCTTGGGTTTTTATTCATCGTTATCGGCACAGCGCTGATATTCCTTGATCCTGGCACATTCGGCGTCAGGGGTGACGCGCCGTACGTCCAGGGCCCGATGGATTACCTGGCGCTGGTCCAGTACATCCTGAATTGGGGCCCCATGGGATGGATGGGAGCTATATGCATGTTGGGGGGGTATCTTTTCAGCCGCCAACCTCAGCTGTTCCTGGACTGACAATCCGCCGTTTTTTGGCTGGCTTTTTTCGCCCCATCAGCAAAATGAACAGCAGCGGCTTGCGAAACAAAACCAATCGGAATAACCTGATAACGCAGACAATATATGAATAACGCTAAATTTTTTCGGTGGCTTAAATACGTTCTGGCCACAACGGTTGTTTTCGTCGCAGCTGGTTTTCTCCTTCAGTTGGTTGCGGAAGGACGCACCCCGGCCGAAGCTTGGGATATTCTTCTGGCGTATGGACTATACCAATCCGCGCTTTACGCCATAGTGGTTGCCACGATTCTCACCATGAAGTAAGACTCTTCCCGCCCGGCGCCGGAATGGGTGGAAGGATAAAGGCCGCGATAGGTGAGATTTTGCTTTAGAATGGGACCGGTTTCGATATATTCTTTTTAGGCGAGCTGATCCGGGATAATTTGTTAATCAGCAGCAGGGAGGCTGAGGCGAACCTTAACGTTTAATCGAGAGAAGCCATGGGCAATCTGATAAAGGACTTGGTGGAGGATCACAAAGCGCTGGCGGAAGCGCTGGACGATCTGAAGAAGATCGGAATATCCTCCTCCGCTGGAAGGGACAAGATCGGAGCCATAAATGGCACATTGCTTGGCCACCTGCAAAAGGAAGACGAAAAACTGTACCCGCCGCTGTACAAGGACGCGGAGAACGACCCGGCCCTGAAAAGAAAATTGGATATGCTCTCCGAGGATATGCAAAGAGTATCCCAGGCGGCGCTCAACTTTTTTACAAAATATAAAGATGGCGGTGAGGGTTTGGACTTTATCCGCGATTTCGGGGCTCTGGTGGGCAAGCTTAACATCAGAATCCAATGGGAAGAGACACAGCTTTATCCGGAATATGAACGGAGGCATCCAGAAGATTAGCAGGGGGCGGGCTCTGCCTGGCCAAGGGCTTTCTCCCTCCCGCTTACCTTTTACTCAACTCCCCAGTTATTTCTCTTGGTTTCCAAGATGAGTCTGATCACGCGCCCTGCGGCGCCCAGGTTTTTATGGCTGGCCCCGGTGGCTTGCGCATTGGCGTTTCTTGCCGTTGCTGGCCTGGCCTCCGCCCAGGAGGATATTTCCATCTCCGCCTCCACATCCTCAAAAAAAGTGCCCCCCGGCTCTGGCTTCCTCTTCACCATCACGGTGGAAGCTTCCGGGGTGAAAAGAATTCCCGATCCCGGGCAACCGGACTTCGGCCCCATCCAGACGCTGGGGAAATCCACCAGCCAGAGCATGGCAATATCCGGCTTTTCCATGAAAATCTCCCGCACTGTCACATACCAGCTAGTGGCGCCGGACGAGGGGGAGTACACCATCCCCCCCGTTTCCATCACTTACGATGGCAAAACATACAGCACAAAGCCTGTGACCATCATAGTGGACAACTCGGCGCCAACGCCACCCTCCTCAGGAATAAACCGTGGAAGCATCCTTCAGAATCCCCTGGGCGCCATGGGCCCCTCCGGAAACCAGCGCCAGACCGAGAGCTCTGAAGAGGAGATGTTCGTCACCATGGAGGTGGATAACACAAAACTGTGGCTGGGGCAGCAGGCTGTGGCCACCTTCTCCTTCTGGCGGGCGGTGGACCTGTGGGAGAAACCTGGCTACCGGAAACCAAAGTTCGAGGGGTTCTGGGTGGAGGAGCTTCTGCACGCGGACGGCGCCGCGGAAAAAACCACCCTGGAAACCAGAAACGGCAGAAAATACGCCCTCTCCAGAATCCGGTACGCCATTGTGCCCCTATCTCCAGGCAAGCTGACCGTGGACCCGGCGGTGCTCACCGCCTCCGTGGACCCCTGGTCCCGCGGACGAAAACTCATCACTAGGCCGGTGGATATCTCCGTCTCTTCATTGCCCACCGAAGGGGCGCCCGCTGAATTCTCCGGGATGGTGGTCTCCAATCCAAAAATATCACTGACTGCCAGTCCCTCTTCGGTGAAGCTCAACGACAGCCTGTTCCTGACCTTTACGGTGGAAGGGAACGGATACTTGAAACCGGCCACCGCGCCGGCTGCGCCCAAAGGGGATTGGTTCGATGCGTACGAGCCGAAAATCTCCGACGAAGTGATAAAGACCGGCGATAGACTCCTCACCAATAGGACGGTGGAGTATCCTTTCATCGCCCGCAAGGAGGGCGTTTGGGCCCTCCCCCCTCTGACCACGGCTTGGTTCGATCCTGTTACCGGTAAATATGAGCGATACTCCTCAAGCCCCGGCCAGATCACGGTGACGGGCGGACCCACAGCCGGGCAACAGGCCATCACCCGCTCCACTATTGCGCCGAGGGCAGGGACCGCCAGGTATATCAAGCCAGATTATGCGACCCTGCCAGACATGGGATCGCCCCCTCATCGGCGCCAGTGGATATGGGCGATGATCGCGGCCCCGGCGCCATTGCTGCTCCTGGCCTGGGCATACCGAAGGCGGCGGGACAGGCTGAGCGCGAACACGGCGCTGGCAAGATCCCTGGCTGCGGCCACAACCGCGCGCCAAAGGCTGGATCATGCGGAAGCCATGGTTGAGCCGGATATCTTTTTCGCCGAGCTGGACCAGGCGGCCCGCGGGTACCTGGCGGACAAGTGGAACATCCCCGCCCCAGCTGTCACCAGGAAAACGGTGGCGGAGCGGCTGGGGAAATCGGATAACGGCGTGGCGCAGGAATTCGACGATCTGCTCTCCGCCCTGGAAATGGCCCGCTATGCCCGCCCGGCTCCGGAGCAGATGAAGCTTCTTCTGGAAAAGACAAGGGGGCTGGTGAAAACCATGGAAAAAGAGGAGCGCAAATGACCATGCGATCTATCCTGGCCGCGTTTCTGTTTCTTCTGGCTTTTACCCATGGCGCATGGGCAGACCCGGCGGAGGTGTATAACAGGGCCAACGCGCTCTTCGCGAGGGAACAATACCCAGAGGCGCTGAAACTGTACGAATCAATTCCGATCCAGAATCCCGACCTGGAATATAATATCGGCGCAACTTATCTGAAGATGGGAGCTATTGGAAAGGCCACTCTCCATTTCAAAAGAGCCGAAAGACTGCGCCCAGGCGACGAGGATACCAGGGCCAATCTGGAGTTCATCGCCGCCACGAAAGCTGACCGCGAAGCCTTCCGGGAACAGGGGATCGCCGCCATGTTGCTGGAATGGCTGCTGGGGCTCGGCTCTGTGGCGCATGTCACGCAAATGGCCCTGGGCCTGTACCTCGCCTCATCATGCGCCGCAATGGCGCTGATCCTGGCCCGCCCCGGCGCCGGAAAAAATTGGATCGCCATGGTCATGACCATCCTCATGACCGCCACTGCCTTCACCAGCGCACTTGCCGCGGCCCGGATAATCAGTTTCGAGGATCGCTCCCAGGCGGTGGTGATGACGGCGGAGGCTCCGGCGCGCCCCGATCCCTCCGCTCATGCCGATCCGGCGTTCACACTGCATGAGGCGACGATAGTCCAGCTGGGCCGGGTGGAGGGCAATTATATCTTCGTGACGCTGGCCTCCGGTCATAGCGGCTGGATGGACCGGGGAAGCCTGGAGAGGATATAAGCAAAGGTTGCCTTTCCAAATAATCGGAGCCACCTGATGTGGTGATCACCAACGGTGGCGGCGCCGGCACAGAGGATTATTTTTACCGCCACGAAGGGATATATTGCTTTCGTTTTGTCTGGGCAACCAAGTTCCATACCCGGCTAATCGCAAACATGCGCTATAATCCGGCATGATTATCTGGATAGACGCGGACGCCGCTCCAAGAGCCATCAAGGAAATGGTGTACAAAGCGGCGCGGAGAACCAATTCGCGAGTCAGACTGGTGGCCAATTCATACATGACCATTCCAGAAAATCCGCTCTTCAGCCTCACTGTGGTAAACAGTGGACCAGATGAGGCCGATCGCTATATCGAAGACAACGTCGCCGGGGGTGACATTGTGATCACGGCTGATATCCCGCTGGCGGCCAAGGTGGTGGCAAAGGGCTGCCCTGCCATCAACCCGGTGGGGATTGTATATACCGAGAAAAACATCGGTGAGCGACTGGCCGCCCGAAACCTGATGGCAGACCTTAGAAGCGCCGGGATGGATACCGGCGGCCCGGCGGCGTTATCCAAAAAGAATATCCAGGACTTCGCCAACATCATGGACCGGCTGATTACGAGGCTTTCAAAAGACACCTAATATCGGCTGCATAGACGCGCCGGTCGTTTTCGACAATGGAATGCGACAAACATAGAAAAAAAGTTGCCATCACCATGAGGCGCAAGACGCGCTACACATGTAGCATTGTGATCCACATCGCCCAGCTTTTATCCCACTACTGTCGACATGCCAACCTTCCATATCATCCATCCATGGGCGGAATACATGACTCGTCCAAACCAGTTTGACTTAGCGATTGTATATGTGAGTAAATGAACGTGTATTTGCTCCATGGATTGGCGGTGGTGTCTGCCACATTGATGATGTTGCGAGAAGTTGACGTATGGCGGGGTTATAATCAGCGGACGTATTTTCGATGACAGTGGCATGGCAAAAAAGATTCTGACGGTATTATCGAATTTCGGCTATTGGGGAGTCGAACTGACCGGCCCGATGGTCAAGCTGGAGCAAGCCGGACACGAGCTGGTTTTCGTTACACCAAAAGGTGAAAGACCCAACGCTCTCCCGCCCAGCTATGACACCACCTACATTGATCCCCCACTCGGCTATTGTGTCACCACCACCGGGGACGCAGAGCAGGTCCTTGGATTCAAGGACAGCCCCAGGCTGGATAATCCCATAAACCTCGGCAAGTGGTTTCCCGAGCGGCCATACTATAGCGCTCCTGATTTCCTGCGGGATTTTGAAAAATACCATGAAAAGCTGAGCCACCTGCAGAGCGACCTGGATGAATATGACGGGCTAATGCTGGTGGGCGGCAGTGGGCCGATTATCGACATGGTAAACAACCAGCGCCTTCACGATCTGATCCTCGGATTCCACAAAAGCGGCAAACCGATTGCAGCCATCTGTTATGCCGTAGCGTGCCTTATATTCGCCAGGGATTTCAACGAGCGAAAATCGATTATCCGGGGCAGGAACATCACCGGTCACTGCATCGAATATGACTATCACGACGGGACAGGCTTTTCAGGGACGGATCTGAACATGGGACCGCCGCCCTATTGCCTGGAGTATATGCTGACTGACGCTGTCGGCCCGGAAGGCGCGTACCACGGTAATTTCGGCAAGAAGACATCCGTTGTTGTCGATTATCCGTTCATCACGGCCCGTTCCCTGCAATGCTCACATGAATTTGGCGAGCAATTTGTGAACGTACTCGATAACGGATTGAAACGATATGGCTGGTGAGTAGCAGCTCTGAAGCAAGCTGATTAATGGACATAAGCTGGGGTCCTGGACAATGTGGCTCCAACGGGGAGTGAGGGAGGAGAGAGGGCGATGATTGAGACGGCAAACAAGCTGAGCAAGGCGGGAGACATAGCGGGGCTTGGTGAATGGTTACAAAAAAAGGGTAACGATCCGAATCTGTATAGCAAGGAAGGCTGGACACCGCTTCTGTGGGCCTCGGTCCGGGGGCGTCACGAGGCGGTGGATCTGCTTCTGAAAAATGGCGCCGATATCGCCATCCCTCATGGGAAGTCGAAGGCTCTGGCGGTGCACCTGGCTGGTCAATCCGGAAGCGTCCGCACAGCCGAAATTTTACTGGACCACAAGCCTGATCATCTTAACGCTGTTTTCGACGTGAACGGACATACAATTCTGATGAACGCGGTTTTTTATGGTCATCTGGAGCTGGCCGAGTTTTTGTTGAAGAGGGGGGGGGATACATCCATCCCCACGGCAAGGGGCCTGGGAGCGATGGAAATGGCCTCTCAGTTCCAGAACCATCGGATGATGGATCTGGTCCGTCCATACGATACTCCCGCCGAGGCCAAAGCGGAAGCGTATAAAAAATATCTTGACCGGATAGCCCCCAGGATTCCCGAGAGCGAAAAGACCGAACAGGAATTGGCCGATAAACTTGTCCGTGTAATTGAGGAGGGTTTAAAAAAGGTCTCCACTGATCCGGGCGCCTCTGAGTCTACTCTGGCCACGGTTAAGGATCTTATTGAAGTACGGAAAGTAAATGTAAATCGCCTGGGCGGTCCGCTGCAGCAGCCGCCATTGATCGTGGTGGCGACGGGGAATAACGGTTTCCCCCCAAATCCGGATGTTGCTCGACTGCGGAACCAACTGGCCAAATACCTGCTGGATAAGGGCGCCGACCCTATGCTCCACGAGAAACATCCCATGGATGTGCAGACCATTATCCGGGCGGCGGTGTTCAACCATCTGGAGATACTGAAGATGTGTGCGGAACATATGGCGCCCCAGAGGCTTGCCGAAGGGATAAACGAGATCCCTGTGGTGAACGGGCTTACCGCCATGCACGATACGGTGCTGAGGGCATCGACGGCAGATTCGGAACACCTGGAAGGTTATCTGGCGCAAATCCGATTTTTCATAGAAAACGGGGGCCGGGTTGATATCGAGGAGTTTTCGGGGCTGACGCAACGAAGCATAGCGGAACAGGCCAAGGATACCAACAACCGAAAGCGTATTCTTGAGGTCATTGACGGAAAGGCATAAATATTTGAAGGGTCTTTAATCCTGGATGGGATCAGACGGCTCGGCTGGATCGTTAAACAAAAAACTGGAGGATTGAAAAATGAACTCGTTAGGCGGCAGAGACATGAATAGAATGAAAACCCACCTAGCTGCGGGCAAGGTTTGCATCGGCGCCACGATCACCATGAACAGCCCGGTGGTGGCGGAGCTTTTTTCCCATCTTGGCTTCGATTGGCTTTGGTTCGAGACAGAACACTCCTCCCTCAGTGTCGCGGAAGTCCAGGCCATGCTGCAGACAACAAATGGCGCCCATGTCACCACCATCGTCCGGGTTCCCTGGAATGACAAGACCCTGATCAAAAGAATGCTGGACACCGGGCCTGATGGAATAATTATTCCGCTGGTGAACAGCGCCGAAGAGGCGGAAGCGGCTGTACGCGCCATGAAGTATCCCCCCTGGGGCGAGCGGGGCGCCGGATTGTCCAGGGCCCAGTGCTACGGCCTTCACATGCCGGAATATATGAAGACCGCCAATGATGAAGTGTTGACGATCCTGATGATCGAGCATGTCAAGGCTGTGGAAAATATCGAAGAGATCATCGCCGTGAAGGGAGTGGACTCCATTATGGTCGGCGCCCTGGACCTCTCCGGAAGCATGGGCATGCTGGGGCAAACCACGGACCCCAAGGTTGAAGCGGCTATACAGAAGGTGTTGGCCGCCTGCAAGAAAGTAAACATGCCCGCCGGGATCATCACCACTTCCCCAGACCAGGCCAACGAGCGTATCAAGCAGGGATTCACCAATATCATATTGGGGATAGATGTTCTGTATTTGCTGGGCGGCGCCTCGGAGGCGTTGGGGAAAGTCGACCGCGGCGGAAAAGAGTAGCCAGGATTCGCGAAAAGCCACCTATTGGAAAGCAAGGAGCCAGATAAAATCATGAAGCTGAAAGGGAAAAAGATCGGGGTCTTGTTCGAGGGGGATTTCTATGAGAACGAGATCTTCTATTACAAATACCGTTTCCCCGAGGAGGGGGCGGAGCTGCATTTTCTGACACGGCTGTGGGGCCAGGACAAGATAACCTTCAAGGGGCACGAGTATCATGTGCCCATGGATTGCACCGAGAGCTTCGAGGGTATGACAGACGAGGAGCTGGCGACCTACTCTGCCATAATCG
>Ga0224496_10001264_pt1 | contig 15946 bp, 7 predicted proteins | sample SF_Jul11_sed_USG_2_FD_168127 | JGI IMG/M metagenome (GOLD analysis project Ga0224496, IMG submission 168127) | Sediment microbial communities from San Francisco Bay, California, United States - SF_Jul11_sed_USGS_8_1 | ecosystem: Environmental > Aquatic > Marine > Sediment | place: USA...
GATCGCGGGCCCAGATCGCGCCCGTCGAGATCATCACCACGTGGCCGACGAAGCCGAAGAGGATGGCGCGGAACATCAGGTCGTCCAGCACCTGCGGCGGGGGCAGGCCCTGCAAGCGCGCCGCCAGCCCCGATCCCGACGCCCGACTGCGCATCAGATAGACGACGCCGAGGGCCGCGGCGACGGAGTAGGCGCCGTAGGCGAGCCAGGCGAAGAAGATGTGAACGAACATCCAGAGGTTGTCGAGCACCAGCGACATGGTGGTGAAGCGCGGCTGCTCGAGCAGCGCGTAGCCGAGCATCAGCAGGGCGAAGGGCGCCACGAAGACGAGCATGGGTGCCAGGCTGCGCCGGCGCAGGAGGGTCACGAGGCTGAAGAGCATCACCACCGCGGCGCCCATCAGCACGTTCTCGTAGCGGCTGGCCACGGGGAGGTGCCCCGTGTAGGCGATGCGGGCGCCGACGGTGACGAGGTGCACGACGAGGCCGCCGCCGCACGCGAGGCCCGCCGCGCGCAGCAGGCGCGCACGCGCGAAGACGAGACCGCACAGCGCCAGCGCCGTGCCCAGCATGTACGCGAACACGGTGATCCAGAAGGCCGCGTACTCGACCGGACTCACGCGGCGCCCCCCCGGTCCGCCGGCCGCGCGCCCGCGCGCGCCAGCGCGGAGCCCAGGCGGCCGAACTCTTCTTCGAACAGGCTCTCGAAGGTCTCGCCGTGGCCGAACACGCGAAGCGACTCCCCGACCCGCTGCACCAGGATCTCCTTGCGCAGCCTACCGTAGCGGACCAGCAGACCGAGAATCATCACAGCGAGGCATGCGAAGACACTCCGCTGACCCCGCTCCTGGATCACCTCGAGCAGGCCGTAGGCGCGGATCTCCGGCAGGAAGAAGAAGGCGAGACCCGGCTGGAGCGTCACACGCTGCTCCGGCGCGAGCAGCCCATCGTGCACCGTCTCCCCGCGCCACACCACGCGCGCCGCGAAGCGGGGATTGCGCAGCGCGTGGCTGCGGCTGCGGTCCTCCCCGGCCTCGCGCTCGTAATCCGGGTAGAGGCGCACGTGCACGCTGCTGTCTTCGGCGCCGAGGGAGAAGTCCTCCGAGCGCTCGAGCGGAAAGGGGACGAGCTTCACCCAGGCGCCGCCGATCATGCGGCCGCGCTCGTTCGCGATCACCCAGCCGGCCATGCGGCCGAAGCCGTGCACCAGCACCTGGTAGGGCGCCCGCCGGAACGGCCGATTGACACCGAAGTGCACCACGTCGCCCTCGGGCGTGAGGATGCGGCCGTCGAAGCGCCGCACCTGCGTTCCCTCGGTCTGGATCTCGAGCTGCTCGATCTGGAAGCGCAGCCCGGGAAGCTCGGGCCCGACGGGCCCACGCGACGAGAGGAAGCGCGCCGTGTGGAGGTCGAAGGCTTCGCCCTCCCCCACGCCGACCGTGCCGCGAAACGGCGCGGGCGTCAGCGCCAGCCAGCTGCCGACGACGAGCAGCGCGAGCAGGCCCAGGTGGAACAGCCAGTGCCCAGCGATGGAGAAGCGCCCGCGCAGCCCGTAGACGCTTCCGCTCGCGACGAGCGCGCGGTAGCCGGCGCCGTGCAGCAGCGCTGCGATGCGCGCCTCGTCGAGGTCGGTCGCCGGGAGCTCGCACCGCAGCCACGATGCGGCCGGCTGCGGCGCCTGTTGCGGAAAGCGGAACAGTCCGAGCGTGGCGCGCAGCCGCCGGATCATGCAGCACACCAGGTTGAGGAACAGCAACGCGCAAGTGCCCGCGAAGAGCGGCGCGTGCAGAACGTCCGTGAGTCCGAGAGCGCGCGCGAGCCGCCCGGCGATTCCCTTGTGCTCGATCCAGCGTTCGACGACGCGCGCCGAGACCTCCCCCTGCTGCGGCACGAAGAGATGCGCGGCCAGCAGCAGCACCAGGATCGCCAGCAGCCAGACCGTCAGACGGCCGGAGGCGAGCCACGCCAGCGGGCGCTGCAGCCAGGCAGCGGAATTGCTAGCGCGCATGGGCGCGGCGGCTCAAGAAGGGATCGCCCGCTGCGAAGACATCGCGGGCCAGTATATCGGAGCTCCCGCGGCGCACTCTGGGCCGATGCACCCGACGCAAGATCGATTCCGCGCGGCGTCGTCTACGGCGCGTTGTAGATGCGCTGCGGCGTATCGTTCCGCGCCGGTAGCCGACCGTAGCTCTGTCCGCTGTGCTGCGTGCAGTCGTTGATCAACGTGGGATTCCCCATCGCGGAGCAGGAGACGCCACCGTCGGTGAAGTCCGTCCAGTTGGAGATCAGGTCGAGCCCGCTGCCGTAGGTGAAGACATTCGGGTTGTAGCTGCCGCCGCCGTCGTCGTCCGTCACCGGCGCATCCACGCCGTGGATGCCGCCGTACTCCCCGCCGCCGTGACAGCTGAGACAGGCGATGCCGAAGAGGTTCAGGGCGTTGGCCATGTGGGCGCCGCGGGTGTGGTCCGGGTAGAGGCCCGTGCCCTCCGGGTCGTGGCAGCGACGGCAGTTGAGCGTCGAGTCGTCGGCGGGCAGCGTGTCGTTGCCGTCGATGTCGCGCAGCAGGTAGCGGGCGTTCAGCGTCCCGTGCGCGCTCAGCTTCGTCGTGGCCGTGCCGTAGTGGCAGTCCTCACAGTCGAGCACCGAGTTCCAGTCCAGATCGGTGCGCGCGCCCTGGATCGCGCCCGACACCGCCGAGCCGAAGGGCAGCGCGCAGCTCGGACCCGTTCCCGCGCCCGTGCAGCAGGGGTGCGGATCGCCGGGGGCCACGCAGTCGGCGGCATAGACGTAACCGGGCCCGAGCACCGCGTGGTGGCTGGCGTTCAGCGTGTCGAACTGGCCCTGGACGTCCACCACGGCGCCGCGCGAGTGGGGCGCCGGCGTGCCGTCGAAGCCATTCGGCTCGTGGGCGTTGGTGATGCCGTCGTTGAAGGGATTCAGGTTGTTGGTGGTGGCGTCCGGATCCGCATCGGTGCGGCCCGTGATGAGCGTGGCGCCGTCGGCGTCGTGGCAGCTCAGGCAGAAGCTCGAGCGCTCGAAGGGCGTGAGACCGGACCAGTCGCTGTAGACCGTGCCGGTGTCCACATCCCTGAGCTGCACGCCGTCCTTCTGGTGGTAGGCGCTATCCGTATCACCCGTCAACACGTCGCCCTCGGAGTGGCACACGACGCAGTCCCACTTGGTCACGATCTGGGCGCCGGTGCCGTCGTTCACGTGGTGGGAGGTGAAGTTCGTGCTGAACTCGCCGTCGCCCGCGCCCAGGGTCGACTCGGTGATCTGGCGCCGGTAGGTGCCGGGGTTGGCCGAGATCTCGCGCTGCGTCTTGTGACAATCGGTGCAGTCGCCGCCGGTCCCCCGGAAGCCGTCGAGGTGGCCGTGGCAGGTTCGGCAGTCCGCCGCGCTGTTGTGCGCGTGGCTGCCGGCGCCCAGGCTGTTGTCGTTGCGGTGCCAGTCGGTGTTCTGGTGGCACGTCTGGCAGGCGCCGTTCCAGGGAGGATTGGCGTCGTCCCACGCGAAGAAGCCGGTGTTGGCCTGGAGCAGGGCCGGCTCGAGGGCGCCGGCGACGTACTTCGTGGGGTTCGGCCGGAACCACTCGACGTTCGATGCCGTCACACCGCCGGAGTGGGTGTCCGTCGCGGTGAAGTCGAAGTTGTTGTGCACCTCGTGGCAGGAGCCGCAATCGACGTTGGCGTTGTACTTGGTGCCCGTGTGGATGGCGACGTCCTTCTTGGCCGACGCAGCGCCCGTCGGATTGTGGCAGGTTTGGCAGGTCGTCTCCTGGACGGCGCCGCGGGGCACCTGGAAGCTGCCGTGGAAGTCTCCAACGCCGAAGTGGCAATCGACGCAGTTGATGCCGTGGGCGCCGTTGTGGCCCGAGTTGCCCAGGGCCGGCGCCGCCTGCAGGTAGTTGATCCCGCCCGCACCGCTTCCAGAGCCCGCGTACGCGTACACCGCGACGTGATAGGTGATGTCCGATAGCAGGCCGGTGACCGTCACCTGCGTGGCGGGCCCGACGTAGACCACGTAGTTTCCCGTCCCGATCTGCGCGCCGCTGCCGAACGCGGCATTGGCGGCGTACTCGACGCCGTCGACGGGGTCGGCGTCGACGGCCGCGGCCTCCCGCATCAGCACGAGGACGCCGTCGCCGCTGCCGTCGTACCACGAGACGATGAGCTCCGTATCGAGCGTACTGGTGAAGGCGACATGCGAGGCCTGGCTGGTGACGTTCGTGTAGAACGAGCCGTCGGGCGAGTAGGCGCGCCCGGCCCCGTTGTCCGCGTAGCCGCGGTAGTAGACGAGGCTCGCCTGGGGAAGAGCCGTGCGGCTGTGGGAGAAGGTGTGGGGCATGGCCGGATCGTCGGTGCCCGCGTCGAGCGCGTTGCCCGTGGGCGCCGGACTGGTGCCCCAGACGGTTCCGTAGGCGCTGATCGCGCTGCCGCCGTTGCTGTCGATCGTCGCACCGAGCGTGGCTGACGTCGCAGCCACGGCGCTCACCGTGGGGCTCGAGAGCGTGGGCAGGCTGCCACCGGCCAGCGTCGCCTGGCTGCCCGTCGCGGGCGTGTCCTGCTGATAGTTGATCGACGGCGCGGACGAGCCCGCGTAGGCGTAGACGGCGACGAAGTAGGTCGTGCTCGGCGCCAGGCCGCTCACGTCCACCTGCGTGCCCGCGCCGCGGAAGACCACGTAGTTGCCGCTGCCGATCTGCTCGCCGCTGCCGAACACGCTGTTCGCAGTGTGCGCGGTGCCGTCGACAGGCGACGCGTCCACGGCAGATCCCTGCTTCACCAGCACGATCGCGCCGTCGCCCGGCCCCGTGCCGGCCGGCGTCCAGCTGACGCGCATGCCCGCGCTGGTCACGTTCGAGAAGCTCGCGCCCGTGGCCGGATTCGGCTCGAGGTAGAAGGAGCCGTCCGGCGAGTACGCGGTGCCCGCCGAGTTGGTCGCGTAGCCGCGGTAGGTGATCAGCGTGCCCGGCGTCTGCGCGACGGTCCGGGCGTGAGAGAAGGCGAGGGGCGGGGTGACCGTGCTGCCCGCCGAGAGCAGGTTGCCGGTGGGCGCCGCCGCGGTGCCCCAGACGGTGCCGTAGTCCGTGATGGCGTCGCCGTTGTCGCTGTCGATGGTCGCGCCGAGCGTGGCGCCGCCCGTGCCGATCGACGCGAAGGGGCTCGTGGGACTCGAGAGCGTCGGCACGGCGGACGGAGCAGTGGTGGCCTGGCTGCCCGTCGCGGGCGTGTCCTGCTGGTAGTTGATCGACGGCGCCGAGGGGCCCGCGTAGGCGTAGACGGCGACGAAGTAGGTCGTGCTCGGCGCCAAGCCGCTCACGTCCACCTGCGTGCCCGCGCCGCGGAAGACCACGTAGTTGCCGGTGCCGAGCTGGGCGCCGCTGCCAAACACGCTGCTCGCGGCGTGGGCGGTGCCGTCGATGGGCGACGCGTCCACGGCGGACCCCTGCTTCATCAGCACGAGCGCGCCGTCGCCGGGCCCGGTGCCGGCCGGCGTCCAGCTGATGCGCAGGCCCGTGTCCGTCACGTTCGAGAAGCTCGCGCTCGCAGTCGGGTTCGGCTCGAGGTAGAAGGAGCTGCCGGGCGAGTAGGCGGTGCCCGCTTCGTTCGTGGCGTAGCCCCGGAAGTAGATCAGCGTGCCGGGCGTCTGCGCGATGCCGCGGCTGTGTGAGAACGTGTAGGGCATGGCCGGGTTGTCGGTTCCCGCGTTCGCCGGATTGGCGACCGGCGCGGGCGCGGTGTCCCAGACCGTTCCGTAGGCCGAGAGCGTGCCACCGCCGTTGGTCTCGATGGTGGCGCCGAGCGTCGCGGCGCCGGTGTCGATCGAGGCGAACGGGCTCGTCGGGCTCGAGAGCGTCGGCAGCGACGGGCCTCCCGCGCTCACCTCGGCGTTCCACTCCACCGCGCCGAGGTCCACCGCGCAGCGGGTGGCGGGCGCGCCGCCGGACTTGGTGCCGAAGACCTGCACCTCGACGTTGGCGGCGCTGGTCACCTCCGTGGCGTTCCAGGTGAAGCTGATCACCTGGCAGTCCGTGCCCTGCGTGCAGGCGTTCGGCGCCGTGACGGAGAGATTGGCGCCCGCGCGCACCAGGCCCCCGCTCTCCCACAGCTCGATGCGCGCGGTGGGCGTGCCGGTGCCGCAGGTCGCGTTCTTGCGGAGAGAGGCCCGGAACTCCTGGAGGTCGGCGCCGCTAATCAGACTCTGGGTCGGCGTCCCGAAGGTGAAGTGACCCAGGTGACTCGTGTTGTTGTCCGCCGCCGTCGCCCAGTCGGATCCGGGGCCGTCGGGGTCCTCGTCCAGGTTCGCGACCGTGCAGCTGGTCCAGTTGCAGCCGCCGCTGCCGAGTCCGTCGAGGGGCATGCGCTCCTGCGCCGCGAAGGCGGCCGGCGCCGCGACGAGCAGCGCGGCGAGAGACGCCAGCGCGAGCAGCGCCCGCGCCGCGCGCGCACCGCGCCGACTGGACTCGGTGCCTCGCGTATCGATGTGCGTCTCTGATCTCATGACGAATCCGCTTGCCGATCCCCTTCTACGGCGGCGTGAGCAGCTCGATGCGTTGGTTCTGCGTGTTGGCCACGGCCATCGCGCCGGCGGCGTTGAGCGCCATGCCGAGCGGCAGGTCGAGCTGCCCGGGCGCCGCCCCCTGCGTCGCGTACGAGGTGAGGAAGCCGCCGGTGCTCGCGTTCAGGATCTGGATGACGCCCATGTGGCTGTCGAGGGCGTGGAGCCGACCCGCCGCGTCGACGGCGAGACCCTGCAGGCGGATGAACTTGCCCTGCCACTTGTACCCCAGCATGCCCTGCCCGACTTCGCCGCCGAGCGAGCGCAGCAAGGTGCCGTTCAGGTCGTAAACGCGGATCAGGTGATTGCCCTGATCGGCGACGAAGAGCTCGGCGCCGGCGATCGCCAGCGCCGAGGGGAAGCGCAGCTCCGCGGCGCCGATGCTGCCCAGGCTCTGGCCGGTTGCCGGATCGAAGACGAAGACGCAATTGCTGCGGCTGTCCACCACGTAGAGCCTGCCGCTCGCGTCGAAGGCCAGATCGTTCGGCATCTGGAGCGTCCCGGCGCCGAGGATGGCGACCCTTACGCCGTCCGGGCTGTACACCTCCACGTTGTCGCGGCCGTTGTTGCCCACGTAGAGCTTGCCCGACGCATCGACGGCGATGCCTAGGGGCGTGCCGAGACCCTTGAGCTCGCCGGTCGCAACCAGCGACGCATCCGCCGCGTAGACGAAGACCGCATTGGCACGGGCATCGGTCACGTAGAGCTGCTGCGCGCCGGGTCCCCACGCGAGCCGCGTCGGATACTTGTTCGCGTTGCGCAACACGAGGGGATCCGCCAGAGCGCAGTGGAAGAAGCGGTCGACGAAGTCGAGCAGATCGAGGAGCTGCTTCTCGTGCTTGTGGGGGGTCGCCGACCAGTCGCACCAGTCGACCGCGCTCCATTCCTGTCCGAGCTCCTGCTGGCTGAAGAGCGCGAGATCCACGAGATCCACGACGCCGTCGCCGTTGCGATCGCTCCAGCCCGCGGCGCGGGCCGGGCTCACCGGCAGCACCAGGCAGAGCGCCATCCCGAGCAGGCCGAGCGCGAGCAGCGCGGGCAGCGGCCGGACGCCCCCCATTCGCCGATGCGTTCTGTCTTCGTTCATGCTCGAGGTCCCCCCGTGGAACGCCCTTCGGCGCCGCGTTGCACCGCGACGAGGAGACCGGCGCGCTCCCCCACGAAAGAGGGCAGCAAGCGACGTGCCAAGGCCCCGGAGCTGTCCGGCGAGACATGGTGGGCGCAGTTGCGCATGAAATAAGAATTTCTGGTGCGATTTGACTCACCCAGGACGCAAATTGCGTTTTGTCTACCGAGAGTTGCGCCAAGATGGCGGCATCGAGGCCGCGTCCGGCGGAAGAGTCTTCCCGGCAGGTCGAATACGAGCGGCTCGCGTGTCGCGATTCGCAGTGTGAAAATTAGGGACAGAATGAGCCGATTGGCCTCACTACCTGATCCATCGGGTACCGTCTCCTCACCCCATTCTCGAGCCGCGGAACCCGCTGGCGGAAGCGCGCCAGAACCCGCATCCTCGGGATCGCTGCACGTATCCGACGGCGTCGGACTCCAGGGTGACGATCCGCTCTGATCGGAGCGGCAGCTCGGAAGAGCGCTTCGCTGTTCCCGCAGGGGAGTCTCCGGGGCCAATTGGGGCATTTCGCGACGCGCGCCCGCAGCGAGTTCCGAGCGAACGCAACGACCGACGGCGCTAAGTGCGCCGCACACTTCCACATCTCCGCCGTGGGAAGAAACGCGCCGGGCGTGGCGCGCTTCTTGCTCCGCGTGGGGCCAATTCCAAACTCGAAAAGCGACGGCCGCGGTGTCGCCGGTGCCAGCCTGTTGCGCACGGATCTGAGAGGATCGTCATGACCGCTTCCAGCTCTCCCTTCGTCCGCTTCTTCCGCTTCCTCGGCAAAGTGAAGTTCACGACCGTGCTGCTGCTCGGCGGTGCCGTGATCATGACGGCCGGCACCATCCTGGAATCCCGCGAGAGTCGGGAAGTGGCCTGGTCGGCGATCTACGGAACGCTCTGGTTCGACATCTTCCTGTTCCTCTGCGCCCTCAACATGAGTATCGCGGTGATCAACCGCATGCCGATCCGCCGACACCAGTGGCCCTTCGTCCTCACCCACTTCGCGATCATCCTGCTGCTCGCGGGCGCCTGGATCTCGGGCACGTTCGGCTACGAGGGACGCCTGGTGGTCTCCGAGGGCAGCGAGAGCGACCGCATCTACCTCGACACCTCGGAGATCCGCAGCCGCTGGCAGCCGGCGGCGCAGACGCACGGCGACGGCGCGGCGGTCGAGGCGAACTTCCCGCTCGCGACCGGCGCCCGCCTGGCCGGACGCGTGCTGCAGCAAGAGGACGCGGGCCGGCCGGCGATCCGCATCCGCGAATACGTCGAGAACGGCGTGTCCGCACTCGAGCTCGTGGCCGCGGACTCGACGGGCGCTCCCGCCATCGATTTCGTGGTGAGCAGCGCCAGCGAGAGCGTGCAGCGCTGGCTGATCGCCGACGATCCGCGCTTCGGCCGCCTGGATCTCGGCCCGCTCGAGATCGCGTTCCGGCGCGCCGGACCGGACGACTCCCTCGCCGAGGAGCACACGCACGGCGAGGCGCCCCGCGCCGAGCTGTGGGTGGCGGTCAGCGAAGACGACACGCCAGTGCGTATTGCGCTGCCCGCGCAGCTGGGCCAACCCGTCGCGTGCGGGCCCGGACTGGTCGCCGAGGTTCAGGAATTCATGCTGCGCGCCCGGATCGTGGACGGGAAGCTGAGCGAGGTCGCCTCCGCACCCCTCAACCCGGCGGCCGTGGTCGCGATCCGATCCAAGCGCGGCACCGAGATCCACACGGTCTTCGCGAACTTCCCCGAGTTCAACGGCGTCCGCGACCGCGATCCCGAACGCCCGCTCGTGGCCAGCGTGCGCCTGCGCGCCTCGGCGGAGCCGGCGAAGCCTCAGCTCGCCATCCTGCTCGGGGCCGACGCACAGCTCCACGCGCAGCTCGAGAACGGCTCGGGACACCGCCACAGCACGCCGCTCAGCGCCGGACAGGACATCGCGCTGGAAGGCCTCGGGCTCGGCTTCCGACTCCAGGGCCTGATGGAGCGGGCGCGTCCCGAGCTGCGCGTGCAGCCGGCGAGCGCCGGCGACGAGAACGGCGCGCCCTACGTGCGCGTGGAGGCCCGCCTGAACGGGCAGTATCAATCTCTCTGGCTGCGCCGGGGCTCCGCGTCGCAGATCGCGAGCTTCGCGGGCGGCGCTGCGCTCGAGCTGGCCTTCGCGCCCCAGACGCGCGCCCTGCCCTTCCGCATCGCTCTCGAGGAATTCCGCCTGGAGCGCTACCCCGGCTCGAACCGGCCCGCGCAGTACGCGAGCCACGTGCAGGTCGCGCGTCCCGGCTCGGAGCTTGCACCGCGCGCCGAGGTGATCTCGATGAACCGGCCGCTGGACGTGGAGGGCTTCCGCCTGTTCCAGAGCAGCTATCAGCTGGGGCAGCGCGGCGGACCGGATACGACGATCCTCACGGTGTCCTACGATCCGGGCGTGCCGATCGTCTACATCTCGTTCGTCCTGATCATCGTGGGCATCGCCTGGGGCCTGCGCGGCGTGCGGCCGAAGGCGGAGCCGACCGTCCTCGCGCGGCGCGGCGATCGCGTGGCGCCGCAGCGGCCGAGCGCGAAGACGAAGAAGCGGGCGCGCCGCGCGCAGCTGCGCGCCCCCCTCGGCTTGCTGCTCGCTGCCCTCGCCGGCCTCGCGCCGTGGGTCGCGTCGCGCGCGCAGGCCGACGCGCAGAGGCTCCCGGTCGAAGCGACGCAGCGCTGGGCGATCCTGGTCGACGGTCGGGTGAAGCCGCTGCTGACCTTCGCGAACGAGACCGCGCTGACCATCACGGGACGCGAACACTTCGACGATCTGAACGCACTCGAGATCCTCTGGGGCTACGTGCTGGCATCCCAGGACTTCGCGAAGCGCCCCTATCTGCGCATCGACAGCATGGAGCTGAAGGCGGCGCTCGGACTTTCCTCCGACGCGAAGCGTTTTTCCTTCGACGCGCTGATGGGCGCGCCGCGTTTCCGGCCCGTCGTCGAGCAGGCGCTGACACGCCAGCGGCAGGAGCAGCCGCTGAGCCGCCTGGACAAGGACGCCCTCGACGCCTACGGGAAGCTGAGCCGCATGGCGGGCTTGATGTCCGGTGAGGCGCTCAGCATCGTGCCGCTCCCCGACGAGAGCGGGGCGTGGCGCTCACTGCAGAGCCTGCACCAGTCGCAGGATCCGGCCGAGCAGGCGATCGACGCCGGCATGGGACGCCTGGCCCGTGCGTACGCGAGCGGCGACGCGGAAGCCTTCGGTCAAGAAGCGCGAAGCCTCGAGTCCGCGCTGCGCGAGCTGAATCCGGCGCTCTACCCCTCCGCAGCGCAGATCGACCGCGAGCTCTTCTACGAGAGCTTCAACGCCTTCGGCAAGGCCTGGAAGCTCTACCTGATCGGATTCCTGCTGCTCATGGTGCTGGGCTTCTCGGAGCGCCCCTGGGCCTACGTGGCCGGCACGCTGCTCATCGGCGCGGGCTTCCTCTGCCACACGATCGGCGTCGGAACGCGTTGGGCCATCGCGGGACGCGCGCCGGTGTCCGACATGTACGAGTCGCTGGTCTTCATGGGCTGGGGCGTGATCGCCTTCGGTCTGGTGACGGAGGCCATCTACCGCAAGCGCTTCATCGCGCTCGCGGCCGGGCTGGCGGGCTTCCTGTGTCTGTCGTTCGCGGAGAACCTGCCGATCGACTCGTCCATCAACCCGCTCGTGCCCGTGCTCGCCCACACCTCGTGGCTCTCCATCCACGTGATGACGATCATGCTGTCCTACTCGGCGCTGGCGCTCGCCATGGTGATCGGACACGCCTCGCTCTTCGTGGAGGTGTTCCAGCGGCACAAGGTCCTGCTGCTGAGCTCTCTCTCGAAGGTCCTCTACAAGATCCTCCAGATCGGCGTGCTGTTCCTGGCGGCGGGCATCATCTTCGGCGCCATCTGGGCCAACGAGAGCTGGGGGCGCTACTGGGGATGGGATCCGAAGGAGACCTGGTCGCTGATCACCCTCTTCCTCTACCTCGCCATCGTCCACGCCCGCTTCGCCGGCTGGCTGGGACACTTCGGATTGGCGGCCAGCGCCATCATCGGCTTCCTAGCCGTGCTGATGACCTACTACGGTGTCAACTTCATTCTCGCAGCGGGCCTGCACTCGTACGGATTCTCCGAAGGCGGCCGGATCTACGCCGCGCTCTACACCATCGTCGAGCTCGCCATCGTCGGCGGCGCTCTTCTGCGTCACCGCGCGACCACGGCATCGCTGCGGGCGGGACTGGGATTGCCCGGCAGTGAGCCTCGACCGTCCACCCATGAGGAGTCTCTCTCGTGAAGATCAGATTCGCAGTGTTCTTGGCGGGTTCGATGACCGTGGCGGCGCTCGCATTCGGCGCGGCGCCCGTGCGGGCGGACGAAGGCGTGGCGATGCCCCCGCACGGCAGCACGCTCGGCGGCACGGTGCGCTCGACGATGGACGCGGACCGCTACACCTACATCGAGCTCACGAGCGGAGACCAGGTGATCTGGGCGGCCGTGCCGCATCAGGAGCTCAAGGTCGGCGACCGGGTGCAGCTGCAGGGCGGCGTGCCCATGCGCCAGTTCCACAGCCCGACGTTGGATCGAAGCTTCGAGCTGATCTACTTCGCCGCCGGCGCCACCGTCGCGAGCGGCGATGCGTCGCAGGCGGTGAACGTCTCGGGAGACTGCCCGGCCTCGGCGGTCGACCCGGCCTCCCTCGACTTCGCCGGAATCCCGCGCGCCGAGGGGGGGAAGACCATCGCGGAGCTCTTTGCGCAGCGCGCCGAGCTCGCCGGCCAGCAGGTGGCGGTGCGCGGCAAGGTCGTCAAGTGCCTCTCCGGCATCATGGGCAAGAACTGGCTCCACGTGCGCGACGGCAGCAGCGGACCGGAGGGCGCCAGCGAGCTGACGGTCACCACCCAGGGCGTGGCCGGAGTCGGGAGCACGCTGCTGCTGCGCGGCACCGTCGGCATCGACAAGGACTTCGACTACGGCTACGCGTACGACCTGATCCTCGAGGATGCCAGCCTCACGCTGGAGTGACGGCGGCGCGTAGCTGGGCGGGTGGAGAGCGCGGCGCGGCGCACGACGCGCCGGGCGTCCTCAGTCCAGCCACTCGGCGATGAACAGATTCGTGTCTCCCGACTTGGCAGCGTTTCGGTTCGACGCGAACACCAGGAAGCGGCCGTCGGGGCTGAACATCGGGAAGGCGTCGAACTCCGGGCTGAAGGTGATGCGCTCGAGCGTCGCCTCCGGCTGCGGCGCATCGGGATCGATCCGGTAGAGATCGAAGTTGCGGCCGCGCGGATTCTCGAGATTGGATGAGAAGAGCACGCGCCGATTGTCCGGCAAGAAGTAGGGCGCGAAGTTCGCCGCCTCGTTGTCGGTGATCTGTCTGGCGTTGGATCCGTCGGCGTCGGCGACGACGATCTGCATGCGGCTTGGCCGCACCAGGCCCTCCGCGAGCAGCGCGCGATAGGCGTCGAGCGCGGCGCCGGAGGGGCGCGACGCGCGCCACACCAGCCGACTGCAGTCTGGACTGAAGAAGGCGCCGCCGTCGTAGCCGGGCGTGTGGGTGATGCGCGTCGGCGGCGCCTCCGGCCGGCGCGGGTCCATCGTGTACAGCTCGAGGTCGCCGTCTCGCAGCGACGTGAACACGACGCGCCCGTCGCGGAAGCAGGCCGTTGCCTCGGCGTCGTAGCCCGGTGTTCGGGTGAGCTGCTCGAGCGGCTGGCCCTGGCGCTGCAGGAAGAGATCGTACGCGGCGTAGAGCGGCCAGACGTAGCCGCGGCTCCGGTCCGGCTCCGGCGGGCACGCCGCCCCAGCGAGGTGCGTGGAGGCGTAGAGGATCGCGTCGCCGTCGGGATAGGTGAAGTAGGCGCAGGTGGTGCGGCCCGCGCCCGAGGAAATGGGTCGCGTCGCGCCGCTCGCGATGTCGAGCACGAAGATGCGGTCGCAATCGCCATCGCCGCGGCGCGCCTGGAAGACCAGCGACTGTCCGTCGGGCGCGAAGTAGGCCTCCGCATTCTCGCCCGCAAAGGTCAGCTGCCTCAGGTTGCGCAGGTGACGCTCCTCTCCGGGATAGAGCAGCGTGGTGGGGTCGAGGGGCGATCCCCCGGGAGCGGTCTCCCCCGCCTGTCCAGCGGCTGCACCCCCTTCGCTCTCGTGGCTCCTCTCGTGCGGGCCGCCCATCTCGCTGCGCGAGCCCAGCGTCGCGGCCAGCACGAGCCGCGCGCCTTCGCGCTCGACGGCGATCGAGATCACGTCGCCCGGGTGGTGATCGCGCAGCACGAACGTCATGTCGTAGAGGTTGTGGATCGCCTTGCCGTCCATCTCGACGATCTTGTCCGCGGCGCGCAGGCCGGCCGCCTCGGCCGGGCTGCCCTTGCGCACGCCGCCGAGCAACACGCCGCCGGTCGCCTCCGCACCCAGTGCCGTGTAGTCCGGAATCGTGCCGAGCCAGGCGCCGTAGCTGCGGCTGTCCCCGGCGAGCGGCGGCCCGCTCGACGTCTCTCGATAGGCGAGCGCGGGCTCGACCGCGGCGGCGTGCAGCGCCAGCGCCGCCACCAGCTCGACGACCCGTGCCGCGCCCGCGTAGTTGAGCAGCGCGGCGTCGTCGCTGGGCCGGTGATACTCGCTGTGCGCCCCCGTGAAGAAGTGCAGCACGGGCACGCCGCCGCTGTAGAAGGGCGTCTGGTCGCTCGGCCCGTAGCCGTCGCCGTGGGAGGTGAGCGCCAGACCGAACGCCGGTGCCGCCGCCGCGAGCCACGCCTCCCAGCGATCGCCGCTCTCGGTGCCGAGCACGGTGAGCGCGTCCTCGCGCAGGCGGCCGATCATGTCCATGTTGAGCATGGCCCGCGTCCGCGCGAGCGCCACCGGTGGATTCTCCACGTACGCGGACGAGCCCGCGAGATTCACCTCCTCCGCGTTGAACGCGACGAAGATGAGCTGCCGGTGCACCTCCCCGAGCGGTGTGCGCTGCAACAGGCGCGCCGCCGCCACCACGCCGGCGGCCCCAGAGGCGTTGTCGTCGGCGCCATTGTGGATGGCGCGCACGCCGGGCTCCATCGAGCCGGACTGCCCGTACCCCAGGTGATCGAAGTGCGCGCCGATGACCACGGCCTCGTCGGCGAGCCGGCCGCGGCCGGGGAGGATCCCCACGACGTTGCACAGCTGCGCAAAGTCGCGTTCGAGGCGCACCTCGCCGCGCACGCGACCGAGGGCCAGCGGCGCGGAGGCGAATTGCGCGTCGATGGCCTCCACCTGCTCGCGCAGGCCGCTGCCGGCTTCCCGGAGCCACGACTCGACCTCGCCGGGCAGGACGTGCAGCACCGGCAGTCCGGCCGCGCTCTCCACCTCCACACCGTCGAGATTCGGCACCTTGCGGTCGAGCTCTTCTCCTGCGCGCGGCGGCGCCACGAGCAGCAGCGCCCGCGCACCGCGATTCGTCGCCTCGAAGACCTTGCGACGCAGATCCGAGTAGCGCGACGGGCGATCGCCATTGAAGGGGCTGTCGGGATCCTGCTCGCGCGGCTCGTAGCGCATCACGAGCAGCACCTTGTCCGCGACGTCGAGGCCCGCGTAGTCGTCGTAGCCGAGCTCGGGCGCGTGGATGCCGTAGCCGGCGAAGAGGAGCTCGCCCTCGAACGCAGCGGATGCGGAGAACGCCGTCGGAGCGACGGCGCTCTCGTCCAGGGGCGTGCCGTCGCGCGAGAGCGCCACCTGCGCCGCGCGCACCGTCACCGGCTGCTCGAAGCACTGCGTATAGCCCTCCGCGTCGCCGCCCGGCTGCAGACCCGCGGCGCGAAACTCCTCGACGAGCAGCGCCGTGGCGCGCGCGTTGCCCGCGGTCGTCACGCCGCGGCCTTCCAGCGCGTCGTCCGCGAGCGTCTCGACCAGGCTGCGATACGCCGCGCTGTCGACGCGCGCAACGCCACGCACCCAGCCGGGCGCGCCAGAGCCGGCGCAGGAGATCGCGCCGGGCAGCGCCGCGCCGAAGATCAGCAAGAGAAGAGAGCGTTGCTTCATGGACACCTCGACTGCGCGCGGGCTCTGTCATCCTGCGAGCACGCCGGCGCGCCCCCGCGTGGCGCTCTCCGATCGGACACCCTCAGCGCTTGGCGTCCGAAGCAGAGGACGCGAAGCCCGGCTGAACGGGCCGGACTCAGTGGAACAACCTGGCGTCGTCCGCGTCACCCAACATGGCCTTGCGCACCAGTCTGACGGGCGAAGATCCGTAGCTCAAGAAAGCGTCGTGGAAGTCTCGCAGTGAGCTGCCCGGGTGGATGGCAAGCCAGTCGTCCCGCAGCTT
>Ga0224496_10001265_pt1 | contig 15925 bp, 11 predicted proteins | sample SF_Jul11_sed_USG_2_FD_168127 | JGI IMG/M metagenome (GOLD analysis project Ga0224496, IMG submission 168127) | Sediment microbial communities from San Francisco Bay, California, United States - SF_Jul11_sed_USGS_8_1 | ecosystem: Environmental > Aquatic > Marine > Sediment | place: USA...
CCCATGACCAACCCCAGCGACTCCTCCCAACCCGCCGGCGCCGATCTGGCCAAGGCCTATGACTTCAAAGCCGTGGAGCCCAAATGGTACCAGCGCTGGCTTGAAGAAAAAAAATTCAGCGCCACCATGGAAGAAGGGCGACCCAATTTCGCCATCGTCATTCCGCCGCCCAACGTCACCGGCGTTCTTCACGTGGGCCATGCTCTCAACAACACCCTTCAGGACATCCTGATCCGCTACCGGCGGATGCAGGGCGCCAACGCGCTCTGGGTGCCGGGCACCGATCACGCCGGTATCGCCACCCAGAACGTGGTGGAACGGCAACTGGCCCAGGAAGGCACCAGCCGGCACGACATCGGCCGCCGCAGGTTCGTGGAACGGGTCTGGCAATGGAAGGAGGAGTCCGGCGGCCAGATCATCAACCAGCTGAAACGCCTCGGCTGCTCCTGCGACTGGGACCGCGAACGCTTCACCATGGACGAGGGGCTTTCCAGGGCGGTCAAGACCGTCTTCACCCGCCTTTACCGGGAAGGGCTCATCTACCAGGGCGACTACATCATCAACTGGTGTCCGCGCTGCCACACCGCCCTGGCCGACCTCGAGGTCGAACACGAGCCCACCGACGGCAAGCTCTACCATATTCGCTACCCCTACGCATCGGGCGACGGCTACCTGGTGGTTGCCACCACCAGGCCCGAAACCATGCTCGGCGACACGGCGGTGGCGGTACACCCGGCCGACGAACGGTTCAGCAATCTGCCCGAAAAGGCGGTGATCCTCCCCTTGGCCGAGCGCAAGATCCCCATCGTGGCCGATACCCACGTGGAACGCGAGTTCGGCACCGGGGCGCTCAAGGTTACCCCGGCCCACGACCTGAACGACTTCGAGATCGGCCGGCGCCACGACCTGCCGGCACTGCGGATCATGGACGACAACGGGGTGATGAACGAGGCGGCCGGCGCCTACGCCGGACTCGACCGCTTCGCATGCCGCAAGAAAATCGTCGCCGACCTGGAAGCGCTGGGACTCATCGACAAGATCGAGCCGCTCCAGCACGGCGTCGGCCACTGCTACCGCTGCCAGACCGTGGTGGAGCCGACCCTTTCAAAACAGTGGTTCGTGTCGGTGAAGCCGCTGGCCGAAAAGGCCATCGCGGCGGTGAAAGAGGAAAAAATCCGCATCCATCCCAAGTCCTGGGAGAACACCTTTTTTGACTGGATGTACAACATCCGCGACTGGTGCATCTCGCGCCAGATCTGGTGGGGCCACCAGATTCCCGCCTGGACCTGCGAGACCTGCTCCGAGCTCATCGTCACCGATACCGACCCGGATGTCTGCCCCAAGTGCGGCGGCGCCAACCTCCGCCGCGAAACCGACGTCCTCGACACCTGGTTCAGCTCCGCCCTCTGGCCCTTCTCCACCTTGGGCTGGCCCGACCAGACCCCGGAGCTCGCCCACTTCTACCCCACCTCGGTGCTGATCACCAGTTTCGACATCCTCTTCTTCTGGGTGGCGCGGATGATGATGATGGGCATCCACTTCATGGACGAAGTTCCCTTCAAGGACGTCTACCTGCACGCCCTGGTCCGTGACGCCCAGGGCCAGAAGATGAGCAAATCCAAAGGCAACGTCATGGACCCCCTGGAGCTGATGGACCAGTACGGCACCGACGCCCTGCGCTTCACCATGGCCGCCTTTGCCGCCCAGGGCCGCGACATCCGCCTCTCCGAGGAACGGATCGAAGGGTACCGCCACTTCATCAACAAGATCTGGAACGCGGCCCGCTTCGCCCTGATGCACATCTCCGAATGCGACCCGGCTGTTGCCGCGCCGGCCCCCAAGGATCTCACCCTCCATCACCGCTGGATCCTGAGCCGCCTGAACCGCACCACCACCGAGGTGCACGCGGCGCTGGAAGGCTTCAACTTCAACGAGGCGGCCAACACCCTCTACCAGTTCGTCTGGCGCGAATTCTGCGACTGGTACCTGGAATGGAGCAAGGCCGATCTTTACGGCGACGACGCCCAGGCCAAGGCCGATGGCCGGGCGGTGCTGCTCGTGGTGCTCGAAAACACCCTGAAACTGCTGCACCCGCTGATCCCTTTTGTCACCGAGGAAATATGGGAGGTGCTCCCGGGTGAGCGCACCAGCATCATGACCGAACCTTTCCCCGCGGTCCGTGACAATTGGCAGGACGACCAGGCCGAGGCCGCCATCACCCTGCTGATGGGAATCATCGGCGGCGTCCGCAACATCCGTAGCGAGATGAAGCTCCATCCCTCGGCCGAAGTGGAGGCGGTGGTGATCTGCCCCGATCCGGAACAGGCCAAACTCATCGCCGCATACGCGCCGGCGGTCTGCGCCATGAGCCGGGCAAAACAGGTCACCGTCATGCAGGAGGGGGAACGGCCCAAGGGCGCGGCCTCCAATATCTTCACCGACATCGAAATCTTCGTCCCCCTTGAAGGACTGATCGATATCGACAAGGAAACGGCCAAACTCGCCAAGGATAAAGAAAAGGTTGAGGCACAACTCAAGAAGGTGATCGGCAAACTCGGCAATGAAAAATTCCTGGCCAACGCTCCGGCCGAGATCGTGGCCAAGGAAGAAGAAAAGCGCGATGCCATGAACGCCCAGCTCGCCAAGATCGACGAAAACATCAAACGTCTGCGGGAACTTGCCTGACCAGTACGCCCGGGCGCACCGTTCCCTTTCAGGAATAAAAAAAAGAGGCTGCCGGATAAAAACCGGCAGCCTCTTTTTTTATTGAAACCTTACGTTTGCAACGCCGCGCGGCAACCGCCCCAGCAAACGGGACGGCAACCGCGCGGGAACACGCTTACGATTGCTGAACTCAGGCCCCGGGGGTATCGGGAACGTTATCACCATGGCAATCGGTGCAGTTGTACTGACCGGTGATGCCATTCTCCTTGGAGCAGCTGAAGTCATTGGTGGGCTCGTAGGTGCCGTCATGCCAGGCATTGAGCATCTCGACCAGCCGGTAGGCGGAGCTGGCGGCAACGCGGGCGCAACGATCCTTGCGCTCGGGGCTCTTCAGCGGAAGACCGGAGGCCTTCATCCACTTACCGACCGAAATGTGGCACAGGGGCGAATCGCTGACCGTATGGACGATCTTGCTGGGATCGATCTTGGGATTCTTGGGAACGAACACCGGCATGTTGGCCTTGGAGTAGAAGTCCATGTTGTCGGCGGAAATCTGATGTCCCTCATGGGCACCGGCGATCCGGGGACCAATGATCAGGTTGGCGACGATATTGGCACCAGCCGGAGAGCCGCAGATCGTACCCCAGCCTACCTGGCCACCCTCAAGGAAGACAAAGGCATCGGCGGGGAAGGATTTGTAGGGCTCACCAACCTTTTCACGCAGCTGGCTGAAAACACTGTTGATGACCGCGCAGCCGCAGAAGACCCGGTACCACTCTTTGTAGCAGATCTCGGCGGTCTCTTGGGGATCGAGTTTCACATAGGGCCAGGGCCATTTTTCGGTCGAGCCGCCCGCAGCCTGGGCATTCTTCACCCAGCCACCCAGGCCGGCAAGAGCGGTGCCGGCCGCCAGTGCACCGGTGCCAATCATCATCTGACGACGCGACATACCCTTGTCCTTGATCTCATCACTCATATTCGCCTTCCTCCTAGCATAATAAAGTATTGCTAACGAAGCCGAGGGGTTCCAACAACGCCTCGGCAGGGTTGACTTCCGTGGCCAGGCGGCCGAGAGCTTCCCCCCGCCCAACCGACCTGAAATGGCACCATAAAATGTTCCCGGGGAAACAATAGGAAGAACCTATAGCACCAAAAGGCAATTTAAATAAATACTAAAAAACTTAATCTATATAACGGTTTACCAAAAGCGGTTTTCACACTAACACAACAGTTCCTGTTTCAATATGCGGCAAATTGTCGCGCATTGGAACACTCCGCACAATTTGCCCGCGACCATAACCCGGCCATGAAAATTCCGACCGCCAAAACATTTTTTTTATCACGTAGAATTGGCTGGTTACGAACCAGGCACGACATATCAGCAAGGAATCGCTGCCATTGCACTGCAAGATAAAAAAAGAATGAATCGGGGTTGCCGACCGAAAAAAAACAGCTCCACCCCACCGACCTGCCAATGCAAATATTCAGAAAAACGACAAAAAAGAAGAGGCAGGACCGTTTCCGATTCCGCCTCTCCGTGTCACAGCAAACAAAAATCAACTCCGGTACAGCTTAATGCCCTTCGCGGTGCTCGATATCAGCCCACTTCTTGGGGATGGTATAGGCATGGCCGGAGTCGATATTGTTGGCGCCCAAGACATGGCCGTTGTCAAACTCATCAGGGATGCGGATATCGACGATCTCCGCCTTGCTCTTGCCGGTTTGAACCTCCTGCCACTTGGCATGGAGACCGCCCACGGAGACGATGCGCCGCACCGGTATTGCCGCTCAGCTCGGCAAAAAAGACGGGCCACAGGAAGAGGGAGAGGGAACGCCCGAATCAGGCGCCATAGAGATGGTGGCCGCGAATATAATCGACCACCGGGGCGGGAACGAGAGAGGAGACAGGTTTACCGGCCGCAACCAATTGCCGGACCTGGGTTGAGGAAACAGCCAGCGGCGCCATGGTGAGCGGCCGAATCACGCCCGAGCCCCGGGACTCCAGCCAGGCCGCCCGGGCGCTGTCAAAGAGGTAATCGGGAAACTGCCGACGCACCGCCTCGTCCAACCGGGGCGAGCCCATGGCGGGCCGATCCACCACCACCAGCTCGGCAAGCAGTGGCAACCGGAGATACTCTTTCCAGGTGGAGATCTCGCCAAAGGCATCGATGCCGACGAGAAAAAAGAGGCTGACGTCCCGGCCCAGCACACCGCGCAGGGCAACAAGGGTATCGACGGAAAAGGAAGGCCCGCCCCGGTCCGCCTCAACACTTGAGACGTAAAGACCGGCCCGGTCGGCCACGGCCAGCCGGAGCATGGTCAACCGGTGGGCAAAGGGGGTGATGGGCAGCTCACGTTTATGCGGCGGCACGGCGGCCGGAATCAGCAGCAGGCCGTCAAGATCGAGCCCTCGGCAGGCTGCCTCGGCCACGGCAAGATGACCGTTATGGACCGGATCAAAGGTGCCACCCAGCACCCCTACCCGCTGACCGATCTCCCGTGGCAGGTCCATGGCCGCCTCCCGGTTCAGCTCCGCACCTGGCCGTCTCCGTAAACAATGAACTTGCGGGTGGTAAGCTCCTCAAGGCCCATGGGGCCGTAGGCATGCAGCTTGGTGGTGCTGATGCCGATCTCGGCCCCAAGGCCGAACTGGCCGCCGTCATTGAAACGGGTGGAGGCGTTGACCATCACCGCCGAAGCGTCCACCTCCCGCAGCCAGCGCTGGGCGTTGGCATAGTCGGCGGTGACAATGTTTTCGGTGTGCTGGGAGCCGTAACGGGCGATGTGATCCATGGCCGCGTCAATGTCGTCCACCACCTTCACCGCCAGGATCAGGTCGAGAAACTCCATGCCCCAGTCCGAGTCCCCGGCCGGGGTACAGTCAGCAACAATCGCCTTGGTGGCTGTACAGCCACGCAGCTCGACCCCGGCCGCGCCAAGGGCGGCCGCCACCTTGGGCAGGAAGGCCGGGGCGACGTCCCGATGGACCAGGATGCACTCCAGAGCGTTGCAGACCCCGGGCCGCTGGGTCTTACCGTTCAGGACGATGGCCACCGCCATATCGATGTCGGCCGAGGCATCGACAAAGACGTGACAGACCCCCTTGTAATGTTTGAGCACCGGGATCCGGGAGTTTTCGGCCACGAAACGGATCAACCCCTCGCCACCCCGGGGAATGATCAAATCGATGTACTCCTCAAGCCGCAGCAGGTGGTTCACCGCCTCACGCTCGGTGGTGGGCACCACCTGAAGGGCGGCCGGATCGATGCGTTCGGCAGCCAGCACATCCCGGAGCACCTTGGCCAGGGCCAGATTGGAATGGATCGCCTCGGAGCCGCCCCGCAGGATAATGGCGTTACCGGATTTCAGACAGAGGGCGGCGGCATCCACGGTGACATTGGGGCGCGATTCGTAAATCATGCCGATCACCCCCAGGGGAATGCGCATCCGACCAACCAGGATACCGTTGGGACGCCGGGCCATCGCGCTGACCTCACCCACCGGATCGGGCAATGCCGCAACTTCCTTGAGGCCGGTGACCATGGCCTCGATCACCTTGTCGGAAAGCTCCAGCCGATCGAGCATGGCGGCGGAAAGCCCCTTGTCGCGGCCGGCGACCAAATCCTTGGCATTCTCGGCCCGGATGTACTCACGCTGCGCGACCAGGGCTTCGGCCATGCCGAGCAGCACCCGGTTCTTGACCTCGGTTGACAGGTTCGCCATGACCCGGCCCGCCTGCTTGGCACGGGCCGCCATATCCGTAATGGTTTGCTCCACCGACATAGTCCACCTCCGGTCGTCGCTGTATTTTGGGATCGTTACAAGAAGGGGGAGAGAGCAACGGCGGCGTGCATCCACGCTCCAGTCCCGGCAGCAGCGACAGTTTACAATTGACAGTTGACGATAAGGCGAGAGGGCGGGGCCACCTTTTCAGGTAACCGGCAAAGCCACCCCGGCATCGACGCCCCGGACTACAACAGCACAAGGTTGTCTCGATGGATCACCTCGTCGCCATCCTTGTGGCCCAGCAATTTTTCAATCTGGCAGGTTTTGGCACCCTGGATCTTTTCAATCTCTTCCGAGTCATAGCTCACCAGGCCGGCGGCAATGGCCTTGCCGTCGCGATCCAGGCAATGAACCGGATCACCGATCTCAAAGCGGCCGCGCACCTCGAGAATTCCCGAAGGCAGCAGGCTCTTGCCCCGCCCCACCACGGCGTGACAGGCGCCGTCGTCGAGCACTAGATACCCCTTGGGCCGCAGGGTAAAGGCTATCCAGTGTTTACGGCTGTGCATGGGTTCCGATTGGGGGAGAAAAAAGGTCCCCACCGGCTCGCCGGCAAAGAGATCGCGGAGGATTCCCGACCGGCGGCCCGAACCGACAAAGGAACAGCACCCACGCAGGGAGGCGCTCTTGGCAGCCAGGATCTTGGAACGCATGCCGCCGGTACCCAACAGGCCGCAGACGTTGCCGGCCATCTCCTCCACCACCGCATCAACGCGGGAAACGGTTTGGATGGGCCGCGCATCGGGGTTGGTGCAGGGGTTGCCGGTATAGAGGCAGTCGACATCGGTGAGCAGCACCAGCAGGTCCGCCTCGATGAGATTGGCGACCATGGCGCTCAGGGTGTCGTTGTCGCCGAAGCGCAGCTCGTCCACCGACACGGGATCGTTTTCGTTGATGATCGGCAGCACCTCCCACTCGAGCAGCGTAAAGAGGGTGTTGCGGACGTTGAGGTACCGGTGCCGGTGGGAAAAATCCCCATGGGTAAGCAGCACCTGCGCCACGGCCTGGTCGTATTCCTCGAACACCCCTTCGTAGGCATGCATCAGGCTCGACTGCCCGGCTGCGGCCAGAGCCTGCTTCTCGCGCATGCTGATGTTTTTCCTGGACAGCCCGAGCTTGCGGCGACCAGCGGCCACCGAGCCGGAGCTGACCAGGATCACCTCTCGGCCTGAGTCATTGAGCCAGGCAATCTCGGCGGCCAGATTGGCGAGCACTTCGTTGTTGAGGCCCGCGTTGGTGGTGAGCACGGCGCTGCCCACCTTGACAACGACCCGCTTGGCCTCATCCAGATGGCTGCGCCGCAGCTGCAAACCTTTTTCAATGGGAATCTCGGTCATGGTTGTAGAGCCTTCGAGAAACGCCCAGAACGGGGTGATTCAGGAATCGAGCAGTTCCACCAACTGCTCCTTCAATTCATCGAGACCGTCACCGACCAGGGCCGAGACCGCCAGGATCCGCACCCCCTGCTTGGCAAACCAGGCCGCCAGCCGCCGAAGAACTTCGGGCTCCGCCAGCAGATCGGTCTTGTTGAGCACCACCAGACGCTCACGCCCCACCAACGCCTCGTTGAACTGACGCAGTTCATTTTCGAGCAGCCGGTAGTGGTCGATGACCTCCTCCTCGGGAGCCGAAGCATCGAGAACATGGAGCAACACCCGAGTCCGTTCGATATGGCGGAGGAATTTGTGGCCAAGTCCGGCCCCCTCATGGGCTCCTTCGATCAGACCCGGAATATCGGCGATGATACAAGGCTTGAAGTGTTCGAACTGCAGGACGCCGAGCTGGGGCTCAACGGTGGTGAAGGGATAATCTGCCACCTTGGGATTGGCGGCGGACAGACGGGAGAGCAGAGTCGACTTGCCAGCGTTGGGCATGCCGATGAGGCCGACGTCGGCAAGGAGTTTGAGTTCGATGAGCAGCCAGCGCTCCTCACCGTCCCGGCCCTTTTCGGCAATGCGCGGCGCCCGGTTATGGGCCGAAGCAAAATGAACATTCCCACGGCCGCCGTCGCCACCCTTGGCGACGACAAAACGGGCGCCCTCCTCCACCAGATCGGCCAACACCGCTCCGGTTTCGGCATCCTTGATCACCGACCCCACCGGCACCTTGAGGATGCACTCCTTGCCTTTCCGGCCGTGCATCTTCTTGCCCTGGCCCGATTTGCCCTTTTCGGCAAGGAAATGGGAGCGGTAGCGAAAATCAATAAGGGAGGAAAGACGCCGGGAGGCCTCAAGGATGACATCGCCACCCTTGCCGCCGTCGCCACCGTCCGGTCCTCCCTTGGGAACGTACTTTTCGCGCCTGAAACTCAGACAGCCGTTACCACCATCGCCAGCCTTGACGAAAAATTTTGCCTCATCAATAAAAGCCATGACGGTTGCCTGAGAGTCCGCCCCGGCGATCAGAGCCGCCGATCGGCCTCAACACCGAAGGTGCGTGCGGACTTTCAACCGGCCAGATAGGGGGCGGACAGCTCCTTTAGGAGTTGGAGTCTACGGGATAGATGCTGACCCGCTTGCGGTTACGACCGAACTTCTCAAAGGTCACCACGCCGTCTGCCTTGGCGTAAAGGGTGTAATCGCGGCCGCAGCCGACGTTGGTGCCGGGATGAATCACGGTGCCGAGCTGACGGACCAGGATGTTGCCGGCCCGAACCACCTCGCCGCCGAATTTCTTGACACCACGCCGTTGACCGGCGCTGTCGCGACCGTTTCTCGAGCTACCGCCCGCTTTCTTATGAGCCATGGGAAAACCTCTCCAATTGGATACTTGAACTTATGCGGAAATTTCCTTGATCTCCAGGGCCGTAAACAGCTGCCGATGGCCATTCTTGACCTGATAGCCCTTGCGGCGCTTCTTCTTGAAAACCAGAACCTTCTTGGCCTTGCCCTGCTCGACGATCTGGGCGGTAACCTTGGCTCCGTCCACCACCGGCTGCCCCACCTTGACGTCGTCGTCGTTGGCAACCAAAAGCACCTCGGACAACTCAACGGTGTCACCGACGTTGCCTTCCAGCTTTTCAACCCGCAGACGATCGCCAGGTGCAACCTGGTACTGCTTGCCGCCGGTATTGACAATTGCGTACATAACTTCCTCCATAAACGAAACGTTTGTGCCGCTCGCGAAGCGATTCGCCATAGCCGGAAAAATCGGCGCGACATCGGAAACAACGCGGTGCGGAACCGCCGGATGAACCATTATCCGGAAACAACCCTGCAAGGGGTTGCATCCCTACCGTGTGAAACAGGCATAAATACCACAACGCGCTGATTTGTCAAGCGACAAAGTGCGCCCGCAAGGCACTCCTCTTTACTTTCCCATGCCGACGCCGGCTCCCCCTCCCCGGCTTACTTCTCCCAGGTAATCTCGTACCGCTCGATATGAAAATCCTTGGTGGAGACGATGGTGAGGCGCTTGTGCACCTCGTCCTCCAACCGCTCGATGGTGGCCGCCTCGTCCTTGAGCATCATCGCCGCCACCAGGGGGTGCACCTTGATGGTGACCGCGGCACCCGGCATCTTGCGGGCGTTGCGGGTAATCTTGCGGAAAATCTCGTAACAGATGGTGCGCCGCGACTTATGCATGCCCTCGCCGTCACAGTAATGGCAAGGCTCACACATCAGATGGGCCAAGTCGTCACGGCTGCGCTTGCGGGTCATCTGCACCAGGCCGAATTCGGACACCTTGAGGATGTTGATCCGGCTCTTGTCGTTCTTCACCGCCTCTTTCAGGGCACGGAACACCTCCTCACGGTGGTTCTCCTCCTCCATGTCGATGAAGTCGATGATGATGATGCCGCCAATGTTGCGCAGCCGCACCTGGTAGGCGATCTCCTTCACCGCCTCCATGTTGGTCTTGAAGATGGTCTCCTCCAGCCCTTTCTTCCCGACATAGCGGCCGGTATTGACGTCGATGACGGTGAGCGCCTCGGTGGCCTCGACATAGATGTAACCGCCGCAGCGCAGCCAGATCTTCTTGTCCAGGGCCCGACCGACGTCGGTCTCGATACCGTAGGCATCAAAGAGCGGCACGTCCTCCTGATAGAGCTGCACCTTATCCTGCAGGTTGGGGGCAAAGATCTTGACGAACCGGCAGACCCGCTCGTAGGTCTTGCGGTCGTCCACCACCACCCAGCTCACCTCCGGGGAAAAAAGGTCGCGCACCGCCCGCAGGGTGATGTCGAGATCTTCGTAAACCAGACTGCCGGCCGGCACCCTGGAGTTCTCGTCCTGGATCTCGTCCCAGACATGGAGGAGAAATTCCATGTCCGCCTCCAGCTCCTCGCGGGTGGCATCCTCGGCCATGGTCCGGACGATATAGCCGGTGCCGGCCGGCCGCAGGGCCTCAATGTCGTCACGCAGCTGCTGACGGACCGACTCGTCCTCAATCTTGCGGGAAATACCGATGTGATCGGTCATGGGCATGAAGACCAGGTTGCGGCCCGCCAGAGTGATATGGCAGGTGAGTCGCGCCCCTTTGGTGCCCATGGGTTCCTTACTGATCTGCACCAGGATCTCCTGCCCCTCCTTGAGCAGATCGTCGATGTTCATGCCCGGCTTGCGCCGATCCAGCGCGTCGGTGCTCATGGCGTCGCAGTGGCAGTCGGCCCGACCACACTCGCACTCACGGGTGACCAGGCGGCGATCGAAATCGCTGGAACTGATATGCACGTCGTCCACGTAAAGAAAGCCGGTGCGCTCCAGACCGATATCCACGAATGCGGCCTGCATGCCGGGCAGCACCCGTACCACCTTGCCGCTATAGACATTCCCCACAAGCCCCTTCTCGGTGGGCCGCTCCAGATTGAACTCCACCAGATTGCCGTTTTCCACCAGGGCAATCCGCACCTCATATTCGGTGGCGTTGATGATCAGGTCGCTTCCCATATTGTTCCTCGCAACTTCAAAAATAATGGCTCTCTTGTAAAGATAAAACAATCTTTACAAGATTCCCGGATGTCACCGCCGACAGCGACCGATGGTCGGCACCGGCGCGCCGGTGCTATCTCTCTTTTTCTGCTTACCATCGAACTCGGCATTTTTCACAACCGATGCGTTGCATTCGCGGCCAGAGGCCGCTCCTGCCGGATACGCAAAACGTGGTTGGAATTGCGTGACAATCAGATATCGTTTGACGACGACAATAAATAAAACCCTGAATCGCTACAGTATTCAAGAAAATACTACACCGCCTTCCGTTCTTCTATGATTCCGACTCGGGCGCACGCACCCAGAGCTTAACGATCCGAGTGGTGCGGGCCTCCTCGTCGCTCAGCTCCAGGAGGTCGGCCAGCAATTCCATGGGTTTGATGCCCGGCTTGCCCGGGGCGCTCTCCATGACCAGCTGCACGGTCCGGTGATCCTCCTGGAGCGAGAGTTCACGCACCAGCAGCCGGGCGTCGATCTGCCGCTCCTTGCCCTTGCGGGTCAGGGTCAACGGATAGGTCGCCGCGGCAAAAAAACGCGCCAGGCCGCGGGCCGCCTCGGGACGGGCCAACGTGGCCCGGTAACAGCTGACGATCGCCTTGTCCCCTCCCCCCTTGCCGCTCAGGACGATCCGTTGCACGGCAAACCCCTTGGGCAGGCGGCGGCTCAATTCAGCCGTCACCATGGCAGGGTCGGCCAACGGCTCGGTGAGGTCAACAAGCAGATACTCGGCCAGACTCTCGGTGCCCACCGGCAGGGCCGGGCTGAACGTCACCTTGGGGGTGGGGTTGAAGCCGTGTGAATAGTGGAGCGGCAGTCCCGCCCGCCGCAAAATCCGGTAAAACATCTGGATCACCTCCAGGTGCCCCGCGAAACGGGCCTCATCCACCCGGCTGTAATCGATGCGGTAGATGAAATGGCGGTCGCCGCCCCCAGCCGGGCCAGGCTTCGCGCCCTCGCCGGGCTGGCCAGCCAGGGGCGCGGCCTCCCCGCCGTAGACCACGGGCTTGACGGTCTTGAAGTCACAGAGACCGCACTTCTGGCACCCATGTACCCGGCAGTCCGGGGTGTAGGCGCCGGCCATGGCCTTGGCGTACTCGGCACGGATGAATTCCTCATCGACCCCGGCATCCAGATGCTGCCAGGGCAGAACCTCGTCCGGCTCACGGCGGCGCAGATAATGATCGAGATCCAGATTCAGTGCGGCCGCCGCCTGACGCCAGCGATCCAGATGAAAATGATCGGTCCAGGCATCGAGTCGGGCGCCGGCCTGCCAGGCCGCCTCGATCAGTGCGGCCAGCCGCCGGTCGCCACGGGAGAAAATCCCCTCGAGATAGCTCTGCCGCGGATCGTGTTTCTTGAGGTTAAACTTGCGCCCCCGCAACCGGCTCCGCAAAAAGTCAATGCGGGCAAATCCCTCGTCGATGGTCAGCTGCGGCTCACGCTCGAAGACGGTGTGCGGCTTGGGCACAAAAGTGGCGGCGCTGACGCTCACCGTGGCATTGCCGGAGCCGGCGGCCAGGGCCTTCCGGGCCAGGTCGGGAATGGCCTCCAGGTCGGCGTCGGTTTCGGTGGGCAGGCCGAACATAAAATAAAGCTTGATCTGCCGCCAGCCAAGCCCAAAGGCGGCCTCGCAGGTGGCGAGAAGATCCGCCTCGGTAATCCCCTTGTTGATCACCTGGCGCAGCCGGTCGGTACCGGCCTCGGGCGCCAGGGTGAAGCCGGTCTTGCGTACCCGCTTGATCTGGGCCATGATCTCCGGGGTCAGGGTGCCCACCCGCATGGAGGGCATGGAGACCGACACCCGATCGTCGGCAAAGGTGTTCATCAGGGCCAGCATCAGCTCGGGCAGACAGGAGTAGTCGCCGGTGGAAAGCGACAGCAGGGCCATCTCCTCAAAGCCGCCCTGGTCGATGCCGGCCCGGGCCAGTTCGAGAACGCGTTGCGGCGACCGCTCCCGCACCGGCCGATAGATGATCCCGGCCTGACAGAAACGGCACCCCCGGGTGCAGCCCCGGGCAATCTCCACCCCCAGCCGGTCGTGGACGATGCGGGTGAGCGGCACCAGCGGCGGATAGGGGGCTGGAATCGCATCGAGATCGGGAAGAATGCGGCGGCGCACCCGCTGATACCCCTCCCGCAGGGGCCGCATGCCGACAAAGGCACCCGCCCCGTCGTACTGCGGCGCAAACAACGACGGCACATACACCCCCTCGATACCGCTCAGCCGCGCCAGCACCTCGGCCCGCGCCAGCCCCGCCTCCTTGGCCTTGATGAGCAGATCGGCAATCTCGAGAATCGCCTCCTCGCCGTCACCGAGCAGGATGGCATCAAAAAAATCGGCCACCGGCTCGGGATGAAAGGCGCAGGGGCCGCCGCCCAGCACCAGGGGATGACGCTCATCCCGCTCCGTGGCCCGCAACGGCAGGCCGGCCAGGTCAAGGATGGTGAGAATATTGGCGTAACAGAGCTCATAGGGCAGGGTGATGCCCAGCACATCAAAGGCGGCCAGCGGCCGGCGCGATTCCAGGGCAAAGAGCGGCACCCGGCGCCGGCGCATCTCGGCCTCGCAATCGAGATCCGGAGCGTAGACCCGCTCGGCCAGCAGATCAGGCCGCCGGTTCAGGGTATGGTAGAGGATCTGCAGCCCCTGGTGGGACATGCCGATCTCATACAGGTCCGGAAAGGCCAGGGCCACTCGCAGCCGGGCCCCTTGCCAATCCTTGCGGACAACATTGAACTCGTTGCCGCAATAGCGGCCCGGAGTATTCACCAGGGGCAGCAGCCCGTCCAAAATTTCCTCGGCAACAGGATCGGCGCCGGCCTGTTTGTCTGTGCTATGATCGTTTTGCATACGTGCCCGCAATCGGAGGAGGCAAGGGTTCGAGACTCAAGGGAGTCTGGGGGAGCCGGGCCCAAGATTCGGAAGCCCGGTCAGCAGCGGCAGGAAAGCGGCAGACGCCGCATTACGGCACCTCCACCTCTTCAAAGCCCGGTGGACGTGCAAAGGAAAAATCGTTCTCGGTCAGGGACACCTGATCCTGCCAGTCGGAAAACGCAACCCGCAGGGTTCCCTGGTGGCGGCTGGTGGTCACCATGATCAGGGACGGCAGCCGGCAGCCGACAGCGCCCACCGCCCGCTGCTGCTCGTAGACGGCGTCCATCTCCACCCCGCCGCGACCATCCAGTACCTGGTGGCGGCGAATCAGGCCGGCGGCCGGGTCGAACAACAGGCGATGACGCTCCTGCCCGGCACCGGCCGGCCCCAACACCGTCAGCCAGTAACCGGGGTCCTCGCCGCCGGCCGCGACCTCCTCAACGGTCAGTTCTCCGTCGGGCAGCCGGCCGGTGAGCCAGAAATACGCCTCGCCGGGCCGGAACCCGGCCGGGGCGTATTTCACAAAGGTTTCGGCCCGCACATCACCGCTGTACTCCTTGGCCTCGGGCACGGCCAGATACTGAAAACGATGGCCGTCACTGACCAGGATCAGCAACGGTTGCCCCAGGGGATTGACCCCGACAAAACGGAGGAAGGAGGGCGACATGGCCTGCAGGTAACCGGCGACGGTGCCCGACCGGAGCAGCCCCCGGATGGTGACGGTGACGGCGGCGTCGATGCAGCAATGGCAGTCGGCCTGACGGCGATGCAGCTCCTGAAACGCCGTTGCCACCGCGGCCCGCTCCGGTCCATGGATCACCTCCGGACGCGGGGAGAACAGGGCACAGCCGGAACACAACAACAGCAGCAGCCAGCCACAGCCCGAGACAATCCTGGTCATTGGCGCCGCCAGGCGGCGACCGGTCCTGCGCCCGGCATCAAAGGACGTCTTCATCGGCGACTCCCGCCTGCTCAGGGCGACTGTTTGGTCCGCAGGGCCTTGATTTTCTCCTCCACCCGTTGCTGGTCGGCCTCTTTGCCAAAAAGCCCTTTGGCATGCTCATAGGCGCGGATCGCTTCCGCCTGGTTGCCAGCGGCGTGCTCAACGTCTCCCAGGTGTTCAAAGATAACCGGATCCTTGGTAAGCTTCAGCGCCTTTCGCAGTTCAACCGCGGCCTGCTCCATCCTGCCCAGCTTGAAATAGACCCACCCCAGACTGTCGCGGACAAAACCGTCCTCGGGCCTCAGCTGCACCGCCTGCTCAATGTACTTGCAGGCCTCCTCCAGGTTGTGGCCGGCATCGGCCCAGGTATAGCCGACATAGTTGAGGGCATAGGCATTGTCGGGCTCCAGCCGCAACACCTCTTCCATGGCGGCCAGGGCCTCGGCTCCGGCACCACTCCGGTCCAGAAAAAGGCCGTAATCGTATCGCAGTTGCGAGTCCTTCGGGTACAGCGCCAACCCCTTCCGGAAAATCTCCCGGCCGGCGTCGTTCTGCCCCTGGCGCTGCTTGAGACCGGCAAGACCGGCATAGAAACGGGGCCGACGGCTGACCGGGTCGGCAATCGCCTTGGCCAGCAGCGCGTCGGCTTCGGCCTCGGCTTTGTCCTTGACCAGAAACTCCACCAGCAGCATCACCGCATCCTCGTAGACCCCGTCCGCCGGGGTCACC
>Ga0224496_10001266_pt1 | contig 15923 bp, 12 predicted proteins | sample SF_Jul11_sed_USG_2_FD_168127 | JGI IMG/M metagenome (GOLD analysis project Ga0224496, IMG submission 168127) | Sediment microbial communities from San Francisco Bay, California, United States - SF_Jul11_sed_USGS_8_1 | ecosystem: Environmental > Aquatic > Marine > Sediment | place: USA...
ACCTCGCCCCGATCGGTAAACTTCATGGCATTGCCGACCAGATTGATCAAAATCTGCCGCAACCGATTGCCGTCGCCGACCAGCATGCCCGGCAGCTCCGCGTCGATATCGACCTTGAGGGCGACCTTTTTTGCCGCCGCCGGCAGCCGGAAGAGGCTGGCAACCCCTTCCAGCAATTCCCGCAAATCAAAGGGCGCGCTTTCCAGTTCGATCTTGCCCGCCTCAATCTTTGCCAGATCCAGGATGTCGTTGATCAAAACCAGCAGGTTGGCGGCCGCCTCCTTGATGGTTTTGGTATATTCATTCTGATCGCTGTCCTGAGTCGTTTCCGCCAACAGCTCTGAAAATCCGATGATGGCGTTCATCGGCGTCCGCAGCTCGTGACTCATGTTGGCCAGGAACTCGCTCTGCAAACGACTCGCCTTCTCCAGGCGGACATTGGTTTTGCGCAACTCTGCGGTCTGACGGGCAATCTCACTCTCAAGGGTCCGAGCGTACTCTTTCTCCTTTTCCTGAATCAACCGGTACTGGCGGAAGTTGTCTTCAACAAGGGTGTTGTGCTGATGATTGAGCACATTGATCTGCCGATAGACCTGCTGCTTCTCGATGGCCAGAAGCTGCTGCTCCTGCTCAAGAAGGGCGTAATCGATCACACTCTGGAGCAGGTCGGGGCCGTGCGCTTCCTCGGCAAGGTTCCCGGTCCGCCCCGGCAGCGAGAGGAGCAGAATCGCCTTTGCCTTTGCCACCGGTATGGCATAGAGCCACTCACCATTTGCCGCCGTGCCGGCAACCAGTCCATTGACGGCACGGGCATCGGCAAGCAGACGGGCGATGACCTCATCCTCGCCGGCCAACGCTCCGGGGGGCTCGGACGGCACCGCCAGACCATCCTCGCCATGCAACTGCAACAAAGCCGAGGGCAGCCGCGCCTGGAGTGTTGCAAGCAGAGCCAGCAACTCCTCATCGCCGTCAAGCAGGTCGGTGAAAATATCGTCAAAGTCGACTTCAGTCATGATCGGTGTTACTCACCGGTTTCATAGAGATCTCGGGCCTTGTTCATTTCCGCCGGCAGGTCCCGCATGATCACCTTGTAGTTGGACATCATACTGCGAACGTGGCGAACCAGATGGGACGGCAGGGGGTCAAAGCGGCCGACAATGGGCGAATAATTCAGCTTGCCGGCAATGTATTCGGCCAGCTGCAGGATACTGGTGACACTGGTGATGGGGTGCTTCTTCTGCGTGTCATGATGCGAGCGGATCGCCTTCACCACCTCGAGAGGCAGGCGCCAATCCTTGGCAAGCAGTGTCCCCACCTCACTGTGATTGCACCCGATGGCATCCTGTTCGCAGGCCACCAGGGTATTCACCGCGGGATCATAGGCAGCGCAGGCCTGTTGCAGCAACTCGCCGGCCAATTGATCTTCGACGATCAGGCCAATATCGTGGATAATGCCGGCCAGAAAGACATCCTCCCCTTCCTGGCCAAAGATCCGCTTGGCGATCATCTCGGCGACAATGGCGACGGTGGCCGAATGGATCCAGAGATTCTTGCGGGAAAAACCGTTGTCGTTCTCTCCCCCGCGAAACAGATTCCGCAGGGCCTCCACCGCCACCAGGTTGCGGAGGTTTTTCATCCCGACGTACACCACTGCCTTGGGAATGGATTCGACCTTGTTGATCAGGCCAAAATACGGGCTGTTGACCAGCCGCAACAGGCGGGTGACCAAAACCGGATCGAGCCGGATGACCTCCTCGAAGTCATGCATGGTGCTCTTTTCTTCGTTGACCAACCTGGTCAGGCGCAGCGCTACATGCGGCAGCGTCTTGAGTTCGACAAACTTTCGGACAAGATCCTGGGCAGAAGGCATAGAAAATCCGGGCTGTTCGTTACGTGGAGGCCGTCTCCGCCTCCTCACTGGCGGCGTTACTTACGGCGAAGGAGGCAGAACATGGAGGGGAATGGTCACTGAAGCGATTCCAACTGGGCAACCATGGCTTCCAGGGGCGAAAAACACTCTTTGGCGCCGTCCAGGTCGCCGGCCCGGCCGGCCTTTTCCATGGCATGGGCCAACGATGCGAGTTGTTCGATACCGAGGCTGGCGGCGGCCCCCTTGATACTGTGAGCGGCGTCGCCCATGCCCATGGCGTCGCCGGCCGCCATGGCCTTCCTGATCGCGGCAAGATCACTGGCGGAAGACGAGGCCAGCAGCTCGAGAAGCTCCGCCAGCATCTCCTCGTCATCCCCAGCCTGCTCCAGGGCAAACGCTCTATCCCATTGCAGCTCAGGCATGAGGGTTCCCTATTGTTCGTTTGAGGAAAAACCCGCCCCTTCCGCCGACCGCTAAGACCAGCTAAACAGAAAGGATAGGCGAGTCCAGAGAGTACATCTTTTCAACTACCATGAATAGGGCGGCTTTTCAACACCCAAGGCACCGCCCGCTGACGGCAGGAGAAGGCGCACCGGCAAGTCATTGGCCGACACGATGAGGGGCCGTTGACGCCCCCTCGACAACCCGGGCAAAAGGAACGACACCATCCCGCAACAAAATCAGACCATCGTTGCCGCAGCCGACCAGGGTGGAGCCCTTGCCGCCGGGGGTCGGGCCGCCGTCCACAACATAATCCACCGCGGCACCAAACCAGGCGGCCACCTGCGCGGCGGTGGTCGCCGGAGCGCGGCCGGAGAGGTTGGCACTGGTGGCGGTGAGCGGCGCCCCGAAAGCGGTCAGCAAACGGTTGGCAGCGGGGTGGGGCGAGATGCGCACCCCCACCGTGCCGGTGGCGCCGGTAAGCAACTCGGACAGATCGGATCGAGCCGGGAAAACCAGGGTCAACGGGCCGGGCCAGAACCGCGCCATCAAAGACGGGAAGGGAGGAGGGATCTGACGCACCAGCAGATCCAATTGCGCAGGGTCGTTGATCAACACCAGCACGGCCTTGCCCTTGGGCCGCTGCTTGAGGGCGAAAAGACGGGCCAGGGCGGCAGGGTTGAACGGGTCCACCGCCAGGCCATAATACGTTTCCGTGGGAAAGGCGACCACTCCACCCTGCCGCAGCACGGCCGCGGCCGCCGACCAATCGACGTCAACAGCATGCGGTGGAGAGGGAGTGGCGCACATGTCGGGCGACGGGTGCCGGGCCTTCAGCAGGCCAGCCCCGCGACCTTTTTGGCCTTGGCGTCTACCTCGGCGGCCATGGCCTCTTTCTGGTCGGCAAGCTTTTGCGCCAGAGCCTCGTCGGCGATGGAGAGGATCTGGCAGGCCAGGATGGCGGCGTTCTTGGCGCCGGCCTTGCCGATGCCCATGGTGGCCACCGGCACCCCAGGCGGCATCTGCACCGTGGAGAGCAGCGCATCGAGGCCGTTCAACGACGAGGCGTCCATGGGCACCCCGATCACCGGCAGGGTGGTGTGGGCGGCGAGCACTCCGGCCAAATGGGCAGCCATGCCGGCGGCGGCGATGATCACCTTGACACCGCGGTCACGGGCGGTTTCGGCGATCCCCATGGCCCGGGCCGGGGTGCGGTGGGCCGAGGCGACGGTAATCTCGTAGGGAACCGCCATTTTTTTCAGAAAATCGGCGCAGGCCTGCATGGTCGGCAGATCCGAGTCGCTGCCCATGACAATGGAAACCTGCGCCCCGCCCTGTTGCCGGCGCAGGGCCTTGGCGCCAATATCCTTACGAGAGAAACATCCCTGCCAGCCGATCCGTCCCACCGCCTCGTAGGCCCTGGCAATGGCCACGGCAAGGGTATCGCCAATGGCGGTCACCCCCAGCACCCGGCCGCCGGCGGTGACCACGTGTCCGTCCTTTTGAGCGGTGCCGGCGTGAAAAACCATCACGTCCTCGACTTTGGCGGCCTCGCCTAACCCCTTGATCACCAACCCCTTTTCATAGGCGCCGGGGTAGCCGCCCGCCGCCAGCACCACGCAGACCGTGGGCCGAGGGTCGATCTCCAGATTGATCTCGTGCAGCCGACCATCGATCACCGCCTCCATGATCTCCACCAGATCGGTTTTGAGGCGCATCAAGAGCGGCTGGGCCTCGGGGTCACCGAAACGGCAGTTGAATTCCAGAACCTTGGCCCGACCCTGGTCGATCATCAAGCCGGCATAGAGCATGCCCTTGTAAGGGCGACCCTCGGCGGCCATGGCCCTGACCGTGGGCAGCATCACCTGCTCCATCACCTGCCGGTGCAGGGCATCGGTGACCACGGGGGCAGGCGAATAGGCGCCCATGCCACCGGTATTGGGGCCCTGATCACCGTCATAGGCAGCCTTATGATCCTGGGAGGTGGGCAGGGGCAACACGGTTTCCCCATCGGTAAAGGCGATGAAGGATGCCTCCTCGCCGGCAAGGAACTCCTCCACCAGCAAACGGTCGCCAGCCTCGCCAAAGGCCTTGTCAGCCATGATCAGATCAACGGCTTCAACGGCCTCCAGAACGGTGTGTGCGACAATGACCCCCTTGCCGGCGGCGAGGCCGTCGGCCTTGACCACCAGGGGCGCGCCCTGTGCTTCGATGTAACGGACCGCCTCGTCGCGATCGGTAAAGGTCTGCGAGTGACCGGCCGGAATCGCGTACTTGGCCAGCAGATCCTTGGTGAAGACCTTGCTGCCCTCAAGAGCGGCGGCACGCTGCGAAGGGCCGAACACCCGTTTGCCCGCGGCTTGCAGTCGATCCACCAATCCCAGGGTCAGAGGCAGCTCAGGCCCAACCACGGTGAGGTCAATGGCCTCCTGCTCGACAAAGGCCACCAACTGCTCGACATCATCGGCCGCGATATTGACACAGCTGGCCAAACTGGCGATACCGGCATTGCCGGGTGCACAAAAAATCTCTTTGACCCTGGCACTTTGCCTGAGCTTCCAAACCAAGGCGTGCTCCCTACCTCCGGAGCCCACAACCAATATCTTCATACCCACTCCTTCCTGACTGTTATTTCCTTCACCACATCTTTCCCAACAAACCGAAACCCCTTGGCAGCACCGGGATTACAAACTGGCACAGACTACCCGCAGCCATTCATTATTGTCAAGAAGAGGCTGGCGTTGCAATGATTAATCCCGCCCCTGAGTGGCCCGGACAACGCGGCAGGCAATAACGCCCGCAAACCTCTTGATTGAGGGCCGAGTCACGGATTTCAAGGGCAACCTGCCCCTCCCGACCGAATTCCGCCACACCCGCCGTCGCCCACTTTTCCATACAGAAAAAGAAAAGACCGTTTTTTCACCTTGACAGCCCCTCCTTCCCCTTCTATGATGTGGGCTTAAAATGAATGGTCATTCAGATTAATATGCGCCCCTATCCCGCTCCTGCCCAGCGTTTAAAAAAATAAGAAACTCTTTAACTTCATTTAATTATCGATTGCCGGTTGATGAGAACTTCAGACAAACATCAAAAAATTATCCAGGCCGCCATCAAGGTTTTTGCCCGTAAGGGCTTTTTCAGTGCCAGGATTTCCGACATCGCCAAGGAAGCCAAGGTAGCGGACGGAACCATCTATCTTTACTTCAACAACAAGTACGACATCCTGATCTCAATCTTCGAAGAGGAGATCGGCAAGATCATTCTTCAGGTCAAACTGGCCATTGAGCAGGAAGAAGATCCGCGCCAGATGCTTGAGGTCTTTGCGCGGCAGCACCTTTCGCTGGTGGAAGAAAAACGGGAGCTTGCCGAAGTGCTGCAGATGGAACTGCGGCAGAGCAACAAGTTCATGAAGGAATACCGCAACACCAAGTTCATCGAATACGTCGATATCATCTCCGCCATCATCCACAAAGGGCAGGAGATGCAGCTCTTCCGGCAAGATATCCTGCCCGGTGTCGCCAAAAGGGCCTTCTTCGGCGCCCTTGACGAGATGTCACGGCTATGGGTACTCTCGCCCGACCCTACCTATACCATCCCCGAAACAGCCAAACAGATCAGCGACATCTTCCTGGTCGGCGTTATCAGCAAAAACACTCCCGCCCAGACCTGAAGCACGGCATCCACCGGACTCCGACCCCCAGCACCCAGTCCCCGCCCCTCGCAACACAAAAAGACACCTGTCCCTCCCCCCACCTCACTTGGCGCGGGCAGGGACGGATCCCCTTCACCTCAATCCGCTGCCGGCGGCGGCGACGCGATGGCCACGACTTCCAGCTCACGCACCCCACCCGGCGTCTGAACCCGCACCTCATCGCCGACGCTCTTGCCGATCATGGAACGCCCCAGGGGAGAAAGAACGGAAATGCTTCCGGTTTTGACATCCGACTCGTCCGGCCCCAACAACTGGTACTGCAACTCCTCGTCGGTATCAAGATCCACCAGGGTAACCACCGTTCCGAAGACCACCCGGTCACAGCTCACCTGAGAACAGTCGATAACCTCGGCTCGTCCCAGCTTATCCTTCAACTCCATGATCCGGCCTTCGATATGCCCCTGGCGTTCCTTGGCGGCATGGTACTCGGCATTCTCCTTCAAGTCGCCGTGCCCCCTGGCCACCTCGATTGCCTTGATCACCTCTATCCGATCCTTCCGCTCAAGCCGGATCAACTCCTGGCGCAGACGGGCGTGGCCCTCTTTCGACATCGGCACTCTTTCAACCATTTTCCCCAAGCCTCCAAAACAAAAATACGGCCTTACGAAAGACCGCTGCTTTCAAATAAATGGCAGCCTGCGACCAAACTGCCTAACCAAAAAACAAATCAACCATGAGCGGCAACCCGGAACCGACTGCCCGGGGAGACACCGTGGTCCTGGTTGCCACGGAACCAGACCGCATGGGGGCCTGCCTACTTGTCGGAAGCGTCCCGCCCCGTCTCCTCCGCCGGTTCACCTCCGCCTTCTTTCCCCTTGGGCCGGACCGGTCCACAGCCGTGGCCTCAGAGATGTCCTTTCTGCTTTGGGCTGACATAGATGCCGATAAGTACCCAGACGGCCAAGACAGCGACCAGCTTGACGACTTCCTGCCATCCCTGCCACTCTTCCATGGTAGGCCCCTCCAGTCTCGCGCCCCGTCATGCATGCCCCGCGCGGTTCATTCTGGCGCGGTGATTCGAACGCTTTGCGTCTGAAGCCGGGGGAGTTCCCTGGCGAGTTCCGGATTGACTGCCATCATGAAACGCACCACCGGGGGACCAGCCGCAAACACCTCCGAAACGACTTGGCGTTTTTTATCCCCGCACCAATGCCTACACAGTACAGGATTCGTCATCTTGCCGCTACCATCGATAGGCAATGGAGAGAGAAACGTCCTTGGCCCGATAGACGTCGGACGAAGTCAGGGACGCGCCCGCTGTCGCCAAAAAATGCTGCGTCAATTCAAGGCAGAGCGTACCGCCCACGGTTTGCAACTGCCGGCCCCGGGCATCGTAAGCAACGGAATACTCTGCGGTATAATAACTCGGCCGACTGTGGTCAAGAGTTTCCCCGGCGAACTGGTGGCGGAAGAGGACGGAAAAACGATTGCTCCAGTAGTTCTGCGGCGCCCAATAGGGATGATCTTCAACGGCAAAATCGTCGGCCCCCGGAAGCTTGGTACCCTGGGGACCTTCCTGGGAATCCAGAAAATCATACCGGTAACAGAACTGCAGAAAATTAGGCTCGGTAAAAAGGACATAGGCGCCCCAGAAATCGTAGCCCTTGGTCCGGTTGCCGTCGGAGAAATCAGTGTACGCATAGTCGCCTCCGGCTTGCAGGCGTGGCAAAAGGTCAAGGCTGCCGCCTCCCCGGACCGTTTCCCGCACCACGTTGCGGACAAAACTCCCATAGGTGTCGGTGACCGGATCGCGCTCGTAGGTCAGGCGGGCATTTACCTTGTCGCCGATCTTGCCTGTCAACTCGCCCTGAAAAAGCGTGGTTTCGGAAAGCTCGTTTTTATCCGGCAGCTCAAAGCCACCGCCTACCCTGGCGGACAACCATGAGGTGAGACCGGCGGCGTAGGAAAGCATGGCGCGGCTGGAACGGGCTTTGCCGTCGCCATCGGTGGAACGGTAACGACGGCGTGAAACCGACAGGTCCAGCTCATGTCTGCTCCAGGGCGACAGCCACAGGGACGCCTCCTGCCAGTCCCGGCGGATTGCCTTATACCCATCCCTTCCTTCCTCATTTTCGTAGCCGTAGGAAAGGGTGGTCCGCGGCCTTCTTTTCAGACGGTTGCGTTGCCGGACCTCGCCAAGGCCAGGGAAATCGGCCTGCTGCTCGGCAAGCTGGTCGTAGAGGGCCGCCTCTTCCCCGGACCAGCCGAGACGGCTGTAGATCCGGGCCAGATCGAAAAGCAAGGCCCCGTTTTCAGGTTCGCGGCGCAGCAGGGCCTGGTACTGCCTGGCGGCATAGAGATATTCCTTGTTCTGCTCGGCGCGGCGGGCGGCAAACTCGAACGCGAAACGCTTCTGCCAACGGTAGCGGGCGTAATGGGCATCGGCAAGGACCTGCAAACGACCACGGCTGGAATCCGTCTCGGCTGCTGCGGCATGGGCCGCGGACATCAAAGTATCGATGAAACCGGCCTCGCTTTCGCCTCGAAGCGAGACAATCTGCCAGAAGGTGGGTTTGGTGACCAGGGGGGGACAACTGAGCCCCTCCGCCTTGATCTCGTCGCCCAGTTGCCCCGCAACCGCCGGGGTCAAGTAGGACTGGTAGATCTTGAGCGCTTCCGGACCACGCTGCAAGACCCACAGGCAGCGGGCTTTGAGAAGAAGGATATCGGGTCGATCGCCGTCCCGGGCCAGAACCTTCTCGGCCGCCGCCAAGGCCTCGCCATAGCGCCCCCTTGCAAAACAGAACCGGACCAGCAGCGCAGCGGCACGGCTTTCCAATGGAAAGGCATCAACGAGTTGCCGCAGGGCGGCAAGCCCCTTGTCGGTCTCACCGACCAGCAACCACGCCTCGGCGCGCAATACGGCGGCCCGGAGAGAATCCGGCAACCGTTGGTGAGCAAGGGTCGCGACCTTGAGCATGGCCTGGGCCATTCCCTCCCGCCGGTAAAGCTCGGCAAGCCGCAACAGACCGTCATCGGCACGGTCCGCCTCGGAGAGCGCCCGGAGAAAAACGCCATCCGCCTTGGCTATTTCCCCAAGTTCCCCATACAGATGCTGCTGCAGGACGACGACCTCCAGGGGGAGGGTGCCGCCGCCCCTGAACCGACTCTCCAACTGACGCAAGGCCACCGGCAATGCCCCGTCGGCAATGGCGAAACGGGCCAGAGCCATCGCCACCCGCGCCCGCGCCTCCCCGGTTCCTTTGCGCTCCGCGAGCTCCGCCAGAAGCCGGCGACCGCCCCTGTCCGCCGCCCGGTATTCACCGTTGCCGGCGAGCAGCTCGACCTCGGCAAGCCGGGCTTGCCAGGCCGCCGACGTACCGCCGGCAACAGTGGTCAAACGCCGCAGCCACCCCCCGGCCGCATCGAGTTCGCCCTCGGCCAGGGAGAGAGAAAACAACCGGTACAGGACCTCGGCCTCCCCCGGTCCGCCGGCAGGCGTCAAGGCCTGCCGCAGCACCTGCTCTGCCGCAAAGGAAAGCCCCATCTCCCGGTAGAGATCGGCCATGGCCAACCGGGCCATGCGGGCATGCCCCCCGCCAGCGGCGATCACCCGCCGGTACTCGACGACAGCCCGCTGTTCCTGACCACCGGCGGCAAAGGCCGCCGCCATCATCAATCGATATGCATCCGGGTCGACGGCAACGGGTGGCTCCTGTTCGCCAAAACCCACCAACTCCTCGTACCGGCCATGAACGGCCAGTTTACGAAGAGCGGCCGCCATGGCCGACACCGCCTCCGGCGCACTGCTTACCACCGCCAGATAGCGCCGGTAAGCGGTGACCGCGTCGCCGAAACGCCCGGCGGCATCGTACAGCCGCGCCGCCTGTTTCAACTTCATGGCGTCCGGCTCCGCCTTGACGGCGAAAAAACGTTCCAGATTGGCGAGAACGTCGGCCTTCTTGCCCAGGTTTGCATAAATATTGACCAGCAGTTCCAGGGCCTCGATATCGTCCGGCTGCTCCTGCACGTATTGATTGAGGTATGGCAGGGCTTCCTGCGGACTTTCGGAAGCCGCCCATCCCTTGCCGATCCGCAACAACAGCGAGGAATCCCCGGGGTTGAGACGTTTCAAGGCAAGCAGGTGCGGCAGAGCCTCCCGGGCATGGCCACCTTTTTCAAAAAAAGCCGCCAGTTGCCGGTGCCTCATCATCATCGGACAGTTGCGTCACCAGCCGTTGCCAATAATCCACGGCCAGATTTTCAAGGCCGAGCTTTTCATGGACCCTGGCCGTCATCCGCAAGATCGCCGCCCCGCCAGAGGGGACGGCGGCCAGGGCGACCAGATGCGGCCGGGCAAGTTCATAATGCCCCAATTTATAGGCCAACCGGGCAAGCTCAAGGCGCAGCTCAAGATTCTCCGGCTCCCGCCGGTATGCGTCCTCCAGCTGCGGCAAGGCTTCTTCCTCACGCCCCAGCGCCAGCAACCCCCGCACCATGCCCTTGATGGCAACGAGGTCGGCCGGATCTTTCCCCCGCACCTTGCTAAAAAGTTCAATGGCCCGGCCCCAGTGAGCCTGCTCGGACATGGCCACCCCGAGAGCATCGAGATAATCCAACCGGCCCGGCGCGGCGTCCGCCAACACCTCCAACAGGGCCACAGCCTTCTGCCACTGCCGGAGCTGCAGATAGATTTTCGCCAGTTCCCAGCGCGCCTCATCAATCCCCTGGCGTTGGGTGAACAACGTTTCATAAAGAGAGACGGCGGCCGCATAATCGCCGGCCCGCACCGCCTGCCGAGCCTGGTCCCAGGTCGCTTTCCATGCCGGCACCTTCGCCCCCTGCAGCTCAACCTGCCGGGGGGGAACCACGGCCGGCAACGCCAACGGCTCGGCCGTCACCGGTAACGCCAGACAAGGGGCCAGCAGCTGGACAAGACAGAGCGCCACCATGGCCCCCCCCCGCACCGGGCCGCACCGGCGCCCCCTGTCACCATGGCCACCGAACGCGGTTTCCACTTCAAAAGGAGGGAATAATTTTTGCCAGAAATCTGTCATGTATCCCCTTGGACCAGAAAAGACGAAACACGCACCCCAGTGCCCAAGGCACCAGGGTGCGTGTCAAAAAGAGTCCTATCCCCCCACAACCCAGATGGGGCCGGATCAACAGCCGTGCCGTACGGCCCCGGCAGGAGCCCCCCGGCCGGTTGCGGCCGCCAGCGGTTGGCACAGCGGGTCAACGCCTGAAAAAAGCGCCGATTCGCTCCACAACGTAGGTCTGCATCTCCTCCGTCAACTCGGGATAGATGGGCAGGGCCAGGGTTTCCCTGGCGGCACGCTCGGTCTCCGGCAAGGAGATCGTCTCGTAACCGAGCCCGGCAACGCACTGCTGCCGGTGCAGGGGAACGGGATAGTAGATGGCCGCACCCACCCCTTCCCGGTGCAGGAACTCGATCAGGGCGTCCCGTTCCGCTACCCGCACTACGTACTGATTGTAGATATGGTATTCAGGCTCACCGCCGGCCACGGCCTGCTCCTCATATACCGCCCGCGGCGGTGCCACCCTGCCCGACGCGATCAGGCCGGCTTCGGCGAACAGCCGATTATAGGTAGCGGCATTCCGCCGTCTGGCCCGATGCCAGGCGGGCAGATGGCCGAGTTTGACATTGAGAACCGCTGCCTGCAGGGGATCGAGACGGAAATTACCGCCCACCACCCGATGATCGTAGCGACCCGCATCGCCATGAACCCGGATGATCCGCATCCGTTCGTAGAGCGCAGCGTCGTTGGCAACCAGCATGCCGCCGTCACCAACCCCGCCCAGATTCTTGCTGGGGAAGAAGGAAAAACAGCCCGCCGCGCCCATGGAGCCGGCCCGGCGCCAATCGGTCCGCCCCCCTGCCGAGAAGGGGCAAGCAGCGCCGATGGCCTGCGCCGCATCCTCAACCACCGGAATCCCGTACTGCTTGGCCAGGGGCAGAATGCGTGTCATATCGGCACATTGCCCATACAGATGCACCGGCAGAATCGCCTTGATGCGGGCGGTGACCTCCGGATCTGCGGCAAGTCGCTCCGCCATTTTTTCCGGATCGATGTTGAAACTGACCGGGTCGATATCAACAAAAATCGGTCTGGCCCCCAACCGCAGCACACTGCCCATGGTGGCGAAAAATGAATAGGCGGTGGTGAGCACCAGATCTCCCGGCCCCACCCCCAGGCCCATGAGCGCCACCAGCAAGGCGTCAGTGCCGCTGGAGACCCCCAGCGCATGGGAAGTGCCGCAGTAGCCGGCAATATTTTTCTCCAACGCCTCCACCCGCGATCCCATGATGTAGCAGGTTGAGTCAATAACCTCGGTCACCTCGCGAAGAATCTCTTCCCGAAGCGGCGCCAGCTGCGCTTTCAAATCCAGCAGGGGTACTTGCATCGATGTCCGATCTCTTTTAATTTGAGCGACCATGCCGCGGCCGCCACCTAACAAGTTAAATAATCCGAACCTTCTTCACGGCCGCCGCTTATGGAGAGCCTCGTCGAGAAAATCCTTGATGTCGGGGACTTCTTCCTCGATGAAGGTCTTCATTTTTTTCAACAGATTGGCCTCAATCTGACGGACCCGTTCCCGCGAGATAGCGAACCGGTCGGCAATGTCCTGCAGGGTCAGGGGTTCATCGTTCAACAGACGATCAACCAGGATTGCCTGCTCCTTTTCATTCATCCCCGCGCCCATCTTATCGATGATCGCCGCCATCCGCTCCCTGATCTCGGTATCCGCCACCAACTCCTCGACGGAAGGGCCGCCCGCCGGCAAAAAACTCTTCTGCTCGTCGTCGGAATCCTCCCGTACCGGGCTTTCAAGCGATACATCCCAGCCGTCCATGCGCTGGGTCATTTCAATGACCTCGCTCTCCTTGACGTTGAGACGCTGGGCCAACAGCTTGACCTCGGGCTTGAATCCCTGGGACTCAAGAAGCTTCTTTTCCTTATTGAGGCTGAAAAACAGCTTGCGCTGGGCCTGGGTGGTGCCGATCTTGACCAGCCGCCAGTTATCCATGATGTATTTAAGGATATAGGCACGGATCCAGTAGGCGGCGTAATAGGAAAACTTCACCCCCCGATAGGGATCGAACTTCTTTACCGCCTGCACCAGACCGACATTGCCCTCCTGGATCAGGTCGAGAAAGTTCTGCATCCAGTACTTCTGAAAATCCATGGCCACCTTGACCACCAGCCGCAGATTGGCGGTGACCAGTTGGTAGGCCGCCTGCTGGTCGCCGGTTTCGTGGAAGCGCCGGGCCAACTCATCGGTTTCCTCCCTGGACAGGAGCTGATACTGGCTGATCTCGTGCAGATACCGCTGCAGCCCCGCATTGGTGGTGGCCGGCAGGTAGTCGCTGTCCGGCATGCTCACCAGAGGGTGGAGGTCGGTCTTATATTCTCCGTCCTCCGAGATGTCAATGATGTCCGGATCGTTTTTTGTCGTCATGCACCTGGCCACGGGAAACCGAATCGACACCGACGGGAAACTGCCTTGAAGCAAATCATCGCAGGAAACGGTTTAAACGAGAAACCGATATTATTAATACAACCACCCCAAAGGTCAATCTCTAATTGCTGGCCGAGGAGTTGCCACAGACAGTGCAGGATCATGGGAAATTCCACGGCCGGTCCGCACGTGGCCTGGAAGAACCGCACCATCCTGCCCGCCACAAGTTGCCGCACCCCCTCCCCCATCCGAGCCCGCCACTTCACTTTCCATAGTATGGCTGGTGCGCCGTCGCCGATAACCGCCGTAACTCCTTGATTTTTCTGAAGCGCCTCCCAGCCACCAAATAACTATTTGAGATTATCGCCAAATTTAATTTGCAAAATATTCCAACCCGACAATAGAATAACTTCTAATACTAAATCCTATTTTCAAACATTAATCTTTCACGGCCCTTGTCTGTCCTGCCGGGCGTCCGCCCGGCAGGAGCAACTGACCCCGGCGATTTCCGCCCCAAACAATTCATATCGCGAGGAAGAACATGAAGAAAATACCACAACTCATGCTGGCATTCGGTGCCGCGTTCGTCCTTCAGGTAGCCTTGGCCGGCCTGGCCCACGCAGACTTCAAAATCGGCGTTCTCGCCAAACGCGGCGCCCCGCAGTGCATGAAAAAATGGGGGGCCACCGCCGATTACCTGAGCCAGAAGCTCGGCGAAAAATGCACCATCATTCCCCTCAAGTTCACCGCCATCGAACCTGCGGTCACCGGCAAACAGATCGACTTCATGCTCGCCAACTCAGCCTTCTATGTCGAGATGGAGAAAAAACACGGCGTTCGCGCCATCGCCACCTTGATCAACTCGCGGGGCGGCAAGGCGCTCAATGAATTCGGCGGTGTCGTCTTCGTCCGCGCCGACAGCCCCATCCACACCCTGGCCGACATCAAGAACAAAAAATTCATGTGCGTCAAGCGCTCCTCCTTTGGCGGTGCCCACATGGCGCAACGGCTGCTGCTTGAGAAAGGTATCGACGTCACCAAGGACACCGCGGCATTCATCGAAGGTGGCAAGCACGACAACGTGGTTCTGGCGGTTCTGAACGGCGCCGTTGACGCCGGCACCGTCCGCAGCGACACCCTGGAGCGGATGCATGACGAAGGAAAGATCAAGATGAGCGATTTCCGGGTACTCAACCAGGTAAAGGACGACTTTCCCTTTGTCCACAGCACCCGCCTCTATCCGGAATGGCCCCTGGCCGCCCTTGCCTCTACCGATAAGGGGCTTGCCGACAAGGTGGAAGCGGCTCTTATCGCCATGGACAAGGCTGATCCCGCTGCCCAGGCCGCCAAGGTCGTCGGCTGGACCGCACCGGCTGATTACAAACCTGTCGCCGACTGTCTGCGCGCCATCAAGTACGGCGCCTTCGCGGGAGAGTAAAACATGCTACAAGGACGAGGCATCACGGCAAAATTCATTTCCCTGGTTTCCCTGCTGACCCTGCTGCTGGTTGCCGGCCTTGCCACCCAGATCACCATCATCGCCACCAATGCCCAGCTTGAGCAGGCCGACGCCTTTGTCGGCCTGCTCAAGTCCGAACAAGGTCAGGAGGAGCAACTACTCCGAAACGGCCTGCTCGGCAAGGGCGGGTCGCTTGGTGACCTGATGGCCAATGCGGCGGCCGGGCTCATTGTCGGCTACGATTTCAGCGCCCTTGAGCAATTGGTCAAGAGCGCCACCAACGATCCGGACGTAACCTATGTCGTCTTCTACGGCAAGGACGGCAACTCCCTGACCACCAAACCGAAGGCTGCCGGCGCTAAAGTCGAGGTGGTCAAAAAAGAGATCCTCTTTGAGGGCGAAACGGTGGGCAGCGTCGAACTGGGCCTCAGCTCCGCTTCCGTGCAGCAACACGTTGCCGGGCTCGCCAAGCGAATCACGGAACTGGTTGCGCAAAACAACGCGGATATGCAATCTTCCACCCGTCACACCATCCTCATGACGACGCTCTTCACCATCGTCGGCGTCGTCATCCTTTGCCTGGTGATCTACTTCAGTCTCGCCCGGCTGGTGGTGAAGCCGGTGAACTGCATCATCCTCGGCCTCAACGAGGGCAGCCTACAGATGGTTTCCGCCTCCGCCCAGATCTCGGCGGTGAGCAACCAGCTTTCAGAGGGGGCGGCCGAGGAGGCGGCGGCCATCGAGGAGACCTCGGCATCGCTCGAGGAAATCTCCACCATGACCAAGCAGAACGCCGACAACTCCAGCCAGGCCGACGGCATCATCAAGGACGCCAATCAGGTGGTGGAAAAGGCCAACCTCACCATGGCGGAACTGACCCGTTCCATGGAGGATATCTCCCAGGCCAGCGAGGAGACTTCGAAGATCATCAAGACCATCGATGAGATCGCCTTCCAGACCAACCTGCTGGCCCTGAACGCGGCGGTGGAGGCGGCCCGGGCCGGCGAGGCCGGGGCGGG
>Ga0224496_10001267_pt1 | contig 15917 bp, 11 predicted proteins | sample SF_Jul11_sed_USG_2_FD_168127 | JGI IMG/M metagenome (GOLD analysis project Ga0224496, IMG submission 168127) | Sediment microbial communities from San Francisco Bay, California, United States - SF_Jul11_sed_USGS_8_1 | ecosystem: Environmental > Aquatic > Marine > Sediment | place: USA...
GCAAACTGGTAGACATGTTGAAAAAGCCTCGTCATTAAAATCCGATAACGATTTCAAATTCTTTTTCACTGTCTTGCAACATTTATTTTATCTAACATGTACGCACTTGCCGGATGAACCTATATTTTCTTGTGCCTCAATTTACTACTGTCGGGACGATTGATGATTGGATAAGTTGTCGCTGAAAGCAAACAATGTTTTGTATACTGCCATCTTTTGATATGTTAAGCAATGCAACACTTGCTCATAGCCGATTGATGTTAAACGCTTTAATAAGGTTCATTTGGAAGTGTTGATGTACTGGGGATGCAAATTCAATCTGAGGATATAAGCGGTTATAGGATCTAGTTGCCGTTTTACGCGTGGAAAAAATCCTGAAAAAATATTGTGGCTGGAAAATAGAAGGAAGTTAATCAGGTACGTAACTAGAAGTTACGTACCCTTAATGACTACTGATAAACCTTAATTAGATGTTATCGTCGACTTCGTCTTCGACTTCATCGTCATCGTCATCGTCATCGTCATCAAGCTCAACATCATCTAAAATAGGATTTCCCTCGAAAAAGGTGACTAACCAGTTTTCTGATTTTCCACGGCGTTCCATGTGGACTTTATTGACCTTGCCTTCAATTTCAACACAAGGAATGATCAATAAACCTTGGTCTAAGTCAACCGTGGAAATACATTCTTGCACATCCACTTCATCTATAGTAGCCAAGCAACTTGATACATCGATAGCGACCGCATCCGTCATAGGTTCAGGAAGTGGATTGCCGTCGCTATCGGTTTGTGTCTCAACGGTCACAACAGCAAAGCCATCGTCAATAGTTACGTCAGTTGCTGTCTGCAATAACGCTGACACAGGCGACCCTTCGAGTGCTAACACTTGGTCGGCTACACATTGATTAACCTGCCCATCTGACAGGTTCTTTGCCATAAGTCCTCCATCAGCAATAAAAATCAAGCCACCTTTAGCCGCAACGCTTTCAGCGAAAGTGACATTGATGTACCCAAATAAAAAAGATACTGACAATATGAAAGATAATATTAATTTTTTTGCCTGCATAATTTGTTTCCTTATGTGAATTGATTAAATGACCAACTAGACTCAATTGTATGGTTAACTTGATTCGTTAAAACCATCGAATGAATATCTGCGATTAGACGTTCAACTGACCATAACGAAGAAATAAGGGAAAACTTTAGCCTTTTTTTATAGGGATGCGAATTTTTTCCACAAGTATTGGAATCATATATGGCCCTTTATACTGCTTGATGGGTGTAACCCGGATGTTTCTTGGCTGAGAATTAGCGGCAGCGATTGGGCGCGATACGCTTCAACCTAAAATCCTCAGTTGACCGCTACAGTAATAAGTCATCTCATGAAAAGTAGACTCATATTTTTCACTATGACACTCATCTATAAGGTGAGGAACGCACTGATGCTTATAGCACGCCGTTGTTTCTTTTTACTGCGTTGCGATTCGTTGTAATAACGCGTTATACCGTCTCACTGCGCCTTGCCAAAAAGAAACAACAACGCACGCTAAACACCATCCAACTGAGGATTTTAGGTTGAATCAGAACATGTGTTTCAAGACCGATTTGAGGCCGTAGTGGTAAAGAAAGATTCCTACCTTCCGGAGCTGGCGTTGGCGCGTATATTGTCTTGAATCCGGTGTGGGGATGAAGGGTACAGGGTAATTGTTAGAGACTGGCGCTGGCGCAGCTATTGAGCAATGGCCGGCCTTGATGTTTGCTGAAGCAAAAAAAGATGCGCGGCAATGCTACGCTAAGCCGCGCAATAATTTTGAGCGTCTGATTTTAACATGTGACTTCATCATTTGAACCGGTATCCTTGCGTTCTTGCCGTAATGAGGAATGCTGGAGTTTTAAATGAACATCGGTAACTAGTTCTCACGATGAAGAATCTTATTTGATGTCAGGTTCCATTTTTCAACAGATCGTTAATTTTTATGATCTGGTTAGTGCAGCAGAAGACATCAGGATGTTTCCGTTGCTTTTTTCACAGGTGCTGTAGTTGCTTTCTCATCAGCAGTTGATAACGAACTGTGTTCTGTTTGTGGTTTTTCTTCTGCGTCGGGATCGTTTGAGGGACTGTTCTTTGGTTCCACATCAAACCAGCGGTATAACGTAGGTAATACAACCAGTGTTAGCAACGTCGATGTAATCAGTCCGCCAATGACGACGACGGCTAGCGGTCGCTGGACTTCTGAGCCTGGCCCGGTTGCAAACAGGAAAGGAACCAGTGCCAGCATTGCCACCGTTGCAGTCATCAAAACTGGGCGAAAGCGTTGTTCACAGCCCCGTATAACCGATTCAGCTACGCTGACGCCTTGCTCTCGTTGTCCGCGGACATAAGATATCAATACCACGCCATTTAATACAGCAATCCCCCATAAAGCGATAAAGCCGACTGAAGCGGGTACCGACAAATATTCTCCGGTAATGAATAAACCCATGATGCCGCCTATGGAGGCAAATGGGAGTACCAGGATAATCAGCGCGGCAAGCTTGATTGAGTTGAACAGCATAAACAGCAGGAAGAAAATAGCCGCAACGGTGATGGGAACAATGATGGAAAGTGTTGCCATGGCGCGCTCCATATTCTCAAACTGACCGCCCCATTCGAAATAATAGCCACTGGGCAGTTCGACCTCCTGTGCGACTAGTTCCTGTAATTCAGCAACAAAACCACCCAGGTCGCGTTCGTGCACATTGGCGCCAACGACGACGCGGCGTTTGGCAAATTCGCGTGAAATTTGCGCGGGCCCATCAATGACTTTTACGTCCGCTACAGAATGCAGCGGAATCAATGCGCCGCCGGGTACTAGGCCAGCTTCTGAACCGGGAAGTTTCTCGGGTATGCGTAGCAGAAGATCTCGGATGGAATCAACGTTGTCGCGAAATTCTATAGGGAAACGTAATACCAGGGAAAACCGGCGCTCCCCTTCAAATACTGTTGTAATTTCCTTTCCCCCAACAGCCGTTCTTATCAGTTCATTGACATCCTCGACATTAATGCCATAACGGGCAATAGCATCACGATCAATGTCTATGGTCAGTGATTGTTGGCCGGATAAACGTTCGATACGTATATCCCTTGCACCATCCACAGATTTAATGATGCGCGCCAGTTGTTCGGACAGTATGCGCAGCTTTTCCAGGTCGTCGCCGAAAATTTTGACGGCGACTTGTGAACGCACACCCGTGACCATTTCATCCACCCGTTGCGCAATGGGTTGTGAGATTACGATGCTGACGCCTGGTAGCACCGACAGTGCTTTACGGATATCTGCATCAACTTCTTCCTGTGTGCGACCGGAGTCGGGATCCAGCGCGATAATTGGATCAGATTCATTTGGCCCGGCAGGATCGGCTGGTGATTCGCCGCGGCCCAGTTTGGCAACCACACTTTCTACTCCGGGAACCGCGGCGATCAGTTTCATGGCTTCGATTTCTATCTCGACAGATTTTTCCAGTGAAATAGAAGGGGCGCGAATAATGACAGGTGTCAACGCGCCTTCTTTCATGGTGGGGATAAAAGATTTACCCAGAAAGGGAAAAAGCATAAATGACAGGCCCAGCAGGGCTGAAGCTACCAGAATGGTAATCATTTCATTAGCCAGTGCCCGGTTAAGTAGATTGCGGTATTTTGACTTAAGATATGCGATGACGGGTGTATCGTGATCAGCGCCGCCTTTCAGAACGTACGCGCAGAGTACCGGAGATAAAGTTAGTGACACAATTAATGAAACAGCCAATGCAATTGCGATGGTATACGCCAGCGGGCTGAAGGTTTTACCTTCCATGCCTTCCAATGTCATCAAAGGCAAGAACACCAGAATAATAACGGAAATACCAAAAATGAGGGGTGTGCCGATTTCGACGACTGCATCGAGTATGACTTGTAGTTTTTCTTTAAATGTGTCACCAGCATGCCCTAGACGATGATAAACATTTTCTACCACGACAACTGTCGAGTCGACCATCAGCCCAATGGCAATGGCTAGTCCGCCCAGTGACATCAGGTTAGCTGAAATACCTTGATGGTTCATAACCATAAAGGTGATGAGCGGCGCAATGATTAATGTTGCCACGACAATCAGGCTGGAGCGCACATCACCCAGGAAGACAAAAAGAATGATGACAACCAGTATGATGCCTTCAATCAAAACCTTGCTTACCGTCCATATGGCGGCATCCACCAAGTCGGAACGGTCATAAAAAGGAATGATCTGGAGGCCGCCTGGCAGTAGTTTCCGTTCATTGATCTCGGCAACTCTCTCCTGAATGCGCGTTACGATTTCTTTGGCATTGCCACCGCGTAACATCATTACGATACCGCCAGCGGATTCCGTGTAACCCCCTTTGATAAGCGCACCTTGTCGAACCTCGGCGCCAAATTTGACCTCTGCGACATCACGGACAAATACCGGTATGCCATTGACTTCTTTGAGTACAATGTTTTCGACGTTTTCAAGCGTGCTGATCAGTCCAATGGTGCGAATGAGATATTGCTCGGCATGTAGTGCCAGAATATTGCCGCTGGCGTTGGCGTTATTGTTGGCAATAGCGAGGTCTACCTGGGACAATGTCAGATCATAATGACGTAGCCTTTCCGGGTTGATTAGCACATGGTATTGTTTTTTGTAACCGCCCATGGAATTGATTTCTGCCACACCCTGGATGGAGCGCAGCATAGGCCGAACAACCCAGTCTTGAATGGTACGCCGTTCTGTCAATTCTTCATCGGACAATTCGCGCGTACCATCACTGGGATGGTCAAGCGTATATTGAAATATTTCTCCAAGACCGGTGGATACCGGCCCTAGTTCCGGAGCCACGTCGTTCGGTAGCTGGTTTTTGACACTAATAAGACGTTCTAAAACCAGTTGCCGAGCGAAATAAACATCCGTGTCATCAGTGAAAACCAGTGTGATAATGGATAAGCCACTTTTGTTCAGCGAGCGCATTTCTACTAGGTCTGGCAGGCCCGTCATGGCGATTTCCACCGGTACGGTTACCAAACGTTCTATTTCTTCTGGGCTACGACCCAAAGCACTCGTGGCGACTTGTACCTGGACATTGGTGACATCCGGAAATGCATCAATCGAAAGTTGGGTTGCGGATCGTAGACCAAAAGCAACCAGTATCAGTGAAATGACAACGACGATGAGCCGTTGTTGAAGCATAGTTTGAACAATCGATGACAACATGGGCTTATTCCAGTTCTTCGAGCTTGCGCTCGTTATCGATATCAAAAGCGCCATCTATCACGATACGCTGTCCAACAGAAAGTCCTGCAATGACAGGACGTAAGTTGCCGATTTCAGGCCCCAACTCTACGGGTGCCCGAAGATACGTGTTATTGCCTTCATTAATATAGACATAATCCTTGTTGCTTTCACGCACTATCGCTGATTCCGGTATGACAATTTGTTTCTGGGGCGTTTCAGTGATCCGCATGCTGGCTAGCATGGCCGGTTTAAGTTTACGGTCAGCGTTTTCAACCACGGTTCGTACCGTTATAGTCCTTGTCTGCGGGTTGACGGTGTTGGCGACATAAACAATTACCCCATCGAGGGAAATGTTTCCCAGTGCCGGAACCTCGATTTCCACATGTTGGCCAGCAATTACATTGCTGGCGATATGTTCCGGTACGTCACCGACAGCCCATACTGTGGATAAGTCAGCTACTTTAAATAACTGGTCTGATGGCTGAACCACCTGACCAGTGACTACATTACGTCTGATAACGGTACCGCTTTTAGTAGCGGTAATGGCGACCGAGGGCAGAATCTGCCCCCGCTTGACTAGGTCGCTGACCGCTTCATCAAAGACGCCAAGCAAACGTAACTGGTCCTTGGCGGCACTTAACTCGGCACGGGATACTTGTAATTCAGCTTCACGGCGTTGCAATTCAGCTGCGCCAATAACATCCGCATCCAATAGCAATTTGGCGCGTTTGGCGGCTCGTTCATTGAGCAATGCTAGCGAGTGGGCGCGAAGATATGCCAGTTGTGCTTTGGTTAATTCAGGGCTGGAAATTCTGGCTAATGTCGTGCCTGCATTTACGTTGTCTCCCAGTTGAGCTACTACTTCTACAATACGGCCTGTTACATTGGCGCCAACACGATTCAATTTCTGTTCATTAACCTTGATCTGGCTGGGTACCTGAATCTTATCCGCCAGATTGACCAGCTTAATCTCATCCGTTTTGATACCCTTCGCCATCTCGGGAACAAGTGTAATCCTGTTGATATTAGCCGATTCTTTTGATTCAGGTTTTTCAGGATCAGCACTAGAATCTTCACCGTTACTGCACGCAACTGAAAAAAAAACGATGAACAGCAAGAAAACGTTAATACGTGTTGATAATTTCATTCGATGGGTTGCTCCTCGGGATAATTGGCGCGTAGTCGGTCTATTTCTGCGGCAGCTGATTGTAGTTCAAAGCGCGCTTGTAACAGGTCTGCAAGTACACCGCGTAATACACGTTGGGTATCCAGTACTTCCATAAAACTGCGCTCACCAAGCCGGTAGGCTGTTTGTGCAATACTGAGCGCCAGTTCAGCTTCTGTGACGATACCACCTTCGAACATTTCAACTCGGCGTCTGGCGATTTGTAAGGCTTGCCAGGCTGATTCAAACAGCTGGCTGATTTCAAAACGGCGGTATTCCAGTGTGTCACGAATACGGGTGGAATCATAAATAGCGTTGTCGATTTGGCCGCGGCGGCGATAAAACAGTGGAATTTCCAGGTTGACCCCTGCGGTGTTGGAAGTAAATTGTTTATCTTGGTAATTACTGAACAGAATGCTTATTGACGGCAGAACAGACGCTTTTTCTTGACTAATGCGCAGGTTTGCACTGTTTTGTTCAGCTTCCAGGCGTTGGATGTCTGGGTTAGTCCGTACAACTTCTTCGCGCAATGTTTCCAGTGCTGGAAAATCAACCGGATCGCTTAACGATGCATTAATTTCAAATCCGCTCTGCAAGGCGCCTGCAGTCAGTTGTATCAAGGCAACGCGCGCGCGTTCTGCATTTAATCGCGCAGCTTCCATACGGTTTTCAGCGCCCAGCACTTCGGTGTCTGCTCTGATCAATTCAAAACGGGCAGTTTCTCCAACCTCAACGCTTACCTTGATGCGGCGTTGAATTTCTTTCATCAGGTCGTAAATACTGGTTTCCATTTGCGCTTGCTCCTGGCGCAAAATCAGTTCATACGCTCGCACGCGTAATTGCGCAGCCAGGTCAGCGCGCACCTGGTCCAGATTAGCTTCTGTGGCACCTACCAGTGCTTCAGCGGAACCTATGCGTGCGGAACGCAGAAAAGGATTTTCAATCGGTTGACTGACTAATATTTCGCGTTGAAAGTCGGATGGCCCGGTTACTTGACTAGGTAGCCGGTTACCCTGATCCCCGGCCATGAAGGTCACTTTCGGATTAGGGAAAGCCGATGCGCTGACGACATCCGCTTCGGCGATTTCGATTTGGGAGCGTGCGGCGCGGACCATGCCATTTGCTTGCAGTCCAAGCTGCTGTAATTTGTCAATTTTGAGTACCTGAGCAGATTCCTCGGCTGATGCGAGCGTGGTTGCAAGTATTAGTATCAAACTGAGCAATAAATGCCGAAGTCGGTAGGTTTGCACAAGACCTTTTTGAATTGTTTCAGAAATTATCATTGGATTCAGAAGGGATAATGACGCTTATAATATATGATTATCAGATTGCATCAATGAAAAATTAGAAGTAACTATGACAGTGTATTTCAAACTGATCAGTCATTTGTAGTCTATCCTGTCCGTACAGAGGAAAATTTTTCTCATCTTTTTTGCAGTGTTGGGATTTATTTCGCCATAATACGATCACTCGGTCAAGAAAGTGTTGGCAGAATTGTGGAACAAGGATCTGCGCCTGTAGCGGTGAATTTTCAGGGTACATTCTGTTAATCAGGTGTTTACTGTAATTCAAAAAGGTAAACCACCGGCTTTGTTGGTGGACTAACGAAGTTTGATAATTCCGGGGTTCATTGCAAATTTCTTCATTTTGAGCCGCCAAAAATTCAATACATGATCGGCAAGCAACCAATGAAAGTAGAGAGTGTAAGTTATACAGCGCGGGAATGAAAGTATCATACTGTGTAGATAACGAAGTATCGGACAAAATCTTTAATTAATGGGCGGTGACAGTATGTTGAACCGTTACTTTTTGCTGTGTTTCTGGCGCACAGTATTTGTTATTGAATTTTCTGGTTTCGTTGCATTTCAATCGATTTTCACCAAAGCCGGTTGGTGCTATTTGTTCATTGAGTAGTGTATGTATATTTTTGTAGCAGTTGGGTGGCTCGCTTTTGTTTAATATCATGAAATGATGAAGATGAATTGATAAAAACCAATGTATGAGTGCGTTCTAACAAGGAATCAAGCAATTTTGTAAAGATCTATGTGTTCTGAGCATGCTGTGATAAAGTTTTGGCATAGCTTTTATAAAAAAGTAGGCTAAAGAAGTTTTTACTAAAACAGCCAATATCAATATTGGGAGTTTAGCAAATGCCATTGATGCTAACTGCTTACTCCCACGGTGAATGAATAGCATGCAGGGTGCCCTCCTTGTTGCCCATCGTGATGATATTATGCATATTTGTGCGCAATACTGAAGAGTGCGAATGGGTGACGTATATTTCTTATGATTCAGATAAAAGGTGATTATTATGTCTGTTGGTGAAATTTGTAACCGGGAAGTCATTATTGTACATCGCGATGAAACAGTGCAAGAAGCAGCCAAGCTTATGCGTCAGCATCATGTTGGTGATGTTATCGTTGTGGACGACCGGAATGGTATTTCAGTACCAGTTGGAATTGTTACCGATCGTGATGTTGTCGTGGAAATTGTAGCGACCGAACTTGATCAGGCGACCATGACAGTTGGCGATATTATGGCACAGGAATTGTTCACAGTAAAAGAGAGTGCGGGTGTTTTTGAGTCGATTCAATACATGCGCCGCAAAACTGTCAGACGTTTGCCAATTGTCAATGATGACGGCGGTCTAGTAGGTATTCTTGCGTTGGATGATGTGCTGGAACTGTTGTCAGAGGAATTGCTTGATCTTTCCAAGCTGGTTAGATATGAACAAAAGAAGGAGGAGCGGCACCGTCCTTAGTCTGGTCTTTGTTATATTATTATCAGTATGTTGTGTAATATTTTTATGTTCATCTGTTCTCAAGGGTTTGACCATAATATACGATGATTTGGAAACCTAACGTTACGGTTGCGGCAGTTATTGAACAAGAGGGGAAATACCTGTTGGTGGAGGAGGAGCAAACTGTCGGTTCGGATTCAGTTTTTAATCAACCAGCAGGGCATCTGGAGCCGGATGAGTCCATTGTCCAGGGTGCAATCCGGGAAACATTAGAAGAAACGGGTTATACGTTTGTCCCGCAATGTTTGGTTGGTATTTATTATTGGTATTATTGCGACAAGGATACGACATATCTTCGTTTTGCGTTTTCCGGTTATATTAGCGATTATGACCCAAATCGGCCACTTGATACCGGCATCATACGAGCAGATTGGTATAGCGCCGATCAAATTCAAAAACTTTTGCATCGTCATCGCAGTCCACTGGTAATGCAATGTATTCAAGACGATCTGGCGGGGAAGCGTTATCCGCTGGAATTGCTTACCCACTTCGAAAAGTAATGAAAAAAAAGCGTGTAATCGTCGGCATGTCAGGTGGCGTTGACTCATCTGTCGCAGCTTTCTTGTTGAAACAGCAAGGTTACGATGTCATCGGTTTGTTTATGAAAAACTGGGAAGATGATGATACAGATGCGTATTGTTCTTCCCGGCAGGATTTTCTGGATGCGGCATCTGTTGCCGACGTCATTAATATTCCACTGGAAGTAGTAAATTTTTCTGCGGAATACAAGGAGCGGGTTTTTAGTCATTTTCTTGCCGAATATCAGGCCGGGCGGACCCCAAATCCCGATGTGCTGTGTAATGCTGAAATCAAGTTTAAGGCATTTCTTGATCATGCCGACAATCTTGGTGCTGATTGCATTGCGACAGGTCACTATGCACAAGTACGAAAAGATAATGGTACGCATAAATTGTTAAAAGGGGAGGATGGCAACAAGGATCAGAGTTATTTTCTTTATCGGTTAAATCAGAAACAATTGGCCAATACATTGTTTCCGGTTGGTCATCTTTATAAGCGTGAGGTGCGTGAAATTGCCAAGGCACAGAAGTTGCCAAATTTTACCAAAAAAGACAGTACCGGTATTTGTTTCATCGGTGAGCGCCCTTTCCGTGAATTTCTTAGTCGTTATTTGCCACACGAGCCAGGAGAAATCCAAACGCTCGCAGGAAATGTCGTTGGCAGGCATATTGGCTTAATGTATTACACCATTGGACAGCGACAGGGGCTGGGGATAGGCGGCACCCGGCAAGGCAGCGATGCGCCGTGGTTTGTGGTCGGAAAAAGAATGGCAGAGAATGTCTTAGTTGTGGTGCAAGGTCATGATCATCCTGATTTGCTTCGCTCGAAGCTTACGGCTACGGATTTAACTTGGATCAGTGGCAAGAAACCGCACTGTAATTGGGTTTATGCGGCTAAAATCCGCTATCGTCAATCTGATGCGCCATGTACCATCGCACGCTTCAATCACGATTCCTGCGAGGTTGATTTTGCTCAACTGCAATGGGCGGTGACGCCGGGGCAGTCAGTGGTGATTTATGAAAGCAAAGTCTGTTTGGGTGGTGGGGTGATTACAGGATAAAAGATGCACTTGTTTTTGTTCCAAATATTTAATCTTGAGTAGCCCGCTGATGCAGTCTCTCTGAGAGATGGTTGCTGTGGCAACTAACCCGCTAAATCACCCAGATTCGCATAACGCTTGCGCCATTAAATTTCTGGAAAACGCTGCGACAGATAGCCTGTTGTGTAGTCAAACGCGATGTCCGTCAATGTCATGGAATCATAAGCGCGCTTTTTTTAATAAAAATATTTGATCCAATCGATGGGAGGCGCCATGTTAAAATGCGCGCCTTGCAAAGACTAGATAAATGATGAAATTTTCTCCTATTACTACACTTTCTCCCCTTGATGGGCGTTACCAAAGCAAAGTTGAGCCATTGAGATTTTATTTCAGTGAATTTGCGTTAATTCGCTACCGTGTTCAGGTAGAAATCGAATGGTTTAAAGCATTGAGTAATGAGCCGGCTATCGTTGAATTCCCCCCTTTTTCGGTGACTACTCATACACAACTGGATAGTCTGGCGGCAAATTTTTCAGTGACGGATGGAGAAGCTGTCAAAGCCATTGAAACTCGTACTAATCACGACGTCAAAGCGGTTGAATATTGGTTGAAAGATAAGTTAGCGCAAAATGCAGAAGTTTCTAAAGTCGCAGAGTTTATCCATTTTGCCTGCACGTCAGAGGATATTAATAATCTTTCCCATGGGTTAATGTTGAAGAGCAGTCGTGATCAAGTCTTGCTGCCAGCGTTACAACAAATTATTGTCAGTCTGACTGAATTGGCGTATCAATTGGCTGATATCCCGATGCTTGCGCGCACCCATGGTCAGCCCGCGACACCAACCACGCTTGGGAAGGAAGTTGCAAATGTTGTTTATCGCCTGCAACGTGGATATAAACAGTTGGCATCAGTTGCCATACTCGGCAAGATCAACGGGGCGGTGGGTAACTATAACGCCCACATGGCGGCTTATCCCAATCTAGATTGGGAGAAAACGGCCCATCTTTTTGTTGAAAAACTTGGCTTGGAGTTTAATCCTTATTCAACTCAGATTGAGCCGCACGATACGATTGCTGAATTGTTCGATACATACGCCCGAATCAATACCGTATTACTTGATCTTAATCGTGATATTTGGGGTTATATTTCGTTGGGTTATTTCAAGCAAAAAACCAACGAAAATGAAGTGGGCTCTTCAACCATGCCGCATAAGGTTAATCCGATAGATTTTGAAAACTCGGAAGGCAATTTAGGCATTGCCAATGCGCTATTACGACACTTGAGTGAAAAACTGCCGGTATCAAGATGGCAGCGCGATTTGACCGATTCCACTGTTCTTCGCAACATGGGTGTGGCACTTGGCCATACATTATTGGCTTATGATTCATGCGCCAAGGGAATAAACAAGCTGGAAATTAACGCGCAAAGATTAATGGAAGACCTGGATAATGCTTGGGAAGTTCTGGCTGAACCGATCCAGACCTTGATGCGCCGCTATGGGGCCGTCAATCCTTATGAGCAACTTAAAGCATTAACGCGCGGCAAGGGTGGCATCAGCAAAGAAGCATTGCATGAATTCATAAACGGTCTGGATATTCCAGATACCGCAAAAAAACAGTTGCTAGAAATGACTCCGCAGAATTATACGGGCAAAGCAACTGAGCTGGCGCAAAGAATTAAAGTGTAGCCATAATCGTTACAAAATTCTTCATTGCTCATATTGTAACCAATCTGTGGCAATATGTTGCCCTACTAACCATGAAACATCACATCATTCCAGTTAGAAAATTTCTAATTTGGTATCGCATAAAATTTAATTTTTCTACTTGAAATCAGAGAAACCATCCCAATATCCGTCGCATAGTAATTAGGAGGTACGATGACGATGCAAGACCCGCAGAATCCACAATCTAATCAACCGGAACTGACCGCAGCTGCGAACGCAGCGGAAGCACAGGAAACTGAAGAAAATAAAACCACAGAATCAGTCGATGAGGTACGTCCTGATCTTGCAGGATTATTGAAAGAAGCGGAGTTGAAATCTGCTGAACATCATGATGCCTGGTTGCGTGCTAAAGCGGATACAGAGAATATCCGTAAACGTGCCCAGACAGACGTGGCCAATGCACACAAATATGCCATTGAAAATTTTTCTACTGAGTTGCTGGCCGTGATGGATAGCCTCGAAGCGGCGTTGGCGGTAGAAAATGCAACGGTAGATAATTTCAAAAATGGCATGGAATTGACGCGCAAGCAGCTTGCAACAGTTTTCGACAAATTCAATATCAAAATGATTGATCCCAAGGGAGAGAAATTCGACCCGCATCAACACCAGGCTATATGTACGGTGGATTCTGATCTCGCGTCGAATACTGTGGTACAAGTCATGCAGAAAGGTTGTATGTTGCATGACCGTGTTATCCGTCCGGCGTTGGTATCGGTCTCAAAAACAAAAGATACTTGAAATTTCGACAATTATCACCATTTTTAAATATCAATTATTCGGTAAAAAATCATCTTTAAAAGGATCCAATTATGGCAAAAATTATTGGTATCGATCTAGGTACCACCAACTCATGTGTTTCCGTTATGGAAAACGGCAAAGCCAAGGTCATTGAAAATGCGGAGGGTACGCGTACGACACCTTCCATCGTTGCATATACAGAAGATAATGAGATCTTGGTGGGTGCTTCCGCGAAACGTCAGGCGGTGACAAATCCGAAAAATACATTGTTTGCCATAAAACGGCTGATTGGACGGCGCTTTGACGAAGAAATGGTGCAGAAAGATATCAAAATGGTGCCTTATAGCATTATAAAAGCGGACAATAATGATGCCTGGGTTGAGGTGCGAGGTAAGAAAATCGCACCGCCCGAAATTTCGGCGCAAGTGCTGATGAAGATGAAAAAAACCGCAGAGGATTATCTTGGTGAGCCAGTGGCTGAAGCGGTTATTACCGTGCCAGCTTATTTTAATGACTCGCAGCGTCAGGCAACTAAAGACGCCGGTCGGATTGCTGGGCTAGATGTAAAGCGAATTATTAATGAGCCTACTGCCGCCGCATTGGCTTTTGGTATGGACAAAAAAGAAGGGGACCGCAAAATCGCCGTTTATGATCTTGGTGGCGGCACCTTCGATATTTCGATTATTGAAATTGCCGAAGTGGAAGGTGAGCATCAATTTGAAGTTTTGGCGACCAACGGCGATACATTCCTCGGTGGTGAGGATTTTGACCTGCGTGTTATCGAATATCTAGTTGATGAGTTTAAGAAGGATAACGGCATTGACCTGAAAAACGATATGCTAGCACTGCAGCGGCTGAAGGATGCAGCGGAGAAAGCGAAAATCGAGCTTTCATCCAGTCAACAGACCGAGGTTAATCTGCCTTATGTCACGGCAGACGCATCGGGCCCAAAACATTTGGCAGTTAAAATTACCCGCGCCAAGTTAGAGAGTCTGGTAGAGGAGTTGATTGAACGTACCGTTGAGCCTTGTCGCGTTGCGCTGAAAGATGCAGGTCTTTCTGCATCGGATATTGATGATGTCATTCTGGTGGGTGGGCAGACGCGCATGCCTATGGCGCAAGAGAAAGTTAAGGATATTTTTAATAAAGAGCCTCGCAAGGATGTGAATCCGGATGAAGCCGTCGCGGTTGGTGCAGCGATTCAAGGTGGCGTTTTGCAGGGTGATGTTAAGGATGTCTTGTTGCTGGATGTGACGCCGCTGTCGCTGGGCATTGAAACTTTGGGCGGCGTGATGACCAAGCTGATCCAGAAAAATACGACCATCCCGACTAAAGCAAATCAGGTGTTTTCAACTGCCGATGATAATCAGTCTGCGGTCACGATTCATGTAATGCAGGGTGAGCGGGAAATGGCTTCTGGCAATAAAAGTTTGGGGCAGTTCAATTTGGCGGATATCCCGCCAGCGCCACGCGGTATGCCGCAAATTGAAGTGACTTTTGATATTGATGCCAATGGTATCCTGCATGTGTCTGCTAAAGACAAAGCAACCGGCAAGGAAAATAAAATAAAAATCCAGGCAAGTTCTGGTTTGTCAGATGATGAAGTCGATCGTATGGTCAAAGATGCGGAAGCGAATGCCGAAGAAGATCATAAAGCGTTTGAACTGGTTTCAAGCCGGAATCAGTGTGATGCCATGATCCATTCAGTAAAAAAATCACTTGCGGAACATGGCGATAAACTGGATGGCGATGAAAAATCCAATATTGAGGCTGCTTTGCAAGATGCTGAAGAGGCTATCAAGACCAATGAAAAAGAAACCATTGATGCAAAAACTCGGGCACTGACTGAGGCTTCGCACAAACTGGCTGAAAAAATGTATAGCCAGGAACAGGCGCAACAATCTGAGCAAGATCAAACTGATACGGAGTCAACATCATCAGGCAAGCGTGAAAAAACGGTCGAAGGTGAAGTGGTCGATGCGGAATTTGAGGAAGTAAAAGGTAAGAAATAATTTTTTTGATCTGTACTAAAACGCAGAGACTGTGGTGAGTGTGTAAAAACTACCCGAGTGCTCTGCGTTTTGGCGTATGACCGAATGTTAAGAATATCCCGTTAAAGCCAAGCGGGTTTTTTTTGTGACGGTAGCAGGAAGTAACTATGAGTAAACGCGATTATTATGAAGTACTCGGTGTGAGTCGTGATGCCGATGAAAATGAGATAAAAAAAGCCTATCGAAAACTGGCGATGAAACATCATCCGGACCGGAATTCAGGAAATGCCCGGTCTGAAGAGTCGTTCAAGGAGGCCAAAGAAGCTTACGAAGTTCTAGCTGATTCCAATAAACGGGCAGCCTACGACCAGTTTGGTCACGCGGGTGTCGATGCGAGTTCTGGCAGTGCAGGTGGCGCCCATGGATTTGGCGATGCTTTTAGTGACATTTTTGGTGATATCTTTGGTGGACGTAGTGGTGGTGGACGGTCAAACATTCATCGTGGCGCCGACTTGCGTTATAACCTGGAAATCACGCTTGAGCAAGCCGCGCGCGGGACCGAGACTAAAATTCGTATTCCTGCAATGGAAGCATGTGATACCTGTCACGGTGATGGCGCAAAACCCGGGACTTCACCCAAGACCTGCCCAACCTGCCATGGTCACGGTCAGGTAAGAA
>Ga0224496_10001268_pt1 | contig 15903 bp, 9 predicted proteins | sample SF_Jul11_sed_USG_2_FD_168127 | JGI IMG/M metagenome (GOLD analysis project Ga0224496, IMG submission 168127) | Sediment microbial communities from San Francisco Bay, California, United States - SF_Jul11_sed_USGS_8_1 | ecosystem: Environmental > Aquatic > Marine > Sediment | place: USA...
GTTGCAGATGCCGGTAAGCGGGTCGGTGGCGGCCTGCCGCTCGAGTTCCCGACTGGCGATGGTGCGGGCCGTGATGTCATGGAAGGCCACCACCGACCCTTCCACGCCAGCCCCGCCAATGATCGGCGTGGAAACAACCGCAACCGGCACCATCCGGCCGTCCTTGTGGACAAAAACGTCCTCTTGGTTCCGGCAGGTCCGCCCCTGGGCGATGGCTTTCAGCACCGGGCACCGATGCGCGGGCAGGAACTCGCCATCCACAGTCTGAAAATGGATCACCTCGTGCAAATCCTTGCCCAGCAGCTCGGCCTCGCTCCATCCCAACAGCTTTTCCGCCTCCGGGTTCATGAAGACCAGACACCCATCCCGGTCAAGAACACATACCCCCTCGCCGAGCACTGAAGTGATGGTCCGCATCTTTTTCTCACTGGCCCGCAAAGCCTCCAGAGCCTGCCGGTGACGGGCACGGATGCGGGCAAACTGCCAACCCGCCAGCACCAGGAGAAGAAGCAAGACGCCGTAAAGCAGGGCCGCCATTCGAACATAAGGCGCGGCAAAGGCCTCCCGCTCGGATCGGCTCACCCGGGAAACGAGTTTCCAGCCCCCACCCTCTTTCATCCCGACGGCCGCAACCATGCCGGTGGCACCGTACCGCTGGCGCTCCACCAGCTGCGGCGCGACAGTGACAAAGGTAAACAACCCCTCGGGGATCTCGAACTGGCCCTGCTCCGCACTGCCCAGCCGCTGCCAGGCTTCCGGGTAAAGCTTGGCAAAAACCCGCTCCTTACCCCTTAAACGCCCCCCTTCCTCCAGATCCGGCGCCATCAACCAGGCCCCTTCCCCATCGAGAAGCATGGCCTCACCGGCCAGTCGCGCCCGCCCGAATATCTGGCCGCTGCGGCCGGCGGACTCCGTGCGCTGCCCCATGGCCGTCCGCAGGTGGTCGGCAAGCGTGGCGCTGAAAAAATCCAGCCCGATCATGCCGCGCCATGTCCCGGTCCCATCAAAGACTGCGGCCCAAAAACGCAACGTGGTAAAAATATCTCCCCCGGCGCCACCACCGGCAAGCCCGGCGGGGACGACAACAAACCGATCGCGCCCCAGGCTCGCGGCATTGACCGGCCACGGAGCAGCTTCCTCGCCACCACCACCCATCACGGTTGAATCCGGAAGCATGACGCCGCAGTCGCGGAACTCCGCCTTGATCCCTTGCCCGCCCTCGGCGGCGGCATACCATATCCGCCGGTAACGTCGTTTATTACAGGCAAGCGAGAGAAATTCGGCGGCGACCGCCTTCCGGGCGTGGAGGGTATCGTGGGCCAGCAGATCCTGCAGAGTGGCGGATTCGGCGAGAAAGAACAGGTCCGAGGTGGCCCGTTCGAATTCGTGGTTGAGGGCCCGCTGCCCGAGCTGGACGGCGGCGAGTTCACGAGCGGCGAGGATGGCCTGCTCGATGCGCAGTTCGCCATGGAGAAACAGGGCCAGCACCACCGCCATCACGCCTGCCGCACCCATGAAAACAGGCAGGAAATAGCGAAGCAGGAAGGGCGGCCCCTTCCCCTTTGCCCAGCGGGCGCCTTTGGCGCGTCCCATTCTTCCGCTCCCCTCCCAAGCCAACCGTGACGGCAGGCGTCAACCTGTCGAGCAGCCTTGCGCTGCACGCCTGCCAAGAACCGGTGCCTCGCAAAAACGGCACCACTGCGGATGGTCGCACCGGGCTGCAGAGCGCCCGGCAACGTTTACCGTTCATCATACGACGGAAGGAGGAAAAGGGGCAATGCCATTTATTCTCCCGAAGTCACGACGAAAATGAGCGGGGAGCCGCCTACCCCTCTCCGTCTTCTTCCCCACGGAACGCCGTCCGCAGGAACTCGCGGTTGAGCCGGGCGATGTTGGCAAGCGAGATCTGCTTGGGACAGGCAGCGGCGCACTCGCCGACATTGGTGCAGTTGCCAAAACCCATCTGGTCCATGGCCGCGACCATGCGGGTGGCGCGGCTGGCGCGTTCGGGAGCGCCTTGCGGCAACAGGGCCAGGTGCGAAACCTTGGCGCCGGCAAAGAGCATGGCCGAGGCGTTGGGGCAGGCGGCCACACAGGCGCCGCAGCCGATGCACTGGGCCGCGTCCAGGGCCTGCTCGGCCCGGCGGACCGGAACGGCAATGGCGTTGGCCTCGGGCGCGGCGCCGGTGTTCACCGAGATATACCCCCCGGCGATGAGCACCGCGTCGAGGCTCGAGCGGTCCACCACCAGATCCTTGACGATGGGAAAGGCCCGGGCCCGGAAGGGTTCGATGACAATGGTGTCGTGGTCGTTGAAGTGGCGGAGGTGGAGCTGGCAGAGGGTGGTGCCGGGCTCGGGGCCATGGGGGTGGCCGTTCACCACCGCGCCGCACATGCCGCAGATCCCTTCCCGGCAGTCGTGGTCAAAGGCCACCGGCTCGCCGCCGGCCAGGGTCAGTTCTTCGTTGAGCACGTCAAGCATCTCAAGAAAGGAGAGATCGGTGGAGACCGGCCCCACCTGGTGGGTTTCAAATCTCCCCGGCTGCTCCGGCCCGGCCTGGCGCCAGACCTTGAGGGTGAGGGTGATGGCGCGGCTCATTTGTAACTCCTCCGGCTCGGGGCCACGGCGGTGAAGGTCAGCGGTTCCTCGTGGCGCCGGGGCGGCGTGGCATCGCTCGCATACTCCCAGGCCGCCACGTGGGCGAAGCGGGCATCATCGCGTTTCGCCTCGTTCTCCTCGCTCTGGCTCTCCTCGCGGAAGTGGCAGCCGCACGACTCACGCCGCGCCAGGGCGTCGGCGATCAGCAGCTCGGCAAATTCAAGGTAATCCGCCACCCGGCCGGCCCGCTCCAGAGACTGATTCAGCTCCTCGCCCCTGCCCGGCACCAGCACATTTTGCCAGAATTCAGTCCGAATCTCGGCCACCCGGCTCAGCGCCTCGGTAAGCCCCGCCTCGCTGCGGCTCATGCCGCAACGGTCCCAGAGCACCAGCCCCAGCTCGCGGTGGAAGTCGTCCACGGTCCGTTTGCCCCGGGTGCTGAGCAGTTGCGCGACCCGCGCCGTGCCGGCCGCCTCGGCCTCGGCAAAGGCGGCGGCGCCCGGATCGGGCCGGTCGGGGCCGGTCTCGGCGAGATAGGCACCGATGGTGGGCGGCAGGATAAAGTAGCCGTCGGCCAGACCCTGCATCAAGGCGCTGGCGCCAAGGCGGTTGGCGCCATGGTCCGAGAAATTGGCCTCGCCCAGGGCAAAGAGGCCGGGCACGGTGGTCATCAGGTTGTAGTCCACCCACAGGCCGCCCATGGTGTAATGGACCGCCGGCGAGATCTGCATCGGTTCCACGGTGGGATCGACGCCGGTGATCTTTTCGTACATCTCAAAGAGGTTGCCGTATTTCTTCACGATCGCGGTCTTGCCGAGGCGGCGGCTGGCGTCGCTGAAATCGAGGTAGACGGCTAGCCCCGTTTCGCCCACCCCCTTGAAGCGGTCGCACTGCTCCTTGGCGTTGCGCGACGCCACGTCGCGGGGCACCAGGTTGCCGAAGCTCGGGTATTTCTCCTCCAGATAGTAGTCTCGTTCCGCTTCCGGGATCTCGGCGGGCGGCCGCCGGTCGCCGGGTTTTTTGGGCACCCAGACCCGGCCGTCGTTGCGCAGGCTCTCGCTCATCAGGGTGAGTTTCGATTGGCCCACGCCATGCACCGGGATGCAGGTGGGGTGGATCTGCACGAAGCAGGGGTTGGCGAACCAGGCCCCTTTTTTGTACGCCCGAAAGGCGGCGGTGACATTGGAGGCCATGGCGTTGGTTGAGAGGAAGTAGGCGTTGCCGTAGCCGCCGGTGGCAAGCACCACCGCGTGCGCCGCATGGCGTTCGAGCCTGCCGCTGATGAGATTGCGGGTGATGATCCCTTTGGCCCTGCCATCGACCACCACCAGATCGAGCATCTCGCTCCGGGGATGGAGGGTGACGTTGCCAAGTTTTACCTGCCGGAGCAGGGCGCCGTGGGCGCCGAGCAGCAGCTGCTGGCCGGTCTGGCCCCGGGCGTAGAAGGTGCGCGATACCTGGGCGCCGCCAAAGGAGCGGTTGGCAAGGCCGCCGCCGTATTCGCGGGCAAAGGGCACCCCTTGCGCCACGCAGTGGTCGATGATGCGGTTGCTCAACTGGGCGAGCCGGTAGACATTGGCCTCCCTGGCCCGGAAGTCGCCGCCCTTGATGGTGTCGTGAAAGAGGCGGAAGACCGAGTCGCCGTCGTTGCAGTAGTTTTTGGCGGCGTTGATGCCGCCCTGGGCGGCGATGCTGTGGCCGCGGCGCGGCGAGTCCTGGAGGCAGAAGACCTTGACCCGGTAGCCCAACTCGGCAAGCGAGGCGGCGGCAGAGGCCCCGGCAAGGCCGGCGCCCACCACGATGAGCTCGTAGCGCCGCCGGTTGGCGGGCGCCACCAATCGGCAGTGGGCCAGGTGGTTGTCCCATTTGTCGGCCAGGGGTCCGGCCGGGATTTTTGCATCGAGGGCCATTTGGGCTCACCGGAGAAAATCGGGGTTAAGGAGCACCAGCAGCGGCAACAGCCCCAGCAGCACCGCCACGGCCAGGCTGAAGCCCCAGGCGCCGCCCTTGAGCCATGGTGTCAGCTTGGGGTGGTCGAGCCCCAAGCTCTGCCAGAGGCTCCACAGGCCGTGGCTGGTGTGGAGGGCGAGGGCCGCAACCCCGGCGAGGTAGAAGAGGGCCATGGCCGGTTCGCGCAGGGTGGCGCGGAGCAGGTCGGGCAGCGGCAGGGGCGGCGGCGCCAGCCGGAAGCGGAGCAGGTGGACAAGGAGCAAGGCCAGGATCAGGAGGCCGGTGTAGGGCATGGTGCGGGCGGCCAGCGGGTTGGCGCTCCGGCAGCGGTGCATCTCGTAGCGGCAGGGCCTGGCGGCGCGGTTTTCAAGAAAGAGGAGCAGGCCGGTGCCGATGTGGATCAGGAAGGCGGCGGCGAGCAGGAGCTCGAAAACGGTGACCAGTGGCCCCAGGCTGTGGAGGTGGCCGGCGTAATCGAGCAGCGCCGCGCGGCCTTGGTAGGCAAAACTGTTGCCCAGGGCGTGGACCAGGACAAAGAGGGCGAGACCGGCGCCGCTTACGGCCATGACCGTCTTTTTGCCGATGGAGGAAGAAAGCGTCCGGGAAAGCCAGCCCACGGGAAACCTCAGTGCAGGTTAATGAGGGGGTTCAACTGGTAGCCTGTCGGGGGAGCACGCAACCTCAGAGGTGGAGGGGAGGCAACAGCCTGCCCGCGACTCCGGATCGGATCGAATATAAAAAATAGTCGAACATATCGGTACGTTACCATTTAGCGGGAGTGGTTGCCAATCCTTTCTCCCGCCCCACTCAGCCGCGGCGGCCCTTTTTTTGCCGCCGGCCAGCGCTGGCCGGCGGCGGAGCCCCCTTGTTTTTGCCTTTCTGGGCACGGGGTGGCGGCGAGCCGTCCCTGGCCCGCAGTGGTGGTCTGCCTTGCCGCGCCCGGCCCCGGGGTTCATCGGGGCGCAGCAGTTGTTCCAGGGCCTGGCGCTGGGCGCGGCGTTCGCCGGTGGTTCGGGCCACGAAAAGGGGGGTGCCGTTGTCCCGGTCCCGGCCGCTCACGTACATGGCGGTGGCGATGGTGCCCGGGGTGGGGGTGAAGTCCTGGAACTGGCGCACGGCAAGGCCCAGCAAGCGGACGGTCTCGGCCAGTCGCGCCATGGCCGCCACCGTGCAGCCGGGGTGCGAGGCGATCAGGTAAGGGGTGAGGTGGATGGTGTGCCCCGCCTCGCGGCCGATATTGCGGCAGGCGGCGACAAACTCGGCCAGCAGGGCGGAGCCCGGTTTGTGCATCAGCCGCAGCACCTCGGGGTCGGTGTGTTCCGGAGCGATCTTCATCGCCCCCGGGGTGTGACGGAGGAGAATGGCCCGCAGGAGTTTGGGCGTCTTGAGGAGCAGCTCCATGCGCAGTCCAGAGGAGACAAAGAGGTGCTTGACCCCAGGAACCGCGGCCGCCGCCTCGAGCAGCCCGGCAAGAGCCCCTTCGTCGATTTTAAGCTGCCGGCAGACCTCGGGGTAGAGGCAGTCGTGGCGTTTGCAGGTGGCGGCCTGGCGGCAGGAGGTGCCGTAGAGGTTGGCGGTGGGGCCGCCGAGATCGCTTATCGTGCCCCGGAAGTCGGCCATCCGGGTGACTTTTTTCACTTCGGCGAGCACCGACTCGCGGCTGCGGCAGGTGACCACCGGCCCCTGGTGGCGGGCGATGGCGCAGAAGGAGCAGTTGCCGCAACAGCCCCGGACGATGGTGAGCGAGTGGCGGATCATCTCGTAGGCCGGCACCCGGCCGGCGGCGGGGTGGGGCGCCCGGCAATAGGGCAGGGTGTACAGGCGGTCGAGCTCCTCGGTGGCGAGTGGCGCGGCCGGCCGATGCTGAACCACCCACACCGCCTGCTGGCGTTGGACAAGAGGGGCGGCGGTGAGCGCCCGCGACGCCCGGTCGATGGCCTGCTCGGCGTCGAGGAAGCGGCCGGAGTCGGCATGGATCGCCTGCCAGTCGGGCAGGGCGATGGGGTCGGTGAGAGTCCGGTCCGCAAATTGCCGGTCAGTGAGCCGCTCGCAGGTGCCGGCAATCCCGGCCAGATCGCGGCCCCCGGCGAGCCGCTGGGCAATCTCCACCACCGCCCGCTCGCCCATGCCGTAGACCAGCAGATCGGCCTTGGCGTCGGCCAGTACCGACTGACGGAGCTTGCCCTGCTGGTAGTCGTAGTGGACGAAGCGACGCAACGATGCTTCGAGGCCGCCGAGAATGATGGGGGTGTCGCGGGCCGCGGCCCGGGCCAGGTTGGCGTAGCGGATCACCGCCCGGTCGGGCCGGCGTCGTTCTTCCTTGCTGCGGGTGGCGCCGAAGTAGGGGTTGCCATTGGGCGAGTAGTCGTCGCGGTCGCGCACCTTGGCGTTGCCCGAGTAGTTGGCGACGATGGAGTCGAGGTTGCCCGAGGTGATGCCGAAGAAGAGGCGGGGCGTGCCAAAACGGAGGAAGTCGTCGGGCCGGTCGTGACGCGGCTGGGCAAGCACGGCGACGCGAAAGCCGTGCGCTTCGAGCCAGCGGCCGATGAGCGCCACCCCGAAGGAGGGGTGGTCGACGTAGGCGTCACCGGTGACCAGGACGATGTCTGCCGCCTCCCAGCCCAGGGCGGCCATCTCTTCCCGGGTGGCGGGCAGAAAGGCGCGGCTCATGGCTGGCAACGGGTGGCTGGAGTAAGAATCATAGGCATGGCCTCACCATAGCCAAAAGCGGCGCGGTCGGCAAGACCGCTCTGTAGAACCGGACCGCGCCCCAGGTTTGACAGCGAGGCGGATGGTCGGGTTAAGCCCGTGGCATTCACCCTGGGGAACCGTTTGCCCGGCGCACCATTTCAACCGCTACGAGCCGAAAAACGGTAAGTAAAAAAACTTGCTTTTTTTCATAAGAGGTGATTCTATTATTTATTGTATTAGAGTTTGTGTAGTAGATCCCTTACGGTCAACCAGCGAAATACGCCGCACGACCTTACGGAAGGTTGCTGCGGTTTTTTGTTTGGCAGGTAAGGATACTGCACAGGAAATGCCTCCCGGCTGGAGGCAAGAAACAGCGAAACATGAGGATTAGAACATGGCTGAAGGTACAGTAAAATGGTTTAACGATGGCAAGGGTTTTGGTTTCATTGCTCAGGAAGATGGCCCTGACGTGTTTGTGCACTTCTCCGCTATCAAAGGCGACGGCTTCAAGTCTCTCGCCGAGGGCGAGCGGGTCCAGTTCGATGTGGTTGACGGCGCCAAGGGCCCCCAGGCTTCCAATGTCGTTAAGCTTTCCTAAGTAGCCAATCTCAAAGATTAGCACGTTAGCAAGCTGAAAAATCCAAACGCCCCGTGGTTTCCCACGGGGCGTTTTCTATTTCTGAGCACCGCCAGCCATGCAGCGTGGCGGCACAATTCTGCCTGCCGCAGCCCCAGCGGCTCGGCGGACCGCAAGCAATATTCCCGCCGAACCCTATCTGCCCCCCCCGGTGCGCCACACAGAGACTGCGCATAGCAGCAAAACTCTCCGGTGTACATGCGTTATTCTGACTACCATCGAATCTCAGCTTTTTCCAACCACTGCGTTGTAGGAGTGGCCTCTAGCCGCGAAAAAATGATGGGTGGACATCTCCTTTCCGGCCGTGCATTCGCGGCCAGAGGCCGCTCCTGCAAGATACGCAAAACGTGGCTGAAGCCGCTTCAAAAAAAAAGACAGCGCCCCGCAACAAACGGGACGCTGTCTTTTTAAACGTTCAACCAACCCATGGCGGCACGATTTCCGGCCGCCATGGGCGTTTTTTCTGCTTACTTCTGCTTTATGGGCAGATTATGGACATCGAGGTGGCAATCCAGACACCGCGGGGTCAGCTTATGCAACGCCTCGCTGTGCGGCAGACCGTGACACATCGTGCACTCGGGAATCTTGCCGTGGGCGACATGACACCGGGTACAATTCACCGTGCCGTGCTTGCTCGGCGTATGTGACCATTTGCCGTAGACCTCCTCATGGCAGGCCTGGCAGGTATCGACCTTGGTTTCCTCGCCGTGGAACATGATCTGCAGCGGCTTATGCGGATTATGACAGGTCTTGCAGTCCTCGAAGGTCTGACCCGGAATATGCGGTTCATGGCAGTTGAAGCAGGTCGGGATCACACCATGCTTATTGGCGTGGCAGGCCGTACAACCCTGCTCCGTATGCTTGCTCGGGAACTGCTGCAGCTGCTGCCCTTCTTCGGTGTGGCAGTTGCCGCAATTTTCCTCAAGATGCTTATTCAAGGCCACACTCCGCGGCGTATGCGGATTGGAATGGCAGGTCAGGCAATCCAGGAACTTGTCGCCATGGGGCGGGGTCAAGTGGCAGTTCTTGCACTGGGGCATAATCGCGTCATAGTTGCTTTTGCGCGGATTATAGGCATGGAACTTGGTATGACAATTCTGGCAGGCAAACTGATGCTTCCGGCCGTCGTCCTGCAGATTCTTGAACTGCACGACATGACACTGCCCGCACTGCACGGGCTGCAGCGCCACGGGAGTATCCTTGTACATTTCCGGGGTATGGGGAATCTTCACCGTCTCGGCCGCGGCCGAGCCGGCCATAAGCGCCACACAGAAGGCCGCCATCAGCAGGCCGGGCGCAGACAACATCCGTCTCAAGATAGTCTGTTTTGATTTCATCTCTCTATCCTAACTCACTTCCTATTTAATGATGTCATGGGCAATGTTATGGCAATGGCCGCACTGCGGGAATTTTTTGTGAATTCCCTCGGGATGCGGCAAGCCATGGCAATCCTGACACTGCGGCATGGTCTTGTGCTTCTTGGGATGGCAGAAAGCACAGGCGAAGGTCTTGTGTTTGGCCTTGCTCGCCCGCAGCATGGTGAGCTCTTGCTCATGGCAGGCGCCACAGTTCTTGGAATCCACATCATCCGGATAGGTGACCATCAACGGCTTGTGCGGATCATGGCAGGTCAGACAATCCGCCTGCTGCTGGCCGTCAATATGCGGCGAATGACAATGCGCGCACTGGGGAATAAAGCCGTGTTTTTCGCGGTGACAGGTGCTGCAGGCTACCTCGGTGGTATGCTTGCTCGGGAACTGCTGCAGCTTTTCATATTCCTCGGTATGACAAGTCAAACAAGGCTTGGTGATGTTGTCGGGCAGGGTAATGACCAACGGGGTGTGGGGATTGTTGTGGCACTGCAGACAGTTGTCCAGACCGAAATGGGAGCGGTCCTCGCTGTGATGACACTTGCTGCACTGCGGAATATTGTCTTGAACCTTGGGGGGATGACCCACATGACAGTCGACACAGGTGACCTTTTCCTTGTGGGCCTGGCCGTTCGCCTCGATGTCGCGCGGCGGGTTGTCATGACACTTGATACAATCATCGGGGCTCAGCGTCGCTGACGCCAACGCTTGCCCAGCCACGCCGGACGATACCAAAAAAGCGGTCATCCCCAGGAGACATGCAAGCATTCTGAATCTTTTCCTTTGAGTAGTCATTCCTCCTCCTTTCTCCAAAAAAGCGGTTAACGCATACAACTTCATTAAATTTTTAAATAGCAATCCCATGCCCAGCAAGGGAGACTACGGAATTCCAGCTTATCCACTTACAGTGAATTCCGCCAACATTGCAATAGGCTATCTATTTATTTATCCATAAGCAAGCATTAACATAAAAAGCCCTACCTGACCCCTAATCATTCAAGATAAAAAGCTTTTTAAAATGAATCACGGTTCAGCGCCAGGAAAAAATTATCTCTGCCCATCTTTTTTCCTGCGGATGCGCGAAGCGGAATAGCCTCCCCGCACCGAGGGGCGCCTGACTACCCTGCCGCCTTTTTTTTGCGGCCCCCGCTTGTCTTCCGCCCGGCCCCGCCTTCCGTCTCGGCCATGATGGCCTCCAGCTCGGCCCCGTCGACAATTTCCTGCTTGATGAGCACCGTTGCCAACCGTTCAATTTTCACCCAGTGCAGCGCCACCAACTCCTCGGCACGCACAGAGGCCGTATCGATCCAGTGGCGGACCCGCTCCTCAACGGTCCGGTGAAAAAGCTGCCGGTTGACGTTCTGGCAAAGGGTATCGGCCTGGACATTGCCCAGCTCGTCGTCCATGCCCAGGTTGGCCACGGCCAGATAGGCCTGGTGGGTGGCAAGCTCAAGATCATTGGCAGCGCCGGAGTCCAGGCCGCGCGAGCCAAACTGCTTGATGTTGGCAACCCGGCCGGCCAGCAGCACGCAGATATTGTTGAACACCTCTTCCTTGGTGACGTTGCCGATGAAATCGTCGGTGGAGTAGGCGGTAAATCCCAGCGTCTGCAGGCGGGGGGCAATGGTCACCTGTTCGATCTTGATTTCCGGCAGCAGAATGTAAGAAAGAACGGCGTGACCCGCCTCGTGGTAGGCGGTGATCTTGAGATCTTCCTCCAGGTTGCGGATATGCTTTTTTTCCACCTTGCTGCCGTACTTGATGATGTTGATCTGCTCGATGAGAATCGCCTCGGTGATGCAGTCGAGCCCCTGCCGGATGGCGGAAAGGGCCGCTTCCTTACCGATCCGCTGCAGGTCATAGCAGCTCATACCCGACAGATAGCGGACCACCTTGTCGACGTCGATCTGGCCGTCGTTGGGTTTTTCAAGAATTTTGTCGATAAAGAAGCGCCGCGCCTCCCGATCCAGCTCAGGCACCTCGATAAAGATGTCGATGCGCCCCGGCGCCAGCAGCGACGAGCCGACGTCGTCACGGCTGTTGGCGGCGGCAACGGTGAAAACGAATTCGCCCGGATCGGCGGAAACCGCGTCGATCTCCATCACCAGCGGATCAACCGGCACCGGAGTCACCACCCCATCCACCAGCCCCTTGACATCGATACCGTCCAAGAAAACGATACTTGGCGCATATTCGCGGGCCTTTTGATAGGCCTGCCGGAGGTAGGAAGGATTGAACAACTCGCTGCGAGCGACATAGACGTAGGGCAGCTCCGCCTCCCGGGCAAAAGCCTTGCCGAGCATGGTCTTGCCCACCCCGGAGGGCCCGGAGAGCAACAGCCCTTTGGGCATATCGATGCCGAAGCGCTTGACATCCGCCGAGGCCCGCAGGATGGTGATGATCTCCCGCAGGCTCTGCTTGACACTGGTGTTCCCGGCGATATCCTCAAAGCCCAGGTCCGAATAATCGATGCGCGGCCCGTCTTCTCGAACCCACTCCCTGGTCGGCGGCAGCCGCCGCACCGTGGCGCCGGTTACCGTAAAGGTGAGCTGGCCGCCACGCTGCCGGCGTTGCCAGCCAAGCTCCACGGTCTCGTTTTTCTTGAACAGCCGGCGGATGAGGTCGCCGTTGTCGCGCAGCAATTCGGCAAGCGCCGCCGCTGCCGGCCCGGACACCGTAAAACTGATCCGCTCCGGCAGCGGCAGCCCCTCCCGCATGCACTGGGTAACCATATCCAGCACCACATCGGGGACCTTCTGCCGCACCCGCCGCATGGTAATCGCCGGCCCAAAGGAAAGGGTCAACAAAGCCACCAGGGCGTCGAACTTGGGGAAGCGCAGAACAATGCCGCTCTTGGCGGTGAAATGATCCGCGAGTTGCCGCAGCGCCTCACCGCCGACCCGGACCATGGAAGCAAGACTCAACACATCGAAGAGCACCACGTAACTCCGCGCCATGGCGGCGAGCAGCTTGGGAGCAATGGCGCTCTGGATCAGGTCGTAGTGCACGGTTTTTTCCGCGGCGATGGCCTCCATGAGCAGGCCCTGGGCGCGGGGCTTGTTCTCGGCAAAGGCTTGCAGAAACTCCCGGCTCTGATAAAGGCCGCTGCCGATGGTGGAGGTGAAAACCACCACCAGGGCGGAGCAATCGGGATCCCCCTCTCCGCCCCGTCTGGTCAGGAGGTCAAGCAGGGCGAGCTGCAGCTTGTTGTCCGCCTTGTCGATGCTGTCGAAGACCGCCACCCCCCGGGGGTTGCTGCGAATGAACTGCACCAGCTCCCCTTCCGGCGCCCCCTCGAAACCGCCAGGAACGCCGAACAGCCGACCGCCCTCCTCCAGGTCGCCGTACTGCTCCATATCGAAGATTTTGATCCCCTGCAGGTCTTCGACACACTCGGCCAGCGCCTCGGCAAGAAAACATTTCCCCACGCCGCTGGGGCCGAGAAAGGTAAAAATGGCGCGCGGCGGTGCATCCAGTGGCTTATAGGCCATGTGGATAAAGGCGTCCACCACCTCGTCCACCGCCATATCCTGGTCGTAGACGATCCCCTTGAGCTGGGTCCGCAGGGCCTCGAAGGCCCGAAAGATGCTGGCGTCGGAATCAGTCCGTCTCAACCTACCCCTCCTTAACAAGTTACAACATAACCATCCCGCAGCACGGCTGAAGAATTCAGCTTACGACAAAAGTGAACGGCCCCATGGCGCAAAGCGCTGCCATGCCGCCCAGCCGGACGATGGTTATTCTTCCGGCCATTGGAGCTGCACGGTGCCGGCCGTTTCACGGACGGTGATACCGAAGCCGCCCAGCTGCTTGAACAGGGGACGACCAAAAACAAAAAACTCCACCGCGGGCGGCAAGCCTTGCCGGGCAAGAGCTTGATGGCGCACCGTCAGATCCCGGCGCACGAGGTCGGAGAGGGCCGCCCGGCATGCCGGATCCTTTTGCGCCCGCTGCCATTGCGCCACCGCCGCCGCCACCGCCTCGGCCGGACATTGGCTTTCATGCAGATCCATGAGGGCAAGCACCGGGTCACCGGGGTTGAGCAAATCCCGCCTTTGAATGGTTTCCCGCCCCACCACCTCCAGCAGGTCGGCGGTGTCCCAGCACTTGAGCAGGCGACACTCCAGTGGCCGGTGGGCATAGATGCCGCAGGCGGAGGTTTCCGAGACAAAAAAACTACAGGTCCAGTCCCGGCCACGGCCCATGATCTTGACCAGCTCGCGCTCGGCAGCCTCCAACAGGCCGCTGGCCGGGCTATAGACCGGCTCGCCTTTCCTGATTGTCGTCAGCTGCTGGTAACCGATGTACCCCTGGCGGACCAGCTCCAGATCCTGCCGGTGCAGGGCCGGTCCGCCCTTGCGGCAACAGGTGCCGCATTGCCGGCAGTGGGCCTGGGGAGTGTTCACGGCGAGGTCCTCACATGAGAAATTACACAAAAAAAATCAACACGATACCAGCAACAGCCACAACCATCGCCAGCAAATCGATTTCATTATACGCAAAAAGAGACACTTTGATAAGCTTCCCGTTGCAGTTTCCCCGGCAGGACGGCGAGGCGCGCCCTCCGCGGTGAAGCCGACCGGCGCCATGGCCGGAGGCGGCGGCAAACCTGCCCATGCCAAAGAAAAAACCCGCCGCAATGCCTTTTTGCCGACGACGTTGCCGAACAAACTATGCTAAAATGGTTCCGCTGCCGGAAGCGACCCGCCCGCCCGATGGCGGCATTGCCCGGTCGCCGACGTTTACGTTTGCTTGCCAAATTGAGCCCGGCCGCTGTCTCCCCGACCGCCGACCTTCCCGACCCAACAAGAGACGGAAATGTTAAAAAAAATTACCGCTCCCGGCCCCCTCTCGTATCTGGTCATTTTCTTGATTTCCCAGGTACTGCTGGCCGGCTCGCTGTTCTACGACAAACAGAACAAGCGGGAGTACTACCATCACGACATCATTACCCGGGTCGCTTCGGGGCTGGAAACCGTTCTCTACTCATACAGCCGGATTTCGCGCATCGTTTTCGACGAGTCAATCAATAAGCTGCACATTACCGACACACTCCATAAGGCATACCAGGCCACGCCAGCCAACCGCGGCAAGCTCCGCACCGCCCTGTTCCAGAAATTCAGCCCGACTTACGCACGGTTGCGCGACAACGGTTTTGCCCAGGTGCATTTTCATTTCCCGGACGGCACTTCCTTTCTCCGGATGCACCGTCCGGACCAGTTCGGTGATGCTCTTTTTGGGATACGCCCCAGCATCCGGATTGCCAATACGGAACAGAAAACCGTGGAGGGATTTGAGGAAGGCCGCCACTACCATGCCTTCCGCTATGTTTTCCCGCTTTTCGACCACGGCCACCATGTGGGCAGTGTCGAGGCGGATGTCCCTTTCGAAAGTGTTCAGAAGGCCCTTATCAAGACCTTCCCGGCCGAATACTTCTTGATGCTGAAACAAACGGTCGCCGATCGGAAGCTGTTTGTCGACCAACGTAACAACTACGAATTTTCGGACCTGAGCCCGGATTACCTTCTTGGCAAACAAGATCTTGCCAACCCGCCGGCCCACCGCTTTCATCTTCCCGACCGACTCCTGCAAAAAATCAACCTGGCCATCAAAACAGATCGTCTCGCCACCCAACTCCGCGCCGAGGCGCCTTTTGTCGCCTCCTCCAATGTGGGCGGCGTCGACTACCTCACCGTCTTTATTCCGGTTACCAACGTGAAAGGCGAGAAGGTCGGATATCTTTACTCCTACACCCTTGATGCCGCCGCGGCCGCCATCCACAAAAGCTATCTGCTGACCTACACCCTGGCCACCCTGCTCAGCCTTCTGCTGCTGGCCTCCCACAAATTTTTTGCCGACAAGCTGCGGACACGGCTCCATTTTCAACAGGCCTTGCTGGATTCGATTCCTACTCCGATCTTTTACAAGGACACCCAGGGCCGGTATCTGGGCTGCAACAAGGCGCATGCCGAGCTGCTGGGCGCCGCACCCGAGGAGTTGATCAACAGACCGCTCCACGATGTCTCCCTCAAGGAACAGACAGAACCGCATCTCTTGCGGGAGCAGGAACTGCTCCGGGAAGGCGGCATCGATCAGTATGAAACCACCCATGACACAAACGGCCAACACGCCCAGTACCTGATGATTTACAAAACCCCGGTCGCCGCTGAAGATGGCACGATAACCGGCCTGATCGGCTCGGTCTTCAACCTTACCGACCTGAAAAAAGTGGAGCAGGAAAAAGAGGCCATTCGCCGCCATCTTCATCTGATCTTCGATTCAGCAGGGGAAGGAATCTTCGGCCTGGACCGCGACGGACGGGTAACCTTCTGCAACAAGGCGGCGGAAAAGATGCTGGGCTGGAAGGCCGAGGAGTTGCTGGGCGAACTGCAGCATGACCGCGTGCACCACAAGAAACCGAACGGGTCCACCTATCCGGTGGAGGAATGCCCCTCCGCTCTCTGTCTGCACAACGGCATCCGCATGACAGTCAGTGACGAAGTTTACTGGCGCAAGGATGGCACCTCTTTCCCGGTGGAGTATGTCACCACCCCGATTCTCGATGACAAGAACAATATTGCCGGCGAGGTGATCATCTTCCGCGACATCACCCAACGGCTCCATGCCGAGGCGGCGCTGTTCGAAAGCGAGGCGCA
>Ga0224496_10001269_pt1 | contig 15898 bp, 14 predicted proteins | sample SF_Jul11_sed_USG_2_FD_168127 | JGI IMG/M metagenome (GOLD analysis project Ga0224496, IMG submission 168127) | Sediment microbial communities from San Francisco Bay, California, United States - SF_Jul11_sed_USGS_8_1 | ecosystem: Environmental > Aquatic > Marine > Sediment | place: USA...
TCACCAGCCGATCGAGCACCTCGCATCACTCCGGGCGATGCCCAACATGTGGGTTTTTCGTCCGGCCGATGCCGGCGAAACGGTCGAGTGCTGGGAGCTGGCACTGAATCGCACCGACGGTCCGTCGTGCATTCTGACCACTCGTCAGGACCTTCCGGTCCTCGACCGGTCGGGTATGGGAGGTGCCGTCGCCAGAGGCGGGTACGTGTTGCGTGATGGCACCGATGTTGTCCTCGTGGCGACCGGCTCGGAAGTCGCTCTCGCTCTCGAAGCGGCAGACTTGTTGGATTCACACGGCACTTCCGCCCGGGTGGTAAGCCTTCCCTGCTGGGAACTGTTCTTTGTACAAGACGCCACCTATCGCGAGTCAGTGCTTGGAACCGATATCCCGCGAGTGTCGATCGAAGCCGCGTCAACATTCGGTTGGGACCGGATTGTTGGTGCCGATGGTTTCGCGATTGGCTTGGATCGGTTTGGGGCGTCCGCCCCGGCTGAGGTGTTGGCTGAGGAGTTCGGCTTTACGGCCAGGCACGTCTTTGAACAGGTCACCGACGCAATAGCTGGCCGCCGAGCCTGATCGCTGATCAGCTACACTCGCCGGCCGTGAATCCGCATATCTATGGGGCGACCCCTCGGACGATCCCATGGCAGCAGAGACTCGCCGATTCGTGTCTCACACGTCTGATGGGGTGGACGGACTGGCCCGGTGATCGGACTGATGGATCTCGCAGATCGAGCTTGGCGACGATCAGTCAAGGTATCTGGCAACCGAGAACGCAGGGAGGAGAGACACTTGGTCTTCTCTTCGGTTGAGTTCCTGTTCTTCTTTCTCCCGTTGTCTTTCGCGGCCTACTACCTCCTTCCGAACCGATTCCGCAACGCGGTCCTCCTATTGGTTTCCTTGGTCTTCTACTCGTGGGGAGGTGGGACATTCCTCCTGGTGCTTTTCGTGTCGATTGCTGTCGACTACTGCCTCGGTTTTGTCGCCGACTTCGGCCATCGAACACAAAAGCGGTTGTGGCGCAGGTGGGCAGTAGGTTCTTCGGTTGCAGTCAACATCGGCCTGTTGGCATATTTCAAGTACGCCAACTTTTTCGTTGCAGAGTTCAACGCTGCAACTGAGCGTATCGGTCTCTCAGAAATTGCATGGACTTCAGTGGCGCTCCCGATCGGAATATCGTTTTTCACGTTTCAATCGATGAGCTACACGATTGATGTTGCGCGCGGAACCGCAAAGCACCTTCGCAATCCGATTGACTTTGCCATGTACGTAGCGCTCTTTCCACAACTGATCGCCGGTCCGATCGTTCGGTTTCACGAACTGAGCCAGCAGATTGTCGGTCGATTTACGACCCGTGATGATCTTGCTCTGGGAGCAATTCGATTTGCCCACGGACTGGTCAAGAAGGTTGTCGTGGCAGACGGTGTCGCGGTCATTGCCGATGCCGCCTTTGCTGCCCGACCCGGGCATTTGAGCGCGGCTGCGGCGTGGGCGGGGTTGCTTGCGTATACGATTCAGATCTATTTTGATTTCTCGGGCTACTCGGACATGGCGATCGGTTTGGGCAAGATGTTCGGGTTCACATTCCCAGAGAATTTCAATCGGCCATACTCGGCCCTCTCGATCACGGACTTCTGGCGACGGTGGCACATCACTCTCTCGAATTGGTTTCGTGACTATCTGTACTTACCTCTCGGGGGCTCTCGGCGAGGCACCCGCCGCACCTACCTAAATCTGATTTTTGTCTTCTTGGTTACTGGCCTGTGGCATGGTGCAAACTGGACTTTCGTGGCTTGGGGTGCTTACCACGGTGTACTGCTGATTCTTGAACGGCTGACTGGTCAACGGGCACTCGACGAGAGGCAGACGCTGACCGCAGTGCGCCGGGTCTACACCTTCGGCGCGGCCATGGGTGGCTGGGTGCTGTTTCGATCAGCCAGCCTGCCTGATGCGCTCGGCTACTTCAAAGCCCTAGTTCCGAGGGGTGGCTTCGGTGACCTCGACATCCTGGCTCCATCATCGCTGAGTCTGTTTGTACTCTTCGTTTCTCTTGCTGTCGTGCTTGCTCCACGCGAATTTTCGGGTGCCCGGCTGGTCGGAGGTATCGGGAAGCCAAGTGGAGCCGCTCGCCTGGCTTTGATGGGTGTTGCCCTCCCGTACGCTGCCGCACTAATCGTCGCTGGTTCGTTTAGCCCATTCCTCTACTTTCAGTTCTGATGAAACGTATTACCCAGAATCTCGTCATCATCTACTTCGTCGCATTCATCTCATTGCCTCTGGGGCTGATGGCCGTCGGCTACGAGGCACCGGCTGTTGAGAACAAAGACATTTCCGATTTCCCGTCATTTGATTCCGACCGAATCCTCGATACGACCTTCTATGCGGACTTTGCAGTCGCACTGAGAGAGCGCATGCCGGCGCGACCCCAGGGGATTGCGGCCAAGGCGCGAGTTGACCTCGCGTTTGGAGATTCTCCGAATCCGCAAGTAGCGATCGGCTCGGACGGGTGGCTCTATTTGGCTGAGACGGTTGAAGTCGAATGCATCTCCGAGGACGACGCTCGGCTCGTCGCTGACCGAATCCGATTCATCCAGGAGGCCTACGAGAGGGCCCAGCGGAGACTGTTGTTCGTCGTCGCACCTGATAAGGCCGCTGTGTACCCGCAGTACCTCGGGAAGCTGGCGGAGAACACTTGTATCGCGGCCAATGTGGTTCGTTGGGAAGAGGCCTTTGCCGAGCTCGAACCCGACGTCGTGTTGTTGTGGGACGACATGGCTGAGGCTTCGGCCGACTCCCAGATTTATCATCAGAAGGACACGCATTGGAACGCTCGGGGGGCTGCGGTTGCCGGTGAGGCGGTTGTGGAGAATCTTCGGCCGGGGGTGTGGGGAAGTGGAGAGCGAGACTTCTCGGGTGTATCTAGTTTCGATGCTGATTTGACGGTGCTGATGGGGCTCCCGACCCGAATATCAGCTCCTGTAGTATCGATCGAGCGACCAGGTGTCGTCTCGACCGTTCAGGCGGGACGTCTCGACATACCGGCGGCGCCGATTGTGAGGGCGTCCGCCACGGCCTCGCCGGAAAGTCCTTTGGTACCCGGAAAGACAGCCGTCTTGCATGACTCGTTCGGTGGTGCTTTCGTTGAAACCGTTCTGCAAGATTTCGAGGCACTCACGGCTATTGGCTCTTTTGATCTTGGATACGAAACGGTCTTATCTGAGGTCCGCGGGGCCGACGCACTGGTGGTTATGACGGTCGAGCGGGAGCTATTGGCAAGGCTGACTGGCGCAAACTGGACGCGATTTCTCTTGCCACTGATCGACGCGACTGAGTTGATCAATCCCGGGGAGCTGCTGTCGGGAGCACAGGGGAGTGTGCGGTTGAACGAGGTTTCCTTGTTGGAGACTGGCGGGGGCCGACCCATGATCTTCCCACAAGTGACGGTTGTGGACGATCGGCGGCAGTTTCTTGCTGTCACCGGGGTGGCCAACGAAGCAACGGTAATCGACGCGTTCTGGACGAACGATGGTTCATTCTCGCGAGACCGCTCCGTGGGAATCCGGTTCCCGGCCGGCGCTAGCTACACCGTATTGCTCGACCTAAGCGATGCGTCCGCTGGCTCGGCTGTGCGGGTGGACCTTGGCTCGAACATGGTTGTCGAAGCCGTTCGCATCCTAGATTTCTAGGGCGTTACTCAACTGTTCAGCGCTTTTAGATGCTCTGGTGGATGCTGATTAGTCGCGAGGCGTGTCCGGTTTCTCTGAGCAGCCCGGCCATCTCTGGTGGGATAGCGGCTGGTGAATCCGGTGCGATCTGCTCGTTGGTCGAGGCGATGTCAGTGGTGGGCAAGCTGAACGGTGTGCGCTCAAGCTCCTGTTCCTTCAGGAAGCCCCACACGGCTGGCTCTTGAGTGACCCCTAGGAATTCAAGTAGCTCGGTCGTCGCGGCTATGCCGTCGGCAATGAGTTCGTCATACCGGATTTCGAAGAACCGTTCCGGACCGACCACCTGCCCGAATTCGCGCGCGTGGACAACATGGCGCGCCCATACATCCCACGCTTGGGATTCTGAGACCCAGCCTTTGCGAGTGATGGAACCCACCACATCGATAGGGTCGCGAAGAATGTGGACGAATTGGGCATTTGGAAAGATCCGGTCGATCGCCACCAGGGCGAGCGGGTGGGCACGCATATCTGCGTAGTGAGGGTACTTATCTCCCCATCGCATCCCCTCACGAGCACCTATCTTTTCGTAGAACGATGCGATGAGGTCGGGTAATGTTTCGTCCAAATGGTCGACGAACGCTGCGGCGTGACCGAGCAGGGCCCACTCATCAGTACATAATTGCGTCAGAATCCGGCTGAACATCACCATCATTCGTGTCTCGTTCGTGAGCAATATGTTTGGGTGATGGCGCAGGACCTGCCCGAGGTAGGTTGTCCCGGAGCGAGGGGCACCGATGACGAAGATCGGGGCGGGGTCCACATCCTTGGCTGGCTGAGGGTCATTGTCTGGCCAGCGGCGTGAGAATCGGTGCGCGGCCCAGGTAGGTGGGGGAAAGACGGGAAACGACGGCCTTTTGGGGCGGGCAATCTTGATGGAAGCACTCGGATCGATTGCCCACGATCGCATAGCGGCGGCATGCAGGATCGGATCGGGAGTCATCGTCATGACTTCTCCGAGAATCGTGCTGTCGTCCGTCGCATCGAGATGGAAGAGCGCGAACCCGTTGTGCGACAGTGTCGCTAGTGACTGGTCGTCCGTCAACCCGACGGTCAGATCGCGTTCGGCGCTCGTTTCGGTTCTGTTGTCCGGTACCCATGAGCGACACGACAGCAGTTTCTCGAGTATCGGGTCATGGCGATCGGACGCGAGTACGGGTGGGTAGGAGCGAAATGGCATTCGGTCGAGTATGAATCCGAGCCACCGATATGTGGCGTCGGCTCCACAGGATTGGCACCGATCTGCAGCCGCGACGAACGCCGAATAACACGCAGGACATCGCAGGTCGGACTGGCTGTTGGAAGGATTCATGGTGGGGCTCAGGTTAGACGCCCCGGGCCACCGGAGATCGCGGGACGAAGATGGTCGATCGACGTCTCATGACCGACGCCGAAGCTTCTTGAGCGAGTCGGCTACCCCTCGCAGTGGTCGAGTGACTCGCCAGCTGGTGGATGACTCAACTTGTGCGAGGCGCCGCTCGGCCCTGTCGAGGTCCTTCCTGAGCTGTTTGACCGTTGCCGAAGAACGATCAGAGGGCCCCTTGTGGGCTCGTTCGATCATGCTGGCGATGGTTGACACCGAACCAAGAGGCAGCAGGATGGGCTCGCTGTCGAGCTCAAGCTGAATCGCCTTCCTGGTTGCAGTCCAGATATCTCGATCGATGCTGTTCCAACTGGCTTCTGCGTCGTCCCAGCGTCTGTAAATGCTCGTCACCTGGCGGGTGTCATGAACTCCGCATATGAGCGCGGCTCTGATCAAGAAGTGCCAGTCTTCCAGCACCTGTAGGGTTTCATCAAACCGAAGGCCCGAAGCCAGAATCGCCTGTCGAGGGACCGCGAAAGAGCAGATCGGGGTCCGGTTGGTCTCAAGATGTCGGACCATGTCGAAGGTGATCCTGGCGCCGTCGATCTTGGGGCCCGATAGCGCAGAATAGCCGGGCGGCCCCGATTGGCGGCGAACGGTTTGATCCGCTGTGACTGCCCGGACGATGGCTCCGGGGCGGGTCTTCGCTCCGCGGGTGAATGTCTCAATCCAGGTGGCCGTAACCAGGTCGTCATCGTCGAGGAAGGCGATATAGTCCCCGACCGCCTCACGCAGTCCTTCGTTTAATGGTCGGGCCCGGTCTCCGCCCCTTAGCTGGATGATCTTTACCCGCCTGGAGAAGGTCGGGCTGAAAGCTCCGAGTACGCCGCGCACGTTGCGTTCCACTCCTGCATCGAGCGAGTGCACCATGAGAAGCACCTCGAAGTCCGGACTGGTCTGACCGGCCAACGACAAGAGCGCTTCCTCCAAGAGCTCGAGTCGGTTGCCCTGGGTTCGCATGATCACCGAGACGGCTGGGGCGGCGTTTCCAGAGGGATCGAGCCTGGGTACGACATCCCCACAGGTATAGGCGCGAACGAATTGATTGATCGCTCCGAAGTTGTCCGCTCTTTCCCTGACAACGCGCAAGTACCGAGCCAAGGTCGACCCGGAGGCAAGCGTAGGTGCATGGGTAGGAAAGTGTTGATCGCTTTCGTGCAATCCGAAGTCGTCTCGGGCGAGTTCGGACCAGCCGTGAGCCGCCATCGCACTCGTTAATGAAGAGTCGGTGTAGAACGCGATATGCGTGCGGTCAAGCAAGCCTGAATCGGTTGTGTCCCATCGTCCAAGAAGGAGTTTGGCAGCGAGGTCGAAATGTCCCACATTTGGTACGGACACGACCAACGGAGGTCGTCCTGTCGATAGCGCCAGTTCGCGAAGATGCCCTATGAACTGGCTGGACCCCTGGATGTGTTCGATGATGTCGAGAGCCAAGATTGCCGCCACGGGGCGATCGTCGACCATGGTCGTCACCCGCGGGAGGAGTTCGTCGAAGTCAGTTAGGTCGATCCAATGGCTCTCAAAGCCGCGAGACGCAATATGGGAGACCCCGTCTTCGTCGATGTCGAAGCCCACGTATGTAAAGCCTGCATTCGTCACTGCCTCGGCGAGTGGTCCATGGCCGGCGCCGAGGTCGAGAACCAACCCCCCCGGCTCGGCGAATCTCGTGAGTAGCTCGACAGCATGAGCGTACGGGGTGTTTTCGCCAAACGAAAGGTCGTAGGTCGAGCTCATGTGATCTCCTAGAAACGGTGTTTTGCGTACTCGGTGCCCACGAATTGAGCAACCGTGACGCCGTCCGGAATGAGATCGGGGATCCGACCTTCGGCGGCCCTCGCCTCAAAGTCGTCCACGGCTTGTTGCTGGGCGTCGTCTCCATTGGCGCGAATCCAGCTAGTGGTATTCTCGAAGACATCCTCCGCCCCGTATCGTGTCGCCAACATCAGTTTGCCCAGCGCACCGTGATACCTCTCCGCGTACGGAGGCTCGATATTTCCACTCAGATTGATCGGTTTGTGGTGCAGCGTCGTTGCCGACGGCTCCATCACGACTCGATAGCCTGCCAGTTTTACACGCCACGAGATGTCGACGTCGTCGCAGTGCAGGAAGAAGTGGTCGGTGTCGTAGCCACCGACCTCCTCGAACACGTGCCGCATAAACATTGAACAGGCTCCGGACGCCCAGGAGACGTCACCGGTGTGAGCGTCATATTCCTTGGGGTGTTCGATCGGGAGTTGGCGTGCTTCGACAATGCCAACACCGTCACGAAGGCTCGAAAGCATGCGATGCAGCATCCACGGCGACGGGTAGGTGTCGGGATTTAAGATCAGCAAGCAATCCGTCTCGGCACCCTCGGCTAACGCGTTGCTACCCCCGGCGGACCCTAGGTTTGCGCCGAAAAACGTGTACCAGGCTCGCTCAAAGCCGTTGTCCAATGCGTTCCCGATGATTCCACGTTCCTGTTCCTCGGAAATGCAAGGGTCGGTCGAAGAGTCCCCAATAGCCAGCTCGATCCGGCTGAGCGACCCATTCGAGCGGGCCACCGCGGCCGCCGCTATGAGTCCTTGCACGGTCTGGACCAGGAATCGAAACTGGTTGTTGAACAAGACGAGTTGAACGCGGAGTGAGCGAGGTGTTACAGCCGGGGGGCGCATAGCCCTACAGGTTAGCGCTCGGTTGGAAGACTCAAGGCTCTTCCACGGTAAGGTGTCAGAATGAACGTGACTCACACCAGCCTTCCCGAAGTATTGGTGCTTACGCCCGATGTGTATGAAGATGACCGAGGCTTCTTCTTCGAGAGCTGGAATCAAAGATCGTTTCGTGAAGCCACCGGGTTTGTGGGTGACTTCGTCCAGGACAACCATTCACGGTCTGTTGCTGGCGTGATCCGCGGGTTGCACTATCAGGATCCCGACCCTCAGGGGAAGCTCGTCCGGGTAGTGAGTGGGGCTATTTGGGACGTGGCGGTTGACATTCGACCGTCGTCGGAACACTTTTGCCAATGGGTTGGGGTCGAGCTCACTGCGGACAATCGCCGCCAACTCTGGGTACCGCCCGGATTTGCTCACGGTTTTCTCGCGTTGAGCGAGGAGGCAGACGTTCTGTACAAGACCACTGCTGCATACAATCCATCCGGAGATCGTTGCGTGAGGTTCGACGATCCTTCTATCTCCATCTCGTGGCCACCTGGCACCTTTCGCCTGTCGGACAAGGATCGGAGAGCCCCGACTCTCATGGAGGCTCTCGGTGTGGATCAATAAGTGAAACCGCGTACAATCCGCTGATGTCCCTTACCTACCTCGTAACTGGTGGCGCCGGTTTTATCGGCTCCAACTTCATACGCTTTGTCTTGAGTTCCGACCCGAACGCTCAGGTTGTCAATGTCGACGCCCTCACCTACGCCGGGGTAAAGGCCACCGTCAGGGAACTCGATACGCTTGGGCGGCATACCTTCGTTCATGGTGATATCCGGGACGTGGCTCTTGTCGATCGCTTGGTCGGCGATGCCGATGTCGTTGTCAATTTCGCTGCTGAGAGTCACGTAGATCGTTCGATCGATGGGCCGTCTGTGTTTTTGGAAACGAACGTGGTCGGTACGGGTGTACTTATCGATGCTGCTCGACGCCATCACGTGCCGCGCTTCGTCCAGGTTTCGACCGACGAGGTCTATGGTTCGATCAGCGAGGGATACGCAAAGGAGACTGATCCACTCGATCCTTCTTCACCCTATTCGGCGTCGAAGGCCGGTTCCGACCTGCTGGTGCAGTCCTACGCCGTCACCTTCGACTATCCGGCCGTCATCACGCGGTGTACCAACAACTACGGGCCCTATCAGTTCCCAGAGAAGATGATCCCCTTGTTCGTGACGAACTTGCTGGAAGGCAAACCGGTACCTGTCTATGGAGATGGATTGAACGAGAGGGACTGGCTCTACGTCGAGGATCATTGCGCGGCGATCTATCTCCTCGCACACGAGGGCGTGCTGGGGGAGATCTACAACATCGGGGCGAATGCGCAGGTCTCAAATCTTGAGCTCACCCGGCGTTTGCTCAAGGCCACCGGCCGGGATGAGTCGCTTATCAATTTCGTCGCGGACCGTCCGGGACATGATCGGCGGTATGCCGTCGACTCCTCGAAGCTGCGGAGTCTTGGCTGGGCTCCGGCCTACACCCTCGAGGAGCGGCTGGCGGATACGATTGCGTTTTATCGTGATCGACACGATTGGTGGGGACCACTGAAAGAGGGGCGAGCGTGAAAGGGATCGTTCTCGCAGGAGGGGCTGGTAGTCGCCTCTACCCGCTGACTCAGGTTGCATCCAAACAGCTCCAACCCGTGTACGACAAGCCGATGATCTATTACCCGCTTAGTACCCTTATGTCGGCCGGAATTCGTGACATCCTCCTCATCACGACTCCCCAAGATGTGGACCGGTTTGAGTCCTTGCTCGGAGACGGTACGCAGTGGGGCATCGATTTGTCCTATGCGGTTCAGCCTGAACCGAAGGGGATCGCCCAGGCGTTTCTGGTCGGCGAGGAGTTCGTCGGAGCAGAAGCTGTGACCTTGATCCTCGGGGACAACATTTTTTACGGCCGAATCGGCCTCGAACAGGTTGTGTCGGAGTTTGGACATGGTGCCTATGTCTTTGGGTATCCAGTTGCAGATCCTGAACGGTATGGCGTGGTCGATTTTGACGCCAATGGGAAAGCGCTCTCGATCGAGGAGAAACCGGTCAAACCGAAGTCACGGTACGCCGTGCCCGGGCTCTACGTTTATGACGCCCAGGTCGTTGAGATCGCCAAGAGCATGGCACCATCACCACGAGGTGAGCTAGAGATCACCGACGTGAACCGAGCCTACCTCGAGGCCGGACAGCTGCATGTTCAACTCTTCGACCGCGGCGTGGCTTGGCTCGATAGCGGAACCCACGACAGCCTGCTCGAGGCGGCGAACTTCATTGCGACGATCGAGCATCGGCAAGGCATAAAGATCGCTTGCCTTGAAGAAATCGCGCTGGAGCGCGGGTTCGTCGACATCGACCACGTCGCGGCGGTGGTCGCCGCAATGCCGAACTCGGGATATCGCGCCTACCTCGAATCGCTTCTCTCCGCCGAATGATTGTCATAACGGGCGCCAACGGCCAACTCGGCAGTGCACTCGTCAGGTGTCTCCCAGGGGCAGTAGGCCTCACTAGATCAGAGGTTGATCTGACTGCCCTTGACACCTTGCCGGCTCGCCTAGACAAAACTCGATGCACGACACTGATCAACTGTGCGGCCTATACGTCGGTCGACGAGGCAGAAACCGACGAAGCGACGGCAACGCTCGTCAACGCGTATGCGGTTGAGGTCATGGGGCGGTGGGCTCAACAGCGGTCGGTCCAGTTTTTGACCTATTCGACGGACTACGTCTTCGATGGCCTACAGTCTGCCCCTTACGTCGAGTCGGACACCCCGAACCCACAGAGCGCCTATGGTCGGTCGAAGTATCTGGGGGAGCAACTGCTTGCTGGTGTCAACCCCGAAGCTCTGACTATTCGCACATCGTGGGTCATTTCAGCCACACACCCCAACTTCATTTCGACCATTCTGAGACTTGCTCGACGGCAGGCTGTCTCCGTGGTTGATGACCAGTATGGGTCGCCGACTGTGGCGTCCGATCTGGCAGCCCACACCGTGCGCCTCCTCGATGTCAATGCTACCGGGTTGGTTCATGTCACGAACCAGGGGGAGACCACCTGGTTTGGCTTGGCGCGAGCAGCGGCTGACCTCGCCGGAGTCCCGGTGGATCGCATCACTCCGTGCAGTACGAGCGAATTTCCCCGCCCAGCACCGCGCCCCGCCAACTCCCGCCTCAGGTCCAAACGTTACCAAGAACTCGAAGGCTTGCCGCACTGGTTGGATTCCTTGCCGGCGGTCGTGGATGGAGTGCTCGGCTGGCTCTAGCGTCGGAATCGGCCCTTTTTGGCGAGCGTCAGTTCGGCTAGTTCGGAGCGGAGCTGCCGGGATGTGGCCCGTTCGTCGATCAGGCGCTGCAGCCACAAGGCAGCTGCTCGCCCTGCTTTTCGGTTGTGAGCATGGGCGGTTGGCGCGCAGTCGGCGATCCGGACGATCTCATCATTGCCAGTCCAGCGATCAAGGAATCGGTTGAGATTGTCCCTGTACAGCTGTTCGCGGTCCGGCAGTTTCACCTTGACGGTCCCACGGGAAACATGTTCAACAAGAACTCGTTCGTCGAGAACGATGTCAAGGTCATTTGTCCATACAGTGAAGATGAGGTCGAGATCCTCGGCCGAAGCCACAGGGTACGTTTCGTTCCAGCCGCCCAGTTCGCGGATAAGGTTGGCTCGCATCACGTAGACCACTCCGCTTGGAAGCTCACCAAAAGGTGGGAGCGTGATTACCCGATGGCCCGGTGTTGTCCGCACTGTTACCGGATTCCCGGCGGCGGTGACTGCCGGTACGACCAGGCCAACGTTCGGGGTGCTGAAGTTGGAGAGCAGCCGACCCGCCCATCCAGGCGGGACCTTCGTGTCGTTGTTGACGAAGGCTACGTTTTGGCCCGAAGCGCGACCAAGCCCTTGATTCATTCCGGCGGCGAAACCAGCATTCGAAGGGTTGAGTATGGCAATGTCGGCTACTTCTGCCGCGTATGCGGCAGCCTCGGGAGCCGATCCATTGTCGACGACAATGAGCTCATACGGCACGACGGTGTTCTTTCGGATGCTCTCGACACAAGCCTGGGTTAGATGGAGCTGGTCCCAAGCAAGGACGATGACAGATAGTTCGATTGCGCTCATCGGCCAGCAGTGTAGGTAGCGTTGATGGCGGCACGCTGCCCGTAACTCGACTGAGGCCCACTCTGATTGGGTTCTCCAATGCCTACGTGGAGTCGCCAGTGCCGAACTTGTGAACCCAGTCGGGTTTCACCACCGTGTCGAACGTCGAACGAAATCCCTCAAATGTGATGTCGCCGATGATGGGTTCCAGCTTCGAGAACAGATATTTCGGATCCTCGGTGAGGAGGGGGAACCTCAACAGCGTGATTGAGGCGTCCGTGGCTGACGCGGCGAGCATCAGGCGATACAGCTGTGATAGCAGTACGAGCTCCTGTCGGGTGCCGTCGGTGGTATGCCAAAGGCCGCCCGCCACCGTAGACCCGTCCAACGAGTCTCGCTCGGCGGCAGGGAGTGCCTCGGCCGCGTTCCTAACGACGAAGCGCCGACTCTCGGCCGCAGCGAATAGATCTCGCATCGGTACAAGAATCTGGTCGATTTGGATATCGGGCCGGGCGAATACCTCTTCTGCATAGTCGCAGAACCATGGGCTCTTTACGATGTACGGAGCGTCCGGTGCTCGCACATCTCGCTCAAGGCCCGCTCGGGCATGCTTGTGGAGGGTGAGATCGTTGATCGTATATCCGGTGTCTAGCCCGAGATGTGTGAGCAACTGCACGAGAAACGACGTGCCGGCTCTGCCTGTACCAGAGATTACACAGTGACGCCTCACGCCGGGGTCAGGTCTATCGGCGTTGGGCATCTTGCCGATAACTCGTGACGACTTCATCTGCAGGTCCGATGTCTTTGACAAATCCGTGTTCCAGCCACATGGCTCGGTCACAGAACTGCGAGACGCTCGAAAGGCTGTGTGAGACAAAAACGATCGTTCCTGAACGGTCAAGCAGGTCTTGCATTGACTTCATGCTCTTGGAGCGGAACGCTTCGTCGCCGACAGACAGTATTTCGTCGAGAAGGAGAATGTCGGGGTCAAGCGCCATTCCTACCGCGAAAGCCAGTCGTGAGAACATACCCGAAGAGTACGTTTTTACCGGGCGGTCCATGGCATGCTCAAGTTCAGCGTATTCGACGATTTCGTCGAACTTGGCTTTGACTTCCGCGAGCCTCATGCCCCCAGCCAAGCCGCCAAGGTAGACGTTGCGGCGACCGGATAGCTCGGGATTGAAACCGACGCCAAGCTGGAGAAGTGTCGATGTTTTGCCATTCATCACCGACTTGCCCGCGTCCGGCCGCAGTGTCCCGGCCAAGACTCGTAGCAAGGTGCTCTTGCCCGCTCCATTGCTCCCGATCACGCCAAAGGCCTCGCCGGGCATGACACTGAACGAGACGTTGGAGAGCGCATGGACCTCCGTAGTGACCCTGTGCCGGAGCCGGCTGAGACTTCGCCGGACTGTCGGTTTGCGATCGACATACGGGCGAAAACGGACCGTGAGATCTTCGACATAGATGGCCGGTCGGGTCACAGGTGCCTCACGATTCGACTTTCGTATTTCATGAACGCCACCATGCCAAGAGCGCTGATGGCGAGCGCCATGCCTCCGGAGCGGAGCAGGAGCCCTGGCGGCAGGGTGTCACCGAGTAAGGCGGCGCGGTACACGCCGATGATGCTGAACATCGGGTTGATAAGCATTACCTGTTGAAGAGGTTCAGTCAGCCGATCCATAAATTCGATCGGCCAGATTATGGGGCTGAGGTACAGCCACAGACGGTTTATGTACGGGATGATGTTGTTGATGTCCCGGAATGGAACGGCAAGCCTGGCGGTCAAGGCGCCCAGCCCGAGGTTGAAGAGCAGATGGACCGGGATGATATATGCGAGCAAGAGGAAATTGAGGTTCAAGTGGACGTGCCCGCCTGGAATCGCGATTGCGTAGAGGACCAGCAGGGAGGCGAGAAACCCGACGGTCGCCTCCAAGAGGTTCGCGATTGGCAGGATGAGCCGGGGAAATCTGATGTTGGCCAGCAGCTTCGAATTCTGCAAGATACTGTTGGCCCCGCCGGTCATCGCCTGGCTCGTGAAGTGGAAGACGAACATGCCTGACAACAAATAGCTGATGTCGCGACCTGATTCGAAGATGACGCCGAACACGACGAAGTAGACAAGGCCGAGGAGCAACGGGTTGATCACCCACCAGAGGAGACCGAGTGCGGTTGAGGCGTTTCTCGCTTTCAAGTTCCCCATCGCGAGAAACCATGCGAACTCCCGCCGGCTCCAGAGCTCGGAAAAGTAGTCGCCGGCGCGCACAACGCGCGCTCGGGTTTGCGTAATTATTGGGGACATCCCGAGCATTGTAGATCCTAAGGGGACCGACTGGAGAGGCGTGAGGAACCAGTACCGCATCGTCGCCTAGGTTCAGGAATGTGCCTATTGTGCCGATGGGTATTTATGGACGGACGAACCAAACGACCGCACGCGCTGGTCGGCCTGTTTCTCGTCGTGCTGCTCGCCCTCCCGCAGGCGGCGTTCGCGACTGAATCGGCTGCTGCGCCTGCCGGCTTCAATGCAGATACTGGCATCTATGAGATGTACTTCCCGGTCATCGGGGAGGTGAGCTACTCGGACTCCTTTGGCGACCCGCGCGGGTCTTCGCGGACGCATCAAGGTAATGACCTGATGGGCTACAAGATGCAGCCGGTGATCGCGGTCGCCGATGGCACAGTCGGTGGTATCTATCCAGAACCCGGCGGCTGGTTTCAGGGCGAGGGCCAATGCTGCGCCATGACCCTTGAGCACGACGACGGTTGGTCGTCCTGGTACATCCATTTGAACAACGACACGGAAGGCACTGATGACGGGCTGGGGTGGGGATTCGCCGACGGGATCGAACCGGGTGCTCACGTCGTGGCCGGCCAACTCATCGGCTGGATGGGCGACAGCGGGAATGCCGAAGCCTGCAATTGCCCGCACGTACATTTCGAACTGCGCAATCCTGATGGCGTTCCGGTGGACCCCTACGCCCATTTGCAGGCAGCAACGGTCCTCACCGAGCCGGGGGGCGATCCAATCGATCGCGGAGTGTTTCTCGACGACGATGGATCGGTTCATGAGGCGAACATCAATGCGCTCGCCGAGCTCGGGATAACTCGGGGCTGCAATCCTCCCGCCAACGATCGGTTCTGCCCCACGCGGCAGCTGACCCGTGGCGAAATCGCCGCATTCCTCCGGCGATTCCTTGCGCTCCCGGCCACGGAAGTCGACTACTTCGCAGACGATGGAACGTCGATGTTCGAGGGTGATATCAACGCCCTTGCCGAGGCTGGCATCGCCTTCGGGTGTTCCGAAGAGGACTACTGTCCGAACGCCCCGCTGCGACGCGAAGAGATGGCGGAACTGCTGACTCGAACCTTCGGGTTCGCGGTGCCAGAAGGCGCCAACACCTTCAGCGACGACGATGCCAGTCCGTTTGCCGGCTCGATTGAAGCAATTGCCGCGGTGCGTGTGACCCTGGGCTGCAACCCGCCTGACAATGATCGTTTTTGCCCCCAGCGGACCCTGATCCGGGCTGAGATGGCGTCGTTCATGATGCGCGCCATCAACGTGCAGGCAGACCCTTAGGCCGAGAGCGCCTCATATAGGTCGATCAGTTTTTGTGACTCGACCGTCCAGTTGTACTGACGGGCGGCGATTTTGGTCGCGTCGACGAAGCGCTGCTTGTCAGCCAGGATCATGCGGGCGGCTTCGGCGATTGCCTCAGGGTCGGCTGGATCGCACGCGACGCCCACGTCGGTTTCGTTGACGATTCTCCCGATTTCGGGGGAGTCGGAACCAATAACCGGGACGCCGGCCATGATGTATTCAAAGAGTTTGTTGGGCAGCGACGTGTGGTAGCTGATCGAAGAGTTGATGATGTTCGCCATTCCAATGTCGGCGGCAGCGGTCCAGAACAGCAGTTCGTGGTTGGGAATCGGTCCAAAGAACTTCACCCGATCGCCGATTCCGCGCCCGGCAACTTGTGCCTCGAGCGTTGGGCGGTGATAGCCGTAACCCACGACGACCAGCACGGCGTTCTCAAGCATGA
>Ga0224496_10001270_pt1 | contig 15885 bp, 14 predicted proteins | sample SF_Jul11_sed_USG_2_FD_168127 | JGI IMG/M metagenome (GOLD analysis project Ga0224496, IMG submission 168127) | Sediment microbial communities from San Francisco Bay, California, United States - SF_Jul11_sed_USGS_8_1 | ecosystem: Environmental > Aquatic > Marine > Sediment | place: USA...
TGGTCGAGAGCTTTCTCATCATGGTATAAAAGAATTTATTAACGCCAAAACTATATGGATTAAGTAATCATTTTTTTGAATCAAACATCTTTCAAATTAGTAATACACCCCCATGAACACTTCGGGTAGAATTCTTTATTTAACGACCTGACCTGTTATCGACGCATGAAAAAATTTGAGCACTTTATTGATCTTCTTAAAGGTCTGGTTCGTCAGCCAAGTGTTGTTGGTGCCGAACATTCTTTTTTCCGGGTACTACAACGCGAACTTGAAGAACGGGGAGCCAAAGTTACCTGGTATGAAGGCTTGCTGGTCGCCCAGGGCAATGATCCTCACTCTTCCATGTTTTCGGCACATATTGATCGCCATGGACTGATCTGTACCGGGCCTAATGAATTTCAATATGCAGCCTTTGTTGCCGGCAACAAATCTGATTTACTGGGTAATTCTGTATCTGAAAAATTGATGCTTAAAATTGTAGATCGCTTTGTGGCAACTCCCGTTGTTGCCTACGAACCCTGGTCAGGCGCCTATCGTGGTTCCGGCACCATTAAAAAAGCTTTTATCTGTGAATTTCGCAATAACCTGATATTTGAACTGGCCGGACTGGAGCATCTGGTTGCTGGCACACCGGTTGCTTTTACTGACCGATTGAAAATTGAAAACAACCTGTTAAGCGGGCAACTGGATAATGTTCTGACCACAGCCTTACTGGTACATCTATTTGATCTGGGTTATCAGGGTACCGCTTTTTTTACTGCCCAGGAGGAATCCGGACGTAGCTGGCGCTATCTGCTTGAATGGTTCAGACGATTTGGCGGCTCAACTAATAAACTGATCGTACTGGACACCAGCCCATACCCGGATCGCAACAGTGCCGATAAACAAAATATTGTTTTACGCAAACGTGACGCTAATTCTGAATTCAATATTCAGACGACTAACGAACTGGAAAATTTGTGTCGTAACCTGGACATCAGTTTTTCATACAAAGATGAATATATCGAAGAAATGAATCAACTGGCGGCTATTTCCGGCCAGGAACCTCAATCATTAGGCAGCACCGAAATGGGACGAATCACGCTGGCTTCCAATGGCCTGGTGCATGGCACGACACTTCAGATTCCCACCACCGGCTACCATACAATGGAAGAATCCGCATCACTCCAGGCCTGTGAAGCCTTCCTGGATTTATTAATTCATCTTGCCGCCATTAAATAAATTACTCAGGATGTAATATTATCAAGTAATCTGGCAATTAATTCCTGCTTATCATTTCCAGGATTAAAAATTGCGTAGGCTTCCCGTGTATACACCGGTGCATCCATAATTGAATATAACTGTCCTGACTCTAAATATTCCTCCACCATGGGCTTTGCCAGATAGGCACTTCCACCATGTCCCAGTAAAAATTCCAGCGCTATACGTCCAAGCCCTGTATGTAATATTGGGGAACAGGTATCCTGAAATTGTTGTGCATGCTGTGTCAGGAACGACGAACCCCAATCAACAAGAATATAATCTTGACGAATCGCCTGTTCAATTGTTTTGTTTTCCTCAGACGAAACCAGCACTAATTCAACACTATCGATTTTAGTAATCGTAAGCTGATCATTATTTAGTGCATCAAACACAAAAGCTAAATCCATTGTGCCGTTTAATATACGTTTTTGTAGAACATTATTATTATTGATTTCGGCATGTATGATTAAATTACTATTTTCCTTATAAATTTGCTGGAGCCAGCCCTGTAAATATATGTCCCATAAACTGGGCATTCCTCCCACCACAAATGACAGCCGTCCTGAGTCGGCCACCCCCAGCTCCTGCCGTGCCCGCCCCCAGGCCGTAACTATCAGATCAGCATAATCCAGCATTTTTATTCCTTCTGCCGTTAACTGAATATTGTTTCTTTCACGGACAAACAACTTTGCGCCTAACTGTTCCTCCAGCTGGCGAATACGTGCGCTAACTGTTGACTGTGTAACGCAGAGATTTTCAGCGGCATGGCCAAAATGGCGCGTCCGGTTAACCTCCAAAAATGTTTTAAAATCATTAATATCCATGATAAATAAGTCTCTGTAATATAATAAGTTTTTATTTTCAAACTCCCCGCCTATCTCAAATCAATTTCTCGATTGTGTCAATTGTTTTATTTCACTTTACCTTGACCTGCCCAGCCCTTAAATAGCATCCATCACTGAATACTACTCAGATGTATACCACAACATAAAAATTATTTTGGAGCACCTAATGAATACATTAATTAAATCGGCATCATATCTGTTGCTGTTAACCGCCCTGTTTACTAATAATGCATTTGCCGTTGAAACTGATGATAGTGAAGCTATAATCAAGGCATGCGAAGCTGAAGCTGAAGGCATGGAAAACCCAATGACCTATATCCAGCAGTGCATTGAAGAAAGAAGCGCTACCATGCAGGACGAAGAAAAAGCACCTGCCGGTAAAGATGAATAATTACTAAATATTACAGACTCAGGTCAATCTGAGTCTGTATATTCATATTTTGAGGTAAGCTATATGAATGAAGATATGGAAGCGGATGATAACGAAATCGAAATCGAAATTGACTCAGATATAGACGACAACGATTATCTACGTATAAAACACTCTGAATCATTGAAGAAACGTGCCAGCTATGAAGCACGCAAAAAAATTGAAGAACGCATCGAAGAACTGCGCATGAGAAAGTTAACAAACGATTATTATTTTGATGATTTAATGAACGGAGCCTGATTCATTAACTTCTTATAATTAACCATTTGTTTTTTTACATAGACAATTCAAACCCAACGATCTTAAGCTGAATTACTATAATTCAGCTTAAGATTATATGACTCAAAAATATTTTTTTACACGCCAATTGGATTTTCAATAACAACCTTTGCTATTTCAAATCTTAATTTATATCAAAACCTGATATTTATTCCTGTTTGCTTTTTTAAAAGCCCCTGTTACTTCCCCACTTCAAAAATTATGGTGTTAAACTGTTTTTCAATTTAAATTCTCACTAGACCTGCTTGGAATCTTCAATTGGAAAATCTGTTTATTTATTTATTATTAGGTTCTTTTTCCGGCGTATTAGCTGGACTATTAGGTGTCGGCGGAGGACTAATTATTGTTCCCGTACTGACCTGGATTTTTACAACACAGAACTTCTCAAGTGAAATATTTATGCATCTTGCTGTTGGTACATCATTAGCAACGATTATTCCTACGTCTATTTCTTCTGTTCGAGCACATCATAGAAAATCGGCTGTTCTATGGCCTGTTTTTTTCAGTCTTGCTCCAGGAATTATTCTTGGTGCACTTAGTGGCGCGATCATCGCTAAGCAACTACCTGGATCTAACTTAAAAATTATTTTTGCTATTTTTGAACTGCTCATTGCAACACAATTATTTTTTGGTATAAAACCTCATCCCGCCAGACAGCTATCAAGTACATTTTCACAGGCAAGTGCTGGAACGATTATTGGAACAATATCGGCTATCGTAGGAATTGGGGGAGGTAGCCTGACCGTACCTTATCTATTATGGCACAACACAAAAATACAATCGGCCATAGCAACTTCCAGCGCATGCGGACTCCCTATTGCAATTGCGGGTACAGCTGGTTTTATTATTACTGGTTGGTCTTCCAACTTACCTGAATACAGTACGGGTTTTGTTTACTGGCCAGCCTTTATCAGCATCGCTTTTTGCAGCATAATCTTTGCGCCACTCGGTGCACACTGGGCCCACAAAATTAATGATCAGAAATTAAAAAAGGGGTTTGCGGTATTTCTATTTATTATTGGTATAAAAATGCTGATGTAATTATTTATATTTATTTTATTAACCACCCGTCATAGACATAAACCGAACAACTTGTCCGGGCTTGTCATTAAACTCATGGCGATCCGGTTTAAATTGAATTGCTTTAATAATATGTTCTTTCAGCTCTTCATCACTAATGCCTGCTCGTAACAATGGCCGCAATTCATATTTATCATTCTGTCCCAAGCACATATATAAAGTGCCATCCACCGACAAACGAACACGATTACAGGTTTCACAAAAGTGCTGTGAAATAGGAGTAATAAATCCAATGCGTAAATCTGTACCCACAATTTTCACATAACGCGCAGGACCACCACCCGGCATAAGACCTGGTAATAACTCATACCGCTGCCCCAAACGTTTTTCTATTGTTTGCAAACTAATATATTGATCGCTGGCGCTGCGCCCGGTTTCTCCCATAGGCATGGTTTCAATAAACCGAAGTGTAAAACCATACTTTATACAAAATTCGACCATATCTTCTACTTCGTGGTCATTAATTCCTTTCATAACAACCATATTGATCTTGATCGGGCTAAAACCAGCTTCTTTTGCTGCCATCAAACCATGAATGACTTTATCCAGCTTACCTTTGGTTATCTGTTTAAACGTTTCAGGATTTAAACTATCCAGACTGGCATTAATGCGTTTAATGCCGGATTGATAAAGTTCTCTGGCATATTTACCCATCCTTGTGGCATTGGTACTCAAAGACAGGTCTTTAATACCAGGAAGAACAGCTAACCGCCCTGCCAGTTCGGTGATATTTTTACGAACCAGAGGCTCGCCCCCTGTTAGTCGTACTCGACTCACACCTAATTCACCAAACGCCCGTATTACACGTTCAATTTCATCAAACTGCAACCAGTCTTCCGGTTCTTCAAAATTGTTGAATCCCTCAGGCATACAATAAAAACAGCGCAAGTCACAACGGTCAGTGACCGAAAGACGCACATATTCGATTTTTCTTCCAAAGGGATCAATCAATTGTGGTTGCATGGGAAACCTGTTGTTATATTTTAAATCAGTATAGACCAACTATACTGCTAAACCATTATTCTTCCTTAATACTTGCCTCAACACAGGCACATTAGTATATTCCCGCCAATTTCAGGGACATTGACTCGTATCAATTCAACTAATACCTGGCAAATACTCCGCTATCACTTTTAATACCTTTTATAACGTTCTCTATAAATGACATTTTTCAGCTTTTTCACTCTCAATATACAAAATCTTCTCTTTTAATCTTAAGTCTCTGAAAACATGGCATTTATTTTTCCTAAATTTTAATAAATCAATGTCTGCATTAACCGCTATTATTACAATCTACTTTTAATATTAATGAAGGAGTTTGCTCTGACTTTAAGCCACATTCTCTCGGCCTTGCTTGGCATAATCATTATTAGCAGGGTAATATTAGTTAAGAACTTTCAGGATTCTGGTAGCCTGGCGATTGGCATTTTTATTATTCTTAGCCTTATCTGGTTCAAGGATTTCCGGGCTACTTACATACTGCTTTTTGGGTGGCTGGAATCAAAGCCAGGGATTTTAAACAATCAGAATTTTCCGAAACAGCCATTGCTTTTATAGGCTGGATTTTACTTTTTATTATTTTCTATCTTGTTTATTTTCAGCTTACCTAATGCAATCTAATCCACATATCTTCATGAATATTTTAAAAATACAATATTTATAATTTAATGAAAACAAACTTCACCTATTTAACCTTGCTCATCTGTTCCATATGCATCGCGACATTTTTTCTTCTACCTGCGATACCCCAGGATCTGACATATCATCAGTTTGCTGATCAACGTATGATCCTGACAATACCTCACTTCTGGAATGTGATTACAAATCTACCTTTTTTACTAGTGGGCGTAACCGGTCTTATATTGATTCATCAGCACACCAATCCTGCTCTTATAATTTCTATCAAGTCTGTTTATCTATGGTTTTTCGGAGGAGTTTGCCTGGTTTGTCTTGGCTCATCTTATTATCATTTATCACCCGATAATTCGACTCTACTCTGGGATCGCCTGCCAATGACTATCGCATTTATGTCATTTTTTTGTGTGGTGATAGCGGAATTTCTTTCTGAGGTTGCAGCGAAAAAATTATTTATACCATTAATATTAACCGGCCTCCTTTCTGTATTTTACTGGTACTACACCGAGCTATATTCAAACGGGGATTTACGTTTTTATGCTTTAATACAATTTCTACCGATGTTATTTATCCCGGTAATTTTATTACGGCACAAAACCCCATTTACCCATAGCTCTTATTATTGGCTAATTCTATTTATGTATGTACTTGCCAAGCTGCTGGAATTTTATGATAAAGCCATTTTTGATTTGCTGGGATTCATTAGCGGTCACTCACTGAAACATGTAGCTTCCGCTTTTGGGCCCTATTTCTTCTATCTGACTCTCAAAAAACGTAAATTTAAAATAATTTAACCCACTAATTTTATATCTACGATCACCTAGACATCCAGATTTGAGGCATTCAGTGCGTTTGTTTCAATGAATTCACGGCGGGGTTCAACCTGGTCACCCATTAATGTGGTAAAAATTTCATCCGCTGCAATAACATCTTCAATTTGAACCTGTAACAGGCAACGGCTGTTGCTATCCAGGGTAGTTTCCCACAGCTGTTCCGGATTCATTTCACCCAACCCTTTATATCGCTGAATATGCTGGCCACGTTTTGCCTCTTCCATTAACCACTGCATCATTTGTTTAAATGAAGTTACTTCCTGGCGACGATCACCACGTTGAACATAAGATCCCTCACCGATCAATCCATCAAGCTGCTGTCCCAGACTCTTAATTGCCTTATATTCACCTGACTCAAAAAACTCTTTTGTTAGTAACCGCTCACTTCCTACGCCATGTTTTATCTGAACTAAATGTGCTTTCCAGGATCCTGTTTCAGATTCATCCGCTTCAAGTCGAATACCAATCTGACTATTTACTTCATCACTACTCAAACGCTTCATCATTTCAGTAAACCATGCTTCTGCTTTTTCCTTGTTTAATAAAGCCTCTGCTTCAAACGCCGGCATCCCTATCATTTTTTCAAGCATCTTCGCCGGATAACGGCGCGACAATCGGCGGATGCTATCCATGACTAATAAATATTGCCTGGCCAACGCTTCCAGTGCTTCACCACCCAGAGGAGGCGCTGAATCATTTACTGAAAAATTTGTGTTTTCTAATGCAACCTGCAACAAATAACGGTTTAATTCAGAATCGTCTTTGACATAACGCTCCTGTTTGCCTTTTTTGATTTTATATAATGGAGGCTGGGCTATATAAATATATCCATTTTCTATTAGTTCCGGCATTTGCCGGTAGAAAAAGGTCAACAACAATGTACGAATGTGTGATCCATCCACATCGGCATCAGTCATAATAATTATGCGATGATATCGAAGTTTGGCAATATTGAATTCATCTCGGCCTATTCCACAACCCAAGGCAGTAATTAAGGTGCCTACTTCAGCTGACGACAACATTTTATCAAACCGGGCCTTTTCAACATTCAGGATTTTACCTTTTAGTGGCAAGATTGCCTGTGACTTACGATCCCGGCCCTGCTTCGCCGATCCACCGGCTGAATCCCCTTCCACCAGAAACAATTCTGATAATGCTGGGTCTTTTTCCTGGCAATCCGCTAATTTACCGGGTAAACCTGCTATATCGAGTGCGCCTTTACGGCGAGTCATTTCTCTGGCTCTACGTGCCGCTTCTCTGGCCCTTGCCGCATCTATCATTTTTGAAACAATAGCTTTACTATCTGTTGGACTTTCCTGAAGAAAATCATTGAGTTTATCGCCAACAATTGATTCCACCACACCCTTTACTTCAGAAGACACTAGCTTATCTTTTGTCTGTGAAGAAAACTTGGGATCATGTAGCTTGACCGATAAAACAGCGGTTAAACCTTCGCGAGCATCATCACCTGTGGTACTCACTTTATTTTTCTTTGCTACAGCCTGTCGTTCAATATAGTTATTCAACGTACGTGTTAATGCGCCACGTAATCCAGCGAGATGGCTTCCTCCATCTCGTTGAGGAATATTATTGGTAAAGCAAAAAATATTTTCCTGATAAGAATCATTCCATTGCATAGCGATTTCAACGCCAATATTATCTTTTTCTGTATTTACATAAAAAACATTTTGATGCAGTGGCGTTTTATTCCGATTCAAATGCTCAACAAAGGCACGTATTCCGCCCTGATATTCAAATTTATCACTTTTGTCATCTCTTTCATCCATCAAGGTGATGCAAACACCAGAATTTAGAAATGATAGCTCACGTAAGCGTTTTGCTAATATTTCATAATGAAATTCAGTAAGTGTAAAAATGGTCTTGCTCGGTTTAAAACGAATTTCTGTACCGGTATTTTCAGTATCACCAACCACGGTTAAATCGCCTTGTGGTTCACCCAGAGCATATTCCTGTTGATGTATTTTATGGTCTCGTCGAATGGTTAATTTCAGAGATTCTGACAGAGCGTTCACAACAGAAACCCCGACTCCATGTAACCCGCCCGAAACTTTATAAGAGTCATCGTCAAATTTTCCACCTGCATGAAGCACTGTTAAGATTACTTCGGCAGCTGATCTACCTTCTTCTTTATGAAAATCCGTAGGGATTCCGCGCCCATTATCTTTTACAGTGACCGATCCATCACTGTGAATAATCACATCTATTTTTGTGCAATATCCTGCCAGGGCTTCATCTATTGAGTTATCAACAACCTCAAATACCATATGGTGCAAACCGGTACCGTCATCAGTATCACCAATGTACATTCCTGGTCTTTTTCGCACAGCATCCAGTCCTTTCAGGACTTTAATATTTGAAGAATCGTAACTTTTTGAATCGCTCATTGTTATCTCCGTAATTCAACGAATTATACCACTTCAAAAACATTCCCGTGTTTCACGTGGAACACTTTTTTATCAATATTATCCGGAAGTGAAAGTAAACCTGGTTCAGTCAATGTGACAAAGATCTGTGCTTTGGAGGCTAAAGCTGCTGCAATTAAATTATTCCTGTGGGTTAGGTCTAGCTCAGCGGCCAGATCATCAACAAGTAAAACAGAAAATTTGTCACTTCTTGATTTTAAATGATCCATTTGAGCTAAACGTAAAGCACTAACCAGTAGTTTTTGTTGTCCCCGAGAAAAATAATTTTGTACGAGTCGATTTTCAGAGTAGATTTCCAGTTCTGCCCTTTGCGGTCCTGAATGTGTGAAACCCTGATTAATATCTACTTCCAGTTGATTTTGTAAAGTATCAATCAAAGTGCAATCTTGAGACCAGCCTTGCCTATATTTTAATATAACCGTACGGTTAAATATTAAATGACAATATTTATTTATATACGGAGTAAGTTCCTTAAGATACTGTTTTCTAAGTTCTGTAATTTTATTGCCATATTTTACGAACCCTCCATCCCAAAGTTTAATCGAGTTACCTGATTGCTTGCTTCGTAGCGCTGCATTTCTTTGTTTTAAAATACGAGTAAATTGTTGCCAAAGGTTCAGAAACTCTGGTTCCACGTGGAACACACCCCAATCAATAAATTTTCTTCTTTGTTTTGGGCCTTGTTCTAATAGATTGTGACCTTCAGGGTGAATTAACTGGACGGGTAAATAACTTGCCAGTTTAGATAACTGGTTTATGGTTTCGCCATTAATTCTAAATTTAGAATACTTATGACCTTTTTCTACCCCAATAATATTTTCTGAATGTCTATGATGAATTTTTTGTTTAGCTATAACTCTTAGACAATCATAACCTTCCTGAATGACGTTTTTTATATAGAGAGACCGAAAAGAGCGTGCGACAGATAAAAAATAAATACTTTCTAAAATGCTGGTTTTGCCAGCTGCATTATCACCAATAATTAAATTTAAATCTGCAGCCGGATAAAGTTTTACTGAATTGAGATTTCTTAAATTAGAAATCTCTAAATATGTCAATGACATAGCAGAATTAAAGACGCATAGGCATAATTACATAACGATTAGATGTATTAGCTTCACCTTGTACCAAACAACTGTGATTTGTATCGGTCATATTTAAAATTACATTTTGTTCATTTATAACAGATAGTGCTTCAAGGAAATAAGCAACATTAAAGCCGATTTCCATCTCATTTCCTGAATAATTTACTTCAATATTTTCCTCAGCTTCTTCTTGCTCAGGATTGTGTACAGTTGCTTTTAAAGCATTATTGGAAAAATTTAAACGAATTCCGCGATATTTTTCATTAGAAAGAACAGATGCGCGTGCAAATGCCTGTTTTAATATTTCTCTATTACAAATGACCTGTTTATCGCAAATTTCTGGAATAACCTGCTTATAATCAGGAAATTTACCGTCAATTAATTTGGATGTAAAACTTAAACCATCCATATCAATGCGAATATGATTTTCACTTAATTTAATTTGTATAAGTCCATCATTTTCCTCTAATAATCGTAGTAATTCAGTAACTCCTTTTCTTGGAATTATGATTTGCCTAGTTTCTGTGACAGGATATTCACCAGAGATTTTAGATATTGCTAAACGATGTCCATCAGTGGCGACTGCATTAATACTGGTTTTTGCAATTTCAAGCATGAGCCCATTCAAATAGTAACGAACATCCTGTTGTGCCATACAAAATTGTGTTTTTTCAATAAGATGTTTCAAATCATTTTGCTTAATTGAAAATTTTAATGGGGAAGTAATTGGATCAATATTAGGAAATTCTGTTGCCGGTAATGTTGATAAGGTAAAACGACTTCGACCTGACCGAATGGTTGCACGAGTACCTTCTGTTTCAATTTCTATTTCCGCATCAACTGGAAGAGCTTTACATATGTCTATAAATTTACGACCTGGTAAAGTTATTTCTTCAGTATCGTTACTATCGACCATAAAACTGGTAACCATTTCAACTTCAAGATCAGTACCAGTTAAGGTTAATGAATTATTTTTAACTTGTACCAGGATATTAGACAAAATAGCCATAGTAGGTCGTCGTTCAACTATATTACCTATTAATTGAAGTGGTTTTAATAATAATTCACGATTGAGTCTTAGCTTCATTAAAGATCCTTAATATTATATAAATACTTATTACTGTTATTATTAGTAAGCAGATAATCTGTTAGTAAGAGCTTTTTTTATAGTTATTTCAATATCATAGCCAGTGTGTAATATAGTTCAAAAGAGTGCTCAATTACTATTATTAAGCTGTGTATAAATTGTGATTAAGTTAAGTGAGTACTATTTTAATCATTTTAATCACAGTTTATCCACACTTCATCAACATCATGTATTCAGGATATTAATTAGATTGGAATAATCTTCTTCGATACTGGTTTCTTCTTCAAATAGTTCTTTTATTTTACGGCATGCATGTAAAACAGTAGTATGGTCGCGACCTCCAAAAGCATCGCCAATTTCAGGAAGACTATGACTGGTAAGTTCCTTACAGAGGGCCATGGCCATTTGTCGTGGTCGAGTAATTGAGCGATTTCGTCTTTTTGATAATAAATCTGCGACACGAATTTTAAAATATTCAGCAACAGTTTTTTGAATGTTATCAATAGTAAGTTGACGATCCTGAATTGCAAGCAGATCACGTAATGCTTCTTTTGCAAAAGCGGGAGTAATTAGTTGGCCTGTGAATTGGGCATTAGCGATAACACGTCGTAAGGCACCTTCCAGTTCACGAATATTAGAACGAATACGTTTGGCGATAAAAAAAGCAACTTCATTGGGTAAATCAATGCCGGAATGCTGTGCTTTACTTTTAATAATAGCAACGCGTGTTTCCAGTTCAGGTGTTTCGATTGCAACTGGTAGACCCCAGCCAAAACGTGATTTAAGGCGATCTTCTAAACCATCCACTTCTTTTGGATAACGATCACAAGTTAGTACAATTTGATGGTTGGCTTCAATTAAGGAATTAAAAGTATGAAAAAATTCTTCCTGAGACTGTTCTTTACCGGCAAAAAACTGAATATCATCAACCAATAAGGCATCAACAGAACGATAATAACGTTTAAAATTATCAATATTACCGTGTTGTAAAGCTTTTACCATTTCGGCAACAAATCTTTCAGAATGTAGATAAACAACTTTTGCACCAGGTTGTTGTTTAATAAGCATATTTCCAACAGCATGCATTAAATGAGTTTTACCCAGACCAACACCGCCATATAATAATAGCGGGTTATAACCGTGGCCCGGATTTTCAGCTACTTGCATAGACGCAGCGCGGCCAAGTTGGTTGGATTTACCTTCGACAAACGTTTCAAAAGTGAAATTTGGATTTAAAGTAGAGTTTGTAACGGGGGTGGAATCTTTCACTCGAGAAATAGTTCGAGTATTTGTTGCTGAATTATAGGAATCGGTATGTGAGCTTTGATCGGGGGTATGAGAAATAGTGTCGCTACCGATATCTAGTAATACCGATATTGCTTCGTTTGAATATTTATTAATCATAATGGATATTTTTTCAAGATATTTATCTTTGATCCAGTCTAATACAAACTGATTAGGAACTAATAAAAGAAGCTCATTGTTGTTCGTTTGTGCCTGTATAGGACGAATCCAGGTGTTAAATTGCTGGGGAGAGAGATCTTGCTCCAACTGAGTCAGACATTTATCCCAAAAAACCTGAGGCACGTTAAAATACTCCATAAAATCAGTATGTAATAAAAAAAATAGAGAAACGATATAAAATATTTAATAATTTCTTGAAAAAAAATTAGAGAGTGAGTCTATACCGGAAGATAAAAGTTATCCACAATCAGATAAGTTTTTATATTTCTTAAGGGTAATGGTTGACAGTTGGTCGGGCAAGCAGTATTGTTGCCGACCTTTACGGGGTTAGTAGCCCGTACGTATGATAAAACGAATTAATTATTAGAGAACAACGGTTTAGCCATGAAAAGAACATTTCAGCCAAGTAATCTTAAAAGAAGCCGCACTCATGGTTTCCGTGCCCGTATGCGCACGCGCGCGGGTCGAGCAGTAATTAGTGCCCGTCGAGCAAAAGGTCGTCAGCGTTTAACCGCTTAATTAAACGATTAAATCTCGCTTGTCATGGTTTGTGGACGGTTTACCCGTCAGCACAGGCTGTTAACGCCTAAAGACTTCAACTACGTTTTCGCGAAGCCCGTTAAACAAAGCGATAAACATCTAACCCTGCTTGCCCGATCAAACAATTTCAGTTTTGGACGTTTGGGGCTGATTGTGCCAAAGCGGCAAATTAAATCTGCGGTCAAAAGAAATAGAGTAAAAAGACTTATTCGTGAAAGTTTTCGCTGCCATCAGGATCACCTCCAGGGCCTGGATGTTGTAGTATTGGTTCGTGGCGGATTTGCAGGACTGAGTAATGAGACAATTTTTTCTCTTTTAGACAAGCACTGGTCATCTTTAAGTAAAAAATGCGCAAACTCGTTGTTTTTATAATAGGGATTTATCGGTATATTTTAAGCCCTTTTTTGGGCGCAAATTGCCGTTTTTACCCAAGTTGTTCTGAATACGCACAAACAGCTGTTCATCGACATGGAATATTCCAGGGTGGATGGTTATCACTAAAACGCCTGAGTCATTGTCATCCCTGGCATCCAGGGGGACTTGATCCTGTACCAGAGAAGAAAAAATTCTAATGGAACAACAACGTCTGATATTGTTTATCGCTTTGAGCCTGGTTCTTTTTTTAATTTGGGATGCCTGGCAGCGAGAAATAAACCCGCAACCAGTTAATCAGCCGGTTGAAGTAACAAGTAGTCAGGGTACCTCAGGTATACCGGTTTCTGCGCAGGACAAAAACTCAGAAGTACCCATGAGTGAAGCTCCAGCAAGCAGCCGAAGCATGCTGCCTATTTCTGAAGATAAAGCCCTAGTGAAGCAGGCCCAGCGAATTAAAATCAGAACCGATGTTTTTGATGCAGAAATTGATACCACGGGTGGTGATCTTCGCGTTGCAAATTTGCTTAAATATCCGAAACAGGTAACTGAGCCAGATGTACCCTTCCAGTTGATGAAGGACAATGATGCAGGATTATTTATTGCGCAGTCCGGATTTACCCTGCGCAAATCACAGGGTGAAATTCTGAATGCTGCGCCTAATCATACGACTATTTATTCAACGGATAAAACACATTATGAAATGGCTGAGGGTGAAAATGAACTCAAGGTAAATTTGATATGGCAGAGTCCAGAAGGTGTTGAGTTTATTAAGACTTATACTTTTGCACGCGGTAAATATCTGATAAACGTAGGCCATACTATTAACAATAGGAGTAAGAATGACTGGAGCGGTAATTTATATCAACAGCTTCAGCGTACAACAGTACCGGATAGTGAAAAATCAAACTTTATTCATACCTATACGGGCGGCGTCATTTACAGTCCAGAAAAGAAATATGAGAAAATTGATTTTGATGATATTGCAGAAAAAAACCTGAGCAGACAGGTTAGTGCGGGTTGGGCTGCGATGATTCAACATTATTTTCTAGCGGCCTGGATACCAGCGGCAGAAATTGAACAGGAATATTATTCACTTTATAAAGCCAATCCGGATCGGTATAGCCTGGGAATGAAATCGGTTAAAGGTACGAATGTTACAGCAGGAACACAACAAACTATTAATAACCGTTTATATGTAGGCCCAAAGTCACAAAACAAACTGGAAGCGATTACGCCTGGTTTAGAGCTTACTGTTGATTACGGTATTTTAACTATTTTATCTAAACCATTATTCTGGTTACTGGATCATATTCATAGTCTGGTGAATAACTGGGGCTGGGCAGTTATTTTATTAACCTTATTTATCAAGCTCGCCTTTTATAAACTGTCAGAAACCAGTTATAAATCTATGGCGCATATGCGCAAGATGGCTCCCCGTATTCAACAATTGAAAGAGCGCTATGGTGATGACCGGCAAAAAATGGGGCAGGCACAAATGGAGTTGTTTCGTAAGGAAAAAATTAATCCCCTGGGCGGTTGTTTGCCCATCCTGGTTCAGATACCGGTATTTATTGCCTTGTATTGGGTCTTGCTCGAAAGCGTAGAATTAAGGCAGGCTCCCTGGGCATTATGGATTAAGGACATGTCAACGGCTGATCCGTATTTCATATTGCCCTTGTTAATGGGTATCAGCATGTTTATACAACAAAAGCTGAATCCTGCGCCAATTGATCCGATTCAGGCGAAAGTCATGATGGCGCTGCCATTTGTCTTTACCATTTTCTTTGCTTTCTTCCCTGCCGGTCTTGTGTTGTATTGGGTAGTTAATAATTTGTTATCAATTACACAACAATGGTACATCACTCGAAAAGTAATCAAGGAATAAATTGTCTGGTAAGCAAACTTGAATGAAGACCCGCTCGACTATGTACCGGATACAATTGCCGCTATAGCAACCCCGGTTGGTCGAGGTGGCGTTGGTATAGTCAGGGTTTCCGGTGCACGATCACAGCATGTTGCAAAAGCAATATTAGGCAAAGTGCCGCAGGCACGGAAAGCCGAATATCTTCCCTTTTATGATCAAAATAAGCTGACCATTGATACCGGTCTGGCTTTGTATTTTCCAAACCCCAATTCTTTTACCGGTGAAGACGTGCTCGAACTACATGGGCATGGTGGCCCGGTCGTACTTGATCTGCTTTTACAGCAAGTTTTGTCTCTGGGTGTCCGCCCTGCCCGCCCCGGTGAATTTAGTGAACGTGCATTTTTAAATGACAAAATTGATCTGGCCCAGGCGGAAGCAATAGCAGATTTAATTGAAGCAAGTACTGAACAGGCTGCACGAAGTGCAACCCAGTCATTAACGGGAGTATTTTCGGACTGGGTTCACGATACAGTTGAACGACTGACACAATTAAGAATATACGTTGAGGCGGCGATTGATTTTCCTGAAGAGGAAATTGATTTTTTAGCGGACAAAAAAATAACGGAAGATATTGAAAGCTTGCTGAATGAGTTAGGAAAAGTGATTGCTCAGGCACATCAGG
>Ga0224496_10001271_pt1 | contig 15880 bp, 14 predicted proteins | sample SF_Jul11_sed_USG_2_FD_168127 | JGI IMG/M metagenome (GOLD analysis project Ga0224496, IMG submission 168127) | Sediment microbial communities from San Francisco Bay, California, United States - SF_Jul11_sed_USGS_8_1 | ecosystem: Environmental > Aquatic > Marine > Sediment | place: USA...
GAGCATGATATTCATTTGATTGAACGAGCAAGTGAATATTGCTGTCCTTTAGGTGACGATCACTTTTGTCATCAAATTGAAGCGCGGTATGGAATAAAATTAGGACACTCAGCACGAGGGAGGCCCCAAAAATCTGCTAGGGCTGGTTAAAAAATAATCCCTCCGGCACCTTTGCCACCTTTGCCACGCTAATATGGGGGGAAAGGCACCTTTACCTCCTATATGAGATATTCGACAATATGACTTAGTCCTAACAAAATAAAAAATGGGGGGGTAGATCTATTTTTATTTTTATGATTTTTATCTTGGTCTGTCTGAATAACTGACTATGGGATTTATTCGATATTATGTGTATTTGACTTGCTTCAATAATAATAACAAAATTGGTCTATCAATACGCTTGCTAACGTCTGATCAGATATAGGTAAATAGATTTAATATGAGAAGAGAAAAATCGGCACATCTTGATCTGGGGCTTAAATCAATTCTTTCAAAACCTCAATATTATAATATTTTTAGTGGCTTAATTGGAAAGAAAAGTAATAATATTCGTTTTGTACAACAATATATCAAGCCATTTCCCGGATGCAAAATTCTAGATATAGGCTGTGGTACAAGTAATATACTGTCTTATTTGCCAGATTCAATTGGTGAATACAACGGTTTTGATATGAATCAGTCATACATTGATTATTCCATGGAACGATGGAAAGAAAAAAATAATTGCAGTTTCTTCTGCGACAGGGTTAGCAATGCAAGTATAACTAAAAAAGGATACTATGATATCATTCTTGCAATAGGTATTCTTCATCACTTATCTGATACAGAAGCCAGAGACTTGTTGTCTATTGCACATCAGGCATTAAATAATAATGGTTCATTGATTACTTACGATAATGTTTATATAGATAATCAGAATCGATTTGCTAAATGGCTTATTTCTAAAGACAGAGGTCAGGCTGTACGTACAGTGCAAGGATATAAGCAACTGATTGGTGATCAATTTAGTGATATTGATGAAATTATACTGCATGACACTCTGAAAGTTCCCTATACTATATATTTGACTAGGTGCTCTAAGTAAGTATCGAGGAAAGCATTTATGCGTCTACTATATACTCTATTTATTTGTATTTTATTCTCTCTGGTATCGACAGGGTGTAGACATGGCGATCGTGTCTCCGTCCCTGATGAATTCAAGGTTGCGTTTATAGGTGATCAGGGTCCAAGTGCTAATGCTATATCAGTGCTTGAGCTTATACGGGACGAGGGCGCTAACATGGTATTGCATCAGGGTGATTTTGACTACCAGGATAACCCCGACCAATGGATGCAGAAAATTGATGGTATTCTTGGTGCGGACTTTCCTTATTTTGCATCCATTGGAAATCATGATGTGGTCGCCTGGCAAGGTTATCAATCAAAACTCAAGACACGTCTTGATCAACTTAAAGGAGTCAGCTGTTCAGGAGATATTGGCGTCAATGCTGCATGTACATATAAAGGTATTTTCTTCGTGCTCTCAGGTATCGGTACTTTGGGTTCCGCTCATATTGACTATATGCAAACGGCACTAGCCAATTCAAAGGCGCACTGGAAGATTTGCTCATGGCATAAGAATCAGCACTTGATGCAGGTCGGTAATAAACCAGATGAGGTTGGCTGGGAAGCCTATGAAACATGCCGACGTGCCGGAGCTTTTATTGCCACAGGGCATCATCACTCATATTCTAGAACGTACCTGATGAGCCGTTTTGAACAACAGGTAATAGCCTCTTTTTCTGATCATCTTACCCTTAAGCCGGGTGAAAGTTTTGCCTTTGTTTCCGGCCTTGCAGGCGTCTCAATAAATACTCAACTCGACGGTCTTGGCAGCAATCCGTGGTGGGCATCTGTTTATACATCGGCAGAAAATGCTAATTACGGCGCTCTGTTCTGTACTTTCAATCCTAATCGTAACGAGACCGAGGCAAATTGCTATTTCAAAGATATCGCTGGTAATATTGTGGATTCGTTTGTTCTTATCAGTGAGCTTTATTGAATTTGAATATCAATAAAGTCTAAAAACTATCAACAGGGGCAGTTCGGCTCTCATTCAGTGAATTCATGACGACGGTTAGATTACAAGAGAATGGTCGTAGATCGAGTTGCGTTTAATCGAAAAATTACCTGTTTATCTGTTATCTCGCTATCGAATTAAATCACGTTAATACTAATATGGTTTAGACGCCTGTCAAATTCAATGCTTGTTGAATTTTATATGTAAAGTATGTTTCTGTATTATGATAGGCTAATACTTCTGGTGGTGTTCTATACGCTATGTTGTGATTTCATATAAAAAACTTATTCTATTTCTCATGCTGGGTACAGGCTTGTTTTATAATCCTTAATTAATATTACATGGGATTCATCCTCTTCATTTGTTCCCATTACCAGTTATAACTATTTTTTATCTTTCAGGACCCGATTAGCTGGTCTGCGTTATTTTCATTTGTTTCTATCTTTCGTGTTCTTAAACCCTGCAGTAATCCTCTGAAAATTATATTGGCCGTTGAAATCGCCGGGATGGCAACAATCATTCCAATAAAGCCGAATAAATTTCCAAAGATAATAATACCCACGATTACAATTACAGGGTGTAGATTAACGGCATTGGCAATCACTGCCGGTACCACAATGACATTATCAATTATTTGTGCCATGGCAATGACGCCAACAGCAGCACCGACTATCCAGGGTTCCAGTGGTGTGTGTGCCAATGCCAGTAGAATTGGTAATACCATGGCCAGTAGTGGTCCTACATAAGGAATGAGATTTAAAATGCCGGCGATGATGCCTAGCAGGATATAGGAATCGAGTCCGATAATAAAAAAACCCAGTGAGGTAATCACGCTCATGATACCGGATTGAATCATGATGCCGCGGATATATTCCTGTAACTGGTGGGTAACGCGGTGATAAATAATCCAGCCCAGTTCAAAACTGTTATTGGGTAAAGCGTCGAGTAAATAATTTCTGAAACCCCGATAATCCCGGATTAAAAAGAAAGTGAATATGGGTACCAGAATCACCAGTACTGAAAATTCGATAATTAAATTAGAACCGGTGATGAGAATATCTTTACTCAGTTCATTGGCTTTGTCGAATAGAGGTTGTGTCATGCTGTTGCTGGTTTCAGCATCCAGTTTCATTGAGCTGGCAAAAAACTGACTGGTTTCTTTTGCAAAGCCGATAAGTGTTTTCCAGACGCTGGGTAATTGCGTTTGCAATTCTGCTAACTGGGTAGACAGATGGGGCATGAGCAATGAAATTGCCAGGGCAGAGAATGCTAGCAGAACAAGTAAAACCGTTAATGATGAGCTGGTGGATGACATGCCCTGGCGTTCCAGGGCGCCGCTGATCGGTTCAAGCATGGCATAAAGAGCAAATGAAATAATAATGGGTATTAACAAGGGTGCGAGTAAGGCGGCAAAAAAACTAAACACCAGCATGATTAGGCTGAACAGTAAAACCGTGCGTGTAATCGGTAATGATATGAATTTTAGCAGCATCAGTTTGTTTGTAACGACAGTAACAGGTTGGTGTGTTTGAGGCGTGCAGCCAGTACTCTGGAAATGTTGAGCATAAACAAAGCACCATCTTTGGGTGAGCGCTGAATCCATTCTTCAAGATCGGAGCGTAAAAAGAATATCAGTTCGGAATCTTCGGTAGCAATGGCATTGGCCGTTCGTGGTTCATCTATGACCAGTGCTATCTCGCCAAAAAAATCACCGGCGGTGAGTTCGGCAAGTATTTTATCACCGGCGCGGATTTCAACTTTACCATGCCGGATAAGTACCACGCTTTCGCCGATATCGCCGGCATTAAATACTTTTTCATTGGCCTTGTATGCCCGCGGATGCATGTTGCTAACCAGTTCTCGACAACGGTTGTAGGATATTTTTTCGAATAAGGGTGTGGCTAACCAGAGTTCGGTAACTTCGTGTATGCGGTCGGCTTTGCGATGAAACAGGTTGTGCCAGAACGGGTGGTTGGTTTTGTCCATTTGCACTCTAAATATGTCATTGTTGTTTTTTTAATGAGTGTAGCAGGGTGTTGGTATTTTTTTCTGTCCGGCGTTGTCAGAGTGGTGGCATGCCTTCTTTATTCAGCATCTCCACCAGCTTGATTAACGGCAGGCCGATCAGGGCATTCGGGTCTTCACCTTCAAATTTTTCGAACAGGGCGATGCCCAGTGCCTCGGATTTAAAGCTGCCGGCACAATTATAAGGTTCTTCTTTTCTCAGATAATGATCAATTATTTCATCATTGAGCGGTTTGAATACAACCGTGTAGGGTACGCAGGTGGACTGAATATGATGGGTTCTGGTATTGAGCAGACATAAGCCGGTTTGGAACACAATGCGTTTGCCAGAGGCGTTTTTCAGTTGTTGAAATGCTGTTTCATAACCGCCGGGCTTGGTCAGTACCTGGCCATCCAGTACAGCGCTCTGGTCCGATCCAATAATCAGGGCATCGGGGTGCTTGCTGGCCACAGCTCGTGCTTTACCTTCTGCCAGTCGTACCACCATGGCTTCGATGGCTTCATTGGCCAGTGGTGTTTCGTCTATATCAGGAGAATCGGTTTCATAATCAAGATGGAGTTTATCCAGTAATGCTTTTCTAAAAGGTGATGTTGAGGCCAGAACAAGTTTCATATTTATACAATGTTAGTCAGTTAGAAGTGCTACATAATAGGCACTGCTTCCCAGTATTCAAGTGCTAAGATCAATGATCATGATTATTAATGGAAACGCTTGAAAAGTAAGGTGTTTTCTTTTGACAGTCAGGGGCGAAACATATAATATTGCGCGGTTATTATGCATACGAAGTTACCTAAGTACCTAAATTTTACGCGAATTGCCGATAAAGGTGGCGAAATTCAGGGAAAATGGCCTATCTCCGAATTGCCGAGACTGAAAGAATTGCTCGTAAATGATGCGGGTGAGGTGGAAGTCGAGATGAAACTGGGGCGACAGGGTAAATTTCGTTATGTGACAGGTACGATTGCCGGGATGCTGGCTGTTACCTGTCAAAGATGTATGCAGCCAATGGATTTACCGCTGAATACCGAATTTAAACTGGCACTGGTACAGACTGAAGAGCAGGCTGATCAGTTACCAGATGAATTTGAGCCATTACTGGCTGATGAGGATAAGATATCTGTTCCTGATCTGCTGGAAGAGGAAATGTTACTGGCAATACCTCTGGTGGCGCTGCATGACACTGATTGTTCTGATTATCTGTTGGAGCAAAAGAAGTGGCAGGCTGAAAATGAGTCCGTACAGGAAAAGAAAAATCCTTTTTCCGTACTCAAGGATTTGATTTAAGAAGTTAATGTAAGTTATTGATTACTGGAGAATACCATGGCGGTACAACAAAACCGTAAAACCCGTTCAAGACGTGATATGCGTCGTTCACACGATGCGCTGACAGGTAAAGCCTTGTCTGTTGAGTCAACTACAGGTGAAACTCATTTGCGTCACCATGTTAGCCCTGATGGCTACTACCGTGGTCGTAAAGTGGTAGCGACTAAAAGCGACAGCGAATAAACTGTTTTAAGTTGATATCAAGCGGGCGGATTTGCATATTTCCGCCCGTTTTTTATTTAACGGTCAGGGTGACCAGTCTGTCGCAAATCCAGGATGAATAGATGCGACCATGTGAAACTAGCCCATATGCCTGATAATCCAATAATTGCGCTTGATGCCATGGGTGGTGATTTCGGACCCGAAGTCATTATTCCGGCCGCAATGCGTATTCTCAAAGAAAAACCCGGTGTTGAGCTGATTCTGGTCGGTCAGGAAGCAGTGTTAGCCGGTTATTTTAGTGATCATAATATTGTCAGGCCCGCAAATCTGCATATTCACCATGCCTCTGAAGTGGTTGCCATGGATGAATCACCCTCTCAGGCGTTACGTAAAAAGAAAGATTCTTCACTGCGCGTGGCGATTAACCTGGTTCATGAAGGCAAGGCCAATGCCGCGGTGAGTGCGGGTAATACCGGTGCCCTGATGGCAACGGCTAAATTTGTACTGAAAACCCTGCCCGGTATTGATCGACCTGCCATTATGACCACCTTACCCAGCATGACAGGGCATACCCATATGCTGGATCTGGGCGCCAACGTCGATTGTACGGCTGAGCATCTGTTTCAGTTTGCGGTGATGGGTTCAATTACCGCCAGCGCCGTTGATAATGTGGATAATCCCCGTATTGGTCTGCTCAATGTCGGCTCTGAAGCCATGAAAGGCAATGCCCAGGTCAAGGAAGCCGACCGTCTGCTGCAGGGTGCTAACCTGAACTATATCGGTTTTGTAGAAGGTGATGATATCTACAATGGTTCTGTTGATGTGGTGGTTTGTGATGGTTTTGTCGGTAATATCTCTTTGAAAACCTCGGAAGGGGTGGCCAAAATGATCACTTATTACATGAAACAGGAATTTAAGCGCAATCTATTGACCCGACTGGTGGCATTAATTGCGCTGCCTGTTTTGAAAGCTTTTAAAAATAGAATTGATCCAAGGGTGTATAATGGCGCCAGCTTACTGGGCTTGCAGCATATTGTGATTAAAAGTCATGGTGGTGCGGATGCTTTCTCATTTTCCAATGCAATCAAGATTGCGCTGCTGGAAGTCGAAAAAGCCATACCGCAGCGCATTGATAAGCACCTTGAAACCTTACTAGAAAGAGAAGAAGCCGTTTGACGATTTACGCACGAATTACAGGTACCGGTAGTTATCTACCAGAAAAGATTCTATCCAATGCCGATATGGAGAAAATAGTGGATACCACTGATCAGTGGATCCGCGAACGTACTGGTATAGAACAGCGCCATATTGCAGCAGAGGATGAATTTACCTCTGACCTGGCCACGGCAGCTGCAAAAAATGCCATGGATATGGCAGGTAAAACCAGTAACGATATTGACCTGATTATTGTCGCTACTACCACACCGGATCAGATTTTTCCCAGCACCGCCTGCCTGGTACAGCAAAAGCTGGATATCCATGGTTGTACGGCATTTGATGTACAGGCTGTCTGTACCGGTTTCGTTTATGCGCTCGGTATTGCCGATAATTTCATTAAGGCCGGTACTGCAAAATGCGCGCTGGTGATTGGCGCTGAAACCCTGTCACGCATCCTTGACTGGAATGATCGTACCACCTGCGTGCTGTTTGGTGATGGTGCTGGCGCGGCCATTGTTGAAGCCAGTGATGAGCCGGGTATTCTGTCCAGTCATTTGCATGCTGATGGCAGTTATGGTGATCTGCTCAACGTGCCCTACGGTGTTTCCAATGGTTTGAATCATGTCCTTAGCGGTGAGGCTCACATTACCATGAAGGGTAATGAAGTCTTTAAAATGGCGGTGAATACTCTGGGTCGTATAGTGGATGAAACGCTGGAAGCCAACAATATGTCGAAAAAAGATATTAACTGGCTGGTACCCCATCAGGCGAATATTCGTATTATTAATGCAACGGCAAAAAAACTCAGCATGTCCACAGATCATGTGGTGGTGACTGTTAACAAGCACGGTAATACATCGGCTGCGTCTGTTCCTCTGGCACTGGATACTGCTGTTAGAGACGGTCGTATCAAAAAGGGCGAGACTGTGATGCTGGAAGCGTTTGGTGGTGGTTTTACCTGGGGTTCTGCGTTACTCAAGATGTGATTTAAGACATTCTGCTTGTGTGCTAATCATATTTCGTTACTCAAAATGTTATTTGAGATCATCTGGCTAAGATCCATTGATGTTTTGTAGCTAAAAAGCCTGGTGATAGATGTTTTTCCGGGTATTTTCATTTAATTCCGGCAATTTCCTCATCAATCTGATTCTTCAGATTATGAGGAGGTTTCATGCCTTCAATCCTGTCGCGTCATAAAACCGTATCAGATCACAGAAATGACCGGTGTCATGTCCTATTAATCATAAAGATCAGAGCAGATCTATGATTTTAAAGGTATTAATTTCAACCTATTAAAAATCAGCGTCTATACTATGATGAAAAGTAGTCTAAATACTCCAGGTAACGGCCATATTTGTGTACCGGGATTTTAGAATGTGTCTTAAACAGAAGAGAGGGCTTATGAGAAATACAATTAAACCATTGATTATTGCAGGTATTCTGGCCGGGCTATCCGCCTGTACCGCTATTACAGATGTTACCTCCAGTACCAGTAGTACGCTGGATGCAGTGACACCTGATGTGACACTTAATCGTTTTGTTGATCAGCGTTATGTGGCTATTCGAAAAGATGCAGCAACCGGTTCCGGGGAGAATGTAGAAGCACTTGCTCAATTAATGGGTAAAGAAGATAAAAAAGCTTTTGCTGTCTGGATGCAGGATAATTATGATAACTTGTTTACTGATTTAGATAAACCTGCTGATTTAATTTCACGTATTGAAAAATACAGTGATCTTAATAAAGGATAAATAAAATAACGTCACTATCAGGCATCTGTGTTAACAGATGCCTGAATAGTTTTCAGGGACAAAGGGCAACTTGTCAGTAACCTGCATGTAGATATTAATTAAGCGATCTGTTTATTTAATGTTTGTAGGTAAATGCTGAGTAGGATGAGATGATTACATCAGATATTTCTAAAAATAATAAAGCGGCGTGTAAGTCCATGTGGATATTACTTGCACTGGTTATTGTCACTGTTGTTTCAGATTTTATATTATTTAAGTCCCAGCCATTTGGTATTAAACAGATTGTTTACCTGATATCAGTTTTTGTATCTGCCGGAATGTTAATGGCGGCACTGAAAATAAAAAATGATATTGTTGCTAAATTTTTACCTCAGATTGCTTTTATATTAATTTATGTATTGATGTCGTATCAGTTTATATTAAGTGATATCAAGTCAAATTATATAATTGTTCTCGGTCTGTCATTGCTGCTGGTCTGGCATGGCAGTCAATCCGTCGTTTCATATAAATTCTCATTACCCGTGTCTATTGTCGCTGTTATAAGTCTGGTTGCTATTTCAAAAGTTATTTATGGTTCTGATGTTGAGGTGCTCATAGTCTTGTTTATGGTGCTTTCTATGTCGGCTGCATTAGGTGAATTGGCTACTCAAAATATTATTCAGTCCGAATCTGCGCAGCCAGTTTCCAGAATGTCGCTGGAAGATGATACTTTGCCATCAGATGAATTCAGTGAGAAAGAACTCGAAGAGTTTATGCAGCCCGAAACCTCAGCCGATTATGCAATGGTTGATGTAAATGCAAGTGATACATCCCATGACTGGGAATATGTATTACGCGAATTATATAATGAACTTAAATCAACGCATGATGTAGATGCATTATTTAAAAACATGCTTTTATTTATGAGTGGCGCTATAGATTTTGATGCGGCTGTGGCTGGTATGATTCAGGAACGCAGTATGAATAAAATATCGGTATTTGGCCCCGATGAATATACGCATTCAAAAGTGCTGGCCTGGAGCAGTGACCTTGTTGGCAAGTTGTCTCGAACATTGCAGGCAGAAATTAGACAGCAGGAAATCACGAATGCTGAGGGTGAGGTAAGTAATATTTACCGTATTGATGTGCCGGTTCTTTCTAATAATAAAATGGTTGGTATTGTTACGATTCTACGAAAATCGATGTGTTTTAATGAATATGAAACAAAACTCGCCTCCAGTATTGTATTCCATAGCATGATTGCATTGCGTCAGGCAAGGTTGCAGGAAGAAGTTAAACGGCAGACAGTAGCCAGTGCCAACAAAACAATTTACACACGAGAACAGTTTTTTGAGAAAGCAAAAATTGAACTTGAAAAAATTAACCAGCCAAGAACTTTCTCTCTGTTATTGATAGAGCTGGATGATCTTGAAAAAATATCAGATAGTCTGGGTATGGATGCGGCAAGCAAGCTTTATAAGACTGTTGCAACAGCTATGTTGACTATGCTGAATTCAAATGATGCGCTTGGTCGTTATGGTAAAGAAGGTCTGGTTGTCATGCTGCATGAAACTGATTTGCTGGAAGCAAAAAAACGTGCTGAAAATATAAGAGAAAAAATATCGCAATTAAAATGCAAGGCAAATGAGGGTATTGTAACCACTACTGTCAGTATTGGGCTGGCCTCGGTTTCAGAGCAGGGTGAAACCATTGAAAGTATTGTTAAAAAGGCAGACATGGGTTTGTTTGTTGCTAAAGAGTCTGGCCGGAACTCTGTGAAAGTGAGTTTATGATTTATTTTTTCTGATTCTATACCGGCATCTTTGTAAAAGATGTGTCACCTGATTCTATTGTTCACCCAGTATCTCTATAACAGTACTTATAAGTTGCTCATCTGTAATTGGTTTCAGTAGACTGGCAGTAGTCATCAGTTTCATGATCTCAATCATATTTTCATAAGCCGAGATGGCAATGATTGGTATTTTACTGTGGTTAGTGATTTCAATGATGGCTTTGGTGCCATTATGATCGGGCATATACAGGTCAGTAATAACTAATGCAGGAGCATGCTTGTCGATAAGGTCTAATATGTGTTCGCTATTACTGGCACCAATAACAGCGTATCCGATAGTTTCTAATACAAGGCTAAAATGTTTTCTTAACAGTTCGTCATCATCAAGTACAATAATAGTTTTATTAGACATCCGTATCTCCTGTTACTGATTAAATTTATAATGTACACAGGTCTGCTTTGTTAAATCAATAATGATTGTACTAGGCAAATAGTAGGGGATTCATTACTGTCAGGCTGAAATCTCCTGTACGTTATCCAGCATTTCTTTTGCATGAGCAATGGTCTGTTTAGTAATGTTGATTCCGCCCAGCATTCTTGATACTTCTTCAATGCGTTGCTTGCTATCCAGTTCATTAATACGGGTTGTGGTATTGCCGTTCTCGCTATGTTTGCTGACCTGCATGTGGTGATGAGCCTGAGAAGCAACCTGTGGTAAATGCGTAACGCAAAATGCCTGTCGGCTTTCGCCAAGTTTTCGTAAATGCTGGCCGACAATTTCGGCAATGCCACCGCCAACACCGCTGTCTACTTCATCAAATATCAGTGTCGGAATACGACCCTGGGTTGCGGTAATCATTTGTATAGCCAGACTGATACGCGCCAGCTCACCACCTGAGGCAACTTTTGCCAGTGGTTTGCAGGGTTGTCCCTGGTTGGCGCTGACCGTGAATTCAATATTATCCAGGCCGTATGCAGTAAATGGTTTTGCTGCATCGGTATTAATATTAATTTCAAAACGCCCACCGGACATACCCAACGTCTGCATGGCGTCAGATATTTTCTGGTTTAATGTTTTCGCTGCTTTCTGTCTTGACTGGCTCAGATGACTGGCCTGTTCAAGATAACTGTTTTTAAGTTGCTCGGCTTCTTTTTCCAGTGTGGAAAGATTCTCGTCCGCATGATCCAGGTTATTCAGTTCTTTTGTCAGCTGTTCATGTATTTCATGTAATTTCTCGGGTGGCACCCGGTGTTTTCTGGCCAGATCAAGAATGCTGTTCATGCGTTGATCAAGTTCATTGAATCGTTCGGGATCGCTGTCCATTTCTGACAGGTAGTCACGTAACAGGCTGGCGCTTTCTTCAATTTGCACCATGGCTTCATTCAACAGGTCATTGGCAGGAGAGAGTTTGTGATCCGTTTCGCTAATGTTTTCTATTTCTGAAGCCTGATGTGCCAGTTGAGAATAAATATTGCTGTCGTCGGATTCATAGAGTGCCTGTAATGCAGACTGGCAGGTTTCAACGAGTTTATCCGCATTGGCCAGTCGTACATGCTCTTCGTTTAAAATAGCGTATTCGCCTTCGGTCAATGAAAGATCATCCAGTTCCTGCACCTGATAACGTAATAAATCAATGCGATCATTGCGGTCGTTTGAAGCATCGCGTAACTGTTTGTATTCTGTGCTGGTCTGTTTCCATTGTTTGTAAATGGTGGCCAGTTTTTCCAGTCCAGTTTTGTGGCTGGCGTAATCATCCAGTAACTGTCGCTGGGTTTGGGATTTCATCAGTGACTGATGTTCATGCTGGCCATGAATATCGACCAGCATTTCACCGAGTTCGCGCATGTCCTGTAAGGGAACGGGTGAACCATTGATAAACGCACGTGAACGACCATCGCTTGAGAGTCTGCGTCGCAAGAGACAGTCATGGTCTGCTTCCAGTTCTTTTTCAGTCAGCCACTGCTGTACATTCTGTAAATTACTAATATCAAACTCGGCGCTGATTTCTGCTTTACTGGCGCCGTTTCTGACACTGTCGCTATCGGCACGATCACCGAGGAGTAATCCGAGAGCTCCCAGTAATATTGATTTACCGGCACCGGTTTCACCGGTTAATGCAGTTAAGCCATTTCTGAATTCAAGATCAAGATGATCGATAATGGCAAAATTACGAATACGAATATGATTAAGCATAAATTATGATGGCGACCAGTGTGAGTTTAAAGTTGTGTAGCCCAACGGAGTTTGGCTCGTAAAATTTCATAATAATCGTAACTTGATGGATGTATTAAATGTATCGGGCTGGATTTTTTACTGATTAAAATCCTGTCGCCGGGTTTGGCATCGAATGCGGTTTGTCCATCAAATGTAACCTGTGCTGTTGATTGTTTGTTTTCACCAATTACAATTTCAATATGACTTTCTGAGTTTACAACCAGTGGTCTGTTGGTCAATGTATGTGGACATATCGGTACCAGTACCATGGCATCCAGTGTTGCATGCAGTAGTGGCCCTCCACTTGAAAGTGCATAAGCAGTTGAGCCTGTGGGTGTTGAGACGACAAGTCCATCGGCACGTTGAAAGTTAACAAACTGCCCATTGATATAGGTTTCGAACTCAATCATACGGGCGACATCACGTATATGGACCACCACATCATTAAACGCATCTGCTTCGCTGATAACTTTTCCTTCACTGATGACCTGTGCATGTAAAAGAAAACGTGTCTCATCAACAAAGTCACCAGCCAGTATGCTTTCAAGTCGGTCGAGCATATCGACAGGGGATATATCCACCAGGAAACCAAGGCGTCCCAGATTGATGCCCATGACCGGCGTATCATAGTCTGCCAGTGTGCGCACGGCACTGAGGAAGGTACCATCGCCACCAACGACTATGGCCAGATCTGATTTATGCGCGAGTACTTCACGGCTGCAAATCTCGATTTGTTTATCAGCTAACAGGCCGTCTGCATTGTCATCAAAAATAACGGTGTAGGCTTTATCGGTAAGAAAGTCGTATAGTTTTCGGACCGTGCTGGCAACCGCTTCATCTGCGTTTTTGGTAATGATGCCGATTGTTTTAATGTTCATATGGAAACCATAGTATTGGGCTCTTGGATAACCGGCTAGTGATTTGCCTTTTTGACCAGATCATATATTAGATCAAGTGCCTGTTTAGGTGTCAGATTGTCTATATCCAGTTGTTGTAACTGTTCAACGACGGGATGTAAATTATAATCGAATAAGCCCAGTTGCCCGGTTTTTTCTTCGACAAAATGTTCATGGGTTGATGCCGACTGTTTTTCCAGTTCAAACAGTTTTTTTCTTGCCTGTTCAATCGTTTCCGGCGGTACACCCGCCAGCTTGGCGACCTGTAGTCCATAACTCTGGTTGGCTGGCCCTTGTTTAACGGCATGCATGAACACAATATTATCACCGTGTTCTACTGCATCTAAATGAACATTGACTATGGTGTTAACGAAATCAACCAGGGATGTCAGTTCAAAATAATGGGTGGCAAACAGTGTGAATGAACGACTTTTTCTGGCTAAATGTTCTGCACAGGCCCAGGCCAGTGATAAGCCATCAAAGGTGCTGGTGCCGCGACCAATCTCATCCATCAGTACCAGGCTTTTATCGGTGGCATTGTTAAGGATGTTAGCGGCTTCGGTCATTTCCACCATAAATGTGGAACGACCACTGGCCAGATCATCGGAGGCGCCAATGCGGGTAAAGATACGATCCACCGGTCCGATCACCGCACGCTTCGCGGGCACATAACTGCCGATGTGTGCCAGCAGCACAATCAGCGCGGTCTGCCGCATGTAGGTGGATTTACCACCCATGTTCGGTCCGGTGATAATCAGCATGCGTTGCTGGTCATTCAGTTTCGTGTTGTTGGGCACAAAGGGTTCGTGAGTGACCTGTTCAACCACCGGGTGCCGACCCTGTTCGATGACGATGCCGGGTCTTTCCTGAAACTCCGGTTTATTGTAATTAAGGGTTTCGGCACGTTCAGCCAGACAGGCCAGGGTATCCAGTTCAGAAAGACCCGTGGCACATTGCTGTAAATCATCGAGCTGGATAAGCAGTTGTTCCAGTAACTCATCATAGAGTGCTTTTTCTTTTGCCAGTGCGCGTTCTTTGGCGCTTAACACTTTATCTTCAAACGCTTTTAGTTCGGGTGTAATAAAACGTTCAGCGGATTTTAATGTTTGTCGGCGTACATAATCGGCAGGAACTTTGTCTGACTGGGCACGGGAAATTTCAATGTAATAACCATGTACCCGGTTGTAACTGACTTTGAGAGTGCTGATGCCGGTGCGTTCTTTTTCACGTTGTTCCAGATCAGTTAAAAACTGATCCGCATGTCGGCTTAAGTTTCTCAGTTCATCGAGTTCCGCATCATAACCTTCGGCAATCACACCGCCGTCACGAATCAGTACCGGTGGATTTTCTTTGATCGCTTTCTGTAACAGGTCAACGGTGTCAGGGTGTTCGGCAATACGGGCTGACAGCTCTGCGGTTAAGTGCGATGACAGATGTTTGAGTTGTGACTGTATGTCTGGCAAGGTCGCGAGTGAATGACCGAGGGTATATAAATCCCGTGGCCTTGCCGATTTAATTGCCACTCGTGCCAGGATGCGTTCGATATCGCCAATGCGTTTTAAACTTTCCTGTAAGGGTTGATAGGCTCTGTTATTTAATAATGACTCAATCGCATTGAAACGATTTTCCAGTTGCGGCTGGTTACGCAATGGTTGATTGATCCAGCGCCGTAAACAACGGCTGCCCATGGCGGTACTGGTTTTATCGATCACTGACGCCAATGTGTTTTCAGTGCCACCGGCCAGATTTACTTCCAGTTCCAGATTGCGGCGACTGGCTGCATCCAGCAGCACACTGTCTTCACTGCGCTCGACCCGCATGCTCTTTATATGGGGCAATCGCGTGCGCTGTGTATCTTTAATGTATTGCATTAAACAGCCCGCCGCCATTACCGCACGGCTAAGGCCATCACAACCAAAACCACTTAAATCTTTGGTGCCAAACTGTTCGGTTAATAAACGGGTGGCAGTGTCCTGTTCAAAATACCAGGGCGGCTGACGTCGCACACCTTTATTGGATGCCATAGTTTGATAGAGCGCGTCATCTTCCGAGATCAGCAGTTCCGCCGGTTTTAACCGTTCCAGTTCCGTGTGTAACTGATCCAGCGTGGCCAGCTCCTGTACCGAAAAGCGCCCGGAGGTAACATCAACCACCGCATAACCGTAACAGTTGGCGCTGCTGCTAATGGCCATGAGCAAATTATCTTTACGTTCTTCCAGCAGGCTTTCGTCAGTGACCGTGCCCGGTGTCACTATGCGCACCACTTTACGTTCCACCGGCCCTTTGCTGGTAGCCGGGTCACCAATCTGTTCGCAAATGGCAATGGATTCCCCGTGCTTGATCAGACGAGACAGATAATTATCCGCCGCATGATAGGGAATACCGGCCATGGGAATGGGTTCACCAGCCGACTGACCGCGAGAGGTCAGAGTGATATTCAGCAGATTGGCAGCACGACGGGCATCGTCAAAGAACAGTTCATAGAAATCGCCCATGCGATAGAACAGCAGGGTTTCAGGAT
>Ga0224496_10001272_pt1 | contig 15866 bp, 9 predicted proteins | sample SF_Jul11_sed_USG_2_FD_168127 | JGI IMG/M metagenome (GOLD analysis project Ga0224496, IMG submission 168127) | Sediment microbial communities from San Francisco Bay, California, United States - SF_Jul11_sed_USGS_8_1 | ecosystem: Environmental > Aquatic > Marine > Sediment | place: USA...
CCTAAATCTATGCCGATATAGATGGCCATGGATCAATCAGGGCAGATGTACTGGCTCGGGTGCCTGCCAGCCTTCGGCACGATGTTCAGCCACCACCGTGGTATAGATGCCGCCACGCACATTGAATTCGGCGGTGATTCGCATGAAGCGGGGCTGGGTTGCATTGACCAGATCACTGAGGATCTGATTAGTAACGTCTTCATGGAAAGCACCTTCATCACGAAAAGCCCAGATATAGAGTTTCAGTGATTTCAGTTCTACACATTTTTTATCTGCGATATATTCTAGGTCAATGGTGGCGAAGTCAGGCTGACCGGTTTTGGGGCAAAGGCAGGTGAATTCTGGCATGCTGATGCGGATGGTGTAATCACGTTCAGGCCGTGGATTGTCAAAGGTTTCCAGTGCCTTTGAAGGTTGTGTTGACATGTGTAAACCTCTCTTAAAATCAATAGCTTATGTATAGACTGAAAAATATTTCAATCTATGTGTGAATTAGGGCGGCATTATAGCGCGAAATTGATATACTTAGGCGCCTTGATAATAATCAAACATTAAAACGATAAAAGGATCCAGACCCTTAATGCGACTGAGTAAGATTAAACTGGCGGGCTTTAAATCATTCGTCGACCCTACCACCATTAATTTTCCAAGTAATCTCACTGGCATCGTTGGCCCTAATGGCTGTGGTAAATCCAATACCATTGATGCGGTACGCTGGGTTATGGGTGAGTCATCGGCCAAGCATCTGCGTGGTGAATCCATGGACGATGTTATTTTCAGTGGTTCTACATCAAGAAAACCGGTGGGCCAGGCTTCGGTTGAGCTGATATTTGATAACAGCGAGGGCAAGCTGGAAGGCCCTTATGCGCAATATAATGAAATTTCCGCCAAGCGTACCGTTACCCGTGATGGTCAGTCGAAATATTTTCTCAATGGTACCAAATGCCGTCGCCGTGATATTGCCGACCTGTTTCTGGGTACCGGTCTCGGACCCAGAAGTTATGCCATTATCGAACAGGGTATGATTTCCCGCCTGATCGAAGCCAAGCCGGAGGAGCTGCGTACCTTCCTGGAAGAAGCGGCCGGTATTTCCAAATATAAAGAACGCCGTCGTGAAACGGAAAACCGTATTCGTCATACCCGTGAGAATCTGGATCGACTGGATGACCTGCGTGAAGAAATCGATAAGCAGTTAGCTCATTTACAGCGTCAGTCACGTACCGCGGAACGCTATAAAGAAATGAAACAGGAAGAACGTCAATTCAAGGCAGAACATCTGGCTCTGCGCTGGCGTGAACTGAAAAAAGAAGTTGAGAATCGTCAGAAAGCCATTCAGGAACAGCAAACCCGACTGGAGCAGGTGATTGCCGAACAGCGTTCGGTTGAAGCTGACCTGGAAATTAATCGTGAACAACGCACAGAATCCAATGAATCACTGAATGTGGTTCAGGGGCAGTTTTATAAACTGGGATCTGAGATTTCACGTCTTGAGCAATCCATACAGCACCAGAAAGAACTCTATGAGCGTCAGCAAACGGATCTGCGCGATCTGGAAAATGCATTACATGACGCCGAATATGCACTGGAGAATGATAAGCAGCAGCTCGAAGAAGTGATCATGCAACTGGCTGACAGTGAGCCAAAACTCGAATTACTGCGTGAAGCCCAGCAATTATCAAATGCCGGATTTCAGGAAGCGGAAAATGCCATGCATCAGTGGCAGTCCTCCTGGGAAGATTATAACCATCGTGTTGCAGAGCCATCGAAGAATGCTCAGGTTGAGCGCACCCGTATGGAACAGCTGGAACGTCATATTGCTAATTTACAGCAGCGATTGGCGCGTATAGAAGAAGAAAAGAAAAACCTCAGTGCCGGTGATCTGGAAGTTGAGCTTGAACAGTTGCGTCAGCAAAGTGATGAAGCCGACATGCAGAAATCAGAACTGGAAGAGCGCGTTGCCGAGGTCCTGGAAAAAATTAATGTTTATCGTGAGCAGACCAGGCAGTTTAATAGTCACCAGGATAATATTCGCCATCAGCTGCATGATAAGCGTGGACAACTGGCATCCTTGCAGGCCTTGCAACAGGCTGCTTTAGGCAAGCATGAAAAAGCGGTCACCGGCTGGCTGGAAAATCAGGGTTTATCCACTAACGCCCGTCTGGCTGAAGGTCTGGAAGTTGAATCAGGCTGGGAGAAAGCTACCGAAACAGTTCTTGGCCAATACCTTGAAGCGGTTTGTATAGATGGTATAGATGGTGTTGCGGGTGTGCTCGACAGTCTTGATGCCGGTAGTCTGACTCTGTTTGATACCTCAAGCAGTACCCCGGTCGCGACCAGTTTACATAATAGTCTTGCCGATAAAATCAAATCGAAATGGTCACTCGATAACCTGTTAAGGGGTGTACTGGTTGCAGAGAATTTAAATCAGGCTATGTCGATGCGTATTACCCTCGCTGAGGGTGATTCAGTGATTACTCGGGATGGAATCTGGTTAGGTAAAAACTGGCTGAGAGTGGCCCGTGATAAAGATGAAAAAGCCGGTGTTCTTGCCCGCGAGCAGGAAATCAAACAACTCGAGCAGACACTTGAGCAGCTTGATGAACAGGCTGAAGATATTGAACAGAAAATACAGAATAGTCGTTCAGAGCAATTGAACTATGAGCAGCAACGTGAACAATGGCAGGCGGAATTAAATCAGGCCCATAGTCAGGTGGCTCATGTTAAGGCGCAGATTACTGCTAAACAGTCACGTATGGAGCAGATTGTTAATCGCAATACCAATTTGCAAAAAGAATCTTCTGAAATTCATGCTCAGATTTCTCAGGAAGAGCGTGATATGGAAATTGCCCGGCAGAAACGTAATGAAGCCATTACGCAGATGGAAACACTGTCCCGTGAAATGGAAACCTTAACCGGTCAAAGGGAAGAACTGCAAAATCGTTTGCATGAAGCGCGCAGTAAAGCGCAGACAGAGCGCGAATCCGTTCATGAGCTGGCTATTAATATTGAATCGAAGCGTACATCGAGACGAAATCTTGAGCAGAATATTGAACGTATGTCGAGACAGCTGGAACAGCAGCAACAACGACGCAGTGAGCTTCAGCAAATGCTCGAAAGAGGTGAAGAGCCAGTTAGTAATATGCAGCGTGATCTTGAAGCATTGCTGGAGCAGCGACTGGAAGTAGAAGAGCATTTAACGGAAGCACGTCGTTCAGTGGAATTGATTGATAATAATTTACGTTCACTTGAGCAGCAGCGTAACGAGCATGAACAAAAATCACAGATGATACGTTCCAGTCTGGAACAGGCACGGCTTAATGCTCAGGAAGTGAGTGTGCGTTGCAAGACAGTTGAAGAACAGCTGGATGAGACAGATTACAAGATTGAAGAATTACTTGAGCAGCTGGGTGAGCATGCACGCATTGATGACTGGCAGCGTAAGGTCGATGATATTGTGCAGAAAATTCAGCGACTCGGCCCGATTAATCTGGCCGCCATTGATGAGTATAAAGAACAGCTCAAGCGCAAGGAATACCTGGATTCGCAACATGATGATGTGACTCAGGCACTGGAAACACTTGAGCAGGCAATTGCCAAGATTGACAAAGAAACACGTAATCGATTCAAAGAAACCTACGAGCACGTCAATAGTCGTTTGCAGGAAATGTTCCCGCGCTTATTTGGTGGCGGTCAGGCCTATCTTGAGATGACAGGGGATGACCTGTTAAATACCGGGATTGTGGTTCTGGCACGTCCGCCGGGTAAAAGTATTCGTAGTATTCACCTGATGTCAGGTGGTGAAAAAGCCTTAACGGCGGTGGCACTGGTATTCGCTATTTTTGAATTGAATCCAGCACCTTTCTGTATGCTTGACGAAGTTGATGCGCCACTGGATGAGGCCAATGTTGGTCGATTCTGTGAGCTGGTGCGTGATATGTCAAAAACAGTTCAGTTTATTTTTATTACCCATAATAAAGCCACTATGGAATTATCTGAACATCTAAGTGGTGTAACCATGCGTGAAGCAGGTGTTTCTCGTCTGGTCTCTGTCGATGTTGCAGAAGCAACTAAAATGGTGGCAACTGCATAGGCTAAAGCAATGGATGAATTGCGTTGGATATTATTGGGGCTGGGAGTCGTTCTGATAGTTGCTGTGTATTTCTGGGGCCGCTATCAAAAAAGTACCGTGGTTCCATTAAATGATAAATTGTATGAAGCACCTTCATTTTCTGCAAAGGAAGATGATAATCGTTGGGTCGATGGTGTTGGTCCTGTTCGGGTTGTTATAAAAGATGATCCGGCTGACGTGACCGTTGATATTAATGTTGATACTGATACTGTTTCGAGTGATATTGAGGTTGCTGATGATGCATCGTCAGATACTGAAATAACATCTTCAGATAGCCAGGTAGTTGAATCAACCCGACCCGTTGAAAAGCCCCACGTTGATGATGTGGTTTCAGTTTATCTTGTCGTCGCCAAGGATAAAGTCATAAAAGGTGAGCATATTTATAGCGCCTGTCTGGGTAATAATCTGCAATACGGTGAAATGAAGATCTTCCATCGTATTGATGATGATGGCGAAATTGTGTTTAGTCTTTCCGATATGATGAAACCAGGCTGGTTTGATATTGATCATATGAATCACCATGAAACACGTGGCATCAGTTTGTTTGCGCAGTTGAGTCTGGTAGTAGATCCGGTTCGGGCGCTGGATGATATGCTGTTATGTGCTTATGGTGTTGCTAATCTTCTTGGTGCACAGTTGTGTGGCAATGATCGTATGTTGCTAAATGAAAGTACGGTCAAATTAATGAGAGAAAAAGCTAAAAGATTTAAGGATAAGCATCAGTCTGTGGAAGCCTGATATCCGTTTTTTATCTATGAAAATCATTTGAATTCTGTTTGGATAGAACATGTCAGATATTAATCAAGCCAGGCAGAGAGTCTCTATTTTAAGAAATCTTCTTAATCATCATAGTTATCAATATTATGTGCTCGATGAACCGGAAATTCCTGATGCTGAATATGATCGGCTGTATCGTGAATTACAGGCACTTGAGCATCAGTATCCCGAATTAGTTACGCTGGATTCACCAACTCAACGTGTTGGTGATAAGCCTCTTGATGGCTTCTCTCAGGTAAAACATGAAATCCCTATGTTGTCGCTGGATAATGTTTTTAATGAAGAAGAGTTATCTGCTTTTTATAAGCGTGTTAAAGACCGTCTGGCGATTGATGAGCCCATTGAATTTGCAGCGGAACCAAAACTGGATGGACTGGCGATAAGCCTGTTATATAAAGATGGTGTTCTGGTTAGGGCCGGTACCCGAGGTGATGGTACTACTGGTGAAGATGTTACTCATAATATTCGTACTATTCATTCTGTGCCGCTGCACCTGCAGGGTGATGATTATCCGACGTTACTGGAAGTCCGCGGTGAAGTGTTTATGCCCAAAGCCGGATTTGAAAAACTTAATCAGGCGGCGATTAAAAATGGTGAAAAAACATTTGCAAATCCGCGTAATGCTGCCGCGGGTTCATTAAGGCAGCTGGATTCAAAAATTGCAGCCAGTCGACCTCTTGCTATGTACTGTTATGCCGTGGGTAAGGTAGACGGCATGGACTCAGTTGAAACGCACAGTGAAATGCTCAATCATTTGCTTAAATGGGGGTTGCCTCTATGCAAAGAGCGTGCGCTTGTAAAAGACATAAAAGGATGTCTTGAATATTTTGAGAAAATGTCCGCGCAACGAGCTTCCTTGCCTTATGATATCGATGGCATTGTTTACAAGGTTAATCGTCTGAACTGGCAAAAGGAATTAGGCTTTGTTGCCAGAGCACCGCGTTGGGCGATTGCTCATAAATTCCCGGCGCAGGAAGAAATGACTGTTGTAAATGATATTGAGTTTCAGGTAGGTCGCACGGGCGCAATAACACCTGTTGCTCGACTTGATCCGGTTTTTGTTGGTGGTGTGACCGTCAGCAATGCAACCCTGCATAATATGGATGAAGTTGAGCGCAAAGATGTTCGTATTGGCGATACGGTTATAATTCGTCGAGCAGGGGATGTGATACCTGAAGTGGTAAGTGTTGTACCCGGCAGTCGAAAGCAGGGGGCGTACAAGGTAAAGCTGCCTGATCATTGTCCGGTGTGTCAATCTGATGTGGTTCGAGAAGAAGGCGAAGCCGTAGCGCGGTGTACCGGTGGTCTTTTTTGTCAGGCGCAACGTAAAGAATCAATTAAACATTTTGCATCAAGAAAGGCAATGGATGTAGACGGTCTTGGCGATAAACTGGTCGAGCAGCTGGTTGATGAGAAACTGATTGATCATGTTGATGATTTGTATTCCTTAACCATTGAACAGTTATCAAAGCTGGAACGTATGGGTGAGAAATCTGCAACCAATCTTATTGATGCACTGGAAAAAAGTAAGAGCACTCGTCTTGAACGATTTATTTATGCTCTGGGTATTCGCGAAGTGGGCGAGGCTACGGCCTTATCTTTATCGCAACACTTTGGTTCCCTTGATAAATTACTGGCTGCAAATATTGATGAGTTGCAGAATGTGCCTGATGTTGGTCCCGTGGTTGCTGCACATATAGTGCATTTCTTTCAACAAAAACATAATCTGGAAGTTATTAAAAAATTACGTGAGGCAGGTATTTGCTGGCAGAATGTCGATGTCGTTAATCAGGGTGATCAGTCACTCGCTGGAAAAACGTTTGTTATTACCGGCACATTGTCTGCGATGAGTAGAGATGAGGCAAAACGTCTGTTGCAGTTAAAAGGTGCGAAAGTATCTGGCAGTGTGTCAAAGAAAACCAGTGCAGTTATTGTTGGTGATAATCCTGGCTCAAAGGCAGCTAAAGCTGAACAGCTGGGGGTTGAAATATTAAGTGAAGTCGATTTAAATAATTTGTTAGGCAGATAGTGGGCTTAGTGATAGATACTGATTGAGTCTATCCCAGGGTTATCGGGTGGTGTTCGTCTTAGATCGTTAAATTTACCCTGATTAATCAGCTGATGTATGTATTGCTGATTTCTTTCCAGTGTTTCCATGTAATAATCATTGCCCGAGAAATGAGCAACAGCATATTCGTAGACACGTTTAAAAATCACATCTAAACGTTTTTTAACTTCATTTTCATAGAAAACAGGTGTTTTGATTAATAAATCTTCAGCTGATGAATAGATAATTATTTTACTGCCGTCCTCTTTGATCTGTTCCGTGAGTCCACCAAGAACAAACTCAGGGTATAAACGATCCCGGCATTTCTCCAGGTAACAGCGATCAGCCATCTGAGCAATCAGGTCTGCTGTTCCAACCATAAAGCCCAGTAAATGAAATTTTTCATCGGGTAATTTTATTTTATCAAGTGCCATTTCGTAGCCGGTGTAATGAACCATATTGGCTGCGATGTTGACGTAATCCTTGAGGCCAATCATAGGTAAATAATGGCGTAGAAAATCTGCGCTTCGACTGACATGAACACGTGTGTATTCTGCGCCGTTGGCATGTTTCTGATCATTTTCTTTTCTTATATAGCCAGAATCATGAAACAAAGCGGTAATGATGGCAACGGAAGTTTGCATACTGCCAAAGGTTTGATGGCTGTTACTTTGACGTTCATGCCCGTCAATGATGCGGGCTAGCGCCAGGGTCATATCCAGCGTATGTTGTTTGTCGTGATAAAAAGTGTCGCAGGAAGTGTAATCCTGGAAATGTCCTTCGAACAGGTTATCAAAATCATCGAAAGCACGTTCGATATATGAGGTATTGCCATTCAGGTAGCAGCTACGGAAAATATCACAGACGGCGTTTTTAACAGCCTGTGTATCTGTTACGTTAATGGTATTGGTTACGTCAAATTCTGAGTCACGATGTTTCATAATCATTTGCTGTGTTGCTGTTATATGTAATCCTACAAACTGATGAGCAATTTAGGCGTGAAACCTGTCACATTAATAACAGCTTAATAGCAGCCTAAATGAGCTTTTTCTCACATTATCCGCAATTTTGACAGTAATTAGCGGTTTATTTGCTCGTATGGGTGAATACACCGTCCCAGTTCTGGGCGGGTGGATTGTTTCTAAAATAGGCAATACGATCCAGATAAATCTGGTAAATCAGGCGTTCAGGATCCTGAAGTTTTAACAGGGAAAGAGCCTTCTCTGCATCATCCCACTTTTGCTGACGATACAGATTGAGTGCGTGATGAAATGCTTTAATGGTTTTGCGGGTTTGTTTATCGATGTTTTCAATCAAACCCAGTGGCTCATAGATTTTTACCGGCTTGTCTTTGCCTTTGACGCGGACCAGGTCAAGCTGACGGTATTCAAATTCGGGGACTGCATAAATGGTACTTTCACTGGTAATAATTTCCACACCATAAACTTTGGTCAGTGCTTCAAGCCGTGAACCCAGATTAACAGCATCACCCAGTACAGTGTAATCTACGCGGAATTCTGAGCCCTTATTGCCCACGTTCATCGGTCCGGTATTAATGCCTATTCCAATATGTATTTCAGGCCAGCCTTTAGCCTTAAATGCTGTTTGTAATTTTCTCGTTTCCTTGATCATTTCGATACCGCTAAGTAAGGCATTACGCGCATGATTGGGGTCATTTAAAGGTGCGCCCCAGAATGCCATGATGGCATCGCCCATATATTTATCGATGGTGCCACGGTTCTGATGTATGACTCTGGTCAGCGGTGTTAAAAATGAATTAATAAACTGGGTCAGTTCTTTTGGTTCCATATTCTCAGAAATGGTGGTGAAGTTACGTACGTCGGTAAATAACACGCTCATTTCACGTATTTCACCATCCAGCGTAATCTTGGTTAGATTACGACTCATTTCATCAACCAGATCGGGTGGTACGTACTGGCCGAATAAATGTGTGAGTTTATGTTTGCCGCGAGATTCGACGAAAAAGCCAAAGGCCATGTTGAGTATATAAAGAAGTAATACCAGTGAAGCTGGTGTTGCAAGGGGTAATACTGTTTGTAAATCATTCCAGGCATAGAGATTAATTGCGAAAACAAAACACATGGTGGCCATGCTGGTGATGGTGTTCCATAATGGTGATATGCGCGGTAAAAGATAGGCCAGTATGACACCGAGAACGACAAGTAAAATTATTTCAAAACCCATGATGTAGCCGGGTTTGTGTTTAATGGTCTGATCGAGTATGCCCTGAACAATATTGGCATGGACTTCAACCCCCGGATAAGACGCTTCCAGTGGTGTTGTTCTTAAATCAAGCAGGCCGGCGGCACTGGTTCCAAATAATGCAATTTTGTTAAACAGTAAATCTTTTGGCGCTTTTCTGGTGGCTATATCATAGGCGGAGATATACTCAAAACTACGCTGTTTACCAATGTAAGGCACCAGTATGCTGGCGGATTCATCTACGGGAATCAGGGTTTCGCCTATTTTTATCCATTCAAGAATTTTGTCGTTGGTCTGTTCGTTAATGACAGTCAGACCGAGCTGGATTTTATCTTTATCAAGCGCTGTACGACTTACCGCAAGGGCCAGTGACTCGTATATCTGGCCATTATATTCCTGAAGTAAGGGAACTTTGCGGAAAACACCATCATCCATTGTTGGGTTATCAAAATAACCTGCGGTGAGTGCTGCATTTTGTAAAACGGATAAATTGGCGGCATAGCCCTGTGCCTTATTAAGGTTCAGGCTGTTAAGGATTTCTTTTGGGAATTCAGGCAGAGGCGCAGGAAGCTGGCCTTTATGTAATGTTTTGTCACCGTTATCAAAGAATAAGCCGAGAACAATTTTTCGATTTTGTAATGCTTCTGCAAAACGTTTATCGCGCTGTAGCTTGGGTAAAGCTTTATTAAATTCAGTTATAAAATGGGGGTTGCTCCTTAATGGACCATTGGACATGTTGATTAATATTTGATCAGTTGGATCTTCGTCTTTCTCGGCAAAAATTATGTCGAATCCCAGGGTGTTGATCTTGTAATAATCGAATAGGTTATCGACGATATGAGCCATGGTGTGACGGTCCCATGGCCATTGACCAATCTTTTCCATGCTTTTTTCATCAATATCAATAATGACAACTTTTTTATTAATATTAGTGATAGAGCTGGCAGACAGTGTCATCTTCAGACGGGTGTCATATGAGAGATTTTCCAGCGTGTGCAGAAAAGGGATGGGAAAGTTATTACTGGCGTGTAAAATCAGCAGAAGCGTTAATGCAAGTCCCAGAATAAAGCGCAGGATCCGTTGATTTATCACTCCTTATATTCCCCTTTTATATGATGTATTGAGTTGATTTCTATGACAATAGCAGAGATGTAGACTGTCTGCCACGCAGTCTAATAGGCGTATGAGTAATTATTCTATAAAATACCCGTAAATTCGAAATAATACTGGAGACTAAGAATGTCCGCATCGAGGGATATTTTACTGGGTGTCAATATTGACCATATAGCGACTGTAAGACAGGCCAGAGGTACACGTTATCCAGATCCTGTTTATGCCGCACTTCAGGTAGAGCAGGCTGGTGCAGATAGTATTACCCTGCACTTGCGGGAAGACAGGCGTCATATTCAGGAAAGAGATGTAAGAATGCTAAAAGAGATGATGTTGACGCGCATGAATCTTGAAATGGCAGTCACCAATGATATGTTGGCAATTGCTGAAAAAGTCAGGCCGGAGGATTGCTGTCTTGTGCCTGAACGAAGAGAGGAATTAACCACAGAAGGCGGTCTTGACGTTGTTACACAGGAATCAAAAATAAAAGAAGCATCTCAACGCCTTGCAGAAGCAGGTATAAAAGTGTCGCTGTTTATAGATGCCGATGCTGAACAGATTGAAGCGGCTAAACGTTGTGGCGTGCCTGCTATAGAAATACATACAGGGCATTATGCGGATGCAGGTAATCGTGATCAGCGACAGAGTGAATTAAAGAAAATTGTCCGGGCAACAGAACTCGGGCATGAGCTGGGATTACAGGTTAATGCAGGACATGGTCTTAATTACCAGAACACAAAGGCAATTGCCGCTATTAATAATATTCGTGAGTTAAATATTGGACATGCATTAGTTGCCGAGGCCCTGTTTATTGGGTTGCCAAAGGCGGTAGAGAAAATGAAGAAAATTATGAGAGATGGGCGAGAAAGTGTTTTAAAATAATCAAATGTTATTTTGACATTTCATTGTAGTAAGAAATCAGTTTCTCGATATTGTCATATACAAGATTAATTGCCGATTCAAGATGGAGTTTATCTTTTTTTATTATGATATCTTCAAGTTTACCTGCTGAGGATGATAAATCCTCAGCGGCACAATATTTGGCACCGCCGTGCAGTTTATGAACAACATGGCGGAGTTCTTCCAGGTTGTTAGACAGGTATATTTTCTCAATTAGTTTTTTCTGGTTTGGCAGATCCAGAACTAACATGGCTAATAATTCATCTGCCAGTGATTTATTGCCTCCTGTAAGCTCGATTGCTGCTGTTTGATTATACGGACTGGTAGATGTTTCTGTCCCAGAAGGCTGGCTATGATCAGATTTGGCGTTAGCATTTGCCAGAAGCCATTGTTCAAAAATGGTAAATATCTGATTTTCACTAAAAGGCTTTATTAAAATATCATTAACACCAACATTGAATGCATTCTGTTTGTCTTCAGGGCTTGCATTGGCAGTTAAAGCAACAATGATTGATTTTTTGCAGGGGTTATTTGTGCTTCTAATGGCTTCGATGGTTTTAAATCCATTCATAATCGGCATGTGAAGGTCCATTAAAATGATATCGAAATATCCCGATGAACATAAATCAAGAGCATCCTTTCCATTAGTTGCCATTGAAACCTGTATCAGGCTGTTTTCAAGGATGGTTTTAGCAAGTTTCAGGTTGATATCATTGTCATCTACAACCAGTGCTTTAATGTGATTAAAGTTTCTTTTTACTGTGCGGCGAAGATCATGGGTACCATGAGTATTTATGGTCGCCTTTCCCTGCATAATGTTGCTGATGGCATTCGCAATTAGTGATTCTGGCGACGATCTGAAAATGGTGTTTTTTAGACCAGTGCTCTGGATGTTTTTCAAATCATTTTCAGAAAATGTGCTGATAATAGTTAAAAACTTAACGGGTAATGTTTTTGCGATTTTTGATATTTCTGATATAAAATCATTGTTCTTAAGTTTTGATCTGCTGATGCCTATAATGACAAGATCAATTTTGTTTTGTCTGGTAATGTCTTCTATCGCATTGTGATCTGTTATGGTTAGAGTTTTTGGCCCAAGTTTTGTTACAAGCCCTAAAGTAGCATTGATATTTTCTAAATAATCCTCATAAATGAGTACGGTTTTATCCGTGCAGTTTATGGCTAAAGTGTCATTGTTGTCTGTGGGTACTATTTCAAATTTAATAGAGCACCAGAATGTTGATCCCTGTTCCGGACTGCTTTCAAAGTCAATGTCGCCATGCATAAGTTCGGTCAGGTTTTTGCAGATAACCAGTCCCAGTCCTGTGCCGCCGAATCTTCTTGAAATAGAGCTGTCGGCCTGAGTAAATGCCTTGAATAGCTGTTGTTTGTTTATATTATCTAATCCAATGCCAGTATCCTGAATTATAAATTTGATGTGGATGTTGTCATGAGTTTGTTCGATGATTTCCAGTTTGATAGATACATGACCATTGCTGGTGAATTTTATGGCGTTGCTGATCAGATTTACAAGAATTTGCCGTAATCGTGTTGGGTCACCAATAAGATGGTTTGGTATTTTGTCAGGAAGTGGGTGGTTGACGATTTCAATGTTTTTGTTATATGCCATTGGTGTAAACATTGTGATAATGCTGTTGAGTACCTCTGTGAGGTCAAAGCCTATGTTTTCAATGCGTAATTTTCCAGACTCTATTTTGGAAAAATCAAGAATATCATCAATAATTGTTAACAGGTTTCTGGCAGAGTTTTCAATGGTTTTTATGTAGTCACTTTGTTGGCTGTCAATTTTTGTCTTGCTAAGCAGGTCAGTAAAGCCAATAACACCATTCATTGGTGTTCTGATTTCGTGTGACATATTGGCCAGGAATTCAGATTTTATTTTGCTTGCTGAGAGGGCATGGTTGCGTGCAATGTCCAGTTCAATGTTTTGTATCTCCAGTTCATCAAGTGTTTGTGTTAGAGATGCTGTTGCCTGTTTTACTTCTTTTTCAAGATTTTGTCTGACCGATTGAATTTCATCAGCCATACTGTTTAGCCCCTGTTCCAGGGATCCTATTTCGCCGCCTGAGTCGATTGATAGTCGGGTATCTAGTCGATTGTTGGCAATGTCATCCATGGCTTTGGTGAGTCTTTTTATCGGTTTTATTACACCTGTGCTCATCCTGATTGCCAGGATGGTACTAATTAGTAAGCCAAAAAATGTAATATATGCGCCTTTTATCAGGCTGGTTAACTGCTTTTCGCGGGTGGTGCGATTGCTTAGTGTAAGCGATATGTGTCCTATAATATTTGATGCCGAGTTGTTTTTATGTGTTTCAAATGACTCGTTATAATCATTGATTTCTATTTCAGTCGTTTTTATAGCGGCATGGAATTTAATTGTGTCTTCTTTTATTAAATCTGAAATAAATGAATAGATGTGGTTTGCATTGCTGTCAGATTTGAGTTGTATATGAGGATTGTGTTTCGTTATAAGTAAAGTATCGGATGTATCAGTTACTGATATTTCAATAATGTCATTCATATCATCTAGAGTTTTATTGAAAATCTGTTCAAGGATGTCGATATTTGAGGAAAATACGGCGTATTCACTTGCATTTGCTAATTGATCAGTAATGAGTCTTCCTCGTTCATGCAGTGAATTTTCAAGGTTAATGATTTGTGTATAACTAAAGTATGAGGCTATAGATATTGCAATAAGTATTGTTGGCAGTAATGCCACAAATAGAACGCGTTTCTTTATTCCCCAATTCTTCATGAGTTATTGCTGCGATTTAATTTGTTTTATAATGGCGTCCTTGTCATAGTTTTTTAACTGCATAGTCGATGCAACCCGTTTATTAATTTCCAGGCTGTATGAGTCTGGATAATATATTTTCTGTTTAAATTTTTTTCCATTATCAAAATAGTCTTTAATGTGTTTCGTAGCATCGTTGGCAATTTGATCGGGCGTTGAGTATATGCCTGCGGTTGCACCTGCCTTAATGTATGATTTTGAATATCCAATTACGGGTATCTTGTTACGATAGGTTAGCAGTAATATGCCTCGTATGGTGTTTTTGTTGTACACATCAGGATCGGGGATAGACAATATGATATCGTTTTCTTCGAGAGCTTTTTTAAGCGCAGGAATGATCATGTCTGATGTCTCTATGATTTCGTAATTAACAGCTATCCCTGTTTCTTTAGATGTCCGTTCGATATCCCGCTTGTGAACTGAGGATGCCGGTCCTAAAATAACGCCGGTTTTTTTATTACTGCCGATTAGGACTTTAATTAATTGTAATTGCCGTTTGAAAGGCTGATCAATGACCTGTGCCGCCCATGTGCGACTGTTTCCAGGATTAATATGGGTTGCTATCTGCTCGGGTATTAAAAGACTGAAAACAGGTGTCTCTGACGATGTGTCCTGTAACGCCTCATGAGCCAGCTGGCTGCCGATGGTTACAATTAAATCATATTGATCGGTGATGGACTCATTATGGTTATTAGCTGTTCTGATTCTGATATTTGAATCTGCAAGGTTATTAATCAGGTTCTGGCTGATGTCATTGACGTAGGTTTTATCTGCATTTGATACCAGAAGTAAGGAGTAGTCTTTTGCAAGTATACTGGTTGGCAGCAGGAGACAAAATGCAAGTGTAAAGCCGATTGAGCGCTTCATTTTTTTTATGAAGGCTAAAATGGTCCCTGAGAAAATATCATCCGGTACTTGTTGGCTCAATTTATATCCCTGTTGCTGCATTTTCCTGTTCTGTCTTGTTTAATTAAATTCCAGGCTTACTTCCAGATAGGTGCGCATATCCTGCAGGCTGCCATGTGCATTAATGTCTGTATTTTGAAATACCGTTGTTAGTGTTGCATCTGTGTATCGTGTCTTGTTGTAATCGTAATGATCTTCTAGCAGGTTTTGCATAATAAAATTGATTCTCAGCTTTTCATTGCCAAATATGTAAGCTTTACTGAGTTTGATATCAAGTTTATTGTAGGGTTGTGCGGATCTGTCGCTAAAGTATGGTGAGGTGGAGCCAGTTCTATCCAGCCAGTCCATATCACTAATATGGTAATAGTTAATGCTGGCATCAAAGTTCGTTGCCCAGTGTTTAATTAAGGTTAAGCCAAAGGTTTTTTTAGGTGCCGACTTGGTCAGGCGACGGGTCTCACGCCAGTAGCCAAGCGGGTTGTACATTTCGGCTGAAATATCGATATAGCTGTAATGTGTGTATAGCCGATAATTTTTTGGAAGTTTATAATCCAGCGCAATTTCAGTGCCTTCAGTTTCTGTCCTGTGGGTATTCAGTATCTCATCGGCTTCTCCATCCAGGTTGTCTTCTGGTTCTTCTGTTGGGACACCGGATGTAAAAATAAGTTTGTCGGTATTGTCTTTGAAAACTTTAATGTCCAGGGTTAGTTGGTTGTTCATTAATCTGGCGATATAACCCAGTTCGATGCTTTCAATTTCTTCAGAATCAATATTGCCATTTGAGATAAGGTCTATACTGTTAAGTATGTCTGTTGGAATAGATGGAGGGCAATCTGCAGCGCTATTTCCACCACCGAGCTGGCATAGTAAATCAGGATCTGTTATTGGGCTTCCGTTCTGTTTTAACTGTTCATTAATGACCAGGTATGCATTCTGGTCATAGAGTGTCGGGGTGC
>Ga0224496_10001273_pt1 | contig 15859 bp, 14 predicted proteins | sample SF_Jul11_sed_USG_2_FD_168127 | JGI IMG/M metagenome (GOLD analysis project Ga0224496, IMG submission 168127) | Sediment microbial communities from San Francisco Bay, California, United States - SF_Jul11_sed_USGS_8_1 | ecosystem: Environmental > Aquatic > Marine > Sediment | place: USA...
GCGATGATCGTGGCAAATTGGATTAACATGGAGCATTATTTTTCCACAGTGGACCCAGTGGTGTATGGTGCTGGAAGTAAGGTCTACCATAATGTGGTGAGTCGTATCGGGGTGATGTATGGGTCCCAAAGTGATATTTGTGTTGGCTTGCCATTGCAGACAGTTTTTGATGGGGAAAAGCCCTATCATGAACCAATGCGATTGTTTGTCATTCTCGAAGCCCCGCGTGAACGCATCAGCATGATCATCTCGCGGCATGATATTCTTCAGCGGCTCATTGGCAATCAATGGATCAATCTGGTGGCTCTAGAGCCGGCCACCAAAGAATTCTTTGTTCATGATTCACAAAACGATTGGCAACTCATTCAATAATTCACCAGGTTGTGGAGGACCAGGCCATCATGAGTACCATTAAACTTTACCCGATGAAAGAAATTAAAATTATCATTGATGGCGAACACATAAAATTCGTGACGGAAGTGCTCGATCGAATCAAAGCCAGTGGCTATACCATTTTTAGTAATCTCTCTGGGAAAGGCCATAGCGGATTTCATGAAGGACATCTTTTGTTTAATGACACGAGTAGTTTGCAAATGGTGTTAACCGTGGTGCCGGAAGAGAAGGTTGAGCCTATTCTTTCCGGACTCAGGCCGTTTTTAGAACGTCATTCCGGAAGTATCTTCGTTATCGATGCGTGTGTGCTCAGAAAAGATCACTTTGAATCATGATCATCCTGAGATCTTTTCCAACGAAGACACGAGATAGGAGTAACCCCTATCAATAGTTGTTCGACTGACTGGAAATTCGGAAACTCCTTGCCAAGCATCGCATAGTCTTACCGTCGTCACGTCTTTTTTCCTCGCCCTGGTTCAATAGGCTTTCTGCTTCAACGATTTCCCTTTTGTATATGTTTATGCCTCATCTGGGGTATGAATTCTTAGCCGCTTAGTTCAAGGGCTGGAATTGCTGATTGGTATTTACGCTATTCCGCCCAATCCTCTCGTTCAATAAATAAAATTATTTGTCCATCAACTGATAGCTTCGGAAGTTCTATCTCTGTTGAGAGAGAAGGTTAGGATGAGGGCGCAGGTCAAAATCGGTCATTAAGGGATCATCGTAACGCAGGCAGTTGGTGTGAAAATCGTAGGATATATAAACATAAACATCTAAAAATTAAATTAAATAGGTCAAAAATATAAATTTGCTCTATGTTTAAGAATGATTATATTCTGACTTATACGAAAGACATGAAAAAGGAAAACCCAAGCAAACCAGAAATGAACAAGCAGCTAAATAAAAGAGAGGAGGGTTAAATCATGAAGGTTTCTATTTGGACGACGTGGGTACTGAGCGTTGGATTGAGTTTAATGTGATGTGCAACCGGAGTGAATGTAGACAAGGAAAATTTTCAGATAGCCGGTTTTGAGAAAGAAGTGAGTGATCATATGGAAGCGGTGCAATACCATGAAGGTCGGGCAAAACATCTGGAGGAGGAAATTCAAGACTTGGATGAACGGATTTCCCTGTATACCTACAGGCCCTATCTGGATCCGAAAGAGGTTCGAGTGAAGGGGTGGAACATGCTCAAAGGGACATGGCAGGGGGAGGTTTAAGCGCTTGTGAGCGAATTGCCTGGCATACCAATGAGGTGAATCGTTTGGCAGATCCTGGGTCAAGTTCTGAGCAGTTGAATAATGGTAACGCCAAAAAATCATAGTGATTGACAGAATTTCAGAGAAATGGGAACGGATTCAAGATTGTGTATTCGGATTCAAAATTACTAATGAGGAATCAAATGTGCCCAAATGCGGGACGAAAATTCGGAAACATGACGATGTTTCCCGTTGTGCCCTGGAGGAGCTCATCCAGGAAAACGAAGGGGAGGTACTCAACTTCCCAAATAATCACGCATCTCTTTAGAGGACTGGAGGTCAATCATGAAAATCACAGCTACCATTTGTATCAGTCTTTTTCTTTTTGGCAGTTCAGTTGGGTACGCAGAAACTCATTCTTCCACAAAAGCCATAGATATGAGTGTGGCCGCTCTGGAATCCTGGAGTGTAGGAGATCATCTGGGGGCGGCTAAGCGTTACGAGGAAGAATCTCGCCTCTTACAGGCAGAAGCTCGGGGAATGGAGACAGTTGAATTGAAAATTCTTCCCTTTCTTGAGGTGGACGCTATTAAGGAGGCAGGAGTACAGAATTTGATCCACCGGCGCCAAAAGGAGGCTGCGGAGAACATGAAATTGGCGAACTGGCACCATAAAGAAGCCATGCAGTTATTGGCGGCTAAGGAGGCCAGTCTGTTAGGCGTGCGCTCGCAAGAGTCTGTGGCGACGGGGGTAAGTCAAACGTCAACTGTGCCAAGTGGGCGGTCATATTTGAAATATGACTGGATGGAAGAGCAAGACCTCTTGGGTTGGTAGCTTACATACTCCTGATGAGGCGGAGCCTTAGGGACTGAAAAGTCCCTAAGGTTCCCGAAGCCTGATATCCTTTAATGATAAGTGAAGGGAAAAGGTTTAGGAAGGTGAACAACGATGGAGATTTTCCCATATGAAGATACGATCCAATTTGTGGTGATGTTTTTGAGTTTAGCCTTTGTTGGAGGAATTTTTACTGGAATGTTGTTGGGGTATCTATGGATCCAATTGAAGCAACTCGGAATTCTTAGTCGAACCGGGAGGAAGAAGATCTATGCTAGCAACTATTTTGAAGTGTTCCCTTATTCCGTGTTGCATGAAAACTTGCTTCAAAAATATTTAATTACCTCATTCAAATCGGAGTATTCTTCGAGCAAAGTGTCCTTGCATTCTGCTTGACCTTGGGTGCGCCATGCATAACCATCATTTTTGGCGAAAGGCAAGACAATGGGATCCACAACTAGCCATTCAACTCGCTTGGAATCGCTGTGGTCGATTATTTTATCGGGTGGAGATGGGGAGCGGATGCGGCCTTATATCGAACGGTGGAAAGGTCGCCATATCCCGAAACAATATTGTGCGTTTGTAGGAACTCGTTCTATGTTGGAACATACATGGGATCGTGCAGATTTCCTGACCGCCCCCCATCACAAGATCACAGTTTTGGCACGTTCACATGAATCTCTGGTGCGGTCCTCTCTCGACTCACAGGCGCCTGGCAGGTTTATCTTTCAACCGGCAAACCGGAACACGGCAGCCGGAATATTTCTGCCATTAACGTATGTCAGACGGCTGAATCCCGAGGCGACGGTAATCCTCTATCCCTCTGACCATTTTATTTATCCTGAACAATTGTTCATTCGCTATGTGAGGGCTGCGGTTCGGGCCACTGAGCATTGGACGGATCGAATTATTCTGTTGGGCGCAACCCCGACAAGTCTGGAATTAGACTATGGATGGATCGAACAAAGGAGGAGACTTGGGTGGTCGAGCGCTGTCCCTCTCTGGTCGGTGGCATCTTTCCGGGAAAAACCTGTTTCGTGTCCCATATCCGCAATCTCCGACAGTGGGTGGGTATGGAACACCATGGTTGTTATTGCAAAGTTGAAAACTCTTTGGAATAGGGGGTGGGAATGTTTCCCTGTTCTCATGGAGCGATTTTCCGCATTAGCGGAAGTGCTTGGTACGCAACGCGAACGCCCTATTCTTGAAGCCATCTATGATGATATGCCGGATAAGAATTTTTCTGCTGATTTATTAGAACATGCCGAAGACCATTTAGCGGTCATGGAAATGGAGCATGTCCTCTGGGGTGATTGGGGGAGGCCTGAACGAATTGAAAAAATGTTGACTGATATTGGGAAATCCCCAAATTTTTTTACGACTTCCTTGGCTCAAGCGCACCTAAATGGACATGCCCGTAAGGATGTCACGGAAGATCAACAACAAGCAGAAGAAATGACAAAATTACCTCTATCCTGATCAGAGTGTTCGGGAACGGTTGGGAAAAATGAATTAAAATGGAGATCAAGTTCCTGATGAGGTATCCCTCCAAAGTACATGGCTAGCAGATGAAGAAAGTTTCTAGATAGAAAGTCTTAAAATAGTGAGAAGTTCGAAAAATTTGTGGATAGCATCATCAATGAGAGCACAATAAATGAATAAGAATGCGGCGAATTCATTTCAATTTGATTTGGTCTGTATCGGGAGTGGTCCAGCTGGTCAACGCGCGGCAGTTCAGGCGGCTAAACTCGGGAAAAAGGTGGCAGTTATTGAAAAAAGTCGTGTCGTTGGTGGAGCCTGTCTGGACACTGGGACCATCCCCAGTAAGACGTTTCGGGAGGCCGTTTTAGCCTTCTCTCGCGGGAAGGAGGGGGTGGCGTCAACTGTCCGGACTTCCAGGGATCGTCCGACGGCCAATCTTCTACTTGCACGAGTTAATGATGTTATTCGGCATGAGGGCGAGGTCCTAGAAGAGCAATTGTTAAGAAATGATGTGTTCATGATCAGGGGAGACGCCACCTTTCTCGATCCTCATACACTTGGAATTGTCGATGAATATTCTGGGCAAAAAATTACGTCTGACAAATTGCTGATTGCCGTGGGTACGATTCCTTCCCCTCCGCCTGGCATTCCCGCGGATGGCAGTATGGTTATCAATAGTGACGGAGTGTTGAAGCTTACACAAATTCCCAAAGCGATGGTCGTTGTGGGAGCCGGAGTCATCGGGATGGAATATGCTTCGATGTTTGCTGACTTAGGTGTGGAGGTGACTGTGGTTGATCGACGAGATCGCCCTCTCGAATTTTTAGATGCCGAGATTGTCGATGAATTAATTCATCAGATGCGAAATAAGAATGTGTCATTTCGTCTAAATGAAAGCGTGGAGCATCTCGAAATTGCTTCGGAACCTAGGACGCAAGCCATTATTCACCTGGAATCAGGTAAACGGTTGCTTTCCAACCTGGTGCTGTATTCTGTTGGTCGGTTAGGAGCAACGGCCACTCTCAATTTGGATAAAGCGGGTCTGTCGGTGGACGAACGAGGCCGGTTGAGAGTGGACGAGCATTTTCGAACAGACGTCCCCCATATTTTTGGGGCCGGGGATGTGATTGGGTATCCGAGTTTGGCGGCTACTTCCTCAGAGCAGGGGCGATTAGCTGCCTGTCATGCATTCGACTATACCGCACATCCCATGGTCGATCATTTCCCTATCGGCATTTATTCCATTCCCGAAATTTCCATGGTTGGAAAGACTGAGCAAGATCTCACTCAGAACAAAGTGCCCTATGAGGTAGGTTTGGCGCGCTATCGAGAAATTGCACGAGGAGCGATTATGGGTGATCATACGGGTTTGTTTAAAATGTTATTCCATCGTGACGATCACCGATTATTAGGCGTGCATGTGATTGGGACTGGAGCGACTGAGTTGATCCATATTGGCCAGGCTGTTATGGGATTGGGCGGGGGGCTGGATTATTTTCTGAAAACCGTTTTCAATTATCCCACTTTGGCCGAATGTTATAAAGTGGCCGCTCTCGATGCCTATAATAAACTTCACCACTAAAGGAGATGGTCATCATTGATCTTCAGAGAAGGGGCGGATTGTGGATAATGTGATGGCCGCTCGGACCCTCATGGCCATGTCCCTGGGTTTTCATATCATTTTCGCGATCGTTGGGATGGCCATGCCTCTGCTTATGGTAATGGCTGAATGGCGATGGTTGAAAACCGGCCAAGAAGTCTATCTTCATGTTGCCAAGAGATGGGCGAAGGGTACCGCCATCTTCTTTGCGGTTGGCGCCGTGACCGGAACGGTTTTGTCCTTTCAGCTTGGTCTTCTCTGGCCTATCTTTATGGAGTGGGCCGGGCCGATTATTGGGTTGGCTTTTGCCATTGAAGGGTTTGCCTTTTTTACGGAAGCCATTTTTTTGGGAATTTATCTCTACGGGTGGGGAAAAATTAATCCCTATGCACATTTGGCGGCCGGTGGTGTCGTGGCAGGCAGTGGGCTAATTTCAGGGGTAGTCGTAGTCATGGCCAATGGCTGGATGAACACTCCCCGGGGCTTCACGATCATCAATGGAGTTCCTTCAAATATCGATCCTCTTGTGGCGTTGTTCAATCCGTCCGGGCTCCTTCAAGCCCCCCATATGATTCTGGCTGCGTTTGCGGCGGCCGGATTTGCTGTCGCCGGCATTCACGCTTTTTTTCTCCTTCGTCAGGAAAATAATTTATTTCATCAAGCGGCCTTTAAGATTGCCGTAACCGTGGGATGCGTGAGCGCCCTGCTCCAACCACTGAGTGGAGATCTTTTGGCTAAACGCGTGGCAGAGTTCCAACCACTAAAATTAGCGGTTTTTGAGGGGCAGGTTCATACCGAACAGGGTGCTCCATTCAGGATAGGCGGGATTTGGGATGCAGAAAAGGAAGTCTTCGATCATGTGTTGGAGATTCCTTACGGTCTGAGCCTCATGCTTCATTTTGACCCGCAGGGAATTGTCCAAGGAATCCAGGATTTTGACAGAGAAAATTGGCCACCCATCGGGGTCGTTCGAAATACGTTTCAAGCGATGGTCTTGCTGGGAATGATTATGATGTGCTTGGCCCTCTGGGCTTCTTGGCTGGCGTTTAAAAAACGAAACATCTTTTGTTCTCCGAGGTTTCTCAAGGCCATGGTCGTGGCCACTCCCTTAGGATTTATTGCCACGGAAATGGGATGGGTGGCGACTGAAGTTGGTCGGCAGCCCTGGGTTGTCGTGGGATATCTGAAGACGTCTCAAGCCGTCACGCCGATGCCTGGTCTTCTCGTTCCCTTGGTCTTTTTTGGAGCACTCTATGTATTCCTTACATGTATCGTTATATGGCTCATGGTTCGTCATGTTTCAGCCACCCCCACGGAATGTCAAATGCCATCCTCTCGGGAAGTCATCAATGTCATATGATTGAACTAGAATCCATACTTGCTCTTGTTCTCCTTGTGGCGTTGACTTGTTATGCCTTATTAGGCGGAGCGGACTTTGGAGCTGGCGTCTGGCATCTTCTGGCTCAAGGACCGACCAGGCGCCAACAACACCGTTTGATTGGCCAGGCCCTTGGACCGATCTGGGAAGCTAATCATGTATGGCTGATTCTCATTATCACCATCCTCTTTACAGCCTTTCCCTCTGCCTATGCCAAAATTTCCATCACCCTTCATATACCTTTAACGCTTTTGGTTATTGGCATTGTGCTTCGAGGCGCCGCGTATGCTTTTCGTCATTACGATGTGAAAGACGACGAAATTCATGTTCGTTGGGATCAAATTTTTGCTCTTTCTAGTTTTATGGCTCCTGCCTTGTTGGGGATTATTGTAGGAACAATAACGATTGGAAATTTCCCCAGCTATTCGGAAGGGTTTTTTAAGGCGTATGTGTCACCCTGGATCCAACCTTTTCCCCTAATCATGGGGGTGTTTACCTTGCTCCTTTTTGCCTATTTAGCAGCCGTGTATCTTCTTTTAGAAGCTCAGCAGGATGAACGGCTTCAGGAGATTTTTCGGAAACGGGCTCTTGTGACCGCGTTGGTTGTTGGAATATTGGAGGAAGTCGTCTTGATTATTGGGAGATCTAGCGCACCAAGACTTTGGGGAGAACTGACCAGCAGCCTATGGGGAGTATCTCTCCAATTTGGAGTGGGAGCATTAACTCTAACGGCTGTTTGGTTTCTCTTGAGACGGAGATTCTGGTGGGCTCGAACTTGCGCAATCCTTCAGGTCATTCTTACATTGTGGGCATGGGGCATAGCCCAATTTCCATATTTGGTTCCTCCTGATCTAACGATATTCAATACTTCGGCACCAGAAGTGACCCTTCAATTAGTTGGTGTGGCCATTATTTTTGGTTCATTCTTGCTTTTTCCTTCTCTCTATTATCTGCTTCGTGTCTTCAAAGATGAAATACTTTTTAATTCGAAAGAATAGAAATCTCTTCAAATGATTCCTGGAACTTTTCGGTGAACTGTTGTTTTTAGAAGGTAAGACTAAACTCAAAGGACACGTCTTGGAATCTAATGGAATGATACTTTCATAGAATCGATGAGAATGAAGCGCACAATATTATGTATTTAAAAGGAGAAGGGATTGTATGCTGAAAAACAAGGACAATCAGGAAAGTTTTAAAACAAGTCCATTCGGCCGGCTACCTGTGAGTCGAGTGATGGAAACCGCAGTGCGAACAGAAGGCCTGAATGCTAGGGCCGACCTGTTGACCTCACTGCTTATGGAGGGCTTTGGGTCGGTTCCAATTGTGGATTCTGAAAACCGATTAGTTGGCATTGTCTCGGAGTTTGATCTCCTGAATGCCATTAGAGAAGGGAAGGTACTTGGTGATCTCAGGGCGGGAGACATCATAACCAATAATCCTCTTTCGGTTACCGAAGACACGGATATGTTTGCCGTTATTGAAATAATACAAAATAACCATCTCATTCGAGTTCCCGTTGTGAATTCTTCTGGAAAATTAGTAGGTATTGTTGCCAGACGCGATATACTTCGAGGCTATCTTCATACACAATCCACGTCTACGTAGGAGTTGGCGGTTGGGTGTCTGGAGTTAGGGGAGCCTGATTCCCGGGGACGATTGGGATAGGGCACGAAAACGGTTGGGTGCTTGATTCAGCGACCCAAGACAATGCATTACAGGCATGTCCTCTTGAAGATGCTCATAGTGGATCCTTTCAGGGCGTGCATTTGTGTTGAAAAACATCCAAAAATTAAATGAAGGAATGTTTTATTTTTTATTTGTCTTATAAGCCATTTGATGTATATTGCTAAAAAGTAAGTAAGATGTGAGGGGATTTTTTGTAATGCAAGCAGCGAGGGGGGAAGCAAGTTCAGGGGATAAAATTTTTGTAGAATGAGTTTTCTGGCTATGCCTATTACTGATCATATGGCGAATTCTCAACAAACAGCTGAACCGGTCGATCTTGATAGTCCGGGATTGATTCCAAGCGGACCTTCTGGTGAGGTCCTAGAGTCTCGATCACTTGTCAAGATTCCTCCTCGATTGCGGAGCTGGTCAAGGGCTGCCCTTTTCATCTTCATAGGCTTTGCCGGGATTGTTAGTTTTGTGCCGTGGACCCAAACGGTAACCGTTCAAGGGCAACTTTCCGCCTATTCGCCAAAAGAACGACCGCAAGAAATTCATGCACAAATTAGTGGAAGTATTCGGGCCTGGCATGTCGATGAAGGTATGCCGGTCAAGAAGGGAGACTTAATTCTTGAGATGGAGGATGTGAATCCTCAATTTATGGCACAGGATCTCCTTCAACGCTTGGATCAATCGCGGCAGGCATTGGAAGAGCGGAGGCAGGCGGCCATGGAGGGCGCCAATATCCTGGCGGAACAACTCAAAGAAATGTCGACATTGACTCAGGCCGCGACAACGTCGGCCGAGGCCAGAGTGTTTGAAGCGGAGCATAAAGTTCAGAGTGCCGAACAACGGGTGGCGGCCGCCAAAGTAGCCGAAGAAACCGCCAGTTTAAACTTAGAACGTTCCCGAGTTTTGGAAGCCGATGGGCTGTTGTCACGGCGGGAATTGGAGTTGGCTATTCAGTCGGCGACTGCTGCTGATGCAGAAGTGAAAGCAGCTGAGGCCACACTTCGAGAAGTTCAACAAGCTCGACGAGCGTTGTCTCACAATCGTGAACATATCGACGCGGAATTGGTGCAACGACTTTTGGAGACACGGTCGCAACGGGCTTCGGCTCTTGGAGAGGCGGCTAGGGCCTCAAAGGAGATTGCAGATCTAGAGTTGACTCGTTCCAATGCTCTTCAACGGCGTGTAGCGGGACGGGTCGTGGCACCGTTAGATGGGACGGTAGTTCGTTTGAAGCGGATTGGTCCTGGTGAAATCGTTCATCCAGGGGACCTGTTGTTTACGATTGTTCCCGGCAATGCCACACCTGCCGTTGAAATGTGGGCCAACTCCATTGATGCCCCCCTCCTCAAGCCTGGACGTTCGGTTCGATTACTCTTCCAGGGAGTTCCGGCGATTCCGCTTCCTGCCTGGCCGGAATTAATGGCGGGTACCTATGATGGCCGCATTCAGGTGGTCGATCAATCGGCTTCGGCGAATGGGAAGTTTCGATTCTGGGTGGTTCCTGACCTCAAGCGACGAAACTGGCCATCTCAACAACATATACGACAGGGGACTCAGGTTATGGGATGGGTCATCCTCAATCGTGTGCCTCTCTGGTATGAAATATGGCGGAGGTTTAACTTATTCCCTGCCGATTATGAAGCTGGAGACATCCATTTGACGGATGTGTTGTTGCCCAAGGCGGGAAGACCGGGAAAATAACATCGCAAATTTTTCCCGTCTTTTTTTTCACGGTTTATCTTGGAGGAGGAAAAATGAGACCTTGGTTTATCACTCTTGTCGGCCTAATGATGGGGCTTTGTGCCTCTCCTCTAGGGGCCAATCAATTGTCTCAAGAAGCTCCTGCCTCTCCTCTGCTCACGCTTAGGCATGTATTGGCACAAGTAGAACAGGGCCATCCTCTTCTTCAGGGAAGTCAAACACAAAAAATGGTGGCCAGAGGAAAACTGTTAACGGCATTAGGGAAGTTTGAACCGAATTTGGTGAATGATTGGGAGTTGGAACGGTTGGTCAAAGATGGGAACACGACCAGCGTCGGGTTCAATGACACATTTGTTGAAATGCGTCACCCTTGGGGGATGAAAGGGTTCGCAGGTTTTCGTGCCGGGATTGGAGATGTGGAAGTTGCGGATTTGGGGATTAACAAGACAAATCAACCGCTGTTAGGCATTGCTTTGCCTCTACTTCGTGGCTTCATCACGAATCCGGATCACGCCGAATTGCAAAAATCAGAATTAGCAGGCAAGCAAGCTGAACTGGAAATCCAGCAAACTCGCCAAGATTTATACCTTGGGGCGGCAACCCAATATTGGAATTGGGTGACTGCCTGGAAATTGATGGAAATTCAGAACAAGGCAGTTGAGGTCGCTGAGGCCAGGCTCACTCAATTGACTAAACAAGCCAAAGAAGGAGCCAGGGCACGGTTCGATGTTATTGAGGCAAATCAAGAAGTGCAACGTCGACGGGAGGGACTCATACAAGCCCAACGGCAGGTCGAGCAAGAACAATATAAGTTGGCTTTATTTTTGTGGGAAGATAATGATTCGGTGGTGCCGCAGGATGTCGCGGCACCCCCGTTCCCATCGGTAGATTCCGTTCAGGTTTTCCCTGTCATTGAACAAGAGCAACAGCGGGCCATCGCAGTCCGACCTGAGATTCAACTCGTCAAATTGGAAGCAGAATTTAATCATATTGACTTGGAAGTTGCGGAAAATAATTTTCTTCCCGATTTAACAGTCGAAGCACAACCATCGAGGAAACCAGAGGATTTTGTCCTCGGTCTCGGCTATCGATTTGGTGCTCAATTAAGTTTTCCTTTTCTTCAGCGTGGGGCGAGGGGCGATCAACTGCAAATGATGGGAAAGGCTCAACGTCTCAAATTATTACAACAGTATCGCCATCAACAAGTGACCATGGATGTCGCCAATGCGCAATCTGCCATTGTGCGTGCGCAAGAGCGTATTCATGTCTCACGGGAAGCGTTTCAATTGGCCAAGGACTTAGAAAAGGGCGAAAGGACTCGATTTCAAATGGGCGCGACCAGTTTGCTCTTTGTCAATCTTCGGGAGCGAAATGTGCTGCAGGCCGCGGAGGGATGGATGTCCGCTATGGCCGACTATCAAAAAGCTCAGGCTCTGTACCAGTGGGCCGTTGGTGGCTGGGTCAACGGGATTTCGCGAGACACATCCGAGACAGACCAAAAGGAGAAATAACAGAAGACAATGAAGCCGACGTCTCAAGTATCAAGAGACACGTTTGACCGTCTTAGTCTATTTATCAGGCAAGAGCGTTCCATACTCTTGGCAATGCTTACCTATGCAGCCGCGGTCGGTGTGTTTTCTCTCATTATCCCACTGACGGTCCAAGAATTGGTGAATACCTTCGCCTTTTCGGTTTCTCCGATTATGGTTGTGACCATTGTCGGTATTATGGGGGGTATTTTACTGTTTGTGGGGATCTTTAAAGTGTTGCAATTTTATGCAACCGATATTCTTGAACGGCGGGTGTTTGTTCGTGTCACGCTGGCTTTAGCCAAATTGTTGCCACGGTATCAAGAAGACCGGTTTCGATCGGACTCTATGAGTCGGTTTTTCGAAACGGTATTTCTCCAGCGTGCTTTATCAAGTCTTTTAGTTGACTTCATCAATGTGTTGATTGGTGGAATGATTGGCATGACATTGTTGGCATTGTATCATCCGTATTTTGTCATTTTTGATGTCGTGCTCCTTGGGTCTGTTGTGCTCATTGGACTTCTGGGGAAGGGCGGTCTCCGTGCCACACTCGCAATGTCTGAAGCGAAATACTCGGTGTTTCATTGGTTTCAAGAGGTGGCGGACAATCTTTTACATTTTAAAGCCACCAATAGTTCACCTTTTATTCTACGAAATGCCGATGCCTTAGCCGCAGACTATGTGTATGCCCGACAATCGCGATTTCGTATCTTGGTTCGTCAATACATTGGTTCGCTCGTTCTTCAAGTCGTATTGCATACCGGATTATTAGGGACAGCAGGTTGGTTGCTCAGTCAAGGAGAATTAACGTTAGGACAGCTGGTGGCAGCAGAGGTGATCGTCGCAAGTCTGCTCCTCAACCTCGATTCGGTTGTCAAACGAATGTATGTCGTCTTTTATTTTTTCACGGCATTAACGGAGTTAGACCATCTTTTTTCTCTTCCTAAAGACCCCATCGTTCATGATCCCGATTTCGCTATTCCTTTTTCTGATTCTCCCGGGTGGCATGTCACCTGTAGTCAGATGGGATGGGCGAGTGAGTCACCTCACGCACCTTTTCCTGGCAATCTTGAAGTTTTTCCTGGGGAAAAGGTCGCTATCATTTGTGCCACTGAATCTGTCCGGCATCGGGTCTCACTTGTCCTAGGGGGCTTTCATCGACCCCCTGAAGGGGTGGTTCGATATAACGGGGCAGATTTAAAAACGTTTTCTAAAGAGCAGCTCAGTGCTCAACGGGGCATTGTCTTTGGGAGGGATTTGACGTTGTTCGAAGGGACGGTGAAGGACAATATTCTCCTTGGGCGTCCTGGAATTACGTCTGAGGATGTGTTGTGGGCGGTCGCATTAACCCAATTGGATAAGGAGCTTGAAAAATTTCCTGACGGGCTGGAAACAATCGTCAAAGAAGGAGGAAAGGAGTTTCCGCCGAGTCAACGATTGCGGATATTATTGGCCAGAGCCATCATCACTCGCCCACCACTCGTCATCTTGGATGGAGGTATGCATGAAATCCCCGGCCATATTCGGGAGCCACTTCTCTATGCCCTGAGCTCGAAGGACTGTCCCTGGACCTTAATTATTGTGACGACCGATCCACACGCCAAAACGTTTGTTGAGAAATCTTGGACTCTTTCCTAAGGCCACACGGATCAAGCGAATCTTAATTCTTGGTTCCAAGGTCAGATGGGTGTGGGAATGAATCATCTGGAGATGGGGTGAGTGGCTCAATGATTGTGCCTTTGAGCATTGCGGGAGGATTGCTGGCTTCTCGTTGGTCTAAGGTTTGCTTGATACAAAATCGAAGCTGGTGTAATCGATCTACGGTTACAGCGTCAGGGTCGTTCCCAAAGTCCACCGCTAGCTGTTGGCACTTTGATGTAGAAATTTCTTGAGTCTGCGCTCCGGTAGATTCAGCTGTTAACATCAGTCCAAAGAAAATTCCCAATAATAAAATCTTCATCATACATCTCCTAATGGGTGGGAGTATCCGTTAACGTTCTTGAATGAGTCTATCATGTGAGCAAACGTTGTCAAAAGATTCAGGTAGTACCCCTGGATACGTTGGGGTTGCTTTCGTGAAAAACATCGTGGAAATTTTTTGAGTGGGGGTGAGCTTGTACTAAAATTGTGGCGTAAAGCTTACGCCGATTGAGATTGAGTTTGAGAGGAGGATTGTGATGAGGTTGAATAGCCGGATGTTCTGAAGAAGGCTTGGGCGACCATGTTGGAGATCTGGTCTAATTGTTCTAAGACTTGTGCGAGGAAAGCCGATAATCCTGTGGAGTAAACTTCTTCCAAGCTGCCGAATTCTAAGTCGGCGGCTAAGGCACCGGCTAAGCGGACGGCTTCTCGGGTTTCGGCTCGTCGGGTGTTGCCAGCGAGGATTTCGATGAGTTCGCTGGCTTGTGTGGTGGTAAAGCGAACAGATCGAGGAAATTTATTATGAAAGAGCAGGAACCGCACGATTTTTTTTGGCACGAGTTGCGCGGAGTAAAATTTTCGATAGGCCTCGAAGGCGCTGGCTGATTTAAGCGCCGCAAGACATTGATGATATTCTGAAATTCGCTTTGGCTCGGTCGTCGGTGCACTGAGAACCGGGATATCGATGAGCCGTGCGGTTCGTCCACCGCGTTCAATGTTTTTTCCCAACCGATAAAAATTCCATCCTTCATCTCGCACCATCGTCCCACCCATGACGCCATCTAAGGTATAGCAGGTATTCCGTACATGTCTGAGGAGGTCATGGGTATCGGCCCACAGGTCAGCTTCGGTTTTCCCTTTTAAGCTGAAATAAAAATCGTTCATAAAATGCCAGACTTCGCTGGACAATTGATCTTGGATGCCTCGGGCATTATTCCTTGCCGCCGCGATGAGATTGGTGAGCGAATCGGGGTTGTCACGGGACAGGGTGACAAATTCCATGACGGGGATGGTCCGTACGTCTTGATACAACTTTTGAAAGTCTTCGAGTTCACCTGTGTCTTCGAGATAGCGAGTCCAAATATCAGCCTGGTCTTCACCCGTCGCAATTTCTGTCAATAAATGGTAGTGAACATTCACGAATCGCGCCGTATACTCAGCGCGTTCAATATATCGACCGATCCAGAAAAACGACTCCGCTGTTCGGCTTAACATCATGATCTATTCATCCCCGTACAAGACCCAAGTGTCTTTGCTCCCTCCGCCTTGGGAGGAATTGACGACCAAGGATCCTTCCTTGAGGGCGACACGTGTCAGGCCGCCCAACGATAAGGTGATATCTTTCCCCCACAAAACGAAGGGGCGAAGGTCAACATGCCGTCCCATCAATTGAATGGCGTCCTTCCCATCGACGACACAGGGATGATGGGATAACGTCACGACGGGCTGGGCAATATAGCTTCGAGGATTGGCCAGGATTTTATTGCGAAATTCATCCTGTTGCGCTTTGGTCGAACTCGGGCCCATCAACATTCCATAGCCACCGGACTCAGCGACGGCTTTGACCACTAGTTCCCCGAGGTGTTCCAACACATACTGGCGGTCATCAGGAATGCCGCACAAATAGGTTGGGACATTTTGGATTATGGCTTTCTCGCTTAAATAATACTCGATCATCTTCGGGACAAAGGTATAGACGGCTTTATCATCGGCGATGCCATTTCCAATGCCATTGGCCAATGCCACATTGCCGGCCCGATAGGCTCGGACCAAACCGGGAACCCCGAGCACCGAATCTTTACGGAAAATTTCCGGGTCGAGAAAGGCATCGTCCACTCGGCGATAAATCACGTCGATCTGTTCCAATCCTTGCGTGGTTTTCATGTAGACTTTGTCGGATTCGACGATCAGGTCCCGGCCTTCCACCATTTGGATGCCCATTTGCAAGGACAAAAAGCTGTGCTCAAAGTATGCGGAGTTAAAGACTCCTGGTGTGAGGAGGACAACGGTAGGATCATCTTTTCCTTGTGGGGCCAGGCCCTTGAGATTTTCCAGTAGTTCGGCGGGGTATTGATCGACTGGGCGGACTTGCATGTCGGCAAACAAGTTAGGAAATAACTGTTTCATGACCAGACGGTTTTCTACG